>WBZO01004158.1_pt2 | contig 15040 bp, 15 predicted proteins | sample 5204261 | NCBI WGS metagenome assembly WBZO01 (sample SAMN12412400, study PRJNA552823) | activated sludge metagenome | isolation source: activated sludge from anammox sidestream of wastewater treatment plant... | place: USA: North Carolina | collected 2017-09 | reverse complement strand
TCGAGCATCTGCACGATGCCTTTGGGCCGCAGGTCGAAATGCTTCGTGACCAGCGCCGAGAGCTTCTCGTCGCTGATGCGGCCCGTGCCCTGCGTGGTGACCATCACCGAGGTCGGGCGCGCGATGCCGATCGCATACGAGATCTGCACCAGGCATTTGCCGGCCAGCCCTGCCGCGACGATGTTCTTGGCGACGTAGCGGGCGGCATACGCGGCCGAGCGGTCGACCTTCGAAGGATCCTTGCCGGAGAACGCGCCGCCGCCGTGGGGGGCGGCGCCGCCGTAGGTGTCGACGATGATCTTGCGCCCGGTGAGGCCGCAGTCGCCCTGCGGGCCGCCGACCACGAAGCGGCCGGTGGGGTTGACCAGGTAGCGCACTTCGCCCTTGCGCAGTTCCGGAGGGATCACCGGTTTGATGATGTTCTCGATGACCGCTTCGCGAATCTGCTCCTGCGTGATGTCGGGCGCGTGCTGGGTCGAGATGACCACGGTGTCGGCAGCGGCCGGCCGCCCGTCGACATAGCGCAGCGTGACCTGCGACTTGGCGTCGGGACGCAGCCAGGGCAGCGTGCCGTTGCGGCGCAGTTCGGACTGGCGCTCGACGAGCCGGTGCGCATAGTAGATTGCCGCCGGCATCAGGTCGGGCGTCTCGTCGCAGGCATAGCCGAACATCAGGCCCTGGTCGCCGGCGCCCTGGTCGAGGTTGTCGTCACCGGCCTTGTCGACGCCTTGCGCGATGTCGGGCGACTGCTTGTCATAGGCCACCAGCACCGCGCAGCCCTTGTAGTCGATGCCGTATTCGGTGTTGTCGTAGCCGATGCGCTTGAGCGTGTCGCGCGCCACGTTGATGTAGTCGACATTGGCGTTGCTGGTGATCTCGCCCGCCAGCACGACCAGGCCGGTATTGCACAGCGTTTCGGCGGCGACCCGCGAGCGCGGGTCCTGCGCGAGAATGGCGTCGAGAATGGCGTCCGAAATCTGGTCGGCGACCTTGTCCGGGTGGCCTTCGGAAACCGATTCGGAGGTGAACAGGAATTCGCTTGCCAACACATCTCTCCTTTCGAGGCGGCCGCGGGAATGCCGGCCAACGAAACCGCCCCGCCACGAACGACGGGGGCGACCGGACTGCAAAGAGGCTACCGGATTATATGCCCCGACTTCGTCCGCCGGGCGGCCTGCGAGACTAAGCGTTCCGGATCGCATAGACTCGCGCCGCACACCCGCGCCGCAGATCCGCGCTGCGGGGCGGCGCCTGGCCGAGAACCGATGTCCGTCGAATCCGCAGCTCGCGACCCCGCCGACAGCATGCGCAGCCGTGCGCTGGCCGCGGCGATGCGGATGCTGGGCAGCCTGCCGCTCGGGCTGTTGCGAGCGCTCGGCGCCGCGCTCGGCGTCGCCGCCTGCCTCTTCTCGGCCGGCTACCGGCGCAAGCTGCTCGCGAACCTGCGCACTGCCGGCTACGGCTCGGCGGCCGACGCCTGGCGTGCCGCTGCCGAGGCCGGGCGGATGGTCGGAGAGCTGCCCTTCGTCTGGCGCCGCGCGCCGGCCGAACTCGCCCGCCACGTCGTCTGCGACGATCTTGCGCTGCTCGAAGCGGCCGAGGCGCGTGGCGGAATCGTGTTCCTCACGCCGCACCTGGGCGCCTTCGAAGTCATCGCGCGCTTCTATGCGAGCCGCGCGCCGATCACCGTGCTGTACAAGCCGCCCCGGAAGACATGGCTGCGCCCGCTGCTCGAGCTCTCGCGCGCGGCCGGCGCGATGCGCGCGGTGCCCGCGACGCTCGCCGGGGTGCGGGCGATGCTGCGCGCGCTGCGCGCCGGCGAAGCGGTGGGCCTGCTGCCCGACCAGGTGCCCGATCTGGGCGAGGGGCGCTGGGCGCCGTTCTTCGGACGCCCCGCTTGGACGATGACGCTGCCGCAGCGACTGGCCGAGCAGCCTGGCGTGCAGGTGATGCTGGCGGTGGGCGAGCGGCTCGGCGGTGCGCGTGGCTGGCGCCTGCATCTCGAGACGATGGACGAAACCCCGACCCCGGAGGCGCTGAACGCACGGATGGAGGCGCTGATCCGGCGTTTTCCATCGCAGTACCTGTGGGGCTACAACCGCTACAAGCGGCCCGCGGCAGCGGGCGCATCCGATTGAGGACCGGATGTCGGAGCCGCTCGTCAGGTTCGCCCTGCTGCTGATGCGCGCGATCGCGCGGCTGCCGTACCCGGTGGTGCGCCGACTCGGCGAACTGGCCGGCGTGCTCGCCTGGCTGCTCGCGGTGCCGCGCCGCCGGGTGACCCGCACCAATCTGCGGCTGTGCTTTCCGCACTGGAGCGAAGCGCGCCGTCGCGCGCTGGCGCGCGAGCACTTCCGCTGTTTCATGCGCAGCTTCTTCGAGCGTTTCATTTTCTGGTACGGCTCGCCGCAGCGGATCCGCAGGCTGTGCCGACTCGAGGGCGTCGAGCATTTCGAGCGGCACCGCGGGCAGCCGCTGATCCTGCTCGCGCCGCACTTCGTCGGCCTCGATGCGGGCGGCATGCGCCTGTCGCTGGAGGCGCGTTGCGCGTCGATGTACGCGGCGCAGAAGAGCCGTGCGCTCACCGAGGCGATGACTCGCGGGCGCACGCGCTTCAACGCGGGCCTCATGCTGCTGCGCACCGAGGGCCTGCGCCCCGCGGTGAGGGCGCTGCGCGAAGGCCTGCCGTTCTACTTCCTGCCCGACATGGACCTGGGCGCGCGCGACGCGGTGTTCGTGCCGTTCTTCGGCGTGCCCGCCGCGACGGTCACCTCGGTGGCGCGGCTCGCGGCGATCACCGGCGCGGCAGTCGTGCCGCTGGTGACCACGATGACCGATCGCGGCTACGTGGCGCGCTTCCATCCCGCCTGGGAGGGTTTCCCCGGCGACGACCTGGAAGCCGCGACGCGGCGGATGAACGCGTTCATCGAGGAGCGCGTGCTCGAGATGCCGGCGCAATACCTGTGGAGCCACAAGCGCTTCAAGACGCGCCCGCCCGGCGAGGCCCGGCCGTATCGGTGATAATCGCGACGATCTTCCAGGAACAGGCATGACCGAAAGCACCATCGGCGCCGACGAGGTGGCGCGCTACCTGCGCAACAATCCGGGCTTCTTCGACACGCACGCCGAACTGCTCGCGGCGATCACCGTGCCGCATCCGCACGGCGGGCGGGCGATTTCGCTGCACGAGCGCCAGCTCGAGGTGCTGCGCGAGAAGTTGCGCGCGCACGAGATGAAGCTGGCCGAGTTGCTGCGCATCGGCCAGGAGAACGACGCGATCGGCGAGAAGCTGCAGCGCTGGACCCGCCAGCTGCTGCTGGTTGCCGATCCGGCGCAACTGCCGGGCATCGTGGTCGACGGCCTGCGCACCGTGTTCTCGGTGCCGCAGGTGGCGATGCGGCTGTGGGGGCTGCGCGAGGAACACCTCGGGCTCGATTGCGCGCGGCCGGTGCCGGTGGACGTGATCACGCTGGCCAACGGGATGATGCAGCCGTTCTGCGGGCCGAACGCCGATTTCCAGGCGGCCTCGTGGCTGCCCGACGGCGGTGCCGACACGCGCTCGATCGCGCTTTTGCCACTGCGCAAGGGCGTCGATCCCAACGCGTTCGGCCTGATCGTGCTCGGATCGGCCGACGCCGATCGTTTCCGTTCCGGCATGGGCACTGCGTTCCTCGAACGCATCGCCGAGATCGCCAGCGCGGCGTTGTCGCGGCTGGCCGAATGAGCCTGCGGTGGCCGGCGACGCGATCGCGCGCTACCTCGAGCGGTTGCGCAGCGAGCGCGGCTTCTCGCCGCGCACGCTGGCCAGTTACCGGCTCGACCTGCGCGCGCTCGCGGCACTGGCGCTGAGCGACGCCGCGGGCGCAGCGGCGCCGAGTCCCGCCGGCCGGGGCGCCGCGGCCGCAGATGCGCCCTCGGCACCTGTCGAACCCGACTGGCTGGCGGTGAACGAACACCGCGTGCGCCGCTGGGTGGCCGCAAATGCGCGCGCCGGGCTCTCGGCGCGCTCGATCGCCCGGCGGCTGTCGGCCTGGCGCGGTTTTTTCGACTGGCTCGCCAGCCAGGGAGAGGCGCTCGCCAACCCGGCGCGCGGAGTGCGCGCGCCGCGTGCGCCGCGCCGCCTGCCCAAGGCGCTCGCGCCCGACGTCGCGGTGCGCTTCGCCGGCGCCACGCCCGGCGACGGCTTCGAGGCGGCGCGCGACCAGGCGATGCTCGAGCTCTTCTATTCGTCGGGGCTGCGCCTGTCCGAGCTCACTTCGCTCGACCTGCGTCACTTCGACGGCCCGCCGGCCGCCTCCACCGGCTGGATCGATCTCGACGAGGCCGAGCTGACGGTGCGCGGCAAGGGGGGGCGCAGTCGCACGGTGCCGATCGGCCGCGCGGCGCGCGAGGCGCTGCAGCACTGGCTCGCCGAGCGCGCCGCCTGGTGCGCGGCGCACCCGGGCTGCGACGAGCGGGCGCTGTTCCTGAGCGGCCGGGGGCGCCGGCTCGCGAACCGCACGGTGCAGGCGCGGCTGAAGCGGCTGGCCATTGCGCGGGGGGTGCCGGCCGACGTGCACCCGCACGTGCTGCGGCATTCGTTCGCGAGCCACCTGCTGCAGTCGAGCGGCGACCTGCGCGCGGTGCAGGAACTGCTCGGGCACGCGAGCATCGCGACGACGCAGGTGTACACCTCGCTCGACTTCCAGAGACTGGCCGCGGTCTACGACGCCGCGCACCCGCGGGCGCGGCGGCGCGGCGATTCCTGACGGACATGCCCCCTTTGCGGGCGCTGCGCCCGCCGCGCCCGTAGAATGCGCGCTCCAGAGAGGGATCGACATGGCCGAGAAGCACGTTCCGGTGACCATCCTCACCGGCTTCCTGGGCAGCGGCAAGACCACGCTGCTCAACCGCATCCTCAGGGAACAGCACGGCCACCGCATCGCGGTGATCGAGAACGAGTTCGGCGAGGAGGGCGTCGACAACGACCTGCTGCTGCAGGAGCGCGACGAGCAGATCGTCGAGATGAACAACGGCTGCATCTGCTGCACCGTGCGCGGCGACCTGGTGCGCATCCTGGGCGACCTGCGTGCGCGCCGTGACCGCGGAGAGATCGGCTTCGAGCGGGTGATGATCGAGACCACCGGAATGGCCGATCCGGGGCCGGTGGCGCAGACTTTCTTCATCGACGACGAGATCGCCGACTACTATCTGCTCGACGCGGTGATCACCGTCGTCGACGCGCGCCACGGCGAGCGCCAGCTCGACGAGCACCGCGAAGCGCAGGAACAGGTCGGGTTCGCCGATCGCATCCTGATGTCGAAAGTCGATCTGGTCGACGAGGCCACGAGCGAGCGGCTCCAGGCGCGGCTGCGCCGGATGAACCCGCGCGCGCCGGTGCGTCCGGTGCACTTCGGCGACGCCCCGATCGCCGACATCCTCGACATCCGCGGCTTCAACCTGAACGCGGTGCTCGAAATCGACCCGGCTTTCCTCGAGAGCGACGACCACGAGCACGACGACGCGGTGCAGTCGTTCGTGTTCCGCTCCAGCAAGCCGTTCGATCCGCTCAAGCTCGAGGATTTCCTGTCCGGCCTGATCCAGGTTTACGGACCCGACATGTTGAGGTATAAAGGCGTGCTTTACATGAAGGGGTCCGACCGGCAGACGGTATTCCAGGGCGTCCACATGATGATGGGCGCCGATGCGGGCCGACGCTGGAAGCCCGCCGAAAGGCGGTCGAGCCGGATGGTCTTCATTGGAAGGAACCTTCCGAAAGACACCTTCATCAAGGGCCTGGAGCAGTGTCTGGCATGATCCGCCGCTGGCGGCGCGACGCGGCCCGTTCCACCCAGGCATTTCCCGCAGGCGGCGCCCGGCGAGCGCACAGGTACTGAGGTCATGGCAGCAACGAAGGACAAGAAACCCCTGAGCGAGGCGGAACTGCTCGAGATGCCCGAGTCGGACTACATGAACGACGCGCAGCTCGCGTTCTTCCGCCAGCGCCTGCAGCAGATGGAAAAGGATCTGCTCGCCAACGCCGACGAGACCACCGAGCATCTGCGCGAAACCGTGATCGTGCCCGATCCGGCCGATCGCGCGACGATCGAGGAAGAGCACGCGCTCGAACTGCGCACCCGCGACCGCGAGCGCAAGCTGCTGAAGAAGATCCAGCAGTCGCTGGCGCGCATCGAAAGCGGCGAGTACGGCTACTGCGAGGAGACCGGCGAGCCGATCGGCGTTCCGCGCCTGCTCGCGCGACCCACCGCCACGCTCTCGCTCGAGGCGCAGCAGCGGCGCGAACTCCGGCAGAAGCTCTACGGAGACTGACCCCCGATGACAGGCGGCTGAGGGCCGACTCGCGGTCGGCTCCCGCCCGATTGGCGCGAAGGGGTGCGTGCTAGACTGGCCCGGCACCCCCCGAACGGCTGTGACGCCTCGTGCGGCGGCCGATACCAGCGTCGTATCGAAAGGTCCAGGTGGTCTTCTCGCTGTTCAACCGCAAGGAAAAGCACGACTCGCGCCGGGCGCGTGAAGCGCTGCTTGCCCGGACCGCCGACTCGCGGCCCGGACCTGATGCCGACACGCTGGCTGCCCAGCGCGAAGCGGCGCGCCGCACCGAAGAGAAGATCAACCAGATCGAGTCCGAAATGATCGCCGCGGCGGCGGTCGCGCGCGCCAGCGCCGAACCCGCGCCGGCGAACCCGGCAACCGCCACGCGCCCGCAGGCGCCAGCGCCCGTGCAGCCGGCGCGCAGCGCCGCGGGGCTGGACCCCGCCACCGCGGTGCTCGGCGACCAGGCCGACGCGATGGCGATCGACGTGAATCGCTCCGCCCTGCCGAACGTGCTCGAAGAGGCGGCAATCCTCTATTCGAACGGCCAGGCGCAGCCGGCCTCGCTCGCGTTGCGCCAGGCGCTGGCCGATCCGGGGCTCGGCACCTGGCAGTCGCTCGCCTGGCTGATGCTGCTCGACCTGTACCAGGCGCTGGGCGAGCGCCCCGCGTTCGAGTCGCTGGCGCTCGAATACGCGGCCCGCTTCGAGTCGTCGCCGCCCGGCTGGAGCGAGTTGCTGGTGGCGCCGGCGAGCGCCGCGCGTCCGGCCGGCCCGAACGGCAGCGCCGCGGTCGAGTTCGCAGCGTGCCTCGACGCTTCGGTCGCTGCGCAGGTCGATTCGATCATCGCCGCGTCGGCACGCCGTCGCGAGACGATCGTCGATTTCGGCAAGGTCGAGGCGCTCGACGCCGCGGCAGCCGAGGCGCTGCTGCGCTTGCTCGCGCAGTTCGGGCAGGGACAGGCCGGACTGGTGGTGCGCGGCGCCGAGGCGCTGTTCACCGCCGCGCGTGGCGCGATCGAACCGGGGCGGCGCGATCCCTCCGAAGCGGCCTGGATGCTCGCGCTGCAGGCGCTGCGCGTGCTCGGTCGGCAGCAGGCCTTCGAGGACCTGAGCATCGAGTATTGCGTGACCTACGAGGTTTCTCCGCCGTCGTGGGAGCCGATCGGTGCCGCGATCCGCGCCGGCGAGGCGACGTCGCAGGTCGCCGCCGCGACGCCGTCGCGCCCGGCCGGCGAGGCCGACGCCTTTCCCCTGCGCGGCGACGTGCTCGGGCGCATGCAGGCGGAACTGCCGGCCCTGCGTGCCCACGCTGCCAGCCGCAGCACGGTGGTGGTCGATTGCCGGGGCCTGCGGCGGATGGAATTCGTGGCGGCCGGCGACCTGCTCAACGAAGTGGTTGCGTTGCGCGGTGCCGGCAAGCAGGTGCAGTTCGTGGAACCCAATTACCTGGTCTACGCGCTGATGCTCGTCATGGGCATCCAGGAACTCGCCGAAATCCGCCGGCGTAGAATCTGAGGCCGCAAATCCCCGCCTCCGGCGGTTCGTGCCGTCCGCAGGGCTTGTTCCGGCGGCGACCGCCCCCATCCTCGAAACCATGGAACAGTTCCACGGCACCACCATCGTCTCGGTGCGTCGCGACGGACGCGTCGCGCTGGGCGGCGACGGCCAGGTCACGCTGGGCAACGTCGTCATCAAGGCGGGCGCCCGCAAGGTGCGGCGCCTCTACAACGACCAGGTGCTCGCCGGGTTTGCCGGCGGCACCGCGGACGCCTTCACGCTGTTCGAACGCTTCGAGGCCAGGCTCGACAAGCACTCGGGGCATCTCGTGCGCGCGGCGGTCGAACTCGCGAAAGACTGGCGCACCGACCGGATCCTGCGCCGCCTCGAGGCGATGCTGGCAGTGGCCGATCGCGAGGCGTCGCTGGTCATCACCGGCAACGGCGACGTGCTCGAGCCCGAGCACGGCCTGATCGCGATCGGCAGCGGCGGGCCCTATGCGCAGGCGGCGGCCCGCGCGCTGCTCGGCGAGACCACGCTCGACGCCGAAACCATCGTGCGCAAGTCGCTGGCGATCGCCGGCGAGATCTGCATCTACACCAACCAGCACCACACGGTCGAGACGCTCGGCTGAAGGCCCGGCGTTCTCGCGAAGCAGCCCATGACCCCGATGACCCCCGAAGAGATCGTCTCCGAGCTCGACAAGCACATCGTCGGGCAGGACGCGGCCAAGCGCGCAGTGGCGATCGCGCTGCGCAACCGCTGGCGCCGCCAGCAGGTGGACGAACCGCTGCGCCAGGAGATCACGCCGAAGAACATCCTGATGATCGGCCCCACCGGCGTGGGCAAGACCGAGATCGCGCGGCGCCTGGCCCGGCTCGCGAACGCCCCGTTCATCAAGGTGGAGGCGACCAAGTTCACCGAAGTGGGCTACGTGGGCCGCGACGTCGACACCATCATCCGCGACCTGGCGGAGATGGCGGTCAAGCAGGTGCGCGAGCAGGAGACCAGGCGCGTGCAGCAGCGCGCGCTCGACGCTGCCGAAGACCGCGTGCTCGACGCGCTGCTGCCGCCGCCGCGCAACATCGGCTTCGCCTCGACCGAAGGCGGCGAGCCGGCCGACTCGGCCACGCGGCAGAAATTCCGCAAGAAGCTGCGCGAGGGCGAGCTCGACGACAAGGAGATCGAGATCGAGCTGTCGATGTCGATGCCCGCGCTGGAGCTGATGGGTCCGGCCGGCATGGAGGAAATGACGCAGCAGCTGCAGTCGCTGTTCGCGAACATGCCGGGGCGGCGCAAGCCGCGCAAGCTGCGCATCCGCGACGCGATGAAGCTGCTCGCCGACGAGGAAGCCGCCAAGCTGGTGAACGACGACGAGATCAAGGCCAAGGCGCTCGGCGCGGTCGAGCAGAATGGCATCGTCTTCATCGACGAGATCGACAAGGTGGCTTCGCGCGGCGACACGCACGGCGCCGACGTCTCGCGCCAGGGCGTGCAGCGCGACCTGCTGCCGCTGATCGAGGGCACCGCGGTGAACACCCGCTACGGAGTCGTGCGCACCGACCACATCCTGTTCATCGCATCGGGCGCGTTTCACCTGTCGCGACCGTCGGATCTCATTCCCGAACTGCAGGGCCGCCTGCCGATCCGCGTCGAGCTCGGTTCGCTATCGGCCGACGACTTCGTGCGCATCCTGGTCGAGACCGACGCCAGCCTCACGCGCCAGTACGAGGCGCTGCTCGCCACCGAGGGCGTGCGGCTGGTGTTCACCGCCGAGGGCGTGCGCCGGCTCGCCGAGATCGCGTCTTCGGTCAACGAGAAGACCGAAAACATCGGCGCGCGCCGGCTCTCGACGGTGATGGAGAAGCTGCTCGAGGAGGTCTCGTTCGCTGCCGCCCGGCGCAGCGGCGAGACGGTGACGATCGACGCGGCGTTCGTCGACGCCCGGCTGGAGAACCTCGCGAAGAGCGAGGACCTGGCGCGCTACATCCTCTAAGGCTTACTGAAGCGGGATCTTCGCGGCCGCGATCACTTCGCTCCAGCGCCGGATCTCGCGCTCGAGCAGCGCGTCGAGCTCGGCCGGCGTGCCGGCCTGCGGGCGCACGCCCATTTCGAGCAGGCGCTGGGCGAGCGCGGGCACGGCGAGCGCGTCGCGCAGCGCGGTGTTCAGCCGCGCGACGATCGGCTGCGGCGTCGCGACCGGCACTGCCAGCGCGTTCCACGACGCGACGTCGTAGTCGGCGACGCCGCCTTCCTGCACCGTGGGCGTGGTCGGCAGCACGCGGTTGCGCCGCGCGGCGCTGACCGCGAGCGGCCGCAGCGCGCCGCCGGCGATCTGCGGCAGCACCGGGCCGAGGATCTCGAAGACCAGGTCGACCTCGCCGGCGCGCAGCGCGCCGAGCAGCGTCGGTGTTGCGTTGTACGGCACGATCACCGCGTCGGTTCCGGTGCGCGACTTGAACAGCTCGGCCGCCAGATGCTGCGTGGAGCCGATCGCGATCGTGCCGATCGTGAGCTTTCCGGGATTCGCGCGCGCGTGGGCGAGCAGGTCGGGCAGTGCGCGAAAGCGCGAGCGCGAATCGACGCACAGCACCAGGTCGAAGAAGCCGATCGTGCCGACCGGTGCAAGGTCGCGGGTCAGGTCGAAAGGCAGCTTGCGGAACAGGCTGGCGCTGATCGCGTTCGCATTGCTCAGCAGCAGCGCGGTGTAGCCGTCGGGTGCCGCGCTGACCACCATTCTGGTCGCGACGATTCCGCCGGCGCCCGGACGGTTGTCGATCACGACGGACTGCCCGAGCGCCTTGCCCATCGCGCGCGCGACCAGCCGCGCGGTGAGGTCGGCGATGCCGCCGGCTGCGAAGGGCACGACCAGCGTGATCGGCCGCGCGGGATAGTCGCGCTGGGCGAAGGCGGCGGGCCACGCGGCCGCGCCCGCAGCGGCTCCCAGCAGCGCGCGGCGCGATGGCGAGCGAAGCGGTGTGCCGCGGCCGGCGCGCATCGGGGCTGCGTCAGCCGGCTGCCAGCTGCTGCTCGAGCCGGTGCAGCGTGCGGTAGCACGGCAGCACTTTCGCCACGCTCGCGTTGGGTTCGCGCCCTTCGCGGATCGCGGCGAAGAATTCGCGGTCCTGCAGTTCGATGCCGTTCATCGACACGTCGACTTTCGAGACGTCGATTCTCTGCTCCTTGCCGTCGAACAGGTCGTCGTAGCGCGCGATGAACGTGCCGTTGTCGCAGATGTAGCGAAAGAAGGTGCCCAGCGGCCCGTCGTTGTTGAACGACAGGCTGAGCGTGCAGATCGCACCGGTGCTCGCCTCGAGCTGGATCGACATGTCCATCGCGATGCCCAGCGTCGGATGGATCGGCCCCTGCAGCGCATTGGCCGCCACGATCTCGCCACCGGTCTGGTATGCGAACAGGTCGACCGTGTGCGCGGCGTGATGCCACAACAGGTGGTCGGTCCAGCTGCGCGGCTGGCCGAGCGCGTTCATGTTGGTGCGCCGGAAGAAGTAGGTCTGCACGTCCATCTGCTGGATCGCGAGCTCGCCGGCGGCGATCCTGCGGTGCAGGTACTGGTGGCTCGGATTGAAGCGGCGGGTGTGACCGCACATCGCCACCAGCCCGGTCTGCTTCTGCAGTGTCACCACCGCCTCGGCGTCGGCCAGGCTGTCGGCGAGCGGAATCTCGACCTGCACGTGCTTGCCCGCCTTCAGGCAGGCGATCGCCTGCGATGCGTGCATCTGCGTGGGCGTGCACAGGATCACCGCGTCGACATCCTCGATCGCCAGGCTCTCGCCGAGATCGGTGCTGACGTGGCCGATGCCGAACTTCGCTGCGACCTCGCGCGTCTTGTCGAGCTGGCGCCCGACCAGCGACACGACCTCGACGCCGTCGATGTTGCGGATGCCTTCGAGATGCTTGACGCCGAACGCTCCTGCGCCGGCCAGTGCGACCCTGATCGTCTTCATTGCGACTCCGGATTCTCGAGTATCAGGTGCCCGACCGCGGTATTCGACGCGGGCACGTGGTAGAAGCGATGCGCGACCCTGGGTGCCGGGCCGCCCGCGACGTCGGCCATCGCGCCGCGCGCGATCAGCCACATTACCAGCTCGATGCCCTCCGAGCCGGCCTCGCGCACGTAGTCGACGTGCGGCATCATCGACAGGCCTTGCGGATCGGCGATCAACCGATCGAGGAACGCATTGTCGAATTCGCGGTTGATCAGGCCGGCGCGCGGGCCCTGCAGCTGGTGGCTCATGCCGCCGGTGCCCCAGACCTGAACCTTCAGCGGCTCGTCGTACGACTCGATCGCGCGGCGGATCGCCTGGCCGAGCCGGAAGCAGCGCTGTCCGGAAGGCACCGGGTATTGCACCACGTTCACCGCGAACGGGATCGCGCGGCAGGGCCAGGCCTGCGGCTGGCCGCACATCAGCGACAGCGGCACCGTGAGGCCGTGATCGACGTCCATCCGGTTGACGATCGTGAGGTCGAAGTCGTCCTGGATCACCGACTGGGCGATGTGCGAGGCGAGCTCGGGGTGCCCGATCACTTTCGGCACCGGGCGCGGGCCCCAGCCCTCGTCGGCCGGGCTGAACTCGGCGGCGGTGCCGATCGCGAAGGTGGGTATGAGCTCGAGGCTGAACGCGTTGGCGTGATCGTTGTAGACGAGGAAGATCACGTCGGGCGCGTGCTCCTTCATCCACTGCTTCGAGAACTCGTAGCCGGAGAAGACCTTCTGCCAGTACGGCTCGCCGGTCTTGCCCAGGTCGAGCGCCGCGCCGATCGCAGGCACGTGCGAGGTGTAGACGCTTGCCGTCACGCGAGCCATCACTTCTTCTCCCCGATGTAGCGGTTGCCCTCGATCGGGCGGCCACCGGCGACCATCATGTCGCGATACTCGGCTTCGCTCATCCCGGTCATGCTGCCGGCCATCTGCTGGAAGCTCTTGCCGTCGGTCGCCCCGATCTTGGCGAGGAAGTAGATGTTGCCGCCCAGCGCGATGCAGCGGTTGAGGTCGCGCGCGAGCACGGCCTGTTTCTGCTCCTCGGTCATCGGCCACTCGTCGAGGTAGGCGCGCTCGTTCGCCTTGAAGCGCTCGCGGTTCGCGGCCTTCATCAGCGACATGCAGAACTGGTTCAGGTGGTAGCCCTTGCGCGACTGGTCGGCGTCGAAGATCGTGGTGCCGGGGATGTCCGCGTACGGTTTCGCTAGTGCCATGGGTCAACTCCTCGAAACGGTTGCGTGTGCGAAGGCGCGGGCCGGGGCGCGGGGGCCGGGCTTGCGCAGGCCCGGTGGCCGGCCAGGCGCTGGCCCTGTCGGCCGCAGGCGCGCCGGGTGCTTGCCCCCGCTACGCGGGGGTGCCCTGCGATGCTCGCAGCACCGGCTGGCGCGGCGAAACTCGCTGCGCTCGCTGCGCGAGCTCCGCTCGGACAGTCGCCGCGAGAATGATGGACGATGCGCGCTGCGCGCGCCGCCGGTGCCGCTGCGCTTCTCGGCTGCGCACAAGGCGCACCCGCGGCGGCCGGCCTGCGCCTTTGCAGTCGGAGCGGTGGTTCATGCGACGAACGTCTCCGTCTTCGCTGCAAACACCATCGACGCCTCCATCGCGGCAGGTGGCACCGAGGCGGAGCCGTGCGCAGAGGCGCGCCGGGCCGCGGGCAAGGCAATGCGGCAGACGGCGTGGCGCCCAATGGGCCGGTGTCTGCGGCACCGAGCAGCGCAGCCTCGGGGGCGGCGCGCGAAGCGCGCTTCGTACTTCTGACTTGCGGCGCCCTGTCTGAGCGGAGCTCGCGAAGCGAGCGCAGCGAGTTGCGCCGCACGACCCCGGGGCGAGCAGCACAGGGGAGTCGGTGCGAAGCACCGACTGCCGCGGCCACCGGCCCATTGGGCGCCACGCCGTCTGCCGCATTGCCTTGCCCGCGGCCCGGCGCGCCTCTGCGCACGGCTCCGCCTCGGTGCCGCCTGCCGCGAACGCGCGCCGTTTCGAACGAAGACGGAGATCATCAGATGTCCACCTCCGCCTCGTTGCCGCGCTCCTCGAGCCACGCGCGCCGCGACGCCGCCTCGCCCTTGCCCATCAGCATCGTGAACCGCGCACGCGTGCCCGCGGGATCGACCTCGCCGAACGACACCCTCAGCATCCGCCGTGTGTCGGGGTTCATCGTGGTCTCCCAGAGCTGCTCGGCGCTCATCTCGCCCAGCCCCTTGAAGCGCGAGATCGTCCAGCTGCCCTCGCGCACGCCTTCCTTGCGCAGCTTGTCCTCGACGTGCCGCAGCTCGCCGTCGTCCAGGCAGTAGAGCTTGCGCAGCGGCCGCCTGCCCTGTGCCGGCACGTCGACGCGGTACAGCGGCGGGCGTGCGACGTAGACGTGTCCGCGCTCGATCAGCGCCGGGAAATGACGGAAGAACAGCGTGAGCAGCAGCACCTGGATGTGGGCGCCGTCGACGTCGGCATCCGACAGGATGCAGATGCGCCCGTAGCGCAGGTTCGAGAGATCGGGTTCGGCGCCGGCGGCGTGCGGATCGACGCCGATCGCCACTGCGATGTCGTGGATCTCGTTGTTGGCGAACAGCCGGTCGCGCTCGGTCTCCCAGGTGTTGAGCACCTTGCCGCGCAGCGGCAGGATCGCCTGGAATTCCTTGTCGCGCCCCATCTTGGCCGAGCCGCCGGCCGAGTCGCCCTCGACCAGGAAGAGCTCGTTGCGGGCGATGTCGTTCGACTCGCAATCGGTGAGCTTGCCGGGCAGCACCGCGACCCCGGAACTCTTCTTCTTCTCGACCTTCTGCGCCGCGCGGCTGCGCGCCTGCGCCTGGCGGATCACGAGTTCGGCCAGCCTGCGGCCGTGCTCGACGTGCTGGTTCAGCCACAGCTCGAGCTGCGGCTTCGCCAGCGACGACACGAGCCGCAGCGCGTCGCGCGAGTTCAGCCGCTCCTTGATCTGCCCCTGGAACTGGGGATCGAGCACCCTGGCCGAGAGCACGAAGCTCGCGCGCGCGAAGACGTCCTCGGGCAGCAGCCTGATCCCCTTGGGCTGCAGGTTGTGCAGTTCGACGAAGCCCTTGACCGCAGCGAACAGACCCTCGCGCAGGCCCGACTCGTGCGTGCCGCCGGCCGGGGTCGGGATCAGGTTCACGTACGACTCGCGCAGCAGCCCGCCATCCTCGGTCCAGGCGACGACCCAGTGCGCGCCCTCGCCTTCGGCGAAAGCGTCGTGGCCGGGGCCGACCGACTG
>WBZO01004504.1_pt1 | contig 15047 bp, 13 predicted proteins | sample 5204261 | NCBI WGS metagenome assembly WBZO01 (sample SAMN12412400, study PRJNA552823) | activated sludge metagenome | isolation source: activated sludge from anammox sidestream of wastewater treatment plant... | place: USA: North Carolina | collected 2017-09 | reverse complement strand
AACCTGCTCAGGAGACGTCTCGGTGACGGTGACGGTGTCGGTGCGCGGTGGCTGCGCGCTTGCCGGAAACTCCTTGTGTTGCAGCGGGAATCGGTGGATAAGTGATTGCCCGGCAGTCCGGCTTCGGGTACTATTCGTACAAGTGTTCGAATACAGATTAGATCATCTTTGGGGGGGTGAATTGCCATGCGTGGAAGCGGCGACGAACCGTCGGGCGGCGGCTCGGCCGACCGTGAACCGGCGGCGGGTTCGGCTGGGGTGGGTGGTGCGTTGGGGTGTCCGGGTGGGGTGGCCGGGGTACTGGAACATTTCGCCGAGCTGCGGGCTGAACTTGAAGCCGCCGATGGTGTGCTGGCCTCGAAGCGGCTCGCTGATCTGGACGCCGCCGCGGCAGCCCTGGACGGCCTACGTTTGCTAGCAGTGTCGCGGGTTGAACGATCGGGTGTGTGGCGCGAAGACCCGAACGGGACAGCGGCCTCGTTCTTGCGGACGCACCATCGCCGTTCCCATCCGGAATCGGCCGCCGACCTGCGGGCCGCTCAGGCGTTCACCGATTTCCCTCTCCTGCGTGAGGCCGTCGATTCCGGGCTGGTGTCGCGGGCGCATGTGGATGTCATCGTCGCTGTGGGTCAACGCAACCCCACCCGGGCGGCAGCGCTTCCAGACTTCTTGCCCGCGTTCATCCAAATCGCCACGGAATGCCCGGCGACGGCACTACGTGACGTCATGCGTCGCTGGGCTGACCAGGTCGATCCGCTGGTGACGGCTCGTGATGAGCAGGAAGCCCACCGGCGCCGGTATTTGTATGTCAACCAGGTTGCTGACGGGGTCGCGGTGGAAGGCTTCTTCAGCCGCGAGCAAGGAGCGAAACTGCTGGCCGCGATGAATGCCGCCCTGTCCGACCTCCACCGGCACCGCGACCCCAGCAACGGTGACCCCGGTTCCGGCGGACGGTCCGGTGATGCGGGTCCTGGGATGCCGATCTCAACAGCCCAACAGCGTGCTGACGCGCTGATCAACCTCATGGACCGGGTCTTAGCCGATGGTGGACTGCCCGCCACCGGTGGATCACGGCCTACCGTGACGGTCACCGTTCCACTCGCACGGTTGGAGCAACCCTGTGACACCCCGACAGATCGGGCGCAACTCCTCAAGGAAGTCTCCGGCGGGCAACCCGACGACCCCCACCACCTATTCGCCAGCGGGTCCGCCCGGATCGGGGTCAGTAACGGCCCCGGGGCCGACCTGCTCTCCGCTCAAGCCGTGCAACGGCTGACCTGCGACTGCGACATTCACCGCATCGTCCTAGACCCCGACGGGCTCCCGATGGATGTTGGACGCAGAATGCGGACCTTCCCCGCCCACATGCGAAAAGCACTCGAGATTCGTGACCGGGGATGTGTGTTCCCCGGCTGTCAGAAACCACCAGGATGGGCTGACGCACATCACATTATTCACTGGGCACAAGGCGGCACCACCTCACTAGACAATGCGGCCCTGCTGTGTTCCCGACACCACCACGACGTCCACGCAAACAACCACCACGTCTACATCGGAACCAACGGACGAGCCACCGTCACCCTCAACCGGAGACGATTATGAACAACCAAAGCAACTGAGCGCCAAGCGTGCCCCAGACCGCCCGTGCGATCATCGCCGCGGTCGGCGCCTGAGCGCCACACCACCCGTGACCGCGGAACCGGGGCGAAACACAAGGATGCCCGGCGACATACGCGAACCAAATATATGGACGATGTCCGGCAGCTCGATCGTCTAGTCGTCACGCAGCTCGGCTTGCCTTTCCAGCCACCGAGTCATGGGCGCTGGCATATCGGCAGATCGGTCGCCCCAGTCGTAGACAACGACGGTTCCGGCAGCGACGTCGGTGAGCGCACGGCGTTCCTTGCCGAAGAACAGGCCGATGTACGAAAACACGAATGTCACGACGGCGAATGGCGTTACCACAACCCGCACGACCGACTGGCCTGCACCAATCGGCCCGCCGTCGCGCGAAACGACCCTCAGGCCCAGCACACCCTTGCCCACTGTGCGCGCAGCGATCACCAAGGTGCCCACGCTGTACATGAAGGCCCAAGAGCAGAGCATCACGAAACCGACGACTGTTTGCTGTGGGCTGAGCGTTCCGGTCCACCCAAACAACTTTTCACCCAGGAACACAAGCAGCGCTGCGAAGAGTGTGAATAGCCCGAAGATGATCGCAACGTCGAGGCTGAAGGCGAGCAGTCGACTCAGCGGACCTGCGTAGTGTCCAGTGACGATGCCCCTGCCTGACTTGCCAGTGGCCTCGTCGGTCAGCAGTCGTGGTGGCCCCAACTCAAAGTCCTCGGGCTTGCGCCTGATGAGACGGCCCGAAAGGCGCATCAACACTTGGTCGAGAGCGACGATCTGGCGGCGGGCGACATCGAGCACCGAGCCCGCCATATGGCCGGTGCTCTCCCTCACGATGTCGGGGACACCGGCACGCTCGATCACTGCGGCGACGTCAACCCGATCAATGATTCGATCCATGTCGATCCGGTCGGCGGCGGCATTGAGGTCAACTCGGTCCAGAAGCCGGTCCGGGTCCACACGATCCAGCAGGCGGTCGGGTTCAACCCGGTCCAATAGCAGGTTCGGATCAACGCGGTTTAGCAGGCGGTCAGGATCCACCCGGTCCAACAAGCGGTCAGGGTCCACTCGGTCCAACAGGCGGTCGGGTTCAACCCGGTCCAACAACAGATTCGGATCAATCCGATCAAGCACCGAGTTCACGTCGATGCGGGCGACTAGGGCGTCAACGTCCAGCCGAGCAACCAAACCGTCAATGTCGAGTCGACTGACCAATGCATCCACATCGATGCGACTGGCCAAGTCATTCAAATCGATCCGGGCGACAACGGCATCGATGTCCACACCTGCGAGCAACGCATTCAGGTCAATGCGCTCGACTACCTCGTCAACATCGAGTCGACTGACTAGGTCGTTGATATCGATGCGCTCCGCGATTGCGTCGACATCGACGGCATCGATCACCGAGTTGACATCGACTGCCTGCGCTGCCGTATTCGCTACCCAACCGCGCACTGACCTGCGGTGATGATCAGCGGCTTCAGCGAGGAGCAGCGCGATCAGCACCGTGGTGAGTGTGGTGCGGCGACCCATCTTCTGACCCTAGCCGATGGCCATTCGACTCGGATCAAGCCAACTCCATTACCTGAGCGCCCTTGGCCGCGCATCGGGTTCAACACGGATTCTGGCTGCAGGCACGTCCAGGATGCGTGATCAGCCCATTTGAGACCGCAAGAGTTCACAACGATGGCTCCGTAGCGGCATGATCGGGACACGTTCGGCACCTCACGGTTTCGGACGTGTCACCCGCACGTGCACTCCCATCACCGGAGGTAGTAAGTGAATTCGACCGTTCTCGCCGTGATCGTCATGCTCATCTCGACGTTCACGTACTCGATCGGTTTCGTGCTCCAGCACAAGGGTTCACAGGGCGACTCGGAAACGCCAGCTGACTCCGGTGCGATCAAGGACCTGATCAAGAACAGATTCTGGTGGATCGGCACGATTCTCTTCCTGGTCGCTGGTGGCATTCACATCGTTGCGCTCAGCCTGGGTTCCGTAGCCATTGTTCAGCCCCTACTCGTGACCGAACTGATCTTCATCCCCCCGCTGTCTGCGGTGATCTCGAAAGTCAAGGTGTCAGGTCGGGAATGGATGGTCATTCTCATCGTGTCGGTGGCACTGGCAATCTTCCTCATCACGGCGAATCCGAAGTCTGGCGACGAAGTGCCGTCCGGTGGAATGTTCGCGCTTGCGACACTCGTGTTCGCGGTATGTGTGGCGGGCCTCTTCGTCATCGGAAGTCGACTCGGGCCAGGTGGCAAGGCGGCCACCTTCGGCACCGCCGCCGCCTTCATCAACGCCTGGTACGTCCTGTCGGTGGCGGGCGCTCTGGACCTCCTGCCCTCACCGCTTGGTTGGGCGATGGCGTTCTGCGCGCTTGTCGGAATCATCGGCGGAATCGCGGCCGCAACCATGGCGTTCAAGGCTGGCCCGATTACGTTTTCGACGCCAGCAATCATCACGGTTAATCCCGTCGTCGCCACGGTCGCGTCGATGTGGCTCTACGGCGACTCGATCACCGACACCCCGATCGCCATCGCGATCATTGCCGTCTGCGTGGTCGTAATCGTGTGGGGCGTCATCCAGTTGTCCCGCGCCGAGGCGGAGGTTGTTTCACACGACGAATTCGTGGAACCACCCCTTCTGTGAGCGGCTCGCAAGGCAGGTCAATCAACAGGCGCTGAGCGCACAGACGTTCACGACGGAAGATTCGCGAGCCCAATCAACATGCAGATCGCGATCACCACTGCGGAGGCCACCGCACCCACTGCACCGACGGAAATCGCGGCGGCCCCAATCCCTCGATCGCGGCCAGCGATCCCGAAACAGAGCCCGGCGACTGCGAGCAAGAACGGCAAGGCATTAGCTCCGACGGCGACGATCCAGGCAATAGGGATGATGTCCCCGGACCCGGAGATGCCGAACGCGATGCTCAGGTAGCTGAAGAAGACGGTGACGCACAAGACGACGAGGGCTACCACCGACAGCACAAACCCGAGCCATGAAACCCAGGGTGCTCGTGGTGCCTTAATCACTTGATCATGATGCCGGAGATCGGGGGCTGGTCCCTATCGATTGGGCCATTCGTTTGGCTTCAGTCAAGGCGACACCGGAACTCCTTTTGGCTAGGTTGCGGTCGGAAAGCACCAGTACCGACTGACTTACAGGAGAAACGTATGAAGCGCACGCCAGCAGTCTTTGGAGTAGCCGCTCTGGCCGTGATTGGCCTGGCTGCGTGTAGTTCGAACAGCGGGTCGTCATCGTCATCATCGTCCGCAGCAGCGTCGGGGAAGAACTTGGCCACGATCTGCGCCGAAGCCGACGTCGCCATCACCAATGCGATTCCAAGCACGCCCACCAAGGAAGGCGTCCAGAAGGCCGTCACCCAGTTGAACACGATCAAGGCGACGGGCGATGCGGGTGCTCAGGCGGCGCTCACACCACTGATCACCGCGCTCCAAGGCATCGAGAACGTCGACTTCTCAGCGCCGACACCGCCTCCGTCATACGAGGCGTTTACGACGGCCGCGACGAACTTCAAGACGGCTTGTGCGGGGGTCAACGTCCAACTGACGGCCAAGCCGAGCGCATCCGCGTCCTAGCACACTGACACCGCTACGCCTGCTGACCCGATGCCCATCGGCCAGCAGGCGTAGCGCTTTAAGGTCGCCGCCCAGCCAACTGACAGGTCGGGTCGTTCGGTAGGCAACGTGGTCAAAGCACAGGTACGTCTCGATACGGGCAAAGTCGTGGATACGCTGCGGTGTGGCCAGCGACCAGGAGAACAAGCCGTGGCTGACCCGCAACGTCAAGGTTCTCTCTGCTGTCTCCCTCGCGCAAGACGCCGCGAGCGAAATGCTCTACCCACTGCTTCCCATCCTGCTAACGACAGTGCTCGGCGCGCCAGCGGCAGTTGTGGGAATCGTCGAGGGCATCGCTGAAGGCGTCTCCGCCTTCGTCAAGTACATCGCCGGACGTACCTCGGACCGAGTGGGCCGCAAACCCGCCGTCGCCACTGGCTACGGAATGGCTGCCTTCGGCAAGGTCATCATCGCAGCTGCGGCTATCTGGCCGATGGTCCTCGTCGGCCGAGTTGTGGACCGGATCGGAAAGGGCATCCGCGGTGCTCCGCGCGACGCACTACTGGTTGACGGAGTGGCCAACCAATCGATGGGCAAGGTATTCGGCTTCCACCGCGCCGCGGACACGTTGGGGGCGGTCATCGGTCCGTTGATCGGCCTCGGTGTGCTCGCGCTGGCGTCTGGCAACATCCAGGTCGCGCTCTGGATCGCCGTCGTTCCAGCGCTCATCAGCGTCGCGTTGGTGTTTCTGACAAAAGAGGAGCGCCCGCCGCGAACTCCCGTGGAGCCACCGCCCACCAGCGCGGACGACGTTGCGAGTGCGACTCAGAGCCCACCAGCCAGAGTGAAGGCGCCTCCCCTACCTCCGCGAGTTCGGTTCCTTGCCGGGTTGTTGGCGGTGGTCGCGCTCGTGAACTTTCCCGATGCGCTGCTGCTCCTCCACCTCAACGAGCAGGGCTTCTCTACCATGGCGGTCGTCGCGACCTATGCCCTGTTCAATCTCGCGAACGCCGCAATTGCCTTCCCGGCGGGCGCTCTTTCAGACCGATGGCCGCGCGCCCGGGTATACGCGCTTGGGCTTGTCTGCTTCGCAATCGGCTACATCGGGCTCGCCGTTGCCGACAGCGGGTGGGTCAGTGTTCTTCTCTTACTCGTCTATGGCGGATTCGCCGGAATTACCGATGGCGTGGGCAAAGCGTGGATCTCAAGCCTCTGCCCACCGCAACAGCGCGGGCATGCCCAGGGCCTCATGCAGGGCCTGTCGGGTGGAGCGATCTTGCTGGCCGGAATTTGGGCCGGACTAGCCTGGACGTCCGGTGACGGCGTCGGCACCGTTCCGCTGCTGATTGCCGGGATCGTGTCGGGCTTCGCCGCCATCATGCTGCTCCTGGTCGGTCGGCGTCTGGGCTAACGCTCACACGGCTTCGAACAGCGAAAGCCAACTTGGCCCGCGTTTCATGTTTAGACATGTGTGTATAGGGAACAGCAACTGAGTAACCCCCGACCACACACAAAGGATCAATAATGAGCATCTTCTCAGTTCGCCCGAATCGAGTTGCCGCGGTCACACTTGCTTCGGTTGCAGTTGGCTCCGCTGTCCTCCTGTCAGGATGCCAGGCAGATGGGATGTCGAGTTCGGAAGATCGAGCGCCCGCCGCCAAGGTCACGGAGATGGCGGCTGCCCCCCAGCCTGCCGTTGCTGCCCCAGCGGCCCACCAACAGTCGGTCGCGGCAGCCGAAACAGGTGGCTTGCTCAACTCGGCAGCTCAAGCCAGTGGACAGTCCTACGTTGCGAGCATCGCCGATTTCGTGAGCCCGGGAAATACTGATCACCGCTCTGACGCCTCCGCGAAGGACGGTAGCTCCAAGCGACCAGTTGCTGAAACCGAAGACCCAGGACTCGCCGAAGTTGGTGGCTCGGAACCCGTCACCCCGGACCCCGCGGCAGACCCCGCGCAACCTGTTGATCCAGATCCAGTCACCCCCGAACCTGTCGATCCGGGTCCCGCACCTGTCGAACCCGTCACCCCGGAACCGGTCACCTCCGAACCTGTCGATCCGGGTCCCGCACCTGTCGAACCCGTCACCCCGGAACCTGCACCTGCACCTGTCGAACCGGCACCTGAACCAGAACGAGCACGCATCCCGGAAGAAGCGAAGGCGCCCGAGGCGAAGAAGTAAGGAGCGACACCGACACCGCAATACCGGGGTCAATCGACGGCGGCTCCAAGCATCGCTGTTACGTTCTAACCGCGTAGTTACTGTCTATGAGTAGGGATACACATGATTCACTCTGAGCTCGTGGCCTCCATCGCCGAGAAGCTTGACGTCTCGACCAAGGATGCCGCTGCTGCACTTAGCGCCGTCACCGAATCGGTTGTCGAAGGCCTGAAGAAGGATCGCAAGGTCGCGGTTTCCGGCTTCGGCACCTTCGGACTGACCGATCGTCCGGCCCGAACTGGCCGCAACCCGCAGACGGGTGAGCCGGTTCAGATCGCGGCTCGCACCGCAGCTGGGTTCAAGCCAGCAACGGCGTTGAAGGATGCAGTCAACAAGTAGTACCGCTTTCGCACGAAGCCCCGGTGAGGTAATCCCGCCGGGGCTTCCTGCTGTCCGGGATCCTGTCGCCGCGACGAATCTTGGGAGGAAACCACCCATCTAGTTCTTGTCGGCTGCCGCGACACCTACGTACTGTCGGTGCTGTGATGGTCGGCATCCGCCGCAGCAAGCCTCAGCGGGCAAGAAACTCAAGGCCACGGTGCGGAATGCCGAACTAACCGTCAAGACTATGCACCTCCGGAGAAGGCGATGACTGACTCAGCACCATCCACGGGCGCCACCCGCACCATCGCGGTGGGTTCGGGTGAGCGACGTCTTCGACTGGTTGGTGTCGGTGTCATTGCGGCCGCGCTATTTGCATCCCCCGTCGCTGTCGCAGGCGCGACGACCGCTCAAGCAGCCCCAACACCTCGCAGTGCTCCGACCGCCATCACGGCTGGGACATTCAACATCAACAACGGCAAGGTTGTTCTGGGCAACTCGAGCGCCCGGCTCGATAGAGTCGCAAATGAGGTTCGCCGCGCAAACTTCGACGTGTTTGGAGTCCAAGAGGCAAACACCGAGATGCGCGATCGACTCATGGCGAGGATCGGCAACACCTACTCGTACTCCCTCATCGGTAACTCCAAGGGCATCAACATGACGGGCGGACTGATCTTCTACCGCCGCGACCTCTTCTCCGCCGGTCAGAACCAGGGGGCCGTGCTCCTGCCCTACCCGGGAGGCGCACAGGCTCGTTATGCGCTCTATCAGGACTTCTACCACCGCGGCTCCGGGTCTCGCTTCATGTTCGTGAGCACCCACCTGAGCTCCACCGGAGGCCGTGCCGGAAGCGATATTCGCTCGATGCAGACCAACCACATGGTTGGGACTATCCGCCAGTTGAACTACGCCGGGCTTCCGCTCGTGTTTGTTGGCGACATGAACTCGAACCGGGCCAAGAAGTACGTCTACGACGCTCCGCGTCAGGTGTTTCTCGCCAATGGCCTCAGTGATGTCTTTGACCGCACACCAACGCGACGCAACGAGAGGTTCAACTCGTTCAATGCGTTAGTGAGAGCTCCCGCCGTCGGCGGTTACCGGCCGGATCAGTTGTATGTCGACGGCAGCATCGCGGTCGTTCAGACCGAAGTCATGGTTCGGCTGATCACCAAGAAGAAGAAGGTGAAAGTCAAGGTCAAGGTCAAGGGAAAGACCAAGACCAAGACGAAGATCAAGAAGGTAAGCCTGTACCGGACGCCATTCGTGTCTGACCACAACGCGATTCGCGCGCTCATCGTGCTCCCCGCGCAGTAGCGCCCGCCGACGACAGCGGGTGGCGCAAGTCTCCGCAGAAACCGCAACCACCCGCCGCTGATGTGTCAGTCGACTACTTCCTGATCGCGACGGCGAACCGCGCCGACGCTCCCAGGACCTCGGAGGTCTCCGGCGCTGAGGCAACAAGCTTGCAGGTGCCCTTCTTCTTACCTGCGACAACCTTGTTCCCCTTCACCTTGCAGACCGCGGTCGTGAGGCTGCGCCACCTAACGGCGATCCCCTGACTTGATCGGACTGGCAAGGCCGCCGATCGTTTGACCTTGAGCGACTTGACCAAGCCGATGCCCACAATCTGAGCGCGCTTGGGGGCACCCGGAATGGCACCGGTCGCTTGCCACGTCGGTGACGCTGAAGTCGCAATCGCGTTCCCCGCTCGGTCAGTGATCGAATCGCTGGCCGTCACCTGGTACGTCGCTCCAGGAGTGAGTGGTGCGGTGTTCGTGATGTTGGCAACCAACACCGGTCCCGAATCACACGCAACATCGATTCCTGAGGCATTCGTGCACGTCACCAAAGCGGCCACTGGCCCACCGCCCGACCGCGTCAGAGTGACCGTCGACGCGTTGACTCCCACCACTTGCTCAGAGAACGTGACACGGACCGCGGAACCTGCGGCTGCGGTTGAGTTCACTGTGAACCCGACGGAGGCTGGCGTGACGTCAGGGTTGGGCATCGACAACCGGCAGTAGCTTTGGCCGGTTCGTCCACCGCCGACCGTGCCCTTGGCAAGCGGCACGAAGCCTTCGGCTTCGATCGCCGTGTTGATTTCCGTCCGCAGTTTCCGTCCGGAAATCGAACTGACGACGTTGTCGATGTCAGTTCGACAAAGGAACCCGTCAACAGGATCCAGGTAACGCTTGGTCGCTTCCGATGGGTAGCGCAGGACGTTGTACAGGCTGCGCCCAAACGGGAAGGTCGAGTCGCTGATCGTCGTCGAATTCACGGTGACCCCGTCGATGTTGCCAAGGCCGTCTGCCGCACCCGGGGTTTGCGTACTGTTCCCTGGCGTCGACTGCTGATACCGACCGTAGGACTCGTAGAAGATCGCGTTAGCGGCCTCTCCGTTGTCCATGATCGGCTGCGCGTTGTTCTCGGTGACGACCCGAGTCGTCTGCTTGTCCGCAGGGATCTGACTGCTTGAGCTTCCACCGATGAAGCCGTCGTATGCAGACCTTGTGCCTGACCCCGCTTGTGCGGCGTAGACGATGATCGGCGCGTTACTTCCGCCGACCTGCGACCAGTTATTGATCTCGCCTGTTACGAAGATCTTCCGTAGTTGGTCCTGGGTCAGGTTCGCCACATCGTGCGACGGAGTGTTGACGCCACCAACCTGGGTGAAGTGATGCCACGAAAGTCCGTCGCGAGCGAAGGCCACGAACTGCAGACCGTCACAGTCACCATTCTTTGGACCGCGCGAAGAGCGGGCAAAATCGATCGCGGCAACATTCGCAAGTCCCTGCTGGCACAACTGGTTGACCCCGGTTCCCGAACCAACGGGATACTTCTCCGCGACGACGTCTCGGTCAGGGTTGACTGGGATTGTCCCGTCCGGCGTTGGTGAGTAACAGTTTCCATCCAGCGGCTGGGGTGTCCCCGTGGGCGATAGCACCACGCAGCCGGGTGCGCCCGCGTACGCGCTATCAAGGCGCTGCATGACTGCATGTGTGGTGTCCGATCCGGAACCCACCAACGTCGTTGGCTTGCCATCAACACCCGGTCCGGCAAACGCCGGGCTCGCAAGTGAAACTGCCGCAACGGCTAGCGCCCCCACCGTCGCGCAGAGGCGAATGCCCCTATTTCGTTTTCCGTGCACGTGAGTGCCCCTCTCGTTTCAGTCGAACGCGGCGTCCGACACTTCGAACCAAACCAGGGCAAGGCGGACGTCAGGTGGTGCACAAGGGTGTGCTGCGCGAACCATCGGTTAACGATTAGCGACGTGATCGGCCAAGCGGGTGTCACAGAGTTGCAGGAAAGAAAGTGTCCACTGCGCGAACCGCCAGAACGAGACAGGTCATGACGACCGGAGCGCAAAGAATCCACACCACAACTGGGCGCACCCAGTGTCGGCGAATGACGGCGAATGCCGCTGCTGCTACCAATCCGATCACCACAAACCACACCAGGACCTGCGCCCACATTCCGGTGTCACCCGAGCGAGGGCTGGCATAGGTGCGCGGGTTCTGGGGAGTTGGCGGCAGTGGCAAACCGACCAGTTGCGCCCGAGCCACGAGGTCCTGGGTTGCGAGCAAACGAGGGCCTGAAGTGACCAAGGTAAGAGTCGATTCCTTTGAGGGTTCAAACATCCCCTTCGGCCGCCAGCCCAGGCTCGTCACCTTGTAGGTCGCGCTTCCTTCAACCGTCGTAACGTTGACCTCGTCACCGGCAGTCAATTCGCTGAGATCACGGAAAGGCGCACCGAATGTGGTGCGTCGGCCAACAACCGCAGCGTTGCCCGGCTGCCCCGGTAGGGACGTCCCCGGCACGTGACCGGGGCCGTGTTGCAGTGTGGCAGTGTCCTGGCCCTCCACGACGACTTGTTCGACCCCGATCTTTGGAATCCTGATGATCGCCACGGCTGTTCCGGGTTGCGGAGGATCGACCGGCAGCGGGGAGAGGTCCCCGGCGCCCGCCGCACCCGCCGCGCGCGACAGGGTCCCGGCGAACTCCTGCGCCAGCATCTGTTGGGAGCGAGTCTGCAATATCGCGCCAGCAGCGGTCTCTGCCAGGAGCAGCCCGACAACCAGGGCAACCGCTGACATTGCGCCAATAGCCCCAACCCGTTGCCGAGTCGGCATACGCCCCAACCACGACGCGAGATTCGCGACTGACGACTTTGCGCGGGCCTTGCACCACTGCCAGGCGTTGGCTACCGCACCGACAAACCGGTTCATCGCGAACTTCCAACCGCATCGGACGCCCTCAGGAGTCGTTGCGCGGCGAAGCCCGCACCAACAGCAAGCACCAACAACCCAGGAATCAACAGCGGCGATGCTCCTGCCCCCGACAGTCCGCTACGAGCGAAGACACTCGTCACAAGATTGGGCTGACCTGCGGCAACGGCCGCAGTGCCCGGCGCAGCACCGCTGCCACTTGATGCCGAAGATGCATCTGCGCCGCCAACCCCTGGTCCGGATCCAACTCCGCCCAGGTTTGTCGAACCCGACGACGTGCTCGGAATCTTGGCTGCGCCCTTGGGCGGGTTCGGCGTCGTGGTCGCCGCGACGGGCATCGCCTTCGCGGCAGCCACGGACTTCGCAGCGAGCTCCGGCGGCAAGGGAACGTAGCCACGCGGCAGCACGTCAGCAGCCTGTCCGGCACCGACGGCGTAGTTCACGAACCGTCGCAAAGCATCGACCTGGTTGGCGGTTGCCTTGTCCGTTGGAAGCAGCGCGCTGCTGATGACGGGGAGTGGATAGAGATTGGACTCCGACGAGGTCGCAACCGCGGCAGCGGAACCCGACACGTCCTTCAGCGCTGCCACTGCCTTGCCGACTGATGTCGCCGTCGGAGCAACGAACTCCCCACCGTCATCGGACTGAATGGCGGCCGAAGGCAGACCCCAGAACGCCGCGGCGCTGGTGTCGAGCGCCCCGATGTACCCGTACGAAGGGTCGTCGCGTGGATCGTTTTCCGACGGCTGGGCAACAGCGGCGCCAACTGCGGCGCCGCCGGTTCGCAGATCAACCGCAGCGATCGAAGGAAAGGTGTCCGTCGGACCATCAGCAAACGCCGGGCCACCGTTTTGATAGGCCGACCTAGCCTTCGTCCACAAGTAGGTCGTCAACTGCCTATTGATTTCGCTGGCATCCGCACGGCCAACCACCCTCAGCTTTGTCGGCAAGTTGTAGCCGGGGTTCAGCGCAGCGATCCGCGGATCGTTCCAGCGCAGGATTTGACCCGTGAAGATCTGGGCCAGCAAAGAGGCCGACAGTTTCAAATCCAGGACCCGCTTGCCGGTCTTCTGATCGCGCAGGTTGTAAACGAAACCCAACGCCGAGGCGGAGATCGGTGCCACCAACGCATCGGCGCGGCCCTGGCCGGACCCATTGCAGGTTTCCTTGGCGGCACTTAGGCCCTGCACAATCGCCAGATCGCGCAATCCACAGGCGAAGTCCTGGCGACCACTCGGATCATTCTTGGGCACGAAATCAACCGACGTCAGATCAGGCTTGTCGCACAGGACTGGTTGCCAAGCTGCGATCGCACGGGACGCAGCGTCCGTTCCCTCCGCACCGAAAGCGCGCTGGCCCGGAGTTGGGCACGCGGTACCGGGTTTGGTGAACTCCAACCGCGCCGACGCCCCAGTGGTCAGCGAATCGGCGGACTCGTCGGGAACGACGAAGAGACTGCAGGCGGTCGTGTAGTCGCAGATCACCTTGGGTGCGCCGGACAACTTTCGGTCACTGCCGTTTGTCGCCACCACCGAAAAGGTCGCGCTTCCAACGCCACTGGAATCAGTCGGCTCGCTCTGCAACAACTTCGAGCAGTCTGCGGCTTTAGTCGCCGCGACCGCGCACTGGCGAAGGATGACGCTCGCGCCGGGCTGGAAGCCGCTCCAGCGCACACTGAGTATCTGAGCGTCGACCAGGTTGCTGCCAGGATCAACTTCGACCCTTGGAGTTCCTTCCGCCTTCGCGGTGGCCGCAGACATGAGAGCTCCAACAGCGGTCACCCCCGCCAAGATCGCCACAATCATGAGAACGACGCCGAAGCGCTTGCGCTGTGCTGTCCCCGTTATCGCATTCACGAGCCTGACCGTCGCCCGTGCAACCCATTCGGGTCAAGCCCCGGGAGTCAACGACTTCTGTTGTTCACGAACTCGTGAATCGGCGTTCGCTTCTTGGCATGCCAAAGGTTTCTTTCATCACGTGATGCTGCGTTTCGACACCAGAAGCCGTCCAGCACGAACGTGCATAGGAAGGAATACCGCGAATGCCCGAAGGCCTGGATCTGCGTGACCCTCCGCCACCAAACGTCGAGGTCGCCGACTCCGACATCCCACGCAGGGTGACCGCGAGCTACACCAAACCCGACCGCGTGTACCGCACGAGTGCAAGTGGCGCTGGCCTACTGACCCTCGCACTCCTCGTGCTGATCGGTGCATTTCTGCTCATTCGCGCCTGGCCCGCACTGACGTCGCAGGGCCTCGGCTTTCTCACGAATACTGCGTGGCATCCCGAGCAAGACCCGCCTGTCTTCGGTATCGCAGCCGTCCTCTACTGGACATTCGTCATCGCGCTGATCGCCATGGCGATTGCCGTGCCCATGAGCATCCTCGCTGCGCTCGCGCTCACTGAGTACGCACCACTGCGGCTGCGGAAGGCGCTCACTTCACTCGTTGACCTGCTGGCCGCGATCCCCAGCCTGATCTATGGACTTTGGGGGCTCTTCTTCCTGCAGGACAAACTTGTCCCACTCGCTGAATGGATCTCCAGCTTCTTCAGCTGGATTCCGATCTTCGGTGGAGACTCCGAGCAGTACACCCAGTCATCGTTTATGGCTGGGGTTGTGGTGGCGCTCATGGTGTTGCCCGTTACCACCTCTGTCATGCGGGAGGTGTTTTCGCAAGCACCCCCGGGCGAAAAGGAAGCGGCCTTGGCACTCGGCTCCACTCGTTGGGGCATGATCCGAACTGTTGTCTTGCCGTTCGGGCGCGGTGGAATCATCGGGGGCTCAATGCTGGGCCTCGGGCGCGCCCTTGGCGAAACAATCGCCGTCGCGCTGATCATCTCGCCGATCTTCGAGATCAATCTGAACTGGCTGCATACCGGGTCAAACTCAGTCGCGTCATTGATTGCTCTGCGATTTGGTGAAGCGAACCAGGAAGCGCTGTCCGCGCTCATGGCGGCCGGACTTTCGCTGTTTGTGGTAACGCTCGTCGTCAACATGCTCGCCTCCCGGATCGTGTCGCGTTCTCGCAGCGGGTCAGGAGTCGAACTGTGAGTACCCCCCTCGATC
>WBZO01004503.1_pt1 | contig 15055 bp, 12 predicted proteins | sample 5204261 | NCBI WGS metagenome assembly WBZO01 (sample SAMN12412400, study PRJNA552823) | activated sludge metagenome | isolation source: activated sludge from anammox sidestream of wastewater treatment plant... | place: USA: North Carolina | collected 2017-09 | reverse complement strand
ACCAGCTTGCCATGCTTCAATATGAATCCGACGCGCTTCTGATGATGACATCGCTCCTCCTTATAAAAAACTCAAAGATAGCAATCTTGTATCAGGGCGTTAATGTGGTAGCGTTGGAGGCTTACTAAATAAGGAACAAAAGAACAGCTGAGACAAGCATGCAAATGCGAGTTCTACAAAATTCTGAAGAAATAGGTCAAAAATCTAATTATTACGATTGCCGATAAAGAAGCCACAAACACTATCAAAAGCAACTTCAGTAAATACATTTTTGCCCTTTTGGGCAAAATCAACAGCAGCATTAATATTACCGACGTGGCAGCAATTAACGTTAGCACCTCTAAAAATTCCTGAAATAGCACGGTTTATCCAAACAAAAGAAAAATCTAAGCATACCCACACTGGATTTTCCCATAAAAAGGAGCGAGATTAGCCAAAATGAAACCATTTTATTTTGACTAATCAGCCTTTTTGAAACTTAGAGTAGTTGATACTACGATAGTGGTATCAACAAAAACATCCCGCCATCGAATCTAGGTTTTATCCTTGTGAAATAGCGCCATAATTTCAACGTGAGGGGTATGAGGAAATTGATCGATCAGTTGAATATCATTCAACTTCCATCCATTCTTGCAAAATACCCAAGCATCTCGGGCAAAGGAGATTGAATCACAAGATAGGTAGCAGATTGTTTTGAGTGCAACAAAATATTCAAAAAAACCACGTAGTGTTTTTAATCCAGAACGAGGTGGGTCAAGCACTAATATTCCTGCATCCTTGATATATTTTTTAAGAATCTTCCAGATAAAGGGATGATAAAGATCTATTGTTCTTGCTTGCACGCCAGGAAGTTGTTTTTGTTGTAACGCAGCAATAGCATTCGGATCAGATTCATAAGCCAGAATTTCCGGGTATCCTGTTTGTGCAATTACTTCTGTAAAATTACCTGAACCACAAAATAGCTCCACAACCTTTTCTGATTTGTCATGTTGCTCAAGCTGATATTTCAGCCACATTTTCATTTGTAGATTTTGCGCGCTGTTACCTTGCCGAAAAGGTCGTTTCTGATTCAGTAATACGGGATCAATCGTTGATTGATCATCCAGATCAATAAAATTCCAGTCATAACCAGGAGCAGGCTCCCATTCACGGCAAGGCAAATGTTGCCGTAAAGTTTGTAAATGTTGACGACAGGTAGCATTAAGAACAATGCAATCCTCAATTGGGACGATGTAGTGCGAGCCCTCCGCCACAAATCCCAGTTTCCTACCATCCGTTTTAACTTGAAAGCGGTTACGATAACCGAACAAATCTGGAGCAGGAAGAATTGATCCAACATTCAATGTTTGAGGGTCAAAGCCAATTCGCTGCATAGCATGCAAGAAACCAGCCTTTTTTTGCTCCAACTGACTATCGTAGTCAGCAATCATCCACGGACAACCGGAGCAATCACGACCACTAAACCCCAGAAATTGACATTCAGGTGTCTTACGTTGAGAGGAAGGTTGAATAAGGCGAATTAATCGAGCGTAACCATACTTTTTGTTGTTCAGTGTACGATCCGTTATCTCAAATTCACCCACATCGCCAGGCCAAGTACCTGCAACAAAGTAGGAAAGCTCATTTTCAGGGTGAGGCACAACACCCAAACCTTTTTGAGAAAGGTGTGTTATCTCACCCTGGAATCGCATCATTGATGACAGTAAAATTTTGCTTGTTGGCAAACCTGGTTACTGGTTTATACAAGCAGTAAATTCACAGCAAACTACTTATCCATTAACCTACCGATCAATGAATTATCCTCAACCTTAGTATTTTGCGGTTGAGATGGCTGCTGCGGTTGTGGTGATTGCGGTTGTTCTTTTTGTTCAGGTTCCTGATGACCAGAAGGATCAGTAAATTGATCATTCAACATTTGGATGTAGTCATTAGCATCCTCCTTAACTTCAGCCAAAATACGCCGACTTGTTGTATTCCAGCCAGCCGGGCTTTTTAGGAACATTGGACGGTAGCTGGCGGTACTTTTACTGAAAGCACGAGCAATTTGCTTAGAAACAGTATGATCATTACCGTATTCGATCGCAAGCCGTTTCAGAATGTTGCGAGCAACATTTTTACGAACAGTAAGATGAACATAGCCCAACACACCTACTAACAAGGCGGCAGAAAGAATGGGTAGCACCCCTCCAGCAGAAAAGCCAGCAATACAACTTTCAACTAGATGCCAGCTTTCAGTAGCCGTCAATGCTGCTCCTGTCAATACCGCCAGCAAGCCAAGTAAAATGCCGTCGAGTGTAAACACCTGACTTCTCCATTGATCTAATGCTGCTTCAAGTTTACTGACAAACTGGGTTTCAATAGTATTGGCTGTTTGCTCAAGCATCGCAGCAATCCGATAGGAACGTTCAATTTCAATTTGTTGCATGCGAGTGTTAATATCAGCTAAATCTTCTTCTCTTTTCTGTTCAAAACGCTCTCGAATTTGTGGATCGTCAATAGGAACGGCAGCACCCTTATCGTAAATTCGATAGAAACGCCCTGCCAGCAACCCAGCCTGTGCCAGCGAACGCTGCCAAGCAGAAATGACTTCCTCGGGATTATCCTCTTTAGCTGTTACGTCGATCTGATTAAGAATATAGAGAAACTTGTTTGCATCCGGGCGGTTAATGGTTGCCGAAACCAGATATTCAAGCGTGTCTTTCATGGCACCAGGCTCTGGATGGCGCGCATCGAAAAAAACAAGTACCAAATCGGATAAATCGATAATATGCTGAGTGAGTCGTAAGGTAGAAGTTCGTTGGCTATCTGCATCAAATCCCGGGGAATCAATCAGGATTTTGCCGCGTATTTTTTCCGATGGGCAGGTTTTAAGCTGAACGTAGGCATCAATACGCTGTGGTCCAGTTTCCGCAATCTCTTCAATATTATGACTAATCTGATAGAACGGAAAACGTGGATCGGCATCAAGCGCCACTCCTGGCAGTGTCTTAATTTCGTCGTGACGGCTGTAACAGATCACCGTAAATTTATCATCAACCGCCTGATTACCAGTGCGCTGCAAAGGTAAATTTAGATAAGAATTGATGAAAGTAGATTTACCGGATGAGAAAGTGCCTAATATAGCAATCATCGGCCACCAGGTTACATAAGTGGCATACGATTCATTTAACTCCAATAATCCAAGTGCCTGAGCAACGCTATCCAGTTTTCTGAAACTGTGTACAGCTTTAGTCAGAACCGGGTTATCCGGATGTTCTTCTGCGAGGTGTGCTTCCAGATTAGCAAGATGCTTCAGGATATTGGTCGTGCTCATATTGGGTAATCCTTGTTTGATTGGGTGAATATCGATATAAAAAATATTAATTGTGACAAAACTTCATTCACTTGTTATTTCGCCATTTCAGTTAATTTTATTGCGACAGCGAATACTTGACAAACGAATATGGAACGCATTTATGAATTCGCTCATCTTAGCCAAGTTCGGCTAGCAATTTTTTCATAATTGTTTCTGCCTGGCTTAAGTATGGTGATCCAAATAAATTAAGATGGTTAAGTACATGATAAAGATTATAGAAGTGCTTGCGAACAGCATACCCGGCTTCTAGTGGCCATGCATCACGATAAGCGGCATAAAAATCAGGTGAAAATCCGCCAAATAATTCTGTCATGGCTAAATCAGCTTCACGGTCACCATAATAAACAGCCGGGTCAAAAATAACAGGTTGTCCAATCGCATCGAAAGCATAATTCCCTCCCCATAAATCGCCATGCAATAACGAGGGCACAGGAGTATAGTCAGCGAAAAAATACTGACATTTAGATAAAAGTTGCTCGCCTAACGATTGCAACAACCCGGTATAACTATTTTTTTGAGCAAGCTGCAACTGGTAACCTAATCGTTGCTGGCACCAGAATGTAATCCAATGATCACCAACTGTATTTTTCTGTTGCGTAAATCCAATCGTATTGTCGCGCACCCAGCCAAACTTTTCAGCAGTATGTCGGTGCATATTAGCTAACCCAGCCCCCAGCGCAACCACATCACCACGGCGCCGTAAATCAATAAATTCCAGTACCAGCCAAGCATGACCATAGCCTTCGCCACTACACAGTGGTTGAGGAACACGTAAGCTAGCGGAATGAAGAATTTCTTCCAGCCCGGCTGCTTCAGCTTCAAACATTGCCAGATACTCAGCCTTATTCAACTTAACAAAAAATTGTTGATCTTGATGGCGAATGCAAAAAGCCTGATTGATGCACCCTCCTCCAACAGAAACCAGGTTCTCCAGCACGAATTTTCGCTGAGTAAATTGTGAGATTTGCGCGGTAATCGCAGTCCACAGAGGTAGAGCAGCTTGCGACGATACAGCTCTCATCCCTAGTTCAACCTGGCAACTGCTCACGTGCTCGGCAAATAGCTGCACGCACTTGCTCTGGAGCTGTTCCACCGGGGTGATTACGACTGCGCAATGAACCCTCCAATGTCAATACCTCAAATACATCCTGTTCGATCATTCCAGAAAATTGCTGTAGATCAGCCAATGAAAGCTCGGCCAAATCACACTGCTTTCCTTCAGCAAAACGAACTGCCTGAGCAACTGCTTCGTGCGCATCACGAAACGGTGTTCCTTTCTTAACCAAATAATCTGCCAAATCGGTTGCTGTTGCATAGCCACGTAATACTGCCTGACGCATGGCATCTGCGTTGACTTGCAACCCTGTCATCATATCGGCGTAAATGGTTAATGTATCCTTTAGTGTATCGACCGTATCAAACAAAGGCTCTTTGTCTTCCTGATTATCCTTGTTGTAGGCCAGTGGTTGCGATTTCATTAATGTCAGTAACGCCACTAGATGACCGTTAATACGGCCTGTTTTTCCACGAACTAGCTCAGGAACATCCGGATTTTTCTTTTGTGGCATGATGGAAGAACCTGTACAAAACCTATCGGCAATACGAATAAAGCCAAAAGCAGGACTCATCCACAGAATTAGCTCTTCTGATAAACGAGAAAGATGCGTCATGATCAGCGCTGCACAGGCACAAAATTCAATAGCAAAATCGCGATCAGACACAGCATCCAGCGAATTATGGCAAATATCATCAAACCCCAATTCACGTGCCACCTGTTCACGATTAATGGGATAACTCGTACCAGCCAATGCCGCAGCTCCTAGCGGCAGCTGATTAACGCGCTTTCTACAATCTTGCAAACGGTGCCCATCACGCAATAGCATTTCATGATAAGCAAGCAGATGATGACCAAATGAAACTGGCTGCGCCACCTGCAAATGGGTAAAGCCAGGCATAATGGTGGCGGCATGCTGCTCAGCTAAATCTAGTAATACATACTGCAAGGCGTGAATGAGGCGAATAATTTCGTCAATCGCGGCACGTAAATACAGCCGAATATCGGTTGCCACTTGGTCATTGCGCGAACGGGCGGTATGTAACCTTTTACCAGCATCACCAGTCAATGCTGTTAAGCGCCGTTCAATATTTAAATGCACATCTTCCTGTTCAAGCTGCCATTCAAATTGGCCATTTCTGATTTCCTCTTGAATCTGCGCCAACCCTTTTTCTATGGCTTCTAAATCAGATGGTTGAATAATATGAGCAGCAGCTAGCATACGCGCGTGCGCAAGCGATCCCTGAATATCATATTCAGCCAATCGGTAGTCAAACCCCACTGATGCTGTATAGCGTTGCACCAATAACGCAACCGGCTCACTAAAACGACCTGACCAGGTCTTTTTATTTTTTTCCACGGAAATATTTGTGATTAATTAAAATTCGTATTTTACTCGTAACCAACAAAGAATCTGTATAAGAACTGACAGAATTTGCAACACATTTGCATAAATAAATCCAAATTAAAGGCGGCGCTGCTTTCCCTATGCTAAAGAATGATGGATAATTAGCACCTTTCATTCGAGTCACTTATTAACGAAGGAGCAATTCATGTCGGATCAACATACGCAGAACGGGAGCGATCAGTCTACAGATAAGGCTGAATGGGCCAAACCCGCTTCATTATTTAATATTCTGAGCAATAAATTTGCGCCGATTGCCGATCTTCAGCATAAACAGCTGCCTTCGTGGTCAATCCTGGTTTTTTTGGGCGTGCTGCTGCTGGTATTTGTCTGGAAGCAGATTGCTGTCAACCAGGCTGAATCACGATTGGAAAAAGGTCAGGCTGAGTTGGCTCTGAAGCTCGAACAAGAAAGCGAAGCGCTGGTTAAAAAAGCACGTGAATATGCGGATAACCAGTACAAGAAAGAAGAAGAACGCTTTGGTCAAGTACTGGCATGGGCAGTACGTGATCAGCTGATCCGTAGCAACCTTGATCAAATCGACCAATACTTGTCTGAGCTCGTCAGAACAAAAGATACTGAACGAGTTGACTTGATTAGCGATGAAGGCAAGTTATTGTTATCCACTGACAAAAGATTGATCACAGAGGAAGCAACCAATCTTTATCCCAAAGAAATTCTTGATCTACAAACCATCACCATCAAATCGGATGTCGGTGGTAAAAAACTGTTAATCGTGCCAGTTATGGGGTTAAATAAACGCATGGCTACTATCATTATGGGTTACAACCCTCCCCCATTACTTAACTAATAATGCCGCTTTTTATCTAAAGCCCCCGCTATACGGGGGTTTTTTAATGGTACCTCAACTTAATCTTACCTACGACAGCTATATCTGATTTAAGGTACGCCAATTATAGTGCGTATAGTACGCCACGCACTCATTGCACCCACTTGAAGAAATCTAATTAACGCCACCTGTTAGCGAGACAAGATTGTATCTGTAGCACGTGGTAAAGTTTCTGGATAATCTCGACTGTAGTGTAATCCGCGACTTTCATGGCGTAACATGGCACTGCGGACAATCAAATCTGAAGCACATACTAAATTGCGCAGTTCAAGCAAATCGCTAGTTACCCGGAAACTGGAATAGTACTCATCAATTTCTTCTCTCAGCAACCTAATACGGTGCTGCGCACGCTCAAGTCGCTTATTAGTTCGTACAATACCGACATAATTCCACATAAAACGGCGTAGCTCATCCCAATTATGAGAAATGACTACCTCTTCATCAGCATCTGTTACCCGACTTTCATCCCAAGCTGGTAATGGTAAATCCTGCGCAGGTGGTCGAACAAGAATATCTTCTACAGCTGAAAGCGCTGTTACCAAGCACTCTAACAAGGAATTACTAGCTAGCCGATTGGCACCATGTAACCCAGTATAGGCTGTCTCGCCGATAGCATATAGATTGTCGAGATCAGTTCTTCCACGTTGATCAGTCACTATCCCACCACAGGTATAGTGAGCAGCCGGAACAACAGGAATAGGTTCACGCGTAATATCAATCCCCAGCTCTAAACAACGCTTATGAATTGTCGGAAAATGCTGTATCAGAAAATCTGCTGGCTGATGCGAAATATCCAGAAATACACAATCTAAGCCACGTTTCTTCATTTCAAAGTCAATCGCACGTGCCACAATATCGCGAGGAGCAAGCTCTGCCCGTTCATCGTGTCTGAGCATGAAACGTTCACCATCTGGCAACTTTAATATTCCACCCTCTCCCCTAACCGCTTCAGTAATCAAAAAAGATTTTGCATGCGGGTGATATAAACAGGTAGGATGAAACTGAACGAACTCCATATTAGCAACGCGGCAACCTGCCCGCCATCCCATAGCGATTCCATCTCCAGTCGCAACATCTGGGTTAGTTGTATAGAGATAGACTTTACCTGCACCGCCAGTTGCTAAAATCGTATTTTGTGCTGCTATCGTACGTACTTTGCCAGCCCTAATATCCAGCACATAAGCGCCATAGCAACGATTATTCCCCCGAGCATGTGACAGCTTCTCACTGGTGATCAAATCCACCGCAATATGCTGCTCTAGTACAGTGATATTGGGATGTTGTGCAGCCTGTTTAGTAAGGGTAAGTTGCACCACCCTACCCGTCGCATCATCCGCGTGAATGACACGACGAACACTATGACCACCTTCACGCGTCAGATGATAGCCCGTCTCATTATTATTATCGCGAGTAAAATCAACCCCTCGTTCTATTAGCCATTTGACGGCACGTGGTCCATTTTCCACGATATAGCGGGTCATTGCTTCATTACATAAACCTGCACCCGCAATTAATGTATCGTGAATATGCGTCTCCAACGAATCTTCGACTGAAAGTACCGCGGCAATTCCTCCCTGCGCCAAAGCACTGGCGCTATCGAACAGCGTTCGTTTGGTAATTAACGCAACCTTGCGAGTTTCAGCTAGATTCAAGGCGAGAGTTAGCCCTGCTAGACCACTACCAATAATTAGTGCGTCAAAACGAGGTAATCGCATGGAAGTGATGACTGTTTAGAAATAGTGAGAAATAGAAATACCCTCTAAAAGTATCACATTTTTTATGGGGATTCCGAATTCCTCTGAATGTACAAACATCTCTGCTGACAAAAATACGCTAAAATACAAATAAAAAGAAAAATAAATCAGTCAAATTTTAAGTAAGTTTAAAAATAGTGATTGAGAGCCTTTACAAAATTATTGGCGGAATAGTCTGTTCAAGGTAAAGATTAGTAAGAAAGCGAAATTTATACATAATAAATACTTCTTGTTGTTTAATTTATAAATATCTAATACAGGAGAGTTTCAACATGTCGATGGCGGACCGTGACGGAGTTATCTGGTATGACGGAAAATTGGTTCCGTGGCGTGATGCCACCACTCATGTACTCACCCATACCCTGCACTATGGAATGGGTGTATTTGAAGGATTACGTGCTTACCAAACACCGAAAGGGACTGCTATCTTCCGTTTACCTGAACATACAGAACGCTTGTTTAATTCAGCACATGTCTTTCGGATGAAAATTCCTTTTGATCAAACCACACTGACACAAGCTCAACTAGAGGTTGTACAACAAAATAAACTAGTTTCTGGCTATATTCGTCCTATTGTGTTTTACGGCTCAGAAGCTATGGGGTTATCTGCTAAGAACCTATCCGTTCATGTCGCTATTGCTGCTTGGTCATGGGGAACCTATTTGGGAGCAGATGCACTGGAAAACGGGATTCGCGTCAAAACCTCCTCTTTTACTCGCCATCATGTCAATATCAATATGTGTCGTGCCAAATCGGTATCCACCTACACCAATTCTATTCTGGCCCACCAAGAAGTTGCACAAGATGGTTATCAAGAAGCATTATTACTGGATGTGGATGGTTATGTTGCAGAAGGTTCTGGTGAAAATATTTTTATTATCAAGAAAGGCAGAATTTATACACCTGATCTAACATCCTGCTTGGAAGGCATTACACGTGCAACCGTTATTCAACTAGCAGAAGAAGCCGGGATGGAAGTCATTCAAAAACGGATTACACGCGATGAGGTTTATTGCGCAGACGAGGCATTTTTTACCGGCACTGCAGCTGAAATCACGCCTATTCGCGAGTTAGATTGCCGCACTATTGGTAGCGGCAAACGTGGTCCGATTACCGAACAACTACAAAGCGCTTTTTTTGATTGTGTCAACGGCAAGTCAGATAAACACGCTAATTGGCTACATTATGTTTAATTACGAAACCAAACGAGATTTTCTATGAGTACTCCTTCTACTGTTACTTACCCACACGAAGTTGAAATTCATCCAGATGATTTGCCATTGTATTGCCCGAACCCAACTATGAACACAAAAAGTTGGCATCCGCGCGTTTTTCTTGAAATCGAAACAACGGGTAAAGCCATGTGCCCTTACTGCAGCACTCGCTATACCCTGATCGGCACGCCGAACCCGGATCATCATCACGCATAAATTAAATCCGAAAATTAGCGTACATAAATATTCATAACTTACTCAGATCAAGGAACCATTACTGCATGAGTACACTTCCACATGAAATTTTCAAGGCTTATGATATCCGCGGTATCGTAGAAACCGCTCTAACCCCAGAAGTAGTGGAACGTATCGGTCATGCTATCGGTTCTGAAGCACGTGCACGCCAGCTTACAGCTATCGCTGTCGGTAGAGATGGCCGTTTATCTGGACCAAAATTGATACAAGCGCTAACAAACGGTATCCGCAAAAGCGGTGTTGATGTTATCGATGTTGGTATGGTTGCTACGCCAGTACTTTATTACGCTGCGCACGAGTTATGCAATTATTCAGGAGTAATGGTCACTGGTAGTCATAATCCTCCTGAATATAACGGCCTCAAAATCGTACTCGGCGGCGAAACATTAGCAGCCGATGCCATACAATCATTACGATTACGTATTGAGCGAAACAACCTGCAATATGGAGAAGGAAATTATCAACAACATGACATCGTACCTGCCTACCTGCAACGTATTGTGGAGGATGTCAAGCTAGCAAGACCTATCAAGATCGTAGTAGATAGCGGCAGTGGTGTGACTGGTATATTGGCTCCTGAGCTATATCGCCGGCTCGGTTGCGAAGTAATTGAACTATTCTGTGAAGTTGATGGCACGTTCCCTCATCATCACCCAGATCCTTCCGTACCAGAAAACTTGCAAGATGTTATCCATACACTCGCCACTACAGATGCCGAAATTGGTTTTGCTTTTGACGGAGATGGTGATCGTTTGGGGGTTGTTACCAAGGATGGCAGTATTATTTTTCCAGATCGCCAGCTTATGTTATTTGCTGCAGATGTGCTATCCAGAAATCCTGGCGCTCAGGTTATCTATGATGTCAAATGTACACGTACACTTGCGCCGTGGATTACACAACATGGCGGCAAGCCTGTAATGTGGAAAACAGGACATTCCTTTATCAAAGCTAAATTAAAGGAAACAGGTGCATTATTAGCGGGTGAAATGAGTGGTCACATCTTCTTTAAAGAACGTTGGTACGGATTTGATGATGGACTGTACGCAGGGGCACGCCTGCTGGAATTGCTTAGTAAACAGGCTGATTTAAATGCTGCATTACACGCCTTGCCTGATACGATCAATACACCGGAACTACAAATCAAGCTCAAGGAAGGAGAGAATCATACGCTGATTACTCAACTTCAACAAAAAGCAGATTTCCCAGAAGCGGATCAGGTTATTACAATTGATGGCTTACGGGTGGAATACTCAGATGGATTTGGTCTGATTCGCGCATCGAATACCACCCCGGTTGCGGTACTACGTTTTGAAGCTGATAACCCTAATGCATTGGCACGCATTCAGCAGGATTTTCGCCGAATTATTCTGCAAGTAAAACCGGATGCACACCTACCTTTTTAATCTGGCTTCAACCTGCGGATCATATCACCACTTCTTGCAGTGAAGATTGCACTGGCGCAGATCAACTACACAGCGGGAGATCTGCAGGGCAATTCGCTCAAAATATTGCATGCTTGCCAACAAGCCAGAGGAGCTGGAGCTACGCTGGTAATCACTTCGGAAATGGCATTATGTGGTCATCCCGCGGAAGATTGGCTATTACGCACAGAATTTATCCAAGCTTGTCATCGCGCTTTAACAAAGCTAGCTACACAAATACAGGGTATTACGCTCGTAATCGGACATCCATTATGGGTAGATGATCGTCTGTTCAATACTGTCTCAATCATTCGAGATGGACAGTTGCTTGCCACCTACTATAAAAACCACCTAAATACGGATTTATTACTGGATGAGCGGCGTTATTTCACTCCTGGTAACCAACCTTGTACATTTGAATGTGGTGGTACCATTTTTGGGGTAACCACCTTTTCTGATTACCAACATCCAGAGCATTTACAGGCTTTACGTTCCACCAATGCACAGATTTTATTGGTTTTAGATACCTCCCCCTACTCTCTTGACTGCCAGACTGAACGACAACAGAGGCTACGTCAAGGAACTACGCAGACTAACCTACCAGCAATCTATATCAATCAAGTAGGCGGACAGGACGAACTGGTTTTTGACGGTGCATCATTTGTGATGAATCGCGCAGGAGAACTGGTTTACCAACTGGCATCTTTCCAAGCAACACTTGGCCTAATTGAACTACACCGCCATCAGTTCGTTGCAAAACCGTACCCGCAACCTCCAGACCGAATTGAGAGCGTGTACATGGCATTAAAGTTGGGCCTAGCCGATTTTATTCACAAAAACAAAATCTCTGGTGTCTTGATTGGATTATCCGGTGGTGTTGATTCAGCATTGGTATTGGCTCTTGCTGTAGATACACTTGGAGCTGATCGAGTCAATACCGTTATGATGCCCTCCCCTTATACGGCTGATATCAGTTTGCAAGATGCTCAAAATATGGCAGATACACTAAACGTGCGCCATATTAACTTACCCATTTCACCATTATTCGATCAGTTTCAACAAACGTTGCAAGCTGAATTATCAATTCACTCATCTACAGGTTCTCAAACTACCTTAGAAAACTTGCAAGCTCGCATCCGTGGCATTTTACTCATGGCATTATCTAATCAAACCGGCAAACTCGTACTAACAACAAGCAATAAATCTGAAACTGCGGTTGGTTACAGTACGCTATATGGGGATATGGCTGGTGGATTTGCAATTCTCAAGGATGTCAGTAAAACGCTGGTTTACCAACTTTGCCATTATCGTAATCAAGTCTCGCCTGTTATACCGGAACGCATTCTACAACGCCCACCTTCCGCAGAATTACGCCCTAATCAGACTGACCAGGATAGCCTTCCACCCTATGATGTACTAGATGCAATCATTACAGCCTACATAGAAAAAAACTTATCCCCTGAAGAAATTGTAGCAATGAATTATTCAGCAGAAACCGTCCATCGGGTACTACACATGATCCATTCCTGCGAATACAAACGTCGGCAATCCGCCCCCGGTATCCGCATTACCCACCGTGATTTCGGTCGGTCATGGCGCTACCCGCTTACCTTCAAATTCTAAAGCAATAAGCAGCGCCTCCTGGTTTAAAGCTGGCAAGTAGGATACCAATGGGAAACTGGAACTTGCTCACCTAGCCTCTATCCAACGCAGTATGAAATTCCGCTACCTGTTTATTATTGTACCTCTGCTATTTCCAGCTCATATTTTTGGGCAGGAATTGCCTGATTTGGGTGATGTTGCGCAAGCCACAGTTACCCCTCGCGAAGAACGGCAAATTGGCATGCAAATCATGCGTGAAATTCGAGCTGACTCCAGCTACTTGGATGATCCCGAAATAGCAGATTATCTATCTCGATTAGGTTACCGCCTAATTTCTGCCGCCGGCCAAACAAACACAGATAATCCTTTTGAATTTTTCGCCATTGATGATTCTTCAATCAATGCTTTTGCACTTCCCGGCGGATTTATTGGCTTTCACACAGGATTGATCACCGCTGCACAAAATGAATCTGAATTAGCAAGTGTCATGGCACATGAAATTGCACACGTTACTCAGAAACATCTGGCGCGCATGATCTCGGATAGCTCCTACATGGGTATCATCGGCTCAATCGCAGCCTTAGCCATTGCAATATTAGCCTCACGTTCCAATCCTCAGGCTGGACAGGCTGTTTTAGCTACTGCTCAAGCTGGCGCCATCCAATCTCAACTCAACTTTACCCGCAAACACGAAAAGGAAGCAGATCGCGTAGGATTTAACATGCTTGTTAAAGCAGATTTTGATCCTCACGGCATGTCATCTTTCTTTGAACGCATGCAGCACGCTAGCCGCTACTATGAAAACGGAATTCCATCCTATCTTATGACCCATCCGGTTACTCACGAACGCATTGCCGATATTCAAAATCGCACTCGCGAACTGGGTTACCGGCAGATTCCAGATAGTCTGGAATTTCATCTAGTACGCGCCAAAATCCGTGCTTCTCGTGGTAATCCAACCTCAATTGTGAAGGAATTCAAGGCTCGATTGCAGGATAAACGCTATATCAATGAAATAGCTGAGCGCTATGGCTTGATTCAAGCGTTATTACGCGCCAAACAATTCAAGCAAGCAGATGAAGAATTAAACACACTCTATCAAACCATTCAGACTGACCCTGCCGCACGTGCTCTAAAAAACCACCGCTTAGGAAATCCTATCCAAGTAGAAGGAGACTATCCACAATCTGAGGCGATGATTGAAACCCTTGCGGCACGCGTAAAACTTGATAATGGACAGATTGATAAAGCATTCAAATTGTACCAAACAGCACTACAATCCTATCCTTATTACCGTGCATTAGTTTACGATTATGCTGATGCACTGCTAAAACACAAAGACGCCCAAGCTGCACTCAACTTTATCGATAGCCAATCCCGCTCTATTCATAATGACACCCGGCTTTATCGATTAACAGCACAATGCCATGCTGCACTAGGAAATGCTTTACAGCAACACCAAGCTGAAGCAGAAGCACTCATCCGTGAGGGTAATCTCCGGGCTGCAATCGAGCAACTCCAAATCGCCCTACGTTATAAGCATGATAATTTTTACCAACTATCTAGCGTAGAAGCTCGTTTACGCCAACTTAAAGAGTTTGTAGCAGATGAAGAAAAAACAAAGAAGTAGCTGATAAAGCTGACTGAGGTGATAAAGGTTAGGTTGTAGTGGTCAAATAATTTCGGACACCTTGATAGGTTTTTTCTTCGCTGCCGTTTTTCGTTCATAGACAATGGGTGGCAGATTACCCAGTGCCGAGTTTAGTCGTTTGCAGTTGTAGAAGCTGATGATGTAATCATCGATATCGTTTTTAGCCTCGGTGTAGTTCGCGTATTGGCGCTGCCAGATCCGTTCCATCTTGAGATTCAGAAAGAAGCGTTCAGCGACAGCATTATCCCAGCAGTTGCTCTTTCTGCTCATACTACAAATAAAGCCATGTTTATTGAGCAGATTCTGGTAAAGCTCACTGGCATATTGGCTACCACGATCCGAGTGAACAATCAGGCCTGGTGCTGGCCGACGTTGCTGGATGGCCATACTCAATGCATCACAGACTAGTTTGGCCGACATGTTTGGCGCCATGGCCCAACCAACGACTCGGCGAGCGTACAAATCCAGTACGATAGCCAGATAAAGCCACCCAG
>WBZO01004502.1_pt1 | contig 15058 bp, 17 predicted proteins | sample 5204261 | NCBI WGS metagenome assembly WBZO01 (sample SAMN12412400, study PRJNA552823) | activated sludge metagenome | isolation source: activated sludge from anammox sidestream of wastewater treatment plant... | place: USA: North Carolina | collected 2017-09 | reverse complement strand
CGGCGCTCCCGCCATCGAGGCGCTCCTGCGCCGCCGCCGCTACCGCGTCGCCCGGGTAGAACAGCGAAATGGGGCAACCTACCTCTTCGCCGACCGCTTTGGCTGGAGCCAGTACGGCACCTTCCTCAGCCACCTCGCCCTGCTGATGCTCCTCATCGGCGCCCTCCTCACCACCATGGCCGGCTTCGACCGCACCCTCGTCATTGCCGAGACCACTCCCGCCGCCCCCCTCTTCGAACAGCCCGGTCCCGGCCAGCTCTTCATCCGCATGGTCGATGCGAACCGCGGACTCGATGCCGAAGGGAACATCGTCGATTACCACAGCATCCTCGAGGTCCGCCGCGGCGACGAGGTCAAGTCCTGCAAGACCACCGTCAACGACCCCTGCCATGCTTTCGGCTACAAGGTCCACCAGGCCGCCTGGTTCAACGATATCGCCCGCCTCCGCATCGAAGCCCCCAACGGCCAGCTCCTCTACGACGACGTGGTCGACTTCGATAGCCAGACCGCCGTCGTCCCCTTCGTCCGGGTCACCACCGCCGCGGGCGATCTCCTGTTCGAACAGCAGCTTCCCCAGATGGCCACCGACCCCGGCCTCTCGCCCGGTCGCGATGACGATTCCGCCCTGGCCGTCCTCGTCTTCCCGGAATCTCCCGGTGCGGCGGCACGTGTCACCTACGCGGCCGCCTGGTCCTTCCGCGATGGCCAGATGCACCTCACGCTCAGCGGCGCCGACCTGTCGCTCATATCGCTCACTCCGGGCGATCTCGCCTCCACCGGCACCTACCGCATCGAGTTCATTGGAGCCCAGGCCATCCCCGCGCTCACCATCGGCGACATGCCCGGCGCCATCGGCGATGAGGTCACCGTCCAGATGCCCACCGGAGGCGATGGCGTCCCCTACCTGCTCGTCAGTGGCGTCAGTTACGACCCCCTCGTCCTCCGCCAGGACACCCCCGTGGAGAACGCGGAAGGCTACGCCTACACCTTCCGGGGCCAGCTCGAAGCCTCCGGCGTCAGCGTCCGCCGCGACCCCGGCGATACCTTCATCTGGGTCGCCGTGGCCATGGCCATGGTCGGGCTGGCGATCACCTTCTACGTCCCGCGCCGCCGCCTCTGGGTCAAGGTCACCCCGGCGCGGACCTACATGGCAGGCATCGCCGAGCGCACCACGCGCTTCTCCCGCGAACTTCGCCTCCTCGGCCACGAGCTTGGCTCGCGCGATGCCGCACTCCCCGCCGACCTCTTCCGCGGCGAGGACTGACCACGCTCAGGTGATGGTGTCGAACGCGTCATCGGCCGCGAACGACCGTTGGACCGCGAAACCCGGCTCCACCGCCTCCCGCAGCCGCTCGATATGCCATGCGTAGTCGCCTGGCGAGGTGATCGACGCCGAACCTCGCAGGTCGGCGGTCACTTCATACGCGCCCAGCCGCTGGTACCGGTTGATGTCGCTCGCCACCTGTTCGAAAGTCCCGGTGAATGCGGGCCTCGCTCCCTCCACCGGCTGGTACGTGATCTCGCAGGCGGCCAGGATCGTCGCCCCCACGTGGTCCCCCCGCGTCGCCGGGTCTCGTACCACACCCGCCACCTGCGCCGGGGCATGCGCGGCGAAGCTGCCATCCCCCAGGTCCAACGGGTGCTCCATACCGATCACGAGCCGCCCGCCCGTCAGCGCGCTGACCGCCTCCAGGCGTTCCAACAGGTGCCAGTGCGCGCAACCCGCAGGCACGTCCAGCCGCGATCCCAGTGCGATTCGCCCGGTAAGCCCCGCGATGTACGCGATCGTCGAGAGCGCGTCGGCACTCTCGCCTCGCTCCCACGCGATCCAGATCGAATCGTAGCCAAGTGACTCCGCCTGCCGTGCCCGCGCCGCGAGTTCGCGAGGGTTCATCGTCGCCGGCAGGACAAGGCCCAGCCGGCTCCGCTGCAGCGAAGTCACCCCCGCGCCAGAGCCGGGGCGTGCTTCGAGCCGTGTTCTCATCGTGAATCTCTCCTCCTGGTGGCCCGCCAACGCGGCGCCACTCTCGAAGGTAGGAGCCCCCCGGGGCACCCAACTATGGCCCGCGCCACACTCGCCCGCGCTTTCCGGGGAGGTTCAGTCCAAAGGAGGAGGTGGTACTGCCCGCCGCCGCCCCACCAGCCGCCCGGCGTGCTGCCACGCGTGCCGCAACTGCATGTCGCCCAGCGCCGAAACGAACATCCACGAGAGCACCACCACCACCGCCCCCATCACCATGTCGAAGAAGTAGTGGTTCCCCGTCACCGTCACCGCCCACCACATGATCACCGACATCAGGATCGCGAACCCGCGCCCCGTCCGGTTCGACGTGTTGTACCAGACAGCCATCGACGACAGCAGGATCCAGCCGAAGTGGAAGCTCGGCAGCGCTGCAAGGTCGTTCACAAAAGGCCCCGGCTGGAAGTAGTTCACCTCGCTCGCCGGCCCATGCACCGTGTCGATGAACCCGAAATCGTATCCGTAGCTTTCCATCAGCCGTGGCGGCGCCGCTGGCAGCACCCAGTAGCTCAGCACTCCGACCGCCGCCGAGACGAACATCACGTTCCGCACAAACCGGAACCGCACCGGGTCCTTGATCACCAGCCAGACGCCAATCACCAGCATCACCGGGTAGTGGAACCACGCGTACACAACGTTCGCGATGCGCATCGCCCATCCGTGGTCGATCCAGAACGCCTGCCACTGCACTTCCTGGAACACGCCCAGCCGCTGCTCGAACCGGATCAGCTGCAAGCTCCGGCTCACCGACTCATCCACGTCCGGCGGCCGGATCCCCCGGAGCAGGAAGTACACCACCATGATCACCGCCGTGCCGAGCATCTCCGCCGCGACCACCCGCCAGCGGATCGATCCCGCGGGCGGCTGCTCCGCCTCGTCCGGTGCCGGCTTCACCACAGCCACTGCTCGCGTTGCCCCCTTCGCTACCGCTGCATCGTTCCCGCGCGATATGCGAATCGCCAGTATTCACCGTAACAACACCCGGCTGGCCCGGCAATCACCCCGTTCCGAATTTCACGGGATTGCAAGATCTTCCTGGCGCGACCGTCGCCATTCCGCTCCCCGCCGCCCAGGTTGTTGGAGCCGTGTTTGAATGCCGTACCCCCCACGCGCATTTAGCGGAAGACAGGCGCATACTGTAGATCGGACCGGAAGGATCGCCACCATGAGTACCATGACCGAAGACCGCGACGAATCCATGCCGATGCCGCTGCCCGCGCACGACGGCGAGCTGGTCACCATGCCGCGCTGCAAGCGCTGCAACCTCGCCTACATGCCCACGAAGTCGTCCAGCGCGCTCCGCCTCACCTACTGCAGCTTCCTGTGCGAACTCGGCGACCTCGGCTTCAGCATGGTCGGCCTCGAGCACATGGAACGCGTAAAGCGCGACGTCGAGCCCGAAGTGCAACCCGAGCCCGCCGCCGCCGAGTAACCCGGCCCTCCGCCACCACCGCTCGCGGGACAGCCCCTCGGGCCGTCCTTCGGCGTCGCCAGCCCGGCTACCCCACCGCCAGGACTACCTTGCCGAAGTTGGCGTTCGCCGCCATGTACTTGTGCGCCGCCGCCGCCTCGGCCAGCGGGAACTCCCGGTCCACCACCACCCGGATGCGCCCCGAGGCCACGTGCGGGAGCACGCTCTTCTCGAATGCCCGCGTCGCCAGTGCCTTTTCCTCCAGCGGCCGTGCCCGCAGCGTCGTGCCCCGGACCTGCGCCCGCTTCTGCAACAACACCCCGATGTTCGCCGTCGTGCTGTTTCCGCCCATCAGCCCGACGATCACCATCCGCCCCTTCAGCGCGAGCGCCCGCATGTTCCGCTCCCAGTAGTCCGCGCCTATGACATCGAGGATAACATCCGCGCCCCTCCCGCCTGTCGCCCGCACCACCTCTTCCGCGAAGTCCTGCGTCCGGTAATTGATGCCCACGTCCAGCCCGATGGCCCGCGCTCGCTCCAGCTTCTCGCCGCTCCCGGCCGTCCCCAGCACCATGCCCGCGCCGAGCATCTTCGCGATCTGGATGGCCGCCACCCCCACACCCGACCCCGCCGCATGGATGAGCACCGTGTCTCCGGCCGTCATCCCGCACTGGAGGAGCGCGTCGTGCGCCGTGATGAACACCTCCGGCGTCGCTCCCGCCTGGGCCCACGAAAGCGACTCCGGCACCTTCATCGCCAGCCGGTGGTGCGTCACCACCAGCTCTGCATAGCCGCCGCCGGCCAGCAGCCCCATCACCCGCTCCCCCACGGCGAAACCTTCGACCCGTTCGCCCACCGCCACCACTTCGCCAGCGAACTCCAGCCCCGGGATGTCGTGCGCCGGCTTCGGGCCCGGCTGCGGATACCCGCCCATCCGCTGCAGGATGTCCGCCCGGTTGAGCGCCGTCGCCCGCACGCGGACGATCAGGTCCTCCGGCCCGCCAACCGGGTCCGGCACCTCCGCCAGCCGCAGCACTTCCGGCCCGCCCGGTTGGGTAATGACAATCGCTTTCATGCGGGTCCCCCCTTGTCCGCACCCGCGCCAGACCTCGCCAGGGCGGCCGCGGCACGGTGCAGTCGGTGCCCGCAGTATACGAACGCGCCCGCCGCCACGCCCTCGCTCAAGGACTGTAGCGGTACCCGATCCCCCACACGGTCTGGATCGCCTCGGCCCGTGGCCCCAGCTTCTTCCGCAGCCGCTGCACGTGCGTATCTATCGTCCGGTCGGTCACCTCGTAGTCATCCTTCCAGATCCGGTCGAGCAACTCCTCCCGGCTGAAGGCTCGCCCGGGGTGTCGCGTCAGCAGCGTCAGCAGGTCGAACTCACGCGGGGTCACCTCGATTGCCTCTCCATCCACCCGCACGATGCGCATCGGCCCATCCACCACGATCCCCGTGGCCGGGGCCATCGTCCACGCGTCCTCTCCGCCCCCACCGCGCATCTCCAGCGAGGGCGCGGGCCGGGCGCGGCTGAACCCGTACACCGCGTAGGCATGCGCCGCCACCACCGTCGCCCATCCCATCATCGGCCAGTAGAACCAGCTCCGGTCCGTGTACAGCGAGTCGATCACGAAGAAGCCCAGCGTGCTCACCAGGTACGCCGCGAAGTGTCCGCCCAGGTGCCCGCCCAGGTAGTAGCCCGTGTGCAGCGCCACCGCGATGCCCCACCCCCACGCCGGCCACAACACCCACCACCGCTCCGGCGTGGCCGCCCCGTTGATGAACACCAGCACCAGCATGGCCGCCAGGTACAGCGCCACGTGCCCCGCCCAAACGCGCAACTGCATTACCCGGGCGCGCGCCAGCGCGTCGTGGTGCCGCGCCTGCGCCAGTCCCGGCCAGAGCAGCGTTGCCGTCGCCGTCCGCTCGATCGAGCCGGTCAGTTCCTCCCCCGCCCCCGGTGATTGGAGGAAGAACTCGTTGAGCTTGCCCATCGCCCATGCCGTGACATTGACGACATGCAGCGCCGGGAACAGCAGCGCGGCGCCAATGGGCACAGCGATCAGGGCCTCCAACAGCGTATCGATCCGCCACCCGGCGACCTCGTTTCCCTCGCCGATCCAGTAGGTCGCCGGCGAAATAGCCAGGTTCACTGCCGTCCCCAGCGCGGCCGCGACAATGACGAAGGCCGCGGTCGCCACCGGAAACCGCAGCGCGAGGAACGCCAGGCTCCGCCACGTATACGGGTTCTTCAGCCGCAACCGCAGCCGGGGCCACACCCACGGCGCCGCGCTTTCGCCCGCAAACGGCAACGCCCGTATCTCCGACCGGAGCATCAGGTTCGCCAGCACGCGCTCCAGCTCCGCGACCGCGCACCAGCCGTACATCGCTACCACCAGCAACGGTATCCCCACCACCGTCACCGCCATGCCCGCCCCAACCGCCAGCACTGTCACAAGCGCCACGAACACCGCGATCCCCACCGGGAACGACACCAGCACGTAGAGCAGCCGCGCGTATGTCTCCCGGCGGCGCGCCACGCCAAAGATCTTCCCCGGGAACGATGGCCCGTGGCCTCCCATCCGCTCGTCTCCTCTCACACCTGCAAGTGTTGCCGTCGCTGAGTTTGTTGGCTGCATTTTGCCACCTCGCCGCCGTTTAGCTCTGCCACCAACCTAGCCCCCACTCCTGTTCCGTGTCCCGGCGAACCTGTCACAAAAGTGTCACAGCCTGCCCTCGGAGGTTGCCTATCAATGAGTATATAGTTATACAATGGACCCATGAACCGGCTCCCGGATGAACTCCTCGATTACGTCGCCGACCGCTTCCGGGTCCTCAGCGACCCCAACCGCCTCCGCATCCTCCGCCACCTGATGGACCATGGCGAAGCCACCGTCGGCGACCTCGTCGAGGCCACCCATTGCTCCCAGGCGAACGTCAGCAAGCACCTCCGCGTGCTCCTCGATGCCCGCGTCGTCCGCCGCCGCCCCGAAGGCACCTCCGCCTACTACAGCGTCGCGGACCCCAGCGTCCCCGAACTGTGCGATATCGTGTGTGGCGGCATCCGCACCCGCGTCCTCGCCGATGCCGCCCTGGTCCGCGATTCCAACTAAACGCAAGGTGCCCCCGTGAAGATCCACCAGTTCGTTGCCGAATCCCTGGGCGATGCCTCCTACCTCCTGGTCAGTGGCAACGATGCCGCCGTTATCGACCCCCAGCGCGATATCGCGCCCTTTGTCCAGGCCGCCAACGCCCATGGCGCCACTATCCGCTACGTGGTCGAGACCCATGTCCACAACGACTACGTCTCCGGCGGCCGCGAACTCGCCGCCCTCGGCGCCGAGGTCGTCGCCCCGGCCGGCTCGGGCCTCCAGTTCCGCCACACGCCCATGGCCGATGGTGGCGCCCTCGCCGTTGGCGATGCCCGCATCGTTGCCGTCAAGGCGCCCGGCCACACCTACGAACACACCGCCTATCTGGCCAAAGACCCCACCGGCACCATCCACGGCGCCTTCACAGGCGGGGCCCTCCTCATGGGCGCTGCCGGCCGCACCGACCTCCTCGGTCCAGCACACACCGAACAACTCACCCGCCTCCAGTGGGAGACCGCCCAGCATTTGCGCGCGCTTGTCCCCTCCGCCGCGGACGTCCTCCCCACCCACGGAGCAGGCTCCTTCTGTAGCACCACCGGCACCGACCTCGGACGATGCGGACCCATGGCCACCGAGCTGCGGCGCAACCCTGCCCTCGCTTCGGCCACCTACGAACTGTTTCACGACCTGCAACTCGGTAGCGTCTCCCCCATCCCGGGGTACTACCGCTATATGGCACCCCTCAACCGCGAGGGCCCCCGCGTCTACGGCGCCCCACCGCGGCCTGCCGAACTCGACGTCCGCCGCTTCGGCTCCCTCGGCGCCGATGTCTTCCGGGTCGATGTCCGCTCCCGCCAGGACTACGCCGCCGGCCACCTCCCAGGCACCCTCGAAGTCGAAGAGAGCACCAGCCTCCTTGCCTACATCGGCTGGCTGATCCCCTTCAACGCCCCCATCGCCCTCGTCTCCTACGACCACGTCCAGGCCAGCCGCGTGACCACCGACCTCTTCCGCATCGGCTACGAAGACGTTCGCGGCCATATCGCCGCGCCGGCGATCGAACCACCCGTCCGGCTTCACACCGCCGGCCTCGCCGAGGCGGCCGAGATCATCCGCCGCGCCTCGATGCCGGTCCTCGACGTGCGCTACACCCAGGAGCACCGCGACTTGCCGGTCCCCGGCGCGCGCCAGCTCCCCTTCGACGAGATCCAGGTCTGGGCCCAGGAAATCGAACCCGGTCCCGTCCTCCTCGTCTGCGCCAGCGGCCAGCGCTCCACCATGGCGGCCAGCTACCTCCGCCGTCACGGCGTCGAAGCCATCCCCTTCATGGACGGCGGCGCCGCGGAAGTCCTCCCCCTCCTCTAGCCCCGCCCCTCCAACGCACTCACCAGCGCCACCCCTCGCCCTCGCCACCCCCGCAAAGTGCGAAGGACGAAGTTCGAAGTCCGCCGCGCGCCAGCGAGGCGACACGCGCTCGGCCCATCAAGCCCGGTTCAAACGCCCGCGCCTCCCCCAATACCCGTGCATCGGGGACGAGGCCCCGGTGGGGACTCCTCCCTCCTCCCTCCTCCCTCTAAAACCCGCTGAAATCCGGCTCCCGCTTCTCCAGGAACGCCTGCACGCCTTCCCGGAACTCCGGACTCGCCAGGCACGCCTTCTGGTTCACCCACTCGAACTCCAACTGGTCCGCCAGCGTCGCCGAAAGCGAATGCTTCAACGCCCGCCGGGTGAACGTCATCGCCGAAGGCGGCGCCTTCGCGATCCCCGCCGCGAACTCCATCGCCGCGTCCATCAGCCCTTCGTGCGGCACAACCTTCGAGACGATCCCCAGCGCCAGCGCCTCACTCGCGTCCACCATCCGCCCCGAATAAAACAGCTCCGCCGCCCGTTCCGGCCCCACCAGCCGCGGCAGGAAATACGAAAGCCCGCAGTCCGGCGCCAGCGCCCGCTTGATGAATACGGTGCTGAACCGCGCCTGCTCGCTCGCGATGCGCACATCCATCGCAGAACAGATCCCGAACCCTCCACCCACCGCCACACCGTTCACCGCCGCGATGATCGGCTTGTCGCAACCGTGGATGTTCAGCACCGTCCGCCCCACCAGCCCGATCGGGTCGACCGCGTTCCAGCGCTTGCTGTGTTCGCTCGGCCGCGCGCTCCCCTGCGCCTGGAGGTCCGCCCCGGCACACCAGCCACGGCCCTCCCCCGTCACCACGAACGCCCGCACCCGGTCGTCGGTCCGGCCCTCGTCCAGTGCCGCGTTCAACTCTTCGAGGAGGGTACCGCCCATCGAGTTCATCCGGTCCGGCCGGTTGAACCGGACCACCATCACCCCGCCGTCCCGCTCAACAATGCAGTCTCCCATCTTCGTCCTCCGGTCGCGCGTTTCCGGCGATTCTGGGGCATGCGCCTCACCGGCGAAACTCATCTCCAAACCGCGCCCGAAGGCCCGCATATCGCAATTAGTTGGAAAACAATTGCATACTGTTCATCAATTATGCCGGACGAACGTTCCAGCTCGAATAATCCACGTATCCTTGTCGTCGACGACGAGGATGCCGTCCGCGGCGTCCTCGTCCGCGCCCTGGGTCTCTGGGGCTACGATGTCGAGGCCGCTCCCGATGGCGAAACCGCCCTCGCCCACTTCTCGCCTTCGCCCGCCCGCTACGCCTGCGTCTTGCTCGACCTCACCATGCCCGGCATCGGTGGCGAGGCCACCTACCGCGAGATCAAGCACCTCAACGAGGATCTCCCCATCGTCCTCATGAGCGGCTACGCCCCCGACGACACCATCCAGGGGCTCGCCGCGCATCCGCCCGCGGCCTTCCTCCAGAAACCCTTCGACCTCGCGACCCTTCGCCAGCTCATCGAGGTGACACTCCAGCGTTAGCCGGGAGCGATTCCGCCTATCGCCCCCGGCTACCCCCTCAGGAGCCCGATGCGACCAGTTCCGGCGCCGTCGCCTTCACCAGCTCGGCCTCGATGCTCAGCTTCACGTCGTCGCCAACCAGGAAGCCGCCCGCCTCCAGCGCCGCATTCCAGTTCAGCCCGAACTCCTTCCGGTTCAACTTCCCGCTCGCGCTCAGCCCGAATCGCTGGCCGCCCCACGGGTCCTTGGCCGGCCCCAGCATCTCGCCCTCGAGCCTGATCTGCCGGGTCACTCCGCGGATGGTCAGGTCGCCGGTGATCCAGTAGTCATCGCCTCGCCGCCGCTCGATCCCCCGCGAGACGAACACGATCGCCGGGTGGTTCTCCACGTCGAAGAAGTCGCCCGACCGAAGGTGCGCGTCCCGGTCGTCGTTGCCGGTCGTCAGGCTCGCCGCGTCAATCCGCACCGTCGCCCGGGAGTTCGTCAGGTCCTTTTCGTCGATGTCCGCCTCGACGGTGAAGTTGCGGAATCCGCCACGGACGGTGGCGATCACCATGTGCTTCACAGCGAACTGCAGCCCGCTGTGGGCCGGGTCAAGGTTCCAGGTCATCTCGTTCTACCCCTTACTTCATGTAGGTGAGCTATGCTCTGTTACTAATGTACAGGGGGTAACTTCCAACTGTCAAGTAGGCTACAGAAAAGAAGGACTGGCCGTGATAGACTGATCCCATGAGCACGGATACCGCCCCACACCCCGAAGTCTCACCCTATTGCCCTGCTTTTCAGGCCACCCTGGAATTGATCGGCCGCCGCTGGTCCGGCTCCATCATCCGGTCCATGCTCTCCGGCTCCGTCCGCTTCGGCGAGATCCTCAGCCGCGTCCCCGGCCTCTCCGACCGGCTCCTCTCCGAGCGCCTCCGCGAACTCGAAGCCGCCGGCATCGTCACCCGCACCGTCTACCCCGATATCCCCGTCCGCATCGAATACCACCTCACCGAAAAGGGCCGCGAACTCGAATCCATCGTCGCCACCATCGACGAATGGACCGCGAAGTGGGCCGAACCGCCCGCCGCGCACTCCGCCCACGGTTAAGACAACCATTTACAGGCGATAGCGCAATCACATACCCTCCGGTCGCAAAGGAGGTGGTTGAGTGAGACGCCTCATCCTGATCGCCACGTTCACCGCTGCCCTGGCGGCCTGTGGCGGCGGTACTCCCCCCGGCCAGCGGCCCGAGAACACCGCCACGCCCACGTCCCCATCTGCCCCGCCCACCACCACCACTGCCGGGAACGCGAACACTCCCCAACCTACTCCCACGCCTACTTCCACCACCCCCGGGACCTACACCGTTGTCGCCGGCGATACCCTCTGGGCCATTGCCGAACGCTTCGAGACCACGGTCGACGCGATCGTCGCGCTCAACAGCCTCGCGGATGCTGACTCGATCGAAGTCGGCCAGGTGCTGAAGCTGCCCGGCCCCGCAACGCCCACGCCTGCCACCACAGCCGCTGCCTCGGCGACCCCTACCCCCTGACGCGATGGCGTCTCAGGGCCGCCAGACGCGCGCCGCCTTCCCGGTGGCCATCTCCTGCAGGTTCCATACCTGCACTCGCCACGGCTCCAGCTTCAGCGCCCCGAACGAGTCATCCAGCGGCCCCCCGGGCCAGAACATCGCCGGGTCGTAGCCCACGGGCGGCGGCGTGTTCTTCAACAGCTCCCACAGCCACTGTTTCGTCTCCGGACGGTCGTCCCACGATGCCTTGCACTCCGCATAGACCTGCTCGTGCTCTTGGTCCCAGTAACTGCACGATACGTACGGGTTGTTGGCGATGTGCTTCGCTTTCAGTGTGTTCCGCCCCGTCGCAATCCAGCCCGTCTGCCCGTCCCACACCGGGTGCAGGATGCGCGCCCGCGGCCGCCCCTTGCGGTCGACCGTCGTCACCGTGCACCACACCACCCGGCTCGTGATGCGATGAAAGTCCTCAGCCAGCTCGTTCCAGGCCACGTCCATGTTTCCCCCCGCGCGCCGGCGGGCGCGCTCGCGGACTATACAAATCACCTGGATTCCCGGTCTAGCGCGTCCTCGCCGGGCTGATATTCGGTCTCGGCCCGGTGCCGCCATCCCCCACCCCTCGCCCGTTGGCGGCGCGTCCGGGTTGGGCCTGCCGGGGCGCCACCTCCCGCCAACGAGTGCAGTGCCGCCGGCAGCTGGCCCTCACCCAGTGTGGCTGCCGCGCCCCGCGCGCCGGGATCGCCGGCCATCCGGGCGGCTGCCAGCCCGCGAGCCGCCGCCAGGTAGAGCGCCAGGGCACTTCGCTCCAGCCCTGGTCCCCTGCCCGCCGCCTGGGCCTCACCAACCAGCGCCCGGATCAGCGCCCCCACCCGCGCCACGGCAACGGGCGTCGGGTTCACCACGGCCTGTTCGAGCCCCCGTACCGCCGCCGCCGCCAGCCGTTCGAAGAACGTCGCGTCGCGCCAACGCGGTCCGGGCCCACCAGGACTCTCCCTGAGCCGGCCGACCAGTCCCGCGAGGCGCAACACTCCTTCAAGGACATCCCGCGCCGTGCCCGCTTCGAGTAGCTGGCGGATCGCCGCCATGATGGCGTCTGGCCCCGGCAGCGACCCGCCCGGCGGCCCCGTGAGCGCGTTGAACACGGCCCGGGCCTCAGCCGAAATGCGGACCGTATCCACCTGCGCCACGGCCGGGGGTGTCGCCCCGTCTGGTCCGGCCGCGAGCCCCATCGCCACCCGTGATGCCTCCGCCACCAGCGTCTCGCGGCGGGCGAAGAACTCCCGCGCCACTGTGTCCTCGAACTCGCTGATGCGCACGCCATGGTCGTCGGCAGATGTCCACCCGGAGACGACGGCCCGCCACCCCTGCGTCACCCAACCGTCCGCGCTCGCGTACTTCTTCGTTACCGGCGAGACTTAGCGCCATGCGGCGCCTCCGCTTTCTCTGGCTCCTTCTCGCCCTGGCCGCGCCCCTGCCGGGCCTCGCCGTTGCGCGCGATGGCGATGTCCCCGTCAGCGGCCAGAGCATCATCGGGCAGGATGAGCGCGTCCACATCACGGACACCACCGTCTACCCCTTCAGCGCCATGGTCTTCATCGAACTCCTCGATGAGTTCGGCGAACCGTTCGGTTCCTGTAGCGGCACGTTCATTGGCCCCGATGCCGTCCTGACCGCCGGACACTGCCTCTGGGATGCCGATTTCGGCACCTGGGCCGCCGACGGCTACCGCCTCGTCCCGGGCAAGGACGGCGACTTCGAGCCGTTCGGCTGGGATTACGCGGAGGACTGGTGGGTCCCCGATGCCTACGCCGAGACTGGTTCGGTGGAGTGGGATTGGGGTGTCATCAAGCTTCCCGATGACTCCCTCTCCGCCGACGCCGGCTGGATGCCTGTCGCTGTCCTCGGCGATGCCACGCTCGGCGCCCACGGCTTCGAGCCGGTGATCGTCGGTTACCCCGCCGATAAAGACCCCGGCACCATGTGGGGGCTCTCGCGCGACTCGTTCGAAGTGGTTGAAGACTTCCGCCTCTTCTACGACATCGACACAGCCCCCGGGCAGAGCGGTTCCGCCATCTGGTCGCTGGCCGATGGCCCCTACTTCGGCCGGGTTGTCGGCATCCACACCCAGGGTGTCGCCCTCGGCTCGCTCAACAACGGCTCCCGCATGGACATCGAACTCCTCGATGATCTCCTCACCGCGTGCGAGGTCATGGGCTGCCTGATCGAGTTCGAAGTCGAAGACCTCACGCCGCCGCCCCTTCCCTTCCGCGTGGTCGTGCCGGCCGCCGCCCGCGATTAACCGCCCCGCACACCCTATACTCCGCCGGATGAACCGCGGAGCCCTTCGCCACCGGGAGTTCCGGCTCCTGCTCGCCGGCTCGGCCGCGGTCAGTTTCGTCATGCCCATGCAGTTCCTCACCCAGGTCTTCTGGGTCCAGGACCGCTACCCCGCGCACTCAGTCCTCTTCGTCGGCCTGCTCGCCGCAAGCCGCGGCTCGGCCATGCTCCTCTTCGGCCTCCTGGGCGGCGCCTTCGCCGACCGCTACGAGCGCCGCCGCGTCCTCATGGCCTGCCAGCTCGTCTCGCTGGCCATCGGCGCCATGGTCGCCCTCCTCATGATTGTCGAACCCCTCGGCCAGGCCAACATCGCGGTCCTCCTCGTCCTCACCTTCCTCGCCGCTGGCAACATGGCCGTCGACCAGCCCGCACGCACCGCTGCCACCCCGGCCATTGTCGGCATGCAGGACCTCCCAAGCGCCATCACCCTCCAGATGGTCGCCCAGCAGGTCACCTTCCCCCTCGCCCTCCCGCTGGTCGGCTTCCTGAACGACCAGATGGATGCTGGAAAGGTCTACGCGCTCACACTCCTCGCCTGGCTTGTGGTCATCCCGCTGATCGCCATGTTGCGCTTCCAGAGCCGCGGCGAAGCCAACCGCGCCACCGGCGTCCTTGGCAACATCCGCGAAGGGCTCGCCTATACACGCGGCGATGCCACCATCTTCGCCGTGATCGTCATCGTGATCGCCGTCCAGGTGCTCGGCATGCCCGGCCCCGCCACCCTCGGACCAGTCTGGATGACCGAGGTCCTCGGCCTCAGCACCACCCAGTTCGGCTTCATGGCCATGACCTGGGGCCTCGGCACCTTCTGCGCATCCTTCTTCTTCGTCTTCCGCAGGGACCTGGCCGGGCGCGGCGTCAGCCTCTGCCTGGCGGTGCTCCTCTTCGCAACCTGCGCCATCGTCTTCGCCCATTCGCGGCTCGTCCTGCTCACGGCAGCCGCCAACTTCGGGCTCGGCTTCGCCATGGTCGGCACCATGGTCTCCTCATCCACCATCGTCCAGCAGACAGTGAGCGAGCAGATGCGCGGCCGCGTCATGGGGCTGTTCCCCCTCGCCATGGGCCTCTCCATGCTCGGCGGATTCCCCGCCAGCGCCGCCGGCGAGGTCTGGGGCCTGCCCGTCATCTTCCCCGTGCTCGCCTGGGCCACCCTCGCCGTCACCGGCAGCGTCATCTTCCTCCGCCCCGCGCTCCGCAGCGCCGGCGCCGTCGCACCGGCCCCGCGCCCCGTCTCCGCCGGCGCTGATTGACCCGGTTGCACCGGCCTTGCGCCCCCAGAGTATTCTTCGCAAATGGCAGAACAACTCCGAGAACTCACCCGCCGGAAAGCTCTCGCCCTCCCCGAGACCACCGAGAGCAGCGACCACAACCCCGTGCACTCCGCCTTCAAGGTGCGCGACAAGACCTTCTGCTGGTTCCTCAACAACCATCACAACGACGGCCGCATCGCCCTCGTCATGAAAGGAGCGCCCGGCGCCCAGGGGGTCCTGGTCGATGCCGACCCCGCCCGCTTCTTCGTGCCGCCCTACGTCGGCCACCGCGGCTGGATTGGCCTTCGCCTCGACCTCCCCCCGGTCGACTGGGACCAGGTTGAGATGCTCCTCACCGAGGCATGGCGCGCCACGGCCCCCAAACGTGTGGGCGCCCTGCTTCAGGCCGCCGGGACCCGCCAATGACCGTCATGATCGAGGCCCGCTCACTCGTACGCGCCTTTGGCCCCACCCGCGCCGTCGACAACCTCGACCTCCAGGTCGAAGCCGGCGAGATCTTCGGACTTCTCGGGCCCAACGGCGCAGGCAAGACCACCACCATC
>WBZO01003526.1_pt1 | contig 15059 bp, 17 predicted proteins | sample 5204261 | NCBI WGS metagenome assembly WBZO01 (sample SAMN12412400, study PRJNA552823) | activated sludge metagenome | isolation source: activated sludge from anammox sidestream of wastewater treatment plant... | place: USA: North Carolina | collected 2017-09 | reverse complement strand
GGCGCAGGCTCTGTACTGCATGGGGGCTTATCCACCATCAGGAAAGACCTCAATGCTCCCAAATAACGACAATACAGAGTACATTTCCAGGTTCGGCGACTTTCTGGCCTGTCGGTTCCCGAACGGAGCCATTACCATAACCAATCATTTACGACGACTGGAGGAGGACTGGCCGGGTGGGTTCGGTCGGGATAGGAAGAGCGACGAGCAGTATCTTGCAAAAAATCCTCCGCCTTCCGAGGAACTGCATCTGAAGAACTTCTCAGTGAACGGACTTTCGGTTACATTTGACGGGCTGGGTGTATTGGCGTTCCGGCTGGACGAAACCGGAGAGATAGCAGCTTTCGCCGGGTCAAAGTTCAACAGCATAACCATCGACGGCCGCACGTGGAAGTTCACCGATGGGGAAACTCAACATCTTATCTTTGCGCCTGTAACAGAAGATCGGCGTGTTCCAGGTGGGGCTGTTTTCCAGATTCGTTACGACGGAACCGGCCCGTTGCGCATCCCCGCGAAGGGGCTGCCGGAGCGGGTTAAGATGTTCGCAGAAGGCCCTACATTCGGCAGCCGCGGGGCGGAGGTGGTCTGTAACCGGGACGGGAACACTCTGGTAGTGGAAGGCAAGGCGGGTGTCACTTCTGGGAAGTGGTTGTACGTAGTGCCTCAGTAGCCTCGCAGAGTCGGTTGCCGCCCACAACAGTCGACCAGGAGACAACGTCTACTGGTCGACCGCCGTATCATTAACTGTTACTTCATGGATTCGAAGAGTACTTTTGCCTTCGCCACCTGATCGATGGCATCCAAATGACGCTGGCGCATCTCTTCCAGGTTCACGCGCCACTGCGTCTGCAGAAATCCCAGCAGGCGCTGGGGAGCAATATGCTCTTTGCTGAACTTGACCGTGCCCTCAAAGTTCATTGGTGTTGAATGGTTGCTGCCGGTCGGAACCTGATCATAACCATGCTCCTCAAGATCAAGGTATGCTTTTACATACGTATCGTTCAGGTCGAATTCCTCGCTGTAATACCAATTGCTTTGCAGCACGGTTTTAGGCATTTTGCTGTAAAACGCTTCCGGATGGTTCCAGATATAGTCCGACCAAACCCAAGGCCGAACATTCGCCTTCTCAACCTGCTCTATATAAAAGTATAAGTCGTGCCACCAGAGATCGTATTGACGGATAACCACATAGGCATGATGTTCCTGATGGCTTGCCGTCTCTTCGTCCATACCAAGATGGAACAGTCGCGGTCTATCGAAGATGTCGATGACCTCTGAAATCAGGTTGCGGCACACGTCGTAATAAACCGGGGTGGAAAGCATTCGTGAGTACTGGCCCATCCAGGCATCATGACAGGCTGAGAAGTTGAGTTTAGGAATGGGTTCAATGCCCAATGCCCGACACTTCGCCAGTTCCTGCTTAAGCTTATCCACTGACCATGCGCCTTCCACGGCAATTTCAGGATGGCTTTCATACTTAATGGCATCTCCCAAGTCTATCACTACCATATTCAGGCCGCCCGCCGCCATGGCTTTCAACATATCGTCCCAAAGACCAGAATCAAAGCGCAGATAAGGGAGTGCGGTATGGTGCGGATAGTACATTTCCGGTGTCTCACGGTCCATCCACATGTTATAGCTAAGGTGAACAAGGTCTGCCCAGATCATTTTGTCGTCCTTTCAATCCTCCGGGTAGAGAATTCGATGCTTTTTATCGCATGTCCTTCATACACAAAGGGGAAACAACAAGAAAAGTCTCCAATCCCTGGCTATGGAGACAAGGAAGTGAAACAATTGGTACGTAAAACACCTCTGGCCAAGATCGCTCCCGGCCAGAGGTTAATTATCATGGATCGGTAATACCGATCTTAGTACATACCACCCATGCCGCCGCCCATACCTCCACCAGGAGGCATCATCGGAGCGGGCTTGTCTTTCTCGGGTTTCTCGGCAACCAGAGCTTCCGTTGTGAGAAGCATACTGGCAATAGACGCCGCATTCTGCAGGGCGCTGCGAGTGACTTTGGCAGGATCAACTATACCCGCCTTGACCATGTCCTCATAACCGCCATTTGCAGCATTAAGGCCCACACCAGCCTTCTCGTTCTTCAATCGCTCAACAACCACCGACCCCTCAAGACCAGCATTCCAGGCAATACATTTGGTCGGCTCTTCAAGAGCCTTGCGAACGATCTGCGCACCAACCGCCTGATCACCTTCCAGCTTGAGTTTCTCGATTACTTTCGCGGCCTGGATGAGAGTAACACCACCTCCGGCGACAATGCCTTCCTCCACAGCGGCACGCGTGGCAGAAAGAGCGTCCTCAATTCGGTGTTTTCTCTCTTTCAGCTCTGTCTCAGTTGCAGCGCCAACCTGAACAACAGCAACTCCACCCGATAGCTTTGCCAAACGCTCCTGCAGCTTCTCGCGGTCGTAATCGGAATCTGATTCCTCGATCTGGCGCTTGATAAGAGCAATTCGGCCCTGGATCGCGGCAGCCTTGCCCGCGCCCTCGATAATAGTAGTGTCTTCCTTGGTGGCTATAAGCTTCTTCGCACGACCAAGGTCTTCAATTTCCACGTTCTCGAGTTTCACCCCGAGGTCTTCGGTAAGGAATTTTCCTGCTGTTAGAACAGCGATGTCGTTCAGCATTTCCTTGCGGCGATCTCCAAACCCGGGAGCCTTGACAGCAGCGACACTAAAAGTTCCACGCAGTTTGTTGACTACCAGGGTTGCCAGGGCTTCACCTTCAACATCTTCGGCGATAATCGCTAGCGGCTTGCCTGTACGGACCACTTTTTCAAGCAGTGGAAGCAAATCCTGAACAGCGGAAATTTTCTTTTCGAAAATCAGGATGTACGGGTCTTCCAGCACAGTCTCCATGCGCTCGGCATCGGTAACCATGTAGGGAGATATGTAACCTTTGTCAAACTGCATTCCTTCGACCAGCTCAAGTGTGGTCTGAGTGCCTTTCGACTCCTCAACGGTGATGACGCCGTCCTTGCCAACCTTTTCCATGGCTTCTGCAATCAGGTCACCGATAGCGGCTTCGTTAGCGGAAATCGTAGCCACCTGAGAGATAGCTTCACGGTCTTTAACGGGAGTAGCGGTTTTTTGGATATATCCAACAACAACATCCACAGCCAGCTCAATACCGCGTTTCAGTGCCTGCGGATTGGACCCGGCGGCCACATTCTTCAATCCTTCGTGAATGATAGCTTGCGCTAAAACAGTTGCGGTGGTGGTGCCGTCACCAGCGACATCATTGGTCTTGGACGCAACTTCGCGCAGAAGCTGAGCGCCCATATTTTCGAATGGGTCCTCGACCTCGATCTCCTTGGCGATGGTGACGCCGTCGTTGATAACCGTGGGCGACCCGAACTTCTTTTCCAGGACAACATTGCGGCCTCTCGGACCAAGGGTTACCTTGACGGCCTCGGCCAGAACGTCCACACCTCTTTCAAGCGAGCGGCGTGCATCTTCATTAAATTTTAGGTCTTTTGCTGCCAAGGCTTACTTGCCTCCCTTCTTTTTTTCTTCCAGCACGGCTAGAACGTCATCCTGGCGGAGAATAACATACTCTTCTCCGTCCAGTTTGATATCAGTACCGCCGTACTTTGAGTAGATGATTCGGTCTCCGACTTTTACTTCAACTGGCACAACCTTGCCCGAATCGAGCAATTTACCAGGTCCAATGGCAACGACTTCACCTTCCTGTGGCTTTTCTTTCGCCGTGTCAGGAAGGATGATGCCGCCTTTGGTAATTTCTTCAGCCGTTTTTGTTTGGACAACTATTCGGTCACTAAGCGGCTTGATCATATTCAGCGCACCTCCTTGTTGTTATTGTGTTAATTGCCGCTGATGCGCCTTCAGACAGGCGCATTAGCAGTCAAAGCCTGTGAGTGCTAAAAGCTATATGTTTATATCCGTTATTGCCGTACCATGGCAACCCCATGGCAAATTTGTCGGGCGAGACGACAGTAATGAATTACCGTTACCAAGCTGTGAGTTGATTCCCGGAGCAGCCCTTGCTTGCAAAATTGAGAGCTTTCCGCGATGGTTGAGTGGATACAGCGCATTGTATCAAGGTCCGGGTGGCTGGTTTTGATACGCTCCTGTGGGTATAATGCAAGCCAAGTGTGAAGTTTTGGAGAGGATTATTTGTAGGATTATGGACATAGCGAACATGTTTAACCCTTTTGCAGGACATACCTGGGCTGCCGCGCTTGTGGCTGGCGCCATACTAATTCTGACGCTTGCCGTCGAGCCTTCCGAGGCCCAGACGTCTCCTCGAATTATAATCGATGCACTTGAAGGCAAATCCTGGAATGGCATTGTCTTCTCCGCGGGACCAAACAATGCGTTTGCAGTGCGATTCGGAGCGTTCCTGGCAGCGATGACAGACGAATTTGATGTATACGCAAACATGGCTAAGGTGGGACCCCACGCTCCCGATGGCAGTTATGCAGCCATCACTTGGCGAGTTGGCCCCGGCGCGGGGGATTTCTTTTCTATTCGTTGGGAAGGCAAACTCAATATACCCACGGACGGGGACTACATATTCACGGCGCGCGCGGATGACGGGGTGCGAATGTGGATTGATGGCGAGCAGATTATCGACGAGTGGGACCAGCACGCACCAACCGACTTCTCCGGGCATAAGACATTAAAAAAGGGTGAGCACGATCTGCGGTTGGACTACTTTGAGTTGATCGGGGGGGCATCCATCAGCCTGAGTTGGGAAGGACCGAATATAAAGCGGCAGATTATTGGCCAGGAGCACTACACGTTCGAGGGGAAGCATGGGCTCCAAGGCAGTTATTTTGTAGGGAAGGACTTTGATCATTTCAGCCATAAACAAATCGACCCTAAGATTGAATACGACTGGGGGGCTGGAGGCCCTGTGGAGCCCAGCACCGAAGGTGGATTGCTGTCGTTGGAATGGTCGGTTATTGATGGAACAAGCGTTGTGGGAAAGCTCTCCCTCGAGGGAAAAAACCCCGCGAGGATTGTATTGCAGGGTTACAACCCGTGGGACTACAAGGCACGGTGGACGACAACCGGCAAAGGATTGCAGGCGCAGTCGGAAGGCGCGTGCTTCGAGCTGAAGACGAGTGAGGAAGCACTTTCCATGGGCGGCGCTGAAAATACCGATCAGCTGAAGCAGGACTACTTTAAGAACAAGAAACTGACTATCAAAGGATCAGAAGCAGCGGTCGGCGCGGAATACTCCTTGCTCGTGGGGCAAAGTATTTTTTTCACGGCAGCAGTTAGTCTCAGCAGATCTGCGAAAGCGCCTGATGTAGAGCCCACTGAAATCAATTTACGACTGGACCACGCACGAAAGCTCTATGAGCAGCATCGCCCACAGGTATCGGGATTCTTCGATGGAACAGCCCAAACAATCGCCGACAACCTGTTTTGGATGACGCTTTTGATCCCGCACAAGGATAAAACTTACACTCCCGCCGGACGTCCTTGGATCTGGTCGGATTGGACAGTGTTCGAGTGGGATGGTTTCTTGAATGCAGTGCTCTTAGCTGTGGAAGATCCGGCGCGCGCACGCAATATGGTAGACGCGATGATGATGTCGCAGCTCCCCGACGGCAACATCCCGAACTTCGGCGGTGGTTCGGCCAGCAAAGACCGCTCCCAACCGCCCATAGGTACCTATTGTGTATATAAATTGTATCAGAGATTTGGGCGCGACAAGAACTTCTTACGCTCTTTATATCCGGGGCTGGCGAAGTGGCACAAATGGTGGCTTGAAGACCCCGGCACTGGGGCTCCTCGTCGCGATGGGAACAAAGACGGCCTTCTGGAGTGGGGATCGAATGGAGGTAATCTACAGGACGCGAAGTTTGAGTCCGGCATGGATGATTGCCCCCTTTGGGACGATGCTGAGTTCGTGCAGAAAACACAGACCATGGACATGAACGCCGTGGATGCCTGCGCCCTTTACGCGCTGGACTGCGACATTATGGCGATGATTGCGGACGAACTCGGCGAGCATGACGACGCCGTTCGGTATCGGACGGAATACGAGAACCTGAAGAATTTGATGAACGAAAAGATGTGGAGCGAAGAAGATGGGATGTATCTGGACTTATTCTGGGATGGGCGCCTCTCGCACAGAATGGGAGTCTCAAACTTCTACCCGTTGTTGGCAGGTATTCCTGATGAGAACAGACAGCAGCGAATGAAGCAGGTAATGCGTGATCCGGCAAAGTTCTGGGGGTCATGGGTGCTTCCGACCATATCTCGTGATGATAAAGCCTATCCCAACCAGCAGTACTGGCGGGGTACCGTCTGGCCGCCCTCCAATTATATTTGTTACAGCGGCATGAAGCGGGCGGGTTGGGACGCGGAAGCGGCTTATGTCGCGGAGCGCGGCGTGGAAATGTTCTTGGGAAACGCTAAACGCACGGGACAATTCCGCGAGAACTTTTCGTCTATCGACGGCTCGGGAGGCGGCCAGTTGTTCCAAAGTTGGGGGCCACTGTTTTCGCTGATCGGGCTGGAAGAGATCATAGATGTAGATCCTTGGAACGGTCTGCGGTTTGGATCATTGACTGAATCAACAAGCCGCGTCGAACGCCTCAACATCGCGGGGCAAACTTATGATGTCATCATTGGCAAACAGACAACGGCAACCAGGGATGGGAAGATTATCTTCCAAGCGGACGGCCCGGTCGTGGTGCGCGGATGGAAGCAGGTTGATGGGAAAACACTGTTCAACGCCACCGCCATTCGCGAGATCCACGCCAATGTGTTTGATGGAGATGCCGATGGAAGTGTGACAATTCATCCCGGACGCGGTGACTACACAGTAAAAACTGATTAGCGGGGGTTGGGCAGGCCAATAAGATTTGACAGAAACGGCGGGTGGAAAGTATACTGCTACCTGACCGGATTTGGCGCCGGAGGTGTTTTCGCTGTGCTGTAAACACATTCGGTTACTTGACAAGACAACCCGCGCAGCCGCCCAGGCTCTATGTGCCTGGGCGCATTAGTGTGGCGCACCCGATAGGGCGCTGCGGGAATTTACGAAGAATTAAGCTCAACGCCCGTGTTTGATAACCTGACGAACAAACTACAAGCCGTAATCAAGCGGCTCCGCGGGAAAGGTGTTGTATCCGAACAGGATGTGGACGATTGCCTCAAGGAGGTCCGCCGTGCGTTGTTGGAAGCGGACGTCAACTTTAAGGTAGTCAAGGAATTCGTGGCGCGAGTTAAAGAGCGTGCTCTGGGGCAGGATGTTTTGGAAAGCCTGTCCGCTGCGCAGCAAGTTATCAAATTTGTGCGCGACGAAATGGTGGAGCTGCTGGGGACATCGGATCCCAAGCTGATTACTGCTGATCGGCCACCAACTATAGTGCTGCTTATTGGGCTGAATGGTGCGGGAAAAACAACAACAGCAGGTAAGCTGGCGCTGAGGCTAAAAGGTGAAGGGAAAAAGCCGCTTTTGGTTGCGGCGGACATTCACCGCCCGGCTGCTGTAAAGCAGTTGGTGACATTGTCTGAGGCTGTGGACGTGCCGGTGCACACACCGAGCCAAACCGATTCGGCAGTCCAGGTTGCACGAAATGGTATTGAGCAAGCACGCAGGCTGGGATATGATCCTGTAATTGTGGATATGGCGGGCCGCCAGCATGCGGACGAAGAGCTGATGTCCGAATTGGCGGCGGTGAACCGAGCGGTAAACCCGTCTGAGGTGCTGCTTGTGCTGGATGCCATGACCGGCCAGGATGCAGTGAATACGGCTGTAGAGTTTGGCAAGTTTGTACCAGTAACGGGTTTCGTTCTGACAAAGATGGACGCGGATGCCCGAGGCGGCGCGGCAATCAGCATAAGACATGTAACTGGCAAGCCCATTAAATTCGCGGGAGTAAGCGAGAAAATGGATGGGCTGGAGCCTTTCCATCCTGACCGAATGGCCGGGCGGATATTGGGGATGGGTGATGTGCTCACCCTGATAGAAAAGGCTGAAGACGCCTTTTCAGTAGAGCAATCAAAGGCTCTGGAAAATAAGTTTGCGCAAGACGCGTTTGGGTTTGATGATTACTTAGATCAGATTCGACGTATGCGGAAAATGGGGCCGCTTGACCAGATTTTGGGTATGATTCCTGGTCTAGGCGGTAGGGCTGAGTTGACGGGCGCACAGGTTGATGAAAGTGAGTTAGACAAAGTTGAAGCCATGATCAACTCCATGACGCAGGATGAACGACGCAGCCCATCACTTATTAACGGAAGCCGCAGGCGCAGGATAGCGCTTGGAAGTGGAACGAACGTTCAGGATGTCAATAAACTCTTGAAGCAGTTTAATGACATGCGGCGTATGATGCGCCAGTTTATGAATGTAGAACATGACCCGAAGGCGCGCAAGCGTCTGATGAATTTACCCTTTATGCAGCAATAGCTGCCCGTTTGAGACTTGTTCCCAATGGGAGACAAACCAGAGTTCGGGTAAGGAGGTTAGCCAAAAAAGTTGTCAGTAAGAATCCGGTTGAGAAGGATTGGAACAAAAAAGAAGGCATTCTATCGAATAGTCGTAGCCGACCAGCGTACCTCGCGTAATGGGCGGTTCATTGAGCAGTTGGGACACTATGATCCTCGTAAAGACCCGCCAGCCCTTACCCTCGACAGGGAAAAGGCTCAGGACTGGCTGTCGAAAGGCGCTCAGCCTACCGACACTGTACGCGGCATCTTCGCACATGAGGGGCTGGTGGAACGGTTGGCGGCTCGCGCGATTGCTTCCGCCCCCAAAGCACCAGCTTCGGCACCTGCGGTTGAGACAAATCCCACTGCAGAGGCGGCCCCCAAAATTGAGGCAGTGCCTGTGGCGGAGGAAGCTCCTGCTGCTGAGCCGTCCCCGGAGCCTGTGCCCGAGAATATAGAGGCCGAAGCAGCAGATTCCGCCCCTGCCGAAGAGCAGGCTCAGGAAGAGCAGGAGGCTGTTGAAGAAGCTGAGAAAGGCTCTGAACCTGCCTAAACCCGCCCACTAGGAGGGGCCTGCTTATGAAAGCAATGCTGGAAATAATAATCCAGGGTCTGGTGGACGATCCAGACAGCGTAAGTGTGGATGAAGTGGATGGAAGCGACGGTGTGGTGTTTGAAGTAACTGTTGCGGAAAACGATCTGGGTAAGGTTATCGGGAAAGATGGGCGTATAGCAAATGCTCTTAGAACTGTTACAAGGTCGTTGGCAGTCCGCGATAACCGCAACGCCACAGTGGAGATAATGTCTTAGCCTGGCCTTTTACATCACTCACCAGGTTTAAAGGCAGGCTGAGAAAGAGATCGGCTTGTGAATAATATGGGTTAGGCTGAATTATTTTGCTTGTCCGTAAGCGCGCAAAACTTGTTTACGAAGTTACTGAGGACCTCAAAACCCAATTGACTCAGCGAATGGACGAGCGCCTGAAAAAGACAGAAGCCGCGTTAGGAGCAGTTCAATCCGCGCTTCGTGAATTCGGTGAATCCGCAGGAGGCAACCAACTCTCCAGATTGAAAGCTCAGGGGGAGAAGCTTCAAAGGACACGCGATGAAGCTGTTATGCGCCTGGCTCAAATAAAGGGGTTGGCTCTTGGTAGTGAGATAGCTGAAGGAGCGGTTGAGATTGCCTCAACCATTGAGATCGGGGACCCCGAAGAACGGCTGCAAGATGCCGAGATTGTGATTAGCGGTGGACGGATTAAGGAAATTCGCAACCAATGACTAACGCTGGGGCGTTGACTCTGGTAGCGCGAATAGTAAGGCCCTTCGGGATCAAGGGCGAGGTTAAGGCCTTGATTGAAACGGATTTCCCGGAAAGGCTTGTCGAGCGTAAAAACTTTTTTGTAACTTCCGACGAAAAGCTGACTGGTGAGATAAGAGATGTAGCGTCCATCCGGTTTCATAAAGGGACGCTGTTGGTAAAGTTTGTCGACGTTGATTCCGTTGACGATGCAGAACTGCTAAGGGGCAAAGGGCTAGCAATCCCGACAAGCGAACGTCCCGAACTACGGCAGGACACTTTTTGGATGGATGAGATTATCGGGATGAGGGTCGTTACGGAAGAAGGTCGGGAGCTTGGCGCTGTGACGGAAATACTACGGGGGAAAGCAAATGATGCTTGGGTGACTCCCGTGGCGATAATTCCAGCGGTAAAAGAAGTTGTTGTTCGCGTCGATACCAAACAGCGCGAGGTGATTGTGCGAGAAGTTGAAGGACTGGAGCTTCAGGGCGGCTTATGAAGATCGACGTGATCACGCTCTTTCCTGAGATGATCAAAGAGTCGATATCACACAGCATTATCGGAAGGGCTTGTCAGTCGGATGCTATTGAGGTTCACGTTACGAACCTTCGAGACTATACGCATGACAAGCACCGGACAGTGGATGATTCGCCATACGGTGGTGGGGCTGGGATGGTGATGAAGGCTGAGCCGCTGTGTGAAGCCATCGAAGCCATTCGAAAGCTTAACGAGAAGCGGCTGCGCGTGATACTAATGAGTCCACGCGGCCAGAAATTAACACAGGGTCTGGTAAGTGAACTGGCTCAAGAGCCGGGCTTTGTGTTAATCTGTGGCCATTACGAGGGCGTGGACGAGCGTGTGCGTGAACACATGATCGATCGTGAAATCTCGATTGGAGATTATGTGCTTACCGGAGGAGAGCTCCCCGCGCTGGTTTTGATAGATGCTGTGGCAAGGTTGATGCCTGGGGTTTTGGGGAAGGATGAGTCTTCCCTTGAAGAATCGTTTACAGGCGGACTACTGGAGTATCCACATTATACACGCCCGGCTGAGTTCCGTGGCTGGAGCGTGCCTGAAGTATTATTATCAGGGCATCATGCGGAGATAGCCGGATGGCGGCGGCGAGAGTCACTAAAGGTTACACTGGAAAATCGACCAGATCTCTTGAGGAGTGCACGCTTGACAAAACAGGATATCGAAGTGCTTGGGAATTTAGGCGCAAGCGAAGAACTTTTGGATGAGTTGTTGCAACTGATCGATTAGAACAGGCAGGAAGCATCATAATATACAGAGTAACATTGAAACTTATCACAGGTTTATGGCAGTATATGCCGGAGGGATAACAATTGCAGGTTATTGAAGAACTCGAAAAAGAACAGATGAAGCAGAAATTGACGGACTGTGGTCCTGGCGATACTGTCCGTGTGCATGTGCGTGTATCCGAAGGGGGCAAGGAGCGCGTGCAGGTATTTGAAGGCATCGTGATTGCCCGGCAGCATGGTTCGGTACGTGAGAGCATCATAGTGCGCAAAGTTTCACATGGCGTGGGCGTTGAGCGTACTTTCATGATTCATTCACCAAAAATCGACAAGATCGAAGTGACCCGCCGTGGGCTTGTCCGCCGCGCAAAGCTTTACTACCTCAGAAGCAAGATTGGAAAAGCCACCCGCATTAAAGAACGTCGGGACCGGTAAATGACCGAAAAATTAGCTAACCTGAGCTGGCAGTGGGTAGCGCTTATTGTAGCTTCCCTTTTTTTGGTTAGATATGCACTCCTGAAGCAGGGGGGTGAGGTTGCTAAGAGCATCGCTGAGATAGCCGAATCGTTGGCTGTAGCGATGTTCCTGGTGTTTTTCATTATCCGCCCGTTTTTGATTCAGGCGTTTTTTATCCCCAGCGGTTCCATGCATCCAGGTCTGCTTGAAGATGACCACATTCTGGTGAACAAGCTGGTGTACAGGATCTGGCAGCCGAAATCAGGTGACGTCCTAGTGTTCAAAGCCCCTGCCGACTGGGACAAACAAGACCATGCGGAAAAGGACTATATCAAACGTCTTATCGGCACACCTGGTGACACAATAGAAGTGAAAGGCGGCTCGCTGATGGTGGGGTCCCAGCGCCAGATACGCGCGGATGTTGCATCTCGTCTGAGCAATATTGAAGACTTAGGAATGGAAACCCGCTGCAAATACCTTCCCGATGGTATCCTGCTGAATGGGAAAAAAATCAGCAAGGAGCAAATCGCTAAAGAGTTCAACTCAAGGGCTAAGGAGATTACCATTGTCCCCGGGCGCACGATACGCAACGGTAAAGTAATGGATGAGCCCTACACCGCCGAGGATCCGGACTACGATTTAGCAAAGCAGACTATCCAACCGGGACACTTGTTTGTTATGGGAGATAACCGTAACAACTCTAACGACAGCCATATAAACGGCCAGTTAGATCGTAAACGAGTGCTTGGCAAGGCGATGGTCATCTTCTGGCCTGTAACTCGCCTTCGGATTATTAAATAACCGAAGCCCAGGGAGGAATTCCATACCTGGGTGGAGGAAGTGTTTGCAGGGACGATGCCTGCCAACTCTGCCAGCGGGTTAGGGCTCCACAAATTGAGAATACTTCATTGATACTATAGACACCAAATGCCAACCACTACGGAAATGTTGCTAGATGCGCCAAGGAAGGCGCGAATGCCCGGACTTTGGACTTATGAAAGAGAAGCCTGGCGTCTGGGGCATCGTCTGGTGGCAGGTGTTGATGAAGCCGGCCGAGGACCGCTTGCCGGGCCTGTAGTCGCGGCCGCTGTAATATTACCTTCAGATTTCGACCCACACGGCGTAAAAGACTCAAAACTGCTGAACGCGGAAGAGCGAGAGCACGCTTTTAAGAGAATACTTCTTGAAGCCCATGCGGTAGGGATTGGCATGGTTGGGCCAGATATTATCGACAAGATCAATATCCTTCAGGCCACTCGCCTCGCAATGGCGGTCGCCGTCGAGGACCTTGTAATCCGCCCTGACGTGTGTCTGCTGGATGGCCCTCCTGTCCCCCATTTTCCCTGTTTCCAGAAAGCTATTATCAAGGGCGACCGGCTGAGCGTTTCAATCGCAGCCGCATCTATCGCAGCCAAGGTTACAAGAGACAGGCTCATGGCCGAGTTGGACATCAGATATCCAGGTTATGGCTTCGCCAAGCATAAGGGTTACGCAACAGTAGAGCACCTTGAAGCTTTGACTAAATTGGGGATTTGTCCTGAACATAGAAAAAGCTTCCGACCTTGCGCATCAGAACAATCCGAACCGTGTCTAGTCCTCGACCCAAACGCGCTCTAAAGCATCCCCCAATGGGGAAGTTGGGAGCAATAGGTGAAAACACCGCCAAGGAATACCTTCGAGGATTAGGTCGTGAGATACTGGACGCAAATTATCACAGTCGCTATGGCGAAATTGACATTATCGCAAGCGATGGTGACTGTGTGTGCTTTGTTGAGGTTCGCGCGCGGTCTCAGGGCGATATGGTAACCGGCGCGGAATCCGTGGACTCAGTCAAGAAGAAGAAGCTGGCCCGCACAGCCGCAGAATGGTTGGCGGCTTTCGGTAAAGAATGCGTTTGCCGCTTTGACGTTATAGAGATAGAATTGAACGGCCAAGCCGGGAGGGTGCTTCGGTTGATCGAAGGAGCGTTTGAATGCCCCATTGACGACGGTTGGTCATGATCTGAAGCCACGGTTAAGATGCAGCGTCATCGCGAAGCATTCGCTTGCAAACTTTTTCCTATGACCAAAAGAATATTAACTCAAATTATACTGGTGCTTTATGCCATTGTTGTCATCTACCCGTTATTCTGGGTAGTGGTGGCCAGCTTTCGCACTTCTTCAGAGATCAATCAACAACCGTGGGGACTGCCCACGGCGTTGAGATGGAGTAATTATCAGAAGGCTTGGCAGGGGGACCAGGATTCGGGCGACCTTGGACTGGCTCAGGCGTTTGTGAACAGCGCAGTAGTGACGACAGCCAGCATGGTGTTCATTCTGCTGTTCAGCGCGATGGCGGCATACATTTTAGCCCGTTACATGTTTCGAGGTTCGGGGATACTCCACAGCGTCTTCTTGTTTGGGATGATGTTTCCTGTTTTTCTGGGGATAATTCCTTTGTATCTTCTGCTAAACCGCTTTGGTATGCTAAACAGCTATATCGGGTTAGTGGCTGCGTATGTGGCATACTCATTGTCTTTCACAATCTTTATCCTCACTGGCTTCTTCAAGACACTCCCGAGTGAGCTTGCTGAAGCCGGAGCCATTGACGGCTGCGGGCATTGGGCTGTTTTCTGGCGAATAATGCTTCCACTGGCGAAACCCGGGCTTATCACAGCGGGTATTTTTGACGCAATAGGGTTGTGGAACGAATACCCCCTTGCGCTTGTGATCATGACCGAGAACAACCGAATAACCCTGCCACTTGCAATCGCTAATCTGGCTCAGAAACAGCACTATCAAACGGACTGGGGCGCTTTGTTTGCAGGATTGGTGATCGTCATGGTCCCCACCCTTGTTGGTTATATCCTGTTCCAAAGACGCATAACTGCCGGTTTGACGGCAGGAGCGGTAAAGGGATAAACCTGGGTCTAACCGCCCCCGGAAAGAATTGAACCTTCGCCTCGGGCTTCGGAGGCCCGCGCTCTATCCACTGAGCTACGGGGGCACGGCAACCAGCCCGACATAAACACCAGGGCTTGCGTCATTATGAAACCCCAGCTTCAAAGCGTCAAGCCTGAATCGCTTTGTTGTTTCTTTGCTTTTTCATAGAACCCCTCACTGAGTCGATGCAGCTTACCCGGCTCAGGAACTGGCGCCAGCAGCCAGGGTGACTCATAAAACGATACTGGGTGACGATTTGGCAAACAACACTTAACGAGGCTCTTGGCACAATGGCATGGGTTTGATTAAATGCTCAAGTTCCACCGGATCCGCTCGATCAGCATAGCTCTTCGGCTCGGATCAAACAGAGGTATTAAGCAGAGCCTCGGCATTGCGAAAGGCAATCTTCTCGTATGCGGTTTGAGAGAGGCCGACAGTGCGCAGGTACTCGATGATCGGTATATCTTGATCTTCCATCAGTTTGTCAGTACCGAAGATCAGTTTGTCCTGGTAATCTTCTAGAAAGCGTGGGCCGAATTGTGCATCGCGTGTTACGGCGTTGTAACCGCTCCCAGCTGAGAGGTCTCCATATACGTTAGGCAACTCCGCTAAAAGGCGTTCAGCAGGACCAACTCGCTTCACTGCGCCAGTTGGATACGAACTCATCCCTTCATCCGCCATATCGGCGG
>WBZO01004500.1_pt1 | contig 15061 bp, 12 predicted proteins | sample 5204261 | NCBI WGS metagenome assembly WBZO01 (sample SAMN12412400, study PRJNA552823) | activated sludge metagenome | isolation source: activated sludge from anammox sidestream of wastewater treatment plant... | place: USA: North Carolina | collected 2017-09 | reverse complement strand
GCGGACTATGTCCGCTCCTTCCTGCAATCCCCTTTCCTGAACGGTCGTGCCGGTTGCGGCCGTCGTGAATCACCTCTGGCAGCAACCGGCAGGAAGTGCCCGGACGCGCGTAACGCCGGTCCGGGCATTTCGCTGTCCGATTCCAATCGCTATACTTGGACATCGAGACACGCAAACACATACCATCATTCTGACAATGCGTGATTTTCGACGCTACTCGTCGCGTTTATCGATTATCGAGGTCTCGCGAATGCCTGCTTCCTCCTCATCCTCCCTGACCTGTCCAGTTTGTCAGTCAGTGGCACTTCCCGGATCGCGGTACTGCAGTCAGTGCGGTGCGCACCTGTCCGGCGAACCCTCAACGAGGCGGCGGCGAGTCGTAGTCACCGGAGTGGGCGCAGTTACATCCGTTGGTATGTCTGCGCCGGAGTCGTGGCGGGTGATCATGAACGGTGGGGGCGGCATTGTCCATATCCCCGAACTCGCGGAACTCGGGTTGCCTTGTACGGTGCGCGGCGCGGTCGATCACTCGAAGGTTGTCAACCATTTTCTCGATCCGAAAACAGCCAGGAACACGTCCCCGTTTTCACTGTGGATGCTGGAAGCGGCCGGTGAAGCACTGCTCGACGCCGGTCTGCTCGACGCCGATCTTCAGCCTCTGCGCGATCTCTCCCTTGGCGGCGCGATGATTGGCACCTGTGTTGGTGGCATGTACGACGACATTCTGCCCGCTTACGAGACGTTCAAGACCCGTGGTCCCGATCGCATCTCACCCCACCTGCACGTCAAGTTTCCTCTGAACATGGCCGGCTATACCGTGCAGTGGCGTTTTGGTATGTCCGGTCCGTCCAACACCGTCTCCACCGCCTGCGCGACGGGGACGCAGGCCATCGGCGAGGCGTATCACGTTATCGCTGATGGTTTGGCGCCGATCATGGTGGCGGGGGCCACGGAGTCCACCAGCAATCCACTGGGGACAGCTGGATTCGCAGCGATGCGTGCGCTGGTGACCGACTCCAATGACAATCCCGATGCCGCGCTGCGTCCATTCGACGCCACGCGGGCTGGTTTCGCTCTCGGCGAGGGAGCGGGGGCCGTCATTCTGGAAGATCTCGAATTCGCTAGCGCTCGCGGCGCTGCGATCTATGCCGAGATTCTGGGGTTTGCCTCGAGCAATGACGCCTATCACCCGATTGCACCAAATCCGGACGGAGCCGGCGCAGCGATCGCCATGCATGCGGCGCTGAAGGATGCGGGGATCGGTCCTGAAGCGATTGGCCACGTGCAGGCACATGCAGCTTCGACCCCGGCCGGCGATGTCGCGGAAAGCAGAGCGATCATGCGGGTCTATGGAGAGCGCGGCGCCGAAATCCCCGTTATGTCGGTCAAAGGCGCAATCGGTCACTGCATGGGCGGAGCCGGGGCGATCGAGTCGGTCATCGCCATGTACTCGATCGCCGGGCAAGTCATCCCCCCAACCCGCAACTTTGCGAATCGGGACCCGGAGATCCCGCTCGATATCGTGCATGGCCAACCACGTCCGCATTCCTTCACCGCCATGGCCAAACATGGTTTCGGTCTCGGTGGACAGAATGCCTGCCTGATCATCGGAAAATCCCCGGATGGTTTCGTCACGAGAGGGGCGCCAGTCAATGAGCTGTGAAATCACTCCCGAAATCCTCAGTCGCTGGGATCAGGAGGCGCAACGCCTCGCCGATCTGGTGGCTTCGCTTTCAGATACGGAACTGAATCAGCCGGTGGCCGGAGAATGGTCGGCTCGCCAGATTCTGACCCACATGCTCGACGCGGAGATTTTCTACGGCACGCGATTGCGCACCGCAATCGCCACCCCTGGAGCACCGGTTACCGCGTTCGATCAGGATGCCGTGGCCGCGAATATTCCCTCACAGGGGGTGTCGATCAGAGCCATCGCCGATGCCTTCCTGGCGCTGCGGCAACTGAACACTGCTCTGTTGATGGAGCAGCCTGCCACGACCTGGGATCGCACGATCGAGCATCCTGAGCGAGGCACTCAGACCCTTTGCAGCATCGTGCAGGTGTTTGGCAACCACGTCGCCGAGCATCTCACGCAACTCGAAGCTGCGATGCCAAATCGCTGATGTCGACATCCCCAGACGATCCCGGCAGCAGTTCATCTCTGTCACTGGTCCAGGCTGGTACCCGGTTCGTGCTCGAGTTGGCCATGCTGGGTTGCCTGGGATATTTCGGTTACAACCTGTCGGATACCACGCTGGTTCGCCTCTTTCTGGCCATTCTGCTCCCTGTTGCAGCCATGATCCTCTGGGGATTCTTTCGTGCGAAGGGGGATGAGAGTGCCGGCAAAGAAGCGCCGGTCCACATCCCCGGCTGGATTCGACTGCTGCTTGAGTTGACGCTCTTCCTGGTGGCAGCGGGCGGCGCGTGGTGGGCAGGTTCCCGCATCGCGGCGGAAACCCTGTTGACATTCACCGCTCTTCATTACCTTGCGACATGGCAACGTGTGAGGTGGTTGCTGACCGGACGATGACGCACCCGGTCAGTGAACTCTGGACTGGCAGCAGCCTGCCGACTCGATCGGTGGGCATCGGAACTCTGGGGGACAGTATGAGTGGCATAGCACGCACGCGGGCATTTCTTGAGGAGATTGGGTTGCCCTCCACAGACAGCGGCGTCGCACCGACTTCGCCACTGCGGTTTCCCGATGGTGGGCAGTGGCGCGTCGAAATTCCCTCAGTGGAAGGGCCCAATGCGCTGCGCACGGTCTTCGCCGCGGCCGACGAGTTTGGCGTGCCGGTGCATCGGGTCAGCCAGGGCAGCGGCGTGATGCTCCTGACCGATCGCGAACTCGATGAAATGGCCATGCTGCGACATGAACGTGGAGGCATGGAGATCAGCCTCTTCGTCGGCCCACGCGCCGGATGGGATACCGGGGCTATGGCCTACATGCCGGCAGGCAAGATCGTGGGGCCACGCATTCGGGGTGTGGAGCAGCTGGTACACGCTGTCGAAGATGTGAAACGGGCCTGCGAGCACGATATCCCCAGTGTGCTGGTCACCGATGATGGTCTGCTATCCATACTGGGCAGGATGAAGCGAGCCGGCGAGCTCCCGGCGGAACTGATCCTGAAAGGCTCGGTCATGCTCGGTGCCAGCAACCCTGCGTCTGTGCGCCTGCTGGAGGATCTCGGTCTGACCACGTTCAACACGCCCACCGATCTCTCGATTTCTCAATTGGCAGCGATACGAACTGCGACATCGATGCCGCTTGATATCTATATCGAGGTTCCGGACGACATCGGTGGGTTCATCCGCCACTATGAGATCGCAGAGATCGTGCGGGTTGCCGCTCCTGTGTATCTCAAGTTCGGTCTGCGTAACGCACCCAACATCTATCCGTCTGGCACGCATCTGGAAGCGACCGCGGTGACATTGACGCGCGAACGGGTGCGCCGAGCCCGGATCGGGCTCGACTTGCTGGAGCGGCTGGATCCCGACACGGTGATGTCCCCTCTGCCGGGAACGTAATCTGGTGCTGCCGACCTAGGCGTTATCCGGTGGATTCAGCATGATTACGATCACACCGCTGCCAGGGGCTGTACTGCGAGATATGAACGTGGCGCTGCCGGTGAATCCATCATAGGGTCCCGCCACCGCTTCGACCTGAATGACGAGCGTTGCCGGACGCAGAGTCCCGTCCCCTTCGGGATATGTCCAGCGAAACATCGATCCGGCATCTCCGGCAATTGCGGGGACTCCCTGGAATACACTTTCGCCCAGGGTAATTTCGGGAACGCCATCGTCTTCGGGGCCGTCGAAATCGGCACGACCAGTAATCGCCGCGGTGGCATCTCCCGGTCCGGAAATCAACTGATCATTCGACGCCAGTGGGCCAACCTCGATATAGTCGCCGGACGAATGTGTCTGGTACCAGGCCACCAGGGTGACCACCCGAATTGGTTGGGCCACAGGGGTTGCGTCCGCAGCGGCAACCGTCGGCGTCGCGGTGGTGGACTCAGGCGTTGCCGCGTCCTGCGCAGAAGCGGCGCCACCGACCAGTATGCTCATCAGCAGGGCGAGAATCAGCCCCGGAACTCGAATCCAATGCATAGGACACTCCTTGCGCTGACACCCTGCGCTCACCGACAGCGTGCAAGCATAGTTTGCTCAGTGTCTGACGTTGCGGAAGTACGTGAACGGCGCGGCGAAGAGGCGGCCGAACACGCTTCCTGTCTGAACCAACGCCTTCCAGTCGCAAATGGTTTCTGCTGTTCCGATTGCCTGTGCCGGCCTCGCCGATGCTATGATCCTGGCGATTCACCGGACGAGCGTCGATCATCGAAGGATCTGGAGTCATTCATGGCTGAAACGAACATCCCCGCCGGACCCGTCACACTCGTCTTCCCCGGCCAGGGTAGCCAGTTCGTTGGCATGGGCGTGGCGCTGGCTGCCGCGTCCCCGGCAGCCAAAGCAGTTCTGGAGGAAGCCGACGATCTGCTCGGTTTCTCGCTGAGCAGGTTGATGGCCGAAGGTCCGGCTGACGTGCTGGAAGACACCTGGAATGCGCAACCAGCCATTCTGACCGTCAGTGTCGCTGCTCTGCAGGCGGTGCGCTCTGGTCTTGTCGAACACTCTGAGACACTCGATGTTCGATTTGTGGCCGGTCATTCGCTTGGTGAGTTCAGCGCGCTGGTTGCTGCCGATGCGCTGTCGTTCGCCGATGCGCTGAAGCTGGTTCGGGAGCGGGGAGGCCTGATGAAAGAAGCCGGCACCACAAGTCCCGGGGGCATGGCAGCGATTCTGGGGCTGGACGATGCCGCAATCGAGGCTGTCTGCGCAACCGCGTCGGCGGAAGGGGGCGTCGTGATTCCGGCAAACCGGAACTGTCCCGGGCAGACGGTCATTTCAGGGGAGATCACGGCGCTTGAACGAGCCATGGAACTCGCCAGAGCAACCGGCGCGAAGCGGGTGGCCCGGCTCGGGGTCAGCATCGCCTCGCATTCACCGCTGATGGCTCGCGCCAACGCCGAATTCGGGGTCATTCTGGAAAACACCAGGATGCTGGCGCCGGTTGTGCCGGTGATTGGGAATGTCTCGGCGGCACCCATCTCCGCGATCGAGGAACTGCGGGAGGAGCTTCGTCTCCAGATGGAGCGGCCGGTCGACTGGACCGGATCGGTGCAGGCCGCGATTGCCGGTGGATCGCAGTCGTTCATCGAACTGGGTCCGGGGAATGTGCTGGCCGGTCTGATCAAGCGGATCGATCGCAGCAGCCCCGCGATCGGCGCAGCAGCGCTGGGTATCGGGGTACCTGATTCCCTGCCAGGCGTGGGGTAATCGATCAGTCATCGTCAGGGATTTCGTACACTCTTCGGCGCAAATCGCGGCCTGCCCTATCATTGCATCAGGCATACGGGCCGGACGTCGCTGTTCAACGCAATGTCGTTACTGAAGGCAGGGAGTCGACCGTGGGACGGGTCGTAGTTACAGGAGCCGGAGCACTATCGCCGCTGGGCATTGGCGCGGAAACGCTCTGGCAAGGGATGCTGGCCGGCAAATCCGGTATTCGCCCGATCGAGAATTTCGATGTCTCCGATCTCGAAGTCCGCATCGGTGGCGAAGTACGCGACTTCGATCCGCGCAACTATATGGACGCCAAGCTGGCCAAGCGGATGGATCGCTTTGCGCATTTCTCCGTTACCGCGGCGACCGAGGCGCTGAAAAACGCCGAACTGGAAATTACCGACGAGAATCGTGACCGGGTCGGAGTGATCGTCAATACGGGCGGCGGCGGTATTCCGATCATGGAAGTCGAAGTCGAGCATATGCTGGAGAAGGGTCCCAAATGGGTCCATCCCCTGCTGATTGCGCTCTTCGCTCCCAACATGGCGAGTTGCCAGGTTTCCATGGTGTTCGGTATCCATGGACCAACCGTCACTTCCTCAGCTGCCTGCGCGTCCGGTATCCAGGCCTTCGTGCAGGGATATCAGATGCTGGAGCGAAATGAAGCTGATGTGGTTATCGCGGGTGGTTCGGAAGCCGGCTTGCGCCGCACCTCTGTGACTGCCATGGCCAACATGGGAGCGCTATCGAAACGCAATGACGACCCGGAAGGCGCCAGCCGACCGTTCGATCTGGGCCGGGATGGGTTCGTGTTCGCGGAAGGCGCCGGTTTGCTCGTGTTGGAGCGGGAAGAACATGCACTGAACCGTGGCGCCCCGATTCTCGCCGAACTCACCGGCGGAGCGTTTACGTCGGACGCATTCCACATCACGGCCCCGAATCCGGATGGCGTTCATGCCGGGCGAGCCATGAGTCTGGCTATCGAACGCTCGGGCATGGTGCCATCGGATATTGACTATGTGGCCGCACACGCCACCGCCACGCCGCTTGGTGATATCGCGGAAACGGACGCCGTCAAACGCGCGTTCGGCGATCACGCCTACAAACTGGCACTCTCCGCCAATAAATCGATGGTTGGTCATCTCCTCGGCGCCGCCGGTGGTGTGTCGGCGATCGCCTGTGTGTTTGCCATCCGCGATGGCATTGTGCCACCCACCATCAATCTGACTGATCCTGATCCCAGATGCGATCTGGACTATGTGCCGAATGTGGCAAGGAAGATGCGAGTCGACGCCGCGCTGGCCAACGGGTTTGGTTTTGGCGGTCAGAATGCGGTGGCGGTTTTCCGGCGGTACGAATCGGCCTGAATTACCAGATTCAACAGCCGCAATCGCGCCCTGGATTGAGCGCCTACCTCGGTTGTGCCTGCCCGCCCCTGGTCGGTATCCTGATCTATGGTAAAGTGTAGCTCTCCCCGCACGTGAAGTAGATGGCTGGTTCGCGTGCCGTCGAGTCAAGGGGGTCGCGAGCATCGGAGCTCATAGACGACTCGGAAGGGTGATCGAAGCAATGCAGGTGGCTCCTGCACGCGCGAAGCAGAATCGAACGAACCGATTGCAGCGGGTCCTGTGGCTGGGCGCGTTCTGTGGGTTGTTCATCTCACTGATTGCCAGTTCCGTCACCTCAGCGGAGACGGCCACACCGACCGCCTCTCCAACGGCGACTTCGTCACCAACGGTCACGCCCACCCGAACACCGTCGCCGACTGCTACGCCGTTTCCCTGTCCACGCGATTCCAGCGGGATGGTGGGCACCTACGCTGACATTCACCGCTGGAACTCGGTGGTCGTGCAGGTGTCCGGAGAAACCGGAGTACCCGCCAATGTCATTAAAGCCATCATGTGGGTCGAATCGCGGGGGCAACTGAACGCCCGCTCGCCGCTCACCTCCAGCGGCTATTACTTCGGGTTGATGCAGGTGGGCGCCGCGTCCGCTCTGCCTGAGTACATGAAAGATGTCATGTGGCTCTGCGACAACCCTTACCGACAAACGCTGGCCGGCGCCACGGAGATGATCAACAAGTCGATTGCCATCGGGACCCGGCAGTGGGACCTGGTGGCCGGCGCCTATTTCGGCTACGGCGTGGACGTCAACGGCACCTCGACCAGCGCATATATGAACATGTTCCGGGGACACGTCATCGCACTTGTCGGCACCACGCCAGGCGGCGATGACTGGATCATGCCCCCCACGCCGACACCAGGCCCAACGAACACCGTCGTTCCCGCCAACTTCTCCATTGGCCAGGAGATCCAGATCGGCTCGGATCGCATCAATCTGCGTTCAGCTGCCGGGATGAACGGCGGCAAGATCGGCGTGCTCGAACCCGGCACACGGGCCACCATCCTGGCCGGGCCCACCCGCCTCGACAACTACGACTGGTATCAGATTCGCACGAGCTCTGGCGCTACCGGCTGGGCGGCGGGGCAGTTCTTCGTCGGCGCGGAGGGTCCGCCTCAATCGCCAACAGTCACCCCGACGGTGACGCCGTCCCGCACGCCCGCGATCGAGTCGGAGTTTGACCCTGGTGACTCCATCATGGTCAACGTGCCTCGGCTCAATCTGCGAACTTCGCCGAGCCTGTCGACAAATGTGTTGACGGTACTCGAGCGAGGAAACCTCGGCACCGTGACCGGCGATCCTGTATTGAGCGGCTCGCAACTCTGGCTGCAGGTGTCGATGAACGGCCAGGGTTCCGGATGGCTGGCGGCCCAATATGTGATCGAGACGACCGCCGTGCCAACGGCGACCAGCACGTCGACGCGCGTCGCCAGTGCCACGCCATCGCGGACGGCCACGGTCACTGGCAGCAGTCAGTTCGCATCAGGTGACCCGATTCGGGTCACGGTACCCAGACTGAATCTGCGAACATCCGCGTCGCTGTCTGCGGGAGTGGTCGTCGTGCTGACCGGCGGTGATACGGGCACAGTGACCGGTCAGCCGGTTGCCGCCAGTCGCTATCTGTGGGTGCCGATCACCGTGCCGGGCAAGGGGAGCGGCTGGGTAGCGGCCCAGTTCATATCCAGAACAGTCGGCAGCACAGTAACCCAGACTCCGACTCGGACGCCGACCGTGCATGTTGCCGCGTCAGCCACGGCGGGAACGTCGCAATCACAAGGAACGTTCCGGGTTGACGTACCGCTGCTCAATCTGCGGGCGAATCCGGGGATGACCGGCCAGAAGATCGGTCTACTCGTCCAGGACCAGATCGTGAACCACCTGGGAGGAACACAGACGATCGCCGGAATGACCTGGCACCATGTGCAGGCTGGAGCGCAAACCGGGTGGGTAGCGTCGCCATATCTGGTGCTGGTGGCGAGCCCCACAACGACGCCGACCAGGACGCCAACCGCGGATCCCTCGATCCTGGCCGTTGGGGAATCGTTTGAGGTCACCGCAGATTTACTGAATATGCGCTCGAACTACGGCACGACGTCGGGAATCATTCGATCGCTCCCGATGGGCACGACTGGCAGCATTCTGGGCGGGCCTCAGACAGCGTCGGACTATGTCTGGTATCGCGTTTCCACGATCTACGGTGAAGGGTGGGTGGCCGGGCTGTACATCCAGCGCGCGTCGGTGATGTCCGCCAGTCTCGGCGACGCACCCGGATTGACGGCCAGTCTGACGCCTGAGCCTGCGACGGCGACATCGGTACCGGAGGTCACGGTAACCCCGACGGAAGCTGCGGTCGCATCGCCGACCGAGATCGTTCCACCGGCGACCGAGCCAGCGGTCGTGCCAACGGACACCAGCGTGCCGGCTCCCACTGAAACGGCGACCGCAACGCCCACGTCACCGCCTCCCGATGCCGACAACGATGGTGTCGAGGATGCGCTTGATGCATGTCCTGATGTGGCCGATACCGGGCAGGACAGCGACGCCGATGGCATTGACGACGCCTGCGACCCGTCACCGTTCGGTGAACCAACCGACGTGCCAGTGGTCAATTTCCAGCTCACTTTCGCAGCTGGGGCAGACACCAGTATCAGCGGGGTGAATCCGGACGCCGTACAGGCGGGAGATCAACTGTCCGGACTCCCGGTCGGTGGGGCAGCGAGTGAAACCGCCTACCTCACCTTCTGGATCGAGGGTGTCGGCAGCGCTGAGGTGACGAATGCAACGCTCTATCTGCCGGTCTCTTCAGGCAGCGGTACCGTCACGGTCTCGGTAGTGCCGGGGGCAGCAATCGACGAGTGGTCTCTGACCGCCAGCACAGCCCCAATCGGAGCGGTGGTGACCACGGTGTGGGCAGAAGCTGGCGGGGAAATCCCGGTCGACCTGACTGGCTGGCTCGTCAGTGATGGTGCCGTGACGGTTGCAGTGTCCGGCGCAATCGACCCGGCTGTCGTGCTCGGTAGCAAGGAGGGCGGCTGGCCCGCCCGACTGGTGATCGACGCAACCGGCTAAACCTTGCGGTCCAGTCTCTTTCTCCAGCATCCGATATCATCTCGATAAAGTGACAGCCGCGCTGGTCGGAACCTCAACACAGGCTCCGCGTCAGGTCGAATGTGAGGATCGGAGATGTCGAGCGCCACTGAACAACTGGAATCCCGAATCCATGATCTCAAGGTCGCCCCCGGCACGGTCGGGCTCGTCTGGCTGGGGCAGGCCGGCTTCATTCTGAAAGCGCCGAGTGGCACCATCGTGATGATCGATCCCTATCTCTCCGACTGGGGAGAAGAGCAGTGGGGTCTGAAGCGAATCATCGATCCGCCCGTCGATCCGGGCAGTTTTCAGCCCGATATGGTGCTTGTCAGTCACTGGCACGAAGATCATCTCGACGCACCGGTCATCAAGCGATGGGCCAGGGACGGCATCGATGCGGTATTCGTCGGACCGGATACGTGCTCGAAGCGGGCGATCGCCTGGGGATGGACGGCGGAAAGCGTCGTTACCGTCGAGCTCGATGATGAAGTCGAATTCGAGGATGTCATCATCCGCCCCACGTTCGCCCGCCATGAGACTCCGGAGGCACCGACAGGCAACGCCTTTGGTTATCTGGTGTCCATCGATGGCCTGAAAATCTGGTACGTGGGCGATACGGAGTACGATGCCCGTCTCCGCCCGATGCGTGAGCAGCTGATCGATGTCGCGTTGATCCCGATCAACGGTGTTGGTGGCAACCTCGACGCGGATGAAGCCGCCATGCTGATCTGCAAAGTTGCGCCGCGAATCGCTGTGCCGATCCACTACAACATGTGGGCCCCCGAGAGCTTCGGTCCGGGCGCGACCCTCGATCCGCAGCAATTCATCACAACACACGGTCGTCTGGGTGGCACTGCCGAGGTCATGATTCTGACCGTGGGTGAGATTACGACATTCAGGAAATCGGCATAGTACGGAATCATGCGGCGACGCCGACGGCTGATCGACCCGCGGACGGTGCAGGAGTCAGGTTCGAGTCGACGTTTGGCCGACCTCCCTGATCGGCTCGCCGCAATGCCCGGAGAGTCTCTGTGAGAGTCCCTGAGGATCTGAGCGACGTCGGAACTGGTGCAGCCAATGCATCATCAATCGTGGCGATTCAGGACGAGTTGCTCGATATGGTTCTTGCATCGGCGGGCATTCCTGAGATCATTCGCGTTCTGGCCACACGCCTCGGCAATCCGGTAGCACTCGGAGATCCTCTTTTTCATCTCCTGGCAAGCTGGCCCTCGACCGAACATGGTGACGCTCACCGCCGCGAAGCCGTCCAGCGAAAAGGAACCCCTCGCAATGTGCTCGACGATCCGGTCGTCGGGGCTCTCTTTCGCGAGGTCGCCGAAACACGCCGTTCGGTGCACTTCCCATCGTTTCCCGATCACGGCATGGACTTGCCTCGCTTGATGACCCCGGTTTTGGCGGGAGATGAGATTCTTGGATTCCTGACCGTCCTTGAGGAGCATCCCTTCCTCCCAGGGCTGCAGTCCCTCCTTGAGCGAGCGGCCAAAGTGGTCGCGGTCGAGCTCCTGACCCGGCGCGTGGAATCAGAGACCGAGTTGCATCTCATGACTGACTTCCTCGGCGACCTCCTCTTTGGTCGAATCGCTGATCGGGAGTCGCTGGTTCGACGGGCGGGGTTTCTCGGGGTCGATCTCTTTCGTTCGTGGAATCTGCTCATAGTCGACGCTGATGATCTGGAAGGGTTGACACTGGCAGCCAAAGCGCCAAATCCGGTTGTCGCAATTCAACTTCTCTTCGAAGTCGCTGCACGGTTTGTCAGAAGCGCCGCACCACGCAGTATCGCAATCGTGCAAAGCGATTCCATTGTGATTCTCCTCCCCGTACATTCGAGGCGAGGTGCCGATGCAACTGATCCTCGTACGCTGGCCGGTCGCTTGCAGTCCGAAATAGCTCGATCGTTTAGCCAGACGGTGTCGATCGCGGTCAGTGGCACGTGCAGCACTCTCGAGGATTTTCCGATCAAGTATTTCGAGGCCCGACGAGCATTGGATATTGCTTCGGCGCGGAAACAGGTTAGCGCGATCGTCTCATTGGAGGATTTCGGACTGTACGGACTTCTTTTTCGGCGGGACGATCAAGAGTATCTGGAGAGGTTTCTGCAGCAGACACTTGGCCCGCTCATCACGCACGACGCCAATGACGGCAGCCACCTGGTCGACACGCTGAGGATGTACCTGGAACATGGTGCCGCACTGCGGGCGACGGCACGTCGTATGAAGATTCATCCAAACACCTTGCGGGCGCGCCTTGCCCGGATTGAGGCAATTACCGGACTCGACCTGAGTAGCGCGAGAACTCGCACCGAACTCTGGATTGCCATGGAAATCGCAACAGCCATCGAATCCGCCATTCCCTGATGGGCAGACGTCGCGCTCTCAGTTTTCAGTTCAGATTCAGAGTACAAACATCCATTCTCAAGGCTATTCATTGACACATTGTGCCATTGCGGTTCCGCGAAGGCGTCGCTACCCTCAAATGACAACCTGTGTGGCTATTCCAGAGAGGATGGAGGTATCCGTCGCCGCCCCCTTCGTTTTCGGGTGAATTGTGAGTTTACGGCGCTTCCATGGCTGGTTTCATTCTCTCCAGAGCAGCTCAGGCAGTTGTCACGCTGTTTGTCGTGTCGCTGGTCGTTTTTGGCGTTATGAAGATGACGCCAGGCGATCCCGCCCAGGCAATGCTGGGTAACGTCAGCGGCGTAACACCCGAGATGATCGCCGCGATCCATGCGGAACTTGGACTCGACCAACCCATCCCCAGGCAATATCTTTCCTGGCTGTCAGACCTCCTGCGTGGTGACCTCGGCCATTCCTACATCAGTCAGGCATCGGTCAGTTCGCTCCTCGCCCGAAGAATTCCAGCGTCGATCGAGCTGGCGGCCGCGGCGATGACTCTGGCGCTGCTGGTGGCCATACCCGCAGGCGTGTTGTCTGCAGTCAAGCGGGGCACCTGGGTCGATTCGGCGATCACGACATTCGTCACCGCGGGAATTGCAGTCCCGGGCTTCTGGCTGGCGATGATGGTCGTGATGATTTTTGCTGTCAGATTGCGGTGGCTCCCACCGAGCGGATATGTCTCCTTTCAGGACGATCCCATACAGAACCTTCGATTGCTCATTCTTCCCGCGTCGACCCTGGCGATCCTGGTTGCCGCTCCCACAATGCGCTTTCTCCGGTCGAGCATGCTCAACGTTCTCGCGGAGGACTACGTCCGGTCAGCCCGAGCCAAGGGTCTCTCTGAGCGGCTGGTCATCTTCCGGCACGCACTGCGCAATGCGTTGATTCCGACGGTCACATGGATCGGTCTGCAGTTTGCGTACCTCATCAGCGGCAGCATCATGATCGAGTGGGTGTTCGGCTGGCCAGGGGTCGGTTGGTTTGCGGTCAAGGCGGTGCTGAGCCGCGATTACATTGTCGTTCAAAGCACGGTTGTCACCGTAGCCGCGATCTTTATCCTCATCAATCTCCTCGTCGATATGCTCTATGCGGTGCTCGATCCCAGGGTGAGACGAGCATGAGTAATCTCGGGATCGCCAACGTGACCAACTCCGAGGGACGGGTCGCCGACAGTCTTGCCGACTCGCTCCCGTCGGCACGAAGCTCCTCTGCAGCAACGACGGTGTTCCGCAGCATTGCGGGTTCGCCGGCCAGGGCGATTGCGCTCCTGCTTCTCTTGATGGCAGTACTCGCGGCCCTCTTCGCACAGCTGATCTCGCCATATGATCCGCTTGAAATCGACATTGAGAATCGGCTGATCGGCCCCAGCCTCGCCCACCCCCTGGGGACCGACGAGATCGGACGTGACCTCCTGAGCAACATCCTTTACGCGAGCCGCATTTCGCTCCTGGTTGGCTTCGGGGCCTCCATTTTCAGCGTGGCCATAGCCGTTCCACTGGGTACGGTGTCGGGCTTGCGGGGTGGCTGGGCCGACGTGGTGATTATGCGTTTCACCGATGGTTTACTCGCAATTCCCAGCTTGCTCCTTGCCCTCGCACTGGTAACGTCGCTTGGCGCCAGCATGAGAACGCTGATACTGGCGATCGGGATAACGCTGACTCCAGGAATGATCCGGATCATACGGGCTGAATCACTCAGCGAAAGCGGCAAGGATTACGTCCTTTCCGCGAGGGCGATGGGTTCCAGTGATATCCGCATTCTCTTCCGGCATCTACTCCCCAACACCTTTTCGATCATCCTCGTCCAGGCGACGATCAGTGTCACGCTCGCCATTCTCATCGAGGCGTTCATGAGCTATGTCGGTCTTGGCATACAACCTCCGAAAGCCTCGTTGGGCACACTGATTTCGGCAGGTTATGGCTTTGCAGGCTTGTCGTTCTGGTACGTCACATTCCCCGGTCTCTACATTTTTCTGCTGATCTGGACGCTCAATATCCTGGGCGACGCGCTGCGAGACGCGCTCGACCCTCGATTGAGAGGGCTAGCAGAGGCAGGAAAGTGACGAGAAAGAGTCAGGATGTCCCTGACTGAGCAAGGTGTCGCGCAATCAAGCGACGAGGAGGTGCCTGAATGTCCCTCGAGCGATTCAGCAAACCAGGTTTTGGCGGCCGACTGCGCAGGGTGAGCACGCGCCGCAACGTCCTCAAGTATGGAGCAGCGGGCATTGGAAGTGCTCTCCTGATTCCCGAAGGACTCCGAGCGGCTTCCCTTCAGGAGACAATCACCAGAGGCGGCACGTTGACGATCGGAACGGCTCAGCAGATTGGAACGCTCGACCCCCACTCGCAGGGTCTTCGCAATAACCGCAACTCCTGGATGGGGCTCTTCGACTTCCTCACCGAGTACGACGCCGAGGGTCTTCCCCAGGGGCAACTCGCGGAGTCGTGGACAGTATCCGACGATGGGATGACCTGGACATTTGCTCTCCGTGCCGGGGTGCTTTTCCATGACGGCAAAGACCTCACCGCAGACGATGTCAAGTTCAGTCTCGATCGTGCCAGAGACGCGGACCTCGGCGGGCGCTCCGTCATCAACTACGTCAAGAGCATCGCTGAAGTCACTGTAGTTGACCCGTTGACAGTGGCAATCACCACTGACGGTCCAGACGGCGCACTTGCAGCGAAGCTGGCTCCGGTCGCGATTGTCCCCATGGGGACAGGAGAAGATGCCGCAACGAACCCGGTCGGAACCGGACCGTTCAAACTGCAGGAGTACATTTCGGGAGAAACCCTCTCCCTTACCAGAAATGAGAGTTATTG
>WBZO01004499.1_pt1 | contig 15061 bp, 12 predicted proteins | sample 5204261 | NCBI WGS metagenome assembly WBZO01 (sample SAMN12412400, study PRJNA552823) | activated sludge metagenome | isolation source: activated sludge from anammox sidestream of wastewater treatment plant... | place: USA: North Carolina | collected 2017-09 | reverse complement strand
GCCGGATCCGCAGGCGGCTCCGGAGAAGGAGTCGGCGCCTCCCGGTTCGAGCGAGGCCGCAAGACCCGATCCCGTGATGCAAAGGGTCGCGCATCTGCAGGACGAGTGGGCGTGGATCAAATATCGCGTCGCGGACGAGGACAAGCGACTCGACGAGATGCGGCGGCTCGAACTGGAGGCGACCGCGACGACGTCCGAATTCCCGGGCCGGGCCGAGCCCATGATCTGGGAGGCGATCATCCTGTCGACGGAGGCGGGCATGGTAAAGGGCCTGTCTGCGTTGTCCCAGGTCAAGCGGGCGAAGGCGCTGCTGGAAGCATCCCTGCAGTTGAGCCCGCACGCGCTGGACGGTTCGGCCCTGACCTCGCTGGGCTCGCTCTATTATCAGGTCCCCGGCTGGCCCATCGGGTTCGGCGACGACGAGAAGGCGGAGCAATACCTGAAGGTCGCGCTTAAGGTAAGTCCGGACGGCATCGATCCCAACTTCTTCTATGGAGATTATCTGGTGCGAAACGGCCGTTATGCGGACGCCGTCCCTTTCCTGGAGCAGGGGCTGAGGGCGCCCGATCGTCCGGGGCGTTCGGTTGCGGACGAGGGCCGGCGCGCCGAGATCCGCGCCCTGTTGAAGCAGGCCCGGCGAAAAGCGGGGTTCGGCCCCGGCGATGATTGAGTCCCGACCCGGTGAGGGGATAAATTAGCCGGAATTTCCGCAATTCCCGCGATCCGGGTCAGGCAGACATGCGCATATTGCTGGTCGAGGATGACGAGATGCTGGGCAAGGCCACCGCCGCCGGCCTGGGCATGGATTATGCCGTGGACTGGGTCAGGAGCGCGGAGGAGGCGCGGCTCGCCCTCGGGACCACCCCGTATGCCCTGCTGGTGCTGGATATCAGTCTGCCGGGTCGTTCGGGACTGGACCTGCTCGCGGACCTCAGGCGGCAGGGAAGCGCTGTCCCGTGCCTGTTCCTTACGGCGCTCGACGCCGTCCACGACCGGGTGCGGGGATTGAACGCCGGAGCGGATGATTATCTGGTCAAGCCCTTCGACCTCGACGAACTGCTCGCGCGCGCATCCGCCCTGATACGCCGTTCACAGGGCCGTGCCTCCACCGTGGTGCGCCACCGGGACGTCGTGTTCGACACGGTAGCGAAGACGGTGGAGCAGGCCGGTCGGCCGGTCGCCCTGTCCGGCCGTGAACTGGCGATCGCCGGGATCCTGCTGGGCAATATCGGGCGCATCATCAGCAAATCCCAGATCGAAAGCCAGATCTACGACTGGAACAGCGGGGATATCGAGAGCAATACGGTAGAGGTGCATGTCTCCGCATTGCGGCGCAAGCTGGGCAAGGATTTCATCAAGACCGTTCGCAACGTCGGTTATACCATCGAGAAATGAGCGTGCAGCCGTCCTTGCGCCGTGTCTTTCTCCGCGTGGTCGCGGTGCCGTTGCTCCTCTGCAGCATCGTCATCTGGTCGGCGGGCCTGCTCTATACCTATCACGAGGTCGAGGAGGTCTACGACGCGACCCTGGCGCAGTTTGCGCGGGAAATAAACCAGTTGATCGAGCAGGGTTCGTTCGCGGAGGGACAGACCGTGATCGCCGGGGCGGCGGAGGTTCATCACAAGTATGAACGCAAGATCGCCTTCCGCGTCCTCCGGCAGGGGCGGGAGGTCGCCCATTCCGCTTTCCCGGATCCCGGCGAGAGCTTTCCCGGGGCGGGCTATTACGACCGGGTTATCGCGGGCGAGAAGTGGCGGTTCTTTGTCCTGTCCCCGAGGGGCTCGGACCGGACCATCGAGGTGGCCGAGGAATATGCCATCCGCTACGAGATGATCCTGCAGTTGCTGGGAAGCATGATCGTGCCCGCCACGCTTTTTCTGGCCGCCGTTCTCGGCATCGTCTGGTGGGGTGCGACATACAGCCTGCGGCGGCTGGTCGCCCTGTCCACTCAGGTGGATGCGCGCGCCGTCGACGACATGACGCCGATAGACGATGCCGCGATACCCCGCGAGGTCCGGCCGCTGCTGAACGCATTGAACCGGCTGTTCGCACGCGTATCGGAGGGCTTCCGGCGTGAAAAGGAATTTACCGACAACGCGGCGCACGAATTGCGCACGCCCCTCGCCGCGATCAAGACCCAGGCGCAAGTCATCGAGCGGTCGGAAAGGCTGAGCGAGTCGGGACGGGCGGGGCTCGGCAATCTGTTGAGCGCCATCGATCGGGCCGCCGCCATGGTCGATGCCCTGCTGGCTTTTGCCCGCGTCCAGGCCGACCGCTCCGGGATGCAAGCCGTCGACTTCTCCGCGATCGTGCAGCAGGAGCTGGAGGATCTGTTGAGATATTCCGGCTGGCGCGGCCGGCGGATAGAGCGGGATATCTTGCCGGGGATAACCCTGCGGGGATCCGCGCAGGGGCTTGCGATCCTGGTCCGCAATATCCTTTCGAACGCGCTCAAGTTCACGCCGGAGAGCGGTGGGGTCTCGGTTGCGCTCGGCCGGGGTGCCGGTGGAGTCGTGTTGCGCGTCAGCGATACGGGTCCCGGGATCCCCGATCCGCTGAAGGACAAGGTGTTCGAACGTTTCTTCAAGGGTTCGAAATCCCAGTCCGGCAGCGGGCTGGGCCTCGCCCTGGTGAAGTCGGTCGCGGATATCCATGGGGCCCGGATCAGCCTCGGGGATAATCAGCCCTCCGGGCTCAGGTTCGAGGTGATGTTCCCGCTGGAGATCCCGCGGACTCCGGCCTGAATATACGGGATGATTTACCCTGTCCCCGGGAGAAAGGGCGCGGTCGCTTCCGTGGCCGGTTAATTGATCAGTCCTTCCGCCTTCATGGTTTCACGCACGGAGGGGCGCGCCGCGATGCGGCCCATATAGTCCTTCAGCGCCGGCCACTGGGCCAGCTCGATCTGGTGCAGATTGCACCAGTTGAGCAGCGTGAACAGATAGCAGTCCGCCACGGTGAAGCGGTCGCCCGTCACATAGGATCTGCCGTCCAGTTGCGTGTCGAGGTACGCGAGGCGGCGCGTCAGCAGGCGCAGGTTGTATTCCTTGATCTCCGGCGGTGCCTTCGGATTGAAGAAGGGGCTGAATGTCTTGTGCACCTCGGTGGAGAGGAAGTTGAGCCACTCCATGAGCCGATAACGTTCCAGGGTTCCGGTCCTGGGCGCAAGCCCGGCGGCAGGCGCAAGGTCGGCGATGTATTGCAGTACCACGCCCGCTTCGGTCAGGATGGAGCCGTCGTCGAGCTGCAGCGCGGGTACATAACCCTTGGGATTGATGCGCAGGTAGTCTTCACCCGCCGCGGTCTGATGCCGGGCGAGGTCGACCTTTTCCGGCTCGAAGCTTATGCCCGCCTCGCGCAGGGCGATATGGGGGGCCATCGAGCAGGCGCCGGGTTTGAAGTACAGCTTCATGATCATGCTCCTTGGTGCCGTGGGTCGTGCGCGCGGGTGCTTCCGGGTCGTTTCCGGAGGGTGCTATTCTGGCCAAGCGCGGCGGCCGGGTCAATCCGAGGGCGATGGCCGGGGTGCGATGCGGCGCGACAGGGGAGCGGGGGGTAGGTACCCTTTTTCCCGGCAGGAATCGGGACGGCGGATTCTCCGTCTGGAAAGGGGTCTGACCCCTTTTTTGCCTTTTTTGGAGGCGAGTATGAGCGGGATGGAACAGCAATCGGCCTATGAGGCCCTGGGCGGCGAGGATGGCGTGCGCCGTCTCGTCGATCGTTTCTATGAATTGATGGACACCCTGCCGCAGGCGCGCGCGATACGCGCCCTGCATCCGGGGGATCTGCGTTCCTCGCGCGACAAGCTGTTCAAGTTCCTCTCCGGCTGGCTGGGCGGCCCGCCGTTGTATATCGAGGAATACGGCCACCCGCGCCTGCGCGCGCGCCATCTGCCGTTTCCGATCGGAGAGGAGGAGCGCGACGCCTGGCTGCTGTGCATGGCGCAGGCGCTGGCGGAGACGGCCATCGATCCCTCCCTGAACGACCACCTGTTCCGCGCCCTGAGCCAGTTGGCGGATCATATGCGTAATCAGTAGCTGTCTCGGGGTGAGGCGTGAGGCGTGAGGCGTGAGGCAAAAAAGCTGGCCGACCTCGTTTTCCCTGTCAGGTCTTACGAGAATGAGAGAATGGGGACAGATTTGAAATCTGTCCCCTTTTTATAATCCTTTACCCCTCACGCCTCACGATCTTCCAGCATTGATGGATCCTGGCATCGCGTTCGAAGTCCTTCGGCCGGGTGGCGCGCGAGAGGTCTTCCGCCGCCAGACCGAGCTCGGCGAGCGCCGTCTCGTCGAGACGGAAGCGGCGCAGATTGGTGGAGAAGATCAGCGTCCCGCCGGCGGCGAGCCGTCGGGCGCCCGCGCCGATCAGCGCGATATGGTCGCGCTGTATGTCGAGCGTGTCCTGCATGCGTTTCGAGGTGGAAAAACTCGGCGGATCGAGAAAGATCAGGTCGTAGCGCTGCCATGGGCCCGCCCGTTCCAGCCAGTCCAGGCAGTCGGCCTGGACGAATTCATGCGCCGCGCCGGTGTAGCCGTTCAGCGCCATGTTGTTGCGCGCCCACTCGAGATAGGTGTTCGACATGTCCACCGTGACAGTGGAGGCCGCGCCGCCCGCCGTGGCGTAGACGCTGGCGGTGCCGGTATAGGCGAACAGGTTGAGGAAACGCCGTCCCGCCGCCAGGCGCCGTATCAGCGCGCGTACCGGGCGGTGGTCGAGGAACAGCCCGGTGTCCAGATAATCCTCGAAGTTCACCAGAAAGCGCAGCCCGCCCTCGCGGACCTCGTGGAATTCCCTTTTCTCCGCGAGTTTCTCGTATTGCGACCTTCCCTTCTGCGGCTGCCGCATCTTGAAGAACAACTGTTCTCTCGGAATCTCCAGCACCTCCAGGATCACGCCCAGCGCCTCGCGCAGGCGCCGGTGCGCCTTCTCCGCGTCGACGCTGGCGGGGGCGCGATATTCCTGCACGTGGACCCAGCGTCTCTCGCCCTCGTAGACGTCGACGGCGAGCGCGTATTCCGGCAGGTCGGCGTCGTACAGGCGCCAGGCATGGATGTCCTCGCGCGCGAGCCAGGCGCGCAGGTGCCGACGGTTCTTGAGCAGGCGATTGGCAAACATCTGCGCGCCCGGCCCGCGTTCGGCGGCCGGCAGCGGGCGCGGCCCCCGTTCCGATCCCGGGCGCTCGGCGTGGAACCATTCCGGCGTCAGTTCGTAATGCATCAGGCGGCACTCGATCGCGCCGTTGTAAAGCGTATGCATGCGCCGCACGCGCAGGCCGAAGCCGCGGCACAGTTCGGGGTCGTCGGTGAGCACGGCGGCGCGCCAGCCCTGGAAGCGCTCCTTCATGACGCGGCCGAGCTGCGCGTAGAGCGCCGGCAGTTCGGCGGTCGCGCCGATGCGCTGGCCGTAGGGCGGGTTGGTCGCGAGCAGGCCGGCGCCGCCGCTGCGCGCGGGCGCGCAATCCGCCAGCGCGCGCTGTTCGAAACGGACATGGCCGCCGAGCCCGGCGCGTTCGGCGTTGGCGCGCGCATCGCGTAGGGCGCGGGCGTCGTGATCCTGCCCGTCGACGGGATCGAGGCGTTCCAGCCCGCGCGCGCGGCGACCGGTCGCCTCGTCCAGCAGGCGGTCCCACAGGTCGGCCTCGTGTCGCTTCCAGGCCAGGAAACCCCAGTGCGCGCGCATCATCCCGGGCGCGATGTCGGCGGCGATCAGTGCGGCCTCGATCGGCAACGTGCCCGAACCGCAGAGCGGGTCGAGGAAGGCGCCGCCCGCCCGGGCGATGTCGGCCCAGCCGGATCGCAGCAGGAGACCGGCGGCGAGGTTTTCCTTCAGCGGCGCCGCCGCGCCCGCGAGGCGGTAGCCGCGCCGGTGCAGCGATTCGCCGCTGAGGTCGAGGCTCACCACGGCCTCTTCGCGCCGCAGGTAGACATTGATGTTGAGGTCGGGCCGCTCGGTCTGCACCGACGGCCGGGCGCCGGTCTGCTCCCGGAACTGGTCGACGATTGCGTCCTTTGCCTTCAGCGCCGCGAAGTGACTGTGACGTATGGCCGCCTGCGCGGCGGTGACGTCGATCGCGAAGGTGCGGTCGACGTCGAAGTGCTCCCGCCAGGGGATGCTTCGGATCCCGTCGTACAGCGCCTCGGGGTTCGGGGCGGGAAATCGCGCCAGCGGCAGCAGGATGCGGCTCGCCACCCGCGACCATAGGCAGGCGCGGTAGGCGGCGGCCAGGTCGCCGTGAAACTCGACTCCGCCGCGTCCTTCCCGCGCGGACGCGATCCCGAGGCCGCGCAGCTCCTCGGCGAGCAGGGCCTCCAGATTTCTGGGGGCGGGGGCGAAGAATCGAAGATCGTTCACGGGAGCGGGCGGCGAAGGGAGGGGAACATGGTACACCAAGTGGAGGGCGAGGCGTGAGGGGTGAGGCGTTGGGCGGGCGGAGGGAGTGGGATATAGTGAGGTGTCGTGGACGGAAGAGGGCGGCGATGTGATCGATCGGGCACAACAGGCGCACGTGACGGAATGTCTGCCGCTGTTGCGGGACGCCTCTCCCGAATTCCGCGCCGGATTTTTCCGGGTCGCGGGCCTGGCGCGTCTGCCGCGCGGCGCGGTGATCGCGATGGAGGGGGACGCGTGCGAGCGGCTGGCGCTGCTGGTCGCGGGGCGGGTGCGGGTGTACAAGACCGCCGCCAGCGGGAAGGAGATCACCCTCTATCACATCGGCGAGGGCGACAGTTGCGTCCTCACCGCCGCCTGCATCATGAGCGCGACCCCGTTCCCGGCGATCGCCGAGGCGCAGACCGACGTCGACGCCGTGCTGATCCCCGCTGCCCAGGCCCGCGCGGCCTGGTGCGCCTTCGTCTTCGGCCTGGTGTCGAAGCGGCTGGCCGACGTCATCGCGGTGCTGGAGGACGTCGCCTTCCAGCGCATGGACGCGCGCATCGCGGCCTGTGTCTCCCGGTTGGCCGGTGGCGCGCCGGTACTGAATATCACCCACCACGAGATCGCCGCCGAGCTCGGGACTTCGCGCGAGGTGGTCAGCCGCATCCTGAAGGACTTCGAAGGCCGCGGACTGGTGAAGGTGGGGCGGGGCGAACTGAGGGTCACCGACCCGGCCCGGCTGAAGGCGCTGTGCTGACGGGCGGCCGACGAAGGTACAGGCGAAGGTATATTAGTCACAGACGGCGCGTCGGCCGGTTTTTATACTGCCCGACGTCGAGAAACGAAACACGCGGACGAATGTGGAAGGAGCGCGGGACATGAGCAAGAATCTGGGCGGTATCGACAGGACTGTACGCATGATCGCCGGCCTCGCGATCGCCGGCGCCGGGCTGTATTACCAGAGCTGGTGGGGCGCGATCGGCGCATTGCTCATGGCGACCGCGCTGATGAGCTGGTGCCCGCTCTACGCGCTGCTCCGCGTCAACACCTGCAGGAGACCCTCCTCTTTGCCCTGAGGCCCGCGCCCCGTCCGTCCGCCGCGCCTTTTCCCGGAGCGATGGCCGGACGGCCGCGGCGGCGTACCGGCCGGTCCGGGGCGGGGTTCCCGCCCGGACGAGGTGTAAATCTCCATGAATTCAATGGATTGAACCCGATCTTTGTGGGCGCATTCCCCGTTGCCGTTGCGGGCGGTATCCCCCCTTCATCCGCATCGGCCGCATCCCCGGCGCGGTGTCGCCGGCGATGGCCCGCGCGGCCGATTGAAGCGCATTTGCGCCCACGTATAATAGGCGACGCGCTATCCGGGAGTGTATGGATAGTGGTGCTTCATCTCTGGTGTTTTCCAGTATTTCCAATCAAGGAGTACATATGAAACGGATGGCTGTCGCAGCGGCGACCGCTGTGGTTGTCATTGGTCTTTTGTCGGGGTGTGGCGCGAAGGAGCGGGAACAATTGCGTAACCAGGTGGCCACCCTGGAACAGCAGCTCTCTCAGGCCAACAGCACTCTCGCGGCGCGGGAGAGCGAGGTGGCCCAGTTGCAGTCTCAGGCGCAGTCGATTCAGGCCGAGCGCGACGAGGCCGTGAGTCATGTGGAGCGGTTGAAGGGTGAACTCGATTCCGCCAGGAGCGAGCTGACGAAGCTGAAGGCCAAGGCGAAGACCGCCGTCAAGCCTGCCGCCAAGCCCGCCCAGAAAAAAACCAAGTAAGGGCGTGCCCTCGTAAAACGAGAGTGCGGCCGGACCCGGGGAGACCCGGGTCCGGCCGTTTTTTTTAGCGCCGCGCCGGTCCCGTCCCGCGGCGGGGGATCTCCATCGCGGCGCCGTTCTCACCGGGGCGTTCCTAAAGCGATCGCGTCATCCCGTTTCCTCCTTCCCCGGTGTTCCGGCCGCTGGCCAGGCGGTCGCCGTCATGCGGTTTCAATGGCGGTATCGAACATGTATATTGAATGCATTTATGCGCTGCGCCGGGCGCGCCGGAACGATCGTTTTCTTTATCGCATCATCGCACCGAGGCCCGGTCGGACGCCCGGATACGGCCATCGACCGACGTCGAACGAAAAGAGAGAGGAGGAAAATCGTCACCATGAAACTGTACGGCACGCTGACATCGCCTTATGTACGCAAGGTGCGCGCCTTTCTGCACGAGAAGGGGATTGCGCACGAGCTCGTCATCGAGGCGCCCGCCGATCCGGCGGGCAACATCCCGCGCCTGAATCCGCTCGGCAAGGTTCCGGTATTGCTGCGCGGCGACGGCGAGACCCTGTTCGATTCGCCGGTGATCATCGATTACCTGGACGGCCTGGCCGACCCGCGTCTGATACCGCCCGCCGGCGAGGAGCGTTTCCACGCGCTGCGCTGGCATGCGCTGGGTCACGGCGTCCTGGATGCGGTGGTGACGCGGCTGATGGAGACACGGCGCAAGCCGGAATTGCAGGACCCCGCCGTGATCGCGAAACAGGAAGACAAGGTCGCCGGCGCGCTGAGCTTCGCCGAGACTCGCCTCGGCGGCGGTGCGCCGCTGGTCGGCGCGCGTTTCGGCCTCGCCGACATCGCGCTCGCCATCGCGCTCGAGTATCTCGACATGCGTTACGCGCACGACTGGCGCGGTCGGCACCCTGCGCTGGCGCGCTGGCTCGCCGCCGTGACCGACCGGCCGTGTCTGAAGGAGACGCGGGCGCCGAGCTAGGCGCAAGCGGCGTCTCCAGGCGGCCGCCGGCTTGCGCCGGGGCCACGTCCCGCTATGATGAACCGGTAGCGGGATGGAAGGGCGTATGCGGACGGGCAAGACGGTTTCATTGGTGCTGGGCGGCGGCGGCGCGCGCGGTCTTGCCCATATCGGCGTGATCGAGTGGCTGGCGGAGAACGGTTTCGAGATCCGCTCCATCGCGGGTTCGTCGATGGGGGCGCTCATCGGGGGTGTCTACGCCGCCGGCAAGCTCGATGTCTACAAGCGATGGGTGACGGCGCTCGACAAGGGCGACGTGCTGCGCCTGCTGGATCCGAATCTCGGCCTCTCCGGCCTGTTCAAGGGCGCGCGCATCATGGATACGCTGCGCGGTCTGCTCGGGGAATGCGACATCGAGGATCTGCCGATCTCCTTCACCGCGGTCGCCACCGATGTGGAGGAGCAGAAGGAGGTATGGCTGAGCCGGGGGCCGCTGTTCGACGCCATCCGCGCCTCCATCGCCGTGCCGCTGGTGTTCACCCCGCACAGGATCGACGGCCGTCGCCTGCTCGACGGCGGCCTGGTCAATCCGCTGCCGATCGCGCCGACCTTGCGCGATCGGACCGAGCTCACCATCGCGGTGAGCCTGAGCGGCCCGGCGGAGGAGGCGCCGCCGTCCCCGCCGCCCCTGCGGCTCGAGCCGGACGCCGCGGCCGGCCACTATCGCGCGCGCATCCAGGCCTTCATCGATGAGCTGCAGGACCGCTTCCGGTCGGAGGGGGGCGAGCCGGACTGGAGCTATCTCGACATCGTGGCCCTCTCCATGGAGACCATGCAGAACACCATCACGCGGCTCGAACTCGCCGCCTGTGCCCCGGACATCCTGATCACCGTGCCGCGCGACGCGGCCCGGTTATTCGAGTTCCATCGCGCGCGCGAACTGATCGAGCTGGGGCGACGGAAGGCCGGGGACGCCCTCGCCGCTGCGCGGGGCCGCTAGGCGGTCCGCGGTGCACGGATAAGATTTCCGCGCGGCCGTCGCTGGGATCGTCGCGCCGGGGACCTCAGGACCGGCCTGCGCCGTGCGCCTTCAGCGCCGGGGCGTCGCGCCACGACCGGAGATCCGCGCCGCTCGGGTGCTGGAACACGCGCAGGCCGAATTCCGGCAGGATGGCCAGCAGGTGGTCGAAGATGTCCGACTGGATGTTCTCGTACTCGACCCAGGCCGTCGTGCGGGTGAAGCAGTAGATCTCCAGCGGCAGCCCGTCCGCGGTGGGATTGAGCTGGCGCACCATCAGGCTCATGTCCCGGTGGATGCCGGGATGGCGGCGCAGGTAATGCTCGATATAGGCGCGGAAAGAGCCGAGGTTGGTCAGGCGCCGCGCGTTCACCGGCTCCTGTCCGCGCCCGGCGAGCCGGGCGTTCCAGTCCGTGATCTCGCGTTCCTTGCCTTCGAGATATTCCCGCAGCAGGTCGAAGCGGCGCAGCCTGTCGCGCTCGGCCTCGCCGAGGAAGTGCACGCTCTGCTGGTCGAGATAGAGGCTGCGCTTGATGCGGCGGCCGCCGGATTCCTGCATGCCGCGCCAGTTCTTGAACGGATCGGTGATGAAACGCCGGGTCGGGACGCTCGTGACGGTCTTGTCCCAGTTCTTCACCTTGACCGTGTGCAGGGCGATATCGATCACGTCACCGTCCGCGTTGAGCTGGGGCATCTCCACCCAGTCGCCGACGCGCACGATGTCGTTGGAGGTGATCTGCACGCTCGCCACCAGCGACAGGAGGGTGTCCTGGAAGATCAGCATGAGCACGGCGGCCATGGCGCCGAGGCCCGAGAGCAGGATCAGCGGCGAACGGTCGATCAGGGTGGCGATGACGAGGATGGCGGCGACGGCGTAGAGGACGATCTTGATCACCTGCAGGTAACCCTTGATCGGGTGCCGGTGGGCGTCCGGGCGGCGCTGATAGAGCAGATTGGCGAGGTCGAGCGCGGCGCTGGCCGCCAGCGCCACGACGACGACGATGACCCCGGCACAGACGTTGCGCACCACGGTGACGGCGACCTCGGGCAGGCCGGGCACCGCGCCGATGCCGAGCGACAGGATCAGCGCCGGCACGATGTTCACCAGGCGCCGGGCGACCCCGGCGGCGTCGGGACGATCCGAGCCGAACCGGCGCATGGCGCGCTCGAGCAGGCGTATCAGGAGACGGCGGGCCAGCCGGTGCGCGACCCAGGCCGCGAGGGCCAGCGCGGCGATGGCCAGCAGGGTCTGCAGTTCCGGGTGGACGTCGAGTCCGTTCATTATTCCATCGATTCCTTCTTGCATGACCGGTTCCATCCCTTGGGAAACAAAGGGACAGTATACCGGTGTTTCGGTGGGAGGGCGGAGGTCGCCCGGGCCCGGCGGGGAGAACGCCGCCGGGGGATCCCGCGCGAATCCCGGCCGGCGATTGGGTATACTGACGCGGAAAGGGCGGGCGCCGTATGAATCCGCCTTCGTCATCCGTGGAATGTCTGTTATGGTCAACGCACGCCCGACCCGTCTCGATCGTCCCGTGGATGCCCGGCGCGACCACGTGCTGGGAAACGTCGACGCGGAGCTGACCCTGGTCGAATACGGCAGCTACACCTGCCGCTACTGTCACGCCGCGCACGAGATCATCTCCGCCCTGCGGGATCGCTTCGGCGATCGCATGCGCTACGTCTTCCGTCACCGCCCCGATACGGACAGCGAGGATGCGCGGCGCGCGGCGGAGCTGGCGGAATACGCGGCCGGGACGACCGGAGAGTTCTGGCCGGTCCACGACGCCCTGATGAAACGCGGGCCGGTATTCGCGCCGGACGATTTCGCCGCGATCGCGCGCGAGTTCGATCTGCCGCCCGCGGAGGCGGGGCGGACCCCGGCCGCGCATGACGCGCAGCGGAGGGTGGAGGAAGACATCGCCAGCGCGCGGGGCAGCGGCGTGCTCGTGACGCCGACCTTTTTCATCAACGGTCGCCGCTATGAAGGCGCCTGGGACGCGACGGCCCTGGCCGAGGCGATGCTGGGCACGCTCGGCCACCGGATTCACGCCGCCACCGTGGATTTCGTGCGCTGGGGCCCGTCGGCCGGCTTCCTCCTGCTCCTGATGTCCGTGGCGGCCGTGGCGTTGGCGAATTCCCCGTTCGGGCCGGGCTTCGCGTCGTGGTGGCGGAATTCGTTCGGTTTCACGGTCAACGACGGGGGTTTTTCGCTCGAACTCCTGGAGTGGGTCAATGACGGCCTGCTGACCATTTTCTTCCTGGTCGTGGGGCTGGAGATCAAGCGCGAGTTCACCGTGGGGCGGCTGGCCAGCCCGCGCGCGGCCGCGCTCCCGATCGCCGCCGCCCTGGGCGGTATCCTCGTCCCTATCCTGATTTATCTCCTGATCATCCCGGCCGGGCCGCTGCGGGCGGGCTGGGCGGTGCCGATCTCGACCGATACCGCCTTCGCGGTGGCGCTGATCGTGCTGCTGGGCGCGCGCGTTCCGGTGGAGCTGCGCGTATTCCTCACCGCGGCGGTGGTCATCGACGATCTGGTCGCCATCGCCATCATCGCCCTGTTCTACACAAGCGCGATCGATATGCACTATCTCACGGCGGCGGTGGTCGTCACGGGGCTGCTGATCGCGCTCAACCGCCTGGGAATCTATCGCGCGTTGCCTTACGCATTGCTGGGCGTGACCCTGTGGATCCTCCTGCACGAATCGGGATTGCACGCCACCCTCGCCGGGGTGATCCTCGCGCTGGTGACGCCGACGCGGCCGCCCGCGAATCTGCGCGCGCTGTTGGCGCAGGCGCAGGCGATCCTGCAGGCGGAGGCGCGGTTCTCCGGCGGCAACGTGATGCACCACGGCCCGTCCGGGCCGGCCCTGCACGCCCTGGATACCATCCACGATCGCATCGAGTCGCCCGCGGGCAAGCTGCTGCGCACGATCGATCCCTGGTCGATCTACGTGGTGCTGCCCATCTTCGCGTTGGCGAACGCCGGCGTCGTCGTGACGCCGGAGGCGTTTGACGGCCACGGGCCGCTGATGGCGGCGATCGTGCTGGGACTGGTGCTGGGCAAGCCGGTCGGGATCGTGCTCGCGGCCTGGCTCGCGGTGCGCCTGGGCATGGCGGTGAAACCGGCGGAATATTCCTGGCGCCAACTGGCGGGGGCGGGTACCCTGGCCGGCATCGGTTTCACCATGTCGCTCTTCATCGCCGGCGAGGCGTTCACGGCCGCCCCGGACTATGCCGCGGCGAAGATCGCCATCTTCATCGCCTCGCTGATCGCCGGCATCCTGGGCGTGGCCCTGTTGTGGCCGAAGGCCGCCCCGGCGCCGGAAGAACAGGCCACGGGCGAGGCCCCGGAGACCGGTTGTCCCGCGCCGGGGCGGGATCCTTAGAGGCCCTGCGCCGGCCGCCCGTCGCGGGCCGGGGCCGAGGCCCGGGTCCGGAAGGGCGGCGGGCCGGGAGACGGCCCGTTTCCTCCCCTGCGGTCGACAGATTCCCGGGGGCGGGTCGGGCGGGCGTTTCTCGGCTATAATGGCCGCTCATCACCCGTCCGAGTTCCGGCGCGGCGCGACCCGTCCCCGACCAGCCATGATGCAGACCGCACGTCCGCTTTCCTCTTATCGCAAATACTGGGCCGCGCGCTTCGGCACCGCGCCGATCCTGCCCATGTCGCGCGCGGAGATGGATGCGCTCGGCTGGGACTCCTGCGACGTGATCCTGGTCACCGGTGACGCCTACGTCGATCACCCGAGCTTCGGCATGGCGGTGATCGGGCGCGCGCTGGAGGCGCAGGGTTTCCGCGTCGGCATCCTCGCGCAGCCGGACTGGCACGGCGCGGAGGCCTTCGCCGCGCTCGGGCGCCCGAACCTGTTCTTCGGCGTCACCGGCGGCAACATGGATTCGATGGTCAACCGCTACACCTCGGACCGGCGCATCCGCAGCAACGACGCCTACACGCCGGGCGGCGCCGCGGGCCGGCGGCCGGACCGCGCGGTGATCGTCTATGCGCAGCGCTGCCGCGAGGCGTATGGCGACGTGCCCATCGTGATCGGCGGCATCGAGGCCAGCCTGCGCCGCATCGCGCACTACGACTACTGGTCGGACCAGGTGCGCCGCTCGGTACTGCTCGACGCCAAGGCCGACCTGCTGGTGTACGGCAACGCCGAGCGCCAGGTGGTCGAGATCGCGCACCGCCTCGCCGCGCGCGAGCCGGTGTCCGCGCTGACCGACATCCGCGGCACCGCCTATGTCCGCCGCGGCGCGCCGGCGGACTGGTACGAGCTCGACTCCGCGCAGCTCGACACGCCCGGCGCGGTGGAGGCGCACGCCGATCCCTACGCCATGACGGCGCCAGGCAACCCGGAATGCGCCGCGCCGCGGACGACTGCGGAGGGCGCGAAGATCGTGCGGTTCGAGCGCCAGGTCCCGCGCGCCGACCGCGCGCGCACCGTGATCCGCCTGCCGGCCTTCGAGGCCGTGAAGGACGATCCCGTGCTGTACGCGCACGCCTCGCGCGTGATGCACCTGGAGACCAATCCGGGCAACGCGCGCGCGCTGATCCAGCGCCACGGCAACCGCGACGTCTGGATCAATCCGCCGCCGATCCCGCTCACCACGCCGGAACTGGACGGCGTGTTCGACCTGCCCTATGCGCGCCGGCCGCACCCGGCTTACGGCGAGGAGAACATCCCGGCCTGGGAGATGATCCGCTTCTCGGTCAACATCATGCGTGGCTGTTTCGGCGGCTGCACCTTCTGCTCCATCACCGAGCACGAGGGGCGCATCATCCAGAATCGCTCGGAAGGCTCGATCCTGCGCGAGATCGAGGCCATCCGCGACAGCGTGCCGGGTTTCACCGGCGTGATCTCGGACTTGGGCGGACCGACCGCGAACATGTACCGCATCGCGTGCAAGGACCCCGAGATCGAGGCGGCGTGCCGGCGCCC
>WBZO01004498.1_pt1 | contig 15062 bp, 9 predicted proteins | sample 5204261 | NCBI WGS metagenome assembly WBZO01 (sample SAMN12412400, study PRJNA552823) | activated sludge metagenome | isolation source: activated sludge from anammox sidestream of wastewater treatment plant... | place: USA: North Carolina | collected 2017-09 | reverse complement strand
CCGCATCGCAATGGGCAAGTTCGCGCGCGATAACGTCCCGATGCGCGAGGGGCTCGACGGGACGATCCGCACGATCCAGGAGATGGGCCCGGGAGCCGAGTCCACCGCGCTGGCGATGGAGGTGTTCGGGGCGCGCGCCGGGCCGGACATGGCGGCGGCGATCCTCGAAGGCCGCTTCGCCGTGGACGACTACCTCGCGGCGATCTCGGGTGGCTCCGACACGATCAACCAGGCGGCCGCCGACACCGACGACTGGCGCGAGCAGCTCACCGTGCTCAAGAACCAGGCGCTGGTCGGGCTGGAGCCGCTGCTCACGGGCGTCTTCAACGCCGTGGGATCACTCGCCGAGGTGACCTCCACGCGGCTGGTGCCCGCGTTCCAGGCGCACGTGCTCCCGGTGCTGCAGCTCTTCGCGGCGTTCCTCTCCGGCGTGGTCGTGCCCGCGGTGCAGACACACGTGATGCCGCTCTTGCAGCGCTTCGCAGAGTTCGCGGGCGAGCAGTTCGCGAAGTTCCGCGTCTACTACGAGGAGAGCATCAAGCCCGCGGTCGAGAACATCGTCCGGCTGGTCACGTGGCTCGTGGGCGAGGTGCGCGAGCGCTGGCCCGAGATCGAGCGCGTGATCCGCCCGGTGCTGGAGAACGTCCAGAACGTCGTGCAGACAGTGTTCGGCGTGGTCACCGGCGTCCTCGATGCCGTGATCAAGCTGATCGGCGGCGACTTCTCCGGCGCGTGGAATGCGCTGCAGGGCGTCGTGCGCACGGCGATGGAGGGCGTGCGCACGGCGATCGTGAACGGTCTCTCCCTGATCCGGGGACTGCTCGGGCTCTTCGCCGACCTCGGCAAGGACCTGATGCAGGGCCTGATCGACGGCATCAAGTCGATGGCCGGGGCGCTGGTCGAGACGATCAAGTCCAGCATCACCGACCGCATCCCCGGCTTCGTGAAGGATGCACTCGGCATCCGGTCGCCCTCCACGGTCTTCGCCGGCATCGGTGAGCAGCTGATGGCCGGGCTCGGTGCCGGGATCACCTCGGGCTACCCGCGCGTGGCGCGCCTCCTGGACGGCATCACGACCGAGATCCCGCACATCGCCGCGCCGGGGGCTGCGCCTACCCCGATAGCGACCGCCGGGGCCACGCCCGCGCCCGCGGGGTTCTACGGCGACGTCCACGTTTACCTCGGCGACCGCGAACTCACTGACCTCGTCCGTATCGAGGTGCGCGAGGAGCAGCAGTACCAGCAGACGCGTGGAGCCCGCCTCGCGGGCGCGCGGGTGTAGGAGGCATCGATGACCAACCACCGACCGGTCGCACCGTGGCAACATCCGCAGCGCGTCCCTGCCAACGTCGCCGTCTTCAACCCGGCCCCGACGCTGACCGCGCACGACGAGATCGCCGCCGATGGCCCACCCACCGGCTCGATGCACCTCCACTGGACAGTGCAGGCGTGCATGGAGCACGACCCCCGCGCCAACGACGGCCAGGGGCTGATGTACGACGTCGCGATCGTCGAGGTGGAGGGGGACTCGGAGGCCGAGGCGCTCGCGGAGGCGAAGCGCATCCTGCCGGGGCGGCGCTACTACCGCGTGCAGCGCGTGGCCGAGACCTGCCGCCTCGACCGTGACCTGCGCGAGGCGGGCGGCTGACCATGCCTCAGTTGTATGCGCGCACCCGCTCCCTGCGTCGCACCCGCTGGTACGACGAGGCGACCGTCGACCTGTACGAGCGTGGCGGTGGCCGGCGTGAGCAGGACGTGCTCTACCTTGCCGGTCACCTCGTGCGGCTGCCGCGCGGCGCGACGGCGGCGCAGACGGTCGCGCTCACCGCAGCGGAAGTCACCCGCCTCGAACTGATGGCGCTCCCCGACGAGGGCCCGCGCGAACGCGTGCAGGTGCTCCCCGCGGTCACGCGCGCCGTCGTCGACCGTCGGCTGGGCGAGGCGGTGATGGACTCCGGGCGGACGGCGCTCGTGCGCGCCACGAGGGAGCGCTGAGATGTCGGTGCCGTCCGGCGTGATCCTCCCCTGGCCAGGGACGGTGGGCTCGATTCCCTCGGGCTGGAGCCGCGTCGCGTCCCTGGACGGGCGCTACCTGAAGGGCGCGCCCGCGGGCCAGGAGCCGGACGTCACCGGCGGCGCGGCGACGCACACCCATACCTCGCCCACGCACACCCACTCGATCCCGAGCCACGGCCACGCGGGGAACGGGGCGACCGGCACGGGGCAGGGCCAGTGGTACGACGACGAGGGCGGCTACTCCGTCTCCCAGACCCACCACACCCACACCGTCGGTGACAGCAGCACGAGCGCCGGGACCTCCGACGCGACGGCGGCAACCTGGGCGACGGCCAGCAACGACCCGCCATACGTGACTACGGTCTTCGTGGCGAGCAACGGGACGCCCGAGGGCATCCCGGACGGGATGTGGGCGTGGTGGGACGCCGACCCGCTGCCGTCCGGCTGGGTGCAGCCTGTATCCGCAGAGGATCGCTTCCTCAAGGGTGCACCCGCGGCGGGCGACGGCGGCGACACCGGAGGCGCAGCGAGCCATGCGCACACCGGCGTGGCGCACACGCACGGCAGCGGACACACCCACACCGCCTCGACCGGCAACGCGTCGGCGATGACCTCGGCCTTCGGTCAGCGCTGGGCGGCGACGAATCACAGCCACTCGCTCACCTTCTCGGGCGGGACGATCGGCAACGCCACGAGCGCGAACACCGGCACGACCGAGCATGAGCCGCCGTGGACGAAGCTCGCGGTCGTCGAGAACGACTCGGGCGTGCCGGACCTCCCGGTCGGGGTCACCGCCGCGTTCCTCGGCAACATCGCGAGCGTCCCGCCCGGCTGGAAGGTCTGCGACGGCACCGGCGGCACGCTCGACCTCCGCGACCGCTTCCTGAAGGGTGCCGATGCGCTCTCCGAGATCGGCGACACCGGCGGCGCGCTCGGCCACGACCACACCGACCCCGCCGGGCACACCCACTCGGGCGCGCATGCGCACACCGGCCTGACCGGAGCTCCCTCCTCGTACCAGAACTTCGCGGGCACGAACGGCGCCCAGTACGGGGCCTACACCCCGACCAACACCGAGACGCACACCCACGGCAGCACCTCGTCCACGAGCGGCTCGACGACCGGCTCCGGCGTGCAGACGGTCGACGCGAACGCGGACACGCAGCCGCCGTTCCGGACGGTGCTGTTCATCAAGTTCGTGGAGGCGCTCGACGTCACGATCGACGTACCCGAGGAGGACGAGGCGCTGGGCGCGCCGCTCCAGCTCGTCGAGTGGTCGTTCAGCGGCGGCACGAGCGCTGTCCAGAACGACTACCGGCTCGAGGTGAGCGAGTCGTCTTTGTTCTCGCCGCTGGTCTACGACTCAGGCACGGTCGGGAGTGCCGCCCAGCAGCACGAGATCCCCTCCGGCTACCTCCGCAACAACCGCACCTACTACCTGCGGGTCACGATCCACGACGCCGACAACCTCTACGGGCGCTCGGGCACGCGGCACGTGACCACGGCCTGGACGCCGCCCGCGCCGGTGCTCGGACTGGCCGTGGTCACGGTCGGAGGCTGGTGATGCTCACCGGGCTGCGGCAGGCGATCCTCGCGCTCGGGCCGGTGCTGTACTGGCACTGCACCGAGCGCGGGGGTTCGCTGGCCTACGACCTCGGCGGTTCAGCGCGGCACGGCACCGTTGGCGCGGGCGTGACCATGGGCGTGACCGGCCTCGACCACGTCGCGGGGACGGCGTTCCGGTTCGCGCAGTCCTCCACCGGGAACGTGGCCCTCGCCGATATCGACGGGCTCCCGACCGGCAACGCGCCGCGCACCCTGATCCTCCGCTACCGCACCGGCTACCAGCCGCTCGGGACGGGGGCGCTGTTCGGGTACGGCGAGAACGGCGTCGGCTCGCGCTCCTTCAACCTGATTCGTACCTCGGAAGGCAACGACCGTCTCCGCTTCTGGTCATGGGGCAACGACGTGGCGATCCCGATCTCAGGTCTCGACATCGCGGACGGCGCGGCGCACACGGTCTGCCTCGCCTACGACGGCGGGACGACGCTCACGCTCTACGTGGACGGCGTCGGCGCGAGCGCGACGATCGGGATATTGGACACGGGCGACGGGCCGCTGCGCATGGGCCAGAATACCAACGGCGACCCGGCGCTCCCGAACGAGGTGATGGGGCACTTCGCGATCGTGCCCTACGCGATCACGCCGGAACAGGCGGCAGTCCTGCACGCCGCCGCGACGACCGACCGCGTGCTCCCCCAGCTGCGCGTCTCCTGGCTGCCGGTGGAGCCGACCGAGGGCGAGACCTTCGTTCAGTACAACGTGTACCGGGACGGGCTCCGCATCGCGGTCGTCAACGACCTCGGGGTGACGTCCTACCTCGACCACCTTGCCGTCCCCCGCACGCAGCACGCGTACACCGTGACCTGGACGGCGAACGTCTCCGGCGACGTGCTGGAGAGCGAGCCGCAGGACGCACCCGTGGCGGCGTCGGTGGCATTCCGGGGCGGCTGGCTGCACGAGGTCGCGACTCCCGACCTCGCCTCGCCGCTGCTCGTGCGGGAGGCGGGCGTGACCAGCGACCAGGAGGTGACCTACCGGCGAGCGCGCGGGCGGTCGCTGCCGTCGGCGTTCGTGGGCGCGGGGCGTGGCCGTGACCTGCGGCTCACCCCGGCTCCCGAGTCCCTCGCCGACCCCGCTCTGTGGGCGTTCCTGCGCGAGTTGCAGGCGCGGCAGTTCGAGGCGGGGGCGCTGCTCTGCCTGCGGCTCGGCTACCGCGAGGGTGAGCGGTACTTCGTGCAGCTGGACGGGCTGGAGGAGCAGCACGGCTCCGGGCTCGACCGCGTGCGGCTCGGGTTCCGCGAAGTCCACTTGGACGAGGAGGTCTGAGGTGGCCACGCCGACGGCGGGACAGGTGGAGCGTGCCCTTGCCGGGCTCGACGGGCCGGTGGCGGTGCGCTTCCGATGGGAGCGGCGGACGCTCCTGAACCAGTTCCGGGACGACATCTCGGCGGCGGTCTACGACGACAGCACGCCGCGTCTCACCCTCGACAACCACCGCGCCGTGCTCCGCGACATCCGGGGCATCAGCTTCCGCCTCCAGGAATTGCCGCCCGACTTCAACCCTGACACTGACGTGGTGGCGGTGGTGGAGCAGCGATTCATCCTCGGGGCGTGGAGGGACTTTCCGCTGGGCCTCTACCGGCTGGACGTGGGCGAGACGGCGTTCGGGGAGGACGGGTCGCCGGTCGTCCAGTGCGACGCCTCCGACCTCGGTTCGCTGCTGGTGGAGTCGGGGCCTGCCGCCCCGTACACCGTGGCTGCCAGCACGAACTACTCGATCGCTGCGCGCGCCGTGCTCGACGCGCTCGGGTTGGCGCACGCGTTACCCGACGTGGTCGCGGTGACGCCGCTGGTGCACACGTGGGCGCCCTACCCGGAGACGACCTGGTACGACGTGCTCGCGGACCTCTACGACGGCATCAACCAATGGCCGCCGTGGCCGGACGTGCAGGGGCGATTCACGACGAGAGCGGTGCTCGACCCGGCGCTGGAGGCCCCGGCCGTGACCTATCGGGACGACGCGGAGCCTCGGCTGGTGGATGGGCAGACGCCGTACCGCCGCCGCGACGAAGTGGGGACGATCCCCAACCAGTGCATCGTGCTACTGGACGATCCGCGTCACCCGGACTTTGGGGCGGTCGCGCGAGAGAACGCCGACCCCGCGTCGCCAGTCTCGACGACCCACCAGCCGGTGCGCCAGCTGAAGCTACGCCACGACTCGCGGCCCTCAACGAAGGCCGTGCTCGACGCGGCAACGGCGGCGGATGTCGCGTCTGCCCGGCTGCAGTACGCGGCGGCCGGATACCGAACGGCGAGGCTCGTGACGTTCGTCGACCCGCGGCGAGGAGCGCACGAGCACTACCGGCTCAGCCTCGAAGGTATCGAGGATGAGACGAGCTGTGTTGCGCGCTCGTGGTCGCGGAGCCTCGTGCCCGGCGCGGTGACGATGGAGCACCGCATCTCGCGCATCGAGGCAGTCGAGATCACGGAGCCGACGTGACGGACGAGAACGCGCGCCTCATCGCTCAGCAGGACGCGCGGCAGGTCGCCGGCGAGCGACGCTTCCTGGCGGTGGTGGTGGGGACGTCAGGCGGGCTGGTGCAGATCCGCCGCCTCGACCAGGCGACTGCCGATGGGCAGTACTACCCGGCTCGTGATGGGCTGGCAGCGACGGTCAGCCCTGGCGACACCGTCATCTGCGATGCGATCGGGGGGACGGTCGTCGTGGACTACCGGGTGGTGATGGGCTGAGGCCGTGTCGCACGGTAGCGCCACTTCGCCCCGGGCTTTGGGCAAACCCGATCCTAGGATCGCCAGGAGGAGGCAACCGAATGGCACAGGGCGAGGAGCCGCACATCGAAGTCCGCCTGGAGGTCAATCAGGTTCCATACCGGAGTGCCGCCTGGCGGGAACTCTGGCGACAGATCTTCGAAGTGATCGCCGAGGAACTCACACGAACCGACACGGATGCCTCACTCCGTGCGGGCATCGAGGCCGGAGCAGGTGGCAACGCGACCGAGGTGCCCACGTCTAGTAGTATCCCGCGAGAGGAAGGGGGTCGCATGGCCGTCATCACATCCTGCGTTCCCCGACGCGAGGTCGTCGAGGGTGAGTTCTCGGACGCTCTCTTCGCTGCGAGCTTCGCTGACCTTCTGTCCGGGTATGCCGCACCGGTGTACAGCGATCCCTCGCGATTCTTCGAGAACACCCATCCAGCCCGTCAGTTGACTGATGGCGTGCGAACCATCTTCGGTCACCTCAAGGACCAGACAGCCGGAGGAATCTGTGTCCGCTTAAGCACCGGTTTTGGTGGCGGAAAATCGCACGCGCTCATGACCCTGTGGCACCTCGCTAAACTCGATAGGGATGCCGGCATCGGGGCTGAGATCCTGCCGCCCGCGGCTCGCCCGGACGAGGTTACTGTCGTCGGGGTTGATGCGAGCGTCGCTGGTATCCCCAACTTCGCCCTGAACACCACTCCAGAGGATGAAACGGTCACCACCCACAGCCTGTGGGGACAACTCGCCTTCAGCCTTGCGGGGAAGGAAGGGCTGCTGGCCATCGGAGCAGCGGACAGCCCCGCAGCCCATCCGAACGCTGAGGAGTTCCGGAGGCTCTTCCCCAAAGGCCCAGTCCTCATCCTCCTAGACGAACTCGTGATCTACATGGCTCGCCTGGGGGAAGTCGAGCAGAACAACCTACTGGGATTCATCAACATGCTCGCGGGCATCTGCACATCTCGGCCGCAAACGGCCCTGGTGATCACCGACCCCGCGAGCCAGTCCGTGTACGCCTCCGAGACAGAGCGGCTCAGAGCGGAGACGGCAGCACAGGACCTCGGCGACATCTCCGGACGGCGAGCGACCGATATCGACCCGATCGGCGACGAATCTGCCCCAGTGATCATCCGACGCCTGTTCAAGAGCGTCGACCCAGATGCCGCGCATGAAGCAGCATTGTCCTACCACCGGATGTACGAACGCCTGGCCGGCGATGCACTGGTGCCTGCGGAGTTCGCACGCGATCGATACCGAGAGGAGATCGAGGCCTGCTATCCGTTCCACCCGCGGTTCCTCCAAACGGCGCGCGACCGATTGTCGAGCATCCCGGAGTTCAACCGATCTCGCGGCACGCTCCGTCTGTTCGCACGCGTCGTCCGAAGCGTTTACCGGGACGAGTCCCCCGTCGACCTGATCAGCGCAGCCGAAGTGGACTGGGAGAACGAGGGGATCGTCAACGAACTCCTCCAGCGCCTGAACCGGCAAGGGTTCAGCGGCGCCGTCAACACGGACCTCGGTCAGCACGCTCTCGAACTCGATAGCAGCACGCGCGGTACCCACACGCGCGTGGCGTCGGCCCTGCTCCTCGAAAGCCTCACCCTCGACTCGAACGCAGGGTTCGAGGATGTTCCACACCTCACGGCCGCGATCATCCGGCCGAGTGAGGCTGGACACGAGGTGGCAGAGGCGATGGAGCGGCTCGCCTCTGTGTGCTGGTACACGTACCGACGGGATGCGGGCCGCGGATACCAATTCCGTGTCGAGCCGAACGTCAACCAGATGATCGCCCAGCGCATCCAGCAAGTGCCAGAAGTGGACGCTCGGAGTCGTGTCCGCACAGAGGCGCAGACGTACTTCCAGGGCCCGCTCTTCCAGCTTCGCGCATGGCCGCAGACGCCCGCGCAGGTGCCAGATCAGGGCCGACTCCAACTCGCACTTTGCGACGCCGTCGACGTTGCCCGAGACGTGGCCAGCAGGAGTCCCGAGTCCGACGGAGACTCCGAGATGCCCCGGCGCTTCCGAAACGCCATCGTCGCCGTTGCGCCCACCTCCGAACTCGACTCCGCGGTCTCCCTCGCCCGCCGTCTTATCGCTGCGCAACAGATCCGCGACGAGTACAAATCGGGGGGCGATGCGCATCGTGTCCGAGACCAGGTCGAGCCGATCGTGAATCTCCTCCAGCGCGAACTCTCGATCGAGGCCCGGCGGGCGTTCAGCAACGTCGTGCTCGCCGACCGTCAGGTGCGGCAGATGGAGGAGCAGTACCTGGTCCCGAAGGATCAGCCGCTGGATGGGGGCGCCACGCGTGGCCAGGAGCGGCTGCGCGAATTCCTCGAAGCGAAGCAACTGATGTACGGCGTCGAGCAACGCCTGGACGTCGACCTGTTCATGCAGCAAGTATTCCCGGGGACGACGCCCTCCGTGCAGAATCCCGGCGCGACGTCCGCGAAGGCAGTCCACGAACGCGTGCTGTCAGCCCAAGGGCTCCGAGTCGTCCGTGACGACGGTTTCACGCGCCGCACCATCCTTGAGGCCGTATACGCGAACCGGCTCGTGTTGCGGCTGCCGACGGGTGATGCGTTCGACTCGACAGGTGCGGTCACCGGACTTGAGGGGCTTCGCCAGCGCACGGACGGCCGCCGGCCGCCGGTCGCATTCGCCTTGGATGATCAGACGCTCGTCGCGCCGCCAAACCAGCCGGTTGCTCAGGATTGGCTGCGCATCTCCGAAGCGTTGCCGCCCGAGGGGGCAACCCCAGAGGGGAAAGGGAGCGGAGGACCGACGCCTCCAGAACGGGTGACACCCTCCCGCACGCAATCATGGGAAGAGGCGATCACCTGGTCTGAGACGCGTCCACTGCGCACCCTCACGCTGCGGGCATCCGATCCGCAGATGGCGGCCACGCTCGCCGGACTGGCACAGCCGATCGGGGCGGACTCTCTGGCCCTTGAGGTGCTGAGTATGGGGACGGCGAAGACGGGTGGCGGGCGATTCCGCTTCCACGTAGAGGGGGTGGCGCTGACGCACCCGACCAATCCGCTGAACGTCGCAGCGACGATCTTCAACTCGCTCGCCGATGAGGGACGTCAGTACTCGGCTACCGTCACCTTGCGGTTCAACGGACAGGTGCGCCAAGGTGTCGCCAGCGCCCTGCGCCGCGCAGCCGACACAGCAGCGCCCGGGGTCACGGTGGAGGCGGAGTTCGCGCCGAGGGACGAAGCGAAATGAACTACCGCACGGTCCGGGAGGCTCCTTTCGCGCTGCGCGTGGTGGATCGCGCAGGCGGCCGTGCGGCGATCGTGTATCGCCGCGTCGTCAGCGGTGACAAGAACGATCGCCTCACTGCTATCGGCAGCATCGGCCCCGTGCAGTTCACAGCCGGGGAACCGTTGCTCCGTCTTGCAATAGGGCAGTGTGCGAGCGGGAAGGCGAAGCAGCTCCGGCTTGAGCCCGGGCCTTTCATCCCCCTAGACGCGGACTGGGGCGCGCGGGTCGCCTGCTACGCGCTGCTCGGTGCTGGCCTCCGCGACGGCACGAGGCTGGCTCGCGCCGCCGGTGCGCTTCGCCATGCGAGCGGCCCGGAAGCCGCTTGGTGGCTGGGTCGAATGCAGGACGATCGTGAGACGCGCGCTGTGCGTGCGCTGCGAATCTTGACAGAGGCGACTGCGTGACCGGCGCTGAGCACGCCCGGCCGCGCCTCCTGATCGAGGAGTGGTTACCTGCGGCGGCGATCGGTGTCGAGTCAATGCGGGAGCGCGGTAGCGCGAGTGCCCTCGCTCCAAACTCGTTCCTGCACGTGTGGTGGGCACGTCGACCCCTCACCGTGTCCCGAGCCGCCGTACTTGCCTCGCTGCTCCCCGCTGACTTCGAGCGCGCCACCTTCGAGCGACTGCTGGGCTTCAGCTACGCAGGGGAACACTTGGTTGCCATCCGCGCTCAGATGGACGCGGGCATCCAGGTGAAAGGCGGCTTCAACGCACCTCGCGCCTTCGCGAATACGATTCCCGAGCCTCACCTCCAGGCCGCCCACGAGGCCATGCTGGCGACGTGGGGTGAACGTCCCACCGTGCTCGATCCGATGTCAGGTGGCGGATCGATTCCGCTGGAGGCTGCCCGTTTCGGCCTCACTACCCTCGCGAACGAATACAACCCCGTTGCCTGCAGTGTCCTCGAAGCCACGGTTGACTACCCATTTCGATTCCCGCCGGCACTCGCTGATGCGGCGGCGAAGTGGGGCGCCCGACTCACCAAGTCCGTCGAGGAGGAAATAGGCTCGTGCTTCCCGCGCGAGGAGAACGCGCTAGTGCACGCGTATGTTTACGCCCGCACCGTGCCGTGCCCTGACACCGGCGCTCCCACGCCGCTCGTGCCTGACTGGCACGTGCAGAAGCCGAAGTCCGGGAAGATGGTCGTCGCCGAGCCGGTGGTCGACCGGGAGAACCTCACCTGGACGGTGCGCATCCGCGATATCGGGTCCGCGGCAGGCCAGCTGAAGTCGGCACCCAAGCCCACGTATCAGCGCGGGAAGGCCGTGTCGATCTTCTCGGGCGCGTCGATCGACGGGGAGTACATCAAGGCGATGGCCGCCCAGGGGAAACTGGGCAGCACGTTGTATGCGGTCGTTCTGAAGACCGCGAACGGCCTGCGCTTCCGCCCGGCTGAGCTCGCTGACCTGGACGCGCTCGCAGCGGCCGAGGCAGAACTCGCCCGACGACTCCCAGAGTGGGAACGAACGGGCACCATTCCAGACGAGGTCTTCCCCCGGGCGACGACCGATCCTCGCCCGCTTCAGTATGGAATGCCTCGTTGGCGGGATATGTTCTCGCCTCGCCAGCTCCTGACAATGGGCGTCCTGGTTGAGCAACTCCACGCCCTCCGCCCCGCAATCCTGGATGCCGAAGGTGAGGAGCAAGGTGCGGCGATCGAGCACCTCCTCGCGTTCGCGCTGGACAAGTTCCTGAACCACAACGCGATCCTTGCGTCCTGGGATCCGACGACCAACGGCATCAGGAGCGTGTTCGATCGCCACGACTTCTCATTCAAGTCGACCTGGGCGGAGATGGCGCCGTGTGGGTCCGGTGCCGGGTTCGCCTGGGCGATCGGCAATTGCCTCGAGGCCTGGCGCCGCGTCGCATCCCTACCGCGTGACAATGCCGCCCAGCCAGCTGTTGTCTCACTCGGTTCCGCAACGGATTTAGCCGCTCTGGGAGATCAGAGCGTCACCGCCGTTGTCGTCGACCCACCCTACGCAGACAACGTGCAGTACAGCGAGCTCGCGGACTTCTTTTATGTGTGGCTGAAGCGGACGCAGGGCCATCGCCGTCCCGAGTGGTTCAGTTCCTACCTCTCGCAACGCGAGAGCGAGGCGGTCGTCAACGCCGCTCGGATGATCCCGGACTACGACCCCGACACGAAGTATCCAACGGGGACAAAGAAGGCTGCGAAGGCGCGAGGCGAAGCGCTGTACCGGACGCTGATGACCCAGGTCTTCAATGAAGCGAGGCGCGTTCTCCGGGACGACGGTGTGCTCACCGTGATGTTCACGCACAAGCAGCAGTCGGCCTGGGAGGCGCTTTTTGGCTCGCTCATCGACGCTGGATTCACGATTACTGCCACGTGGCCAGTTCGTACGGAGAGCCCGCACAGCCTCCACATCGCCGCAAAGAACGCCGCCGAGAGCACCGTCGTCCTGGTGGCGCGTAAGCGGCAGGGTGAGGAAACCGGGTACTTCACGCTGGAGCTGCGGAACGAGATCCGTGCTGCCGCGCGGGCGTCTGCAGAGCGCCTTGCCGCGGCTGGCCTGAACGCCGTCGACCAACTGGTCGGCAGCTTCGGGCCGGCGGTTGAAGTATTCAGCCGGTACAAGACCGTCCGGCGCGACACTGGCGAGATCGTCTTCGTGGGGGAGGCTCTCGATGAAGCGGCTGATGCGGTCGTCGAGTGGCGTGTCGAACGCCTGATGCCGACCGAGAACCGGATCGGACTCGCAGGGGTCGACCAGGCCAGCCGCTACACCGTCATGTGCTGGGACGTCCTGGCGGCGGCACAGTTCCGATTCAACGAAGCGAAACTCTTGGGGCACGCCGTCGGCCTCGATCCGGACGATCTCGTGAAAGCCGGCATCGCGGCGAAGAAGAGCGCCAACGTCATCTTGACGCCGGCCAGCGAGCGCCGCCGTGCGCACGCCCTGACTCCCGATGAGGAGCCAACGGCTGCAGAGCGTAAGCTCGTCCACCCCATGGACCCGAGCTTCCGGTCAGCTATCGATGCTGCTCACGCGCTCGTGCAGGAGTACCAGGACGGAGGAGGAGGTCAGAGCGGCCTTGGTGCAGCCCGACGGCTAGCGCTTCGCCACCAATGGAGTGCCGGTTCACCTGTCGCACGCCTCGTGGAGGCCCTCGTCCGCGCCTCCCCTCCGGGGATGCGCATCGCCGGCAAGGGCACTGCGGACCGATACCCGGAGTTCATTGCCTGGCGCGAGATGCTGCGGCCGCTCTTCGGCGTCGAGCCACCGGACTGGACGGAGCAGGCACCACTGACGCCTCAACTCCCCGGGTTGGAGGCGGCATTGAGCTGGGAGTCCGACGAGGAGTCGGAGGAGTTGGACGATGAGTCCGACGACGAAGACGAGGAGTCAGACGGATAAGGGCGGCTGCCGTGAACGAAGGCAATGAGGGAAGTGGTCTGCGAGGCCACTCATGGCGCCGGTTCTTCTCGGCCCCCGATCCAAGCCTGCTACGCGACCTGTACGAGCCCGCTCTAGCGTCAGCGGTCCGGTACGACCGCTGCTGCGCGTACTTCTCCTCGTCAGTCCTCGCGGCGGCAGCGCGCGGGTTCGGCCCGTTCATCGATGGGTTGGTGGCGCTCGGCGACGAAGCTCCTCGCCCCGCCGTCCGGCTAATCGTGAACGAACAGCTCGAAGAAGCCGACGTGCGCGCTCTCCTCGAACAGGGTGACCTCTCCGCGCTGGAGCGAGTACTCCTTGACCGGCTGACACCGGCCACGGACATCCTGCAGCGGCGGCGCTTGGAGATGCTCGGGTTCCTCTATGAGCGCGGGCTCCTCGACATCCGCGTCGGTGTCATGCGCAACACGGACGGCATCCTCCACGGCAAGTTCGGCCTGGTCTATGACGGCACTGGTGATGCGCTGGTCTTCGCGGGCAGCGACAACGAAAGCGCGTCCGGCGTCCGCGGCAACTACGAGCAAATCGAGGTTTCCGGGTCATGGCAGGACGTCGAACGGTTCGAGCATTTCCGCCGCGAATTCGACGAGTTGTGGAACGGCACGCACCCGTACGTCGCCTCGTTCAGCCTGCCGGATGCGGCCCACCAGGAGATTCTGCGCATCACGAACGCTCCTTCCACCTCACCGCGCCGGGCGGAGCGCGAGCTGGTTCGTGAGCGCCAGGAGGCCGCAATACGGCTTCGATTCGCGCGCGAGGCGCCCTTCCTGGTGGGCGAATCGGGGCTAGCGGCCTGCGACGCGACCGCCTTCGTGACGCCGTGGCCTCATCAGGTCGCCGTCGTCAACGAAGTGACTGCCGCCTGGCCGGATGGACGCCTCCTGTGCGACGAGGTCGGGATGGGGAAGACGATCGAGGCAATCCTCGTGCTACGTCGCCTCCTCCACGGACGCGGAGTCCGTCGTGCGCTGCTCCTCGTCCCGGCGGGCCTGCTCAAACAGTGGCAGGAAGAGTTGCGCGAGAAGGGCGGGATGCTCGTCCCGTACCTCCAGGGCGACGAACTAGTCTGGCCGGACGGGACTCGCGAGAGCACGTCGATGCCGGAGGCTCTCGCTCAGCCAGTCCTGCTCATCAGCCGAGAGCTGGCGCGGCTGGAGCAGCGGCGCGAACTACTGCTGACCGCTGAACCGTGGGATCTCGTGCTGCTGGATGAGTCTCACGCCGCTCGACGCGCAGAGCAGGTCGAGACAGAGTTCAACAGCGCGACGCTCCTTCTGGAGTTGCTCCGCACGCTCCAGCTGAGTGGACAAGGTCGATCCTTCCTCCTCCTGAGTGCGACGCCGATGCAAACCCACCCCTGGGAGCCGTTCGATCTGCTGCAGGTTCTGGGCGAGGGCGGCCGTTGGCTCGCCGACTTTGATGGGGTCAGAACCTACTACCGCGCCGCGGCCGCGCTTGAGTCTGGGCGAGAGTGCGCCGAGGCTGACGCTGGGACGGCGTCCCGTCTGGTTGCTGACGACGACCGCATAGCACCGCCACCGCATGCTCCTGCTCTGGAAACCCGATCCGCTGCGGCGGTGGCGGAAGCTCTGACATGGGCGCCCGCGTCGGACCGCTCGGGGCTGGGGAACTGGCTGCGACGGGAGGCTCCTCTGACGCGCCGGATGCACCGCAATACGCGAGACACGTTGCGGGCCTACTTCAGGCGGGGACTGTTGAGCCAGGAGCCACCGAGGCGCATGGTCGAGGACTTGCGGTTCGACTATGAGGACCCGGCCGAACGCGCGACGTATGACGCAGTGAGCATGTACATCGAGCGCCGTTTCACAGAACTGGAGCAGGAGCAGGCCGGCAAGGGCTTCGTGATGACCGTGTACCGGCGACGCGGATCAAGCTCCCCGCAGGCCCTCCGGCGCAGCCTCGAACGACGGAAGCAAGGTCTCGAGTCGGTCATTGCGGGTGCACTCGTCAATGAACAACTGGAGGAAGAGGAACTCCGCGGCATCGATGCCGAGGAC
>WBZO01004497.1_pt1 | contig 15066 bp, 10 predicted proteins | sample 5204261 | NCBI WGS metagenome assembly WBZO01 (sample SAMN12412400, study PRJNA552823) | activated sludge metagenome | isolation source: activated sludge from anammox sidestream of wastewater treatment plant... | place: USA: North Carolina | collected 2017-09 | reverse complement strand
ATGTCCCGCCGGGGCCGCCCCGTCATTAACTGGCTCGCATAGAACGGAGGCCGAAAGATGCACCGGGCGATCGACCCACGACCGACTCCCCCAGCCGCCACGCGCCATGCCCCGCAGGGGCGGCGGGCGCCGATGACCGAGTCGCCCCTGATCGTGCTCGCCAACCGCGCCCCCCTCAGCCACAAGGAGGATGGCGCAAGTGGGTACACGATTGGACGAACGGCCAGCGGGCTCGTCACCGCGGTGGAGCCGCTGGTCGCGTCGGCGCAGGGCGCATGGAATGCCCATGGCGAACCGGCCGACCTGGCTGCCACGTCGCCCGCCCGCGACCTCCGTGTCTCCACTGCCGAGGGCAGCTATCTGCTCCAGTACGTCCCGTGCCCGACACGCGAGTACGCCGGCTTCTACAATGGCTTCGCCAACGAAGGCCTCTGGCCCCTGTGTCATGACACGCCCGTCGCGCCGGTGTTCCGACGCGCCGACTTCATCCACTACCGGTCTGCGAACCGCCGGTTCGCGCGGGCCGTGGCGGAGTCGTCGACCGGCCGCTCCCCGATCGTTCTGGTCCAGGACTATCACTTCGCGCTGGCACCGGCCTTCATCCGCCGGCATCGGCCGGCTGCGGCCATCTCCACGTTCTGGCATATTCCCTGGCCAAGCGCCCATGTCTTCCGCACGTGCCCCTGGGCGGGCGAACTCCTCACGGGCCTGATGCAGAGCGATGTCATCGCCCTCCAGACCGACCGGGACTGCCGACACCTGCTCGATGCCGTGGTCATGCTGACGGACGCATCGGTCGACCTCGCCCGCGGCCTCATCCATCATCGGGGTCACGTCATCCGCGTCGCGGCCAACCCGGTCGGCGTGTCGCGGGAGAACCCGGCGCTCGACGGTCTGCCAGCCACGACCGAATGCCGACAGTCCGTGCTTGCGGCGCACGGCCTTGCCCCCGACACCCACCTCATCGTCGGCGTGGACCGCATGGACTACTCGAAGGGGATCCCTGAGAAGTTCCTGGCCCTTGAACGGCTGCTCGAGCGGCGCGCCGACCTGCGCGGTCGCATCACGCTCCTGCAGGTGGCCGAACCGAGCCGGGCCACGCTGCCCGCCTATCGGGCCGCACGCACGGCGGCAGCGGAGGTGTGCGATCGGCTCCGTGTCCGCTTCGGGAACGGCTCGCAGCCGCCCGTCCTCCTGCTGGAACGGCACCACGATGCGAGCGAGGTCTACCGACTCTATCGAGCCGCCGACGTGTGCTGGGTGAACAGCCTCGACGATGGCATGAACCTGGTGGCCAAGGAGTTCGTCGCGGCCCGGGACGACAACCGGGGTGTCCTGCTGCTCAGCGAGCGCGCGGGGGCGAGCCAGCAGCTGACCGACGCACTTCCGGTCCATCCCAGTGCGATCGAGCGCACCGCACGCACCCTGGAGCGGGCCATCCAGATGCCGATCGGGGAGCAGGCCTGGCGCATGCGGCGCATGCGCCAGGTGGTCCTGTCGGCCGACAGCGAGCGCTGGGCCAGGACGCTCCTGGACGATGTGGTGCGGGCGGTGGCGGAGCGACCCGAAGCGCCCCCCGCGACGGCCTGGTCCTCGACAGTCCCGGTCGAGGCGTCCTGACCCACGACGCGAGCCCGGCTATGATGATCGCTGTCGATGCTCGCAGAAATCGGCCTGCTGGTGGGCCTGTTCGTCCTCAACGGTCTCTTCGCGATGTCGGAGATCGCCATCGTCTCTGCTCGCCGCGCCCGGCTTCAGCAGATGGCGGAAGAAGGATCGGCCGGTGCCCGGCGTGCACTCGAACTGGCCGCCGAGCCGACGCGCTTCCTGTCGAGCGTCCAGGTAGGCATCACCTGCATCGGCATCCTGAGCGGTGCGGTTGGCGAGGCCTCCATCGCCGAGCCCATCCGTCTGGCCCTGTCGCAGTTCCCGGTCCTTGAACCGCACGCCGAGACCCTGTCACTGGTGGTCATGGTCTTCAGCCTGACCTTCGTCTCGCTCATCGTGGGCGAGCTGGTTCCGAAGCGGCTGGCAATGGCCCATCCCGAGGCGCTGGCCGCCATCGTGGCGCCGCCCATGCGCATTGTCGGGGCTGTGGGCCGGCCGGTAGTGCATGCGCTGAGCGCCACGACCGACGCCATCCTCCGCCTGTTTCGCGTGCGTATCGGCGCGCGCGCCGGCGTCACGGTCGACGAGATTCGCCTGATGCTGCAGCAGGGCGCGGATGAGGGCGTGGTGGATGCGTCGGAGCACGCGCTCGTCCGGAACGTGCTCGACCTCGACGACCGCATGGCGGCCTCGGTGATCACCCACCGGGCGGACGTCGTGTTCCTCGACCTTGGCGACGAACGCGACGAAGTGCGCCGGAAGCTGCGTGAGGCTCCGCACACGGCGGTACCGCTCTGCGACGGCGGGCTCGACCAGGTGCTGGGCATCGTCCGCACGGCCCGGGTGCTCGACTCGATGCTGGATGGTTCACTGCCAGACCTGCGGAGCCTCGCCGAGCCCGCGCCCATCGTTCCCGAGACCACGAGCCTGATGACCCTGCTCGACCAGTTCAAGCGGACGCACCTGCCGATTGCGCTGGTGGTGGACGAATTCGGCGGCATCGAGGGGCTCGTGAGCCTGAGCGACGTGACGGCGGCGATCACCGGGGCACGGCCGGACCGGGTGAACGACGAACCGCTCATCGTGATGCGCGAGGACGGCTCGCTGCTCGTGGATGGCGGCCTGGCGATCGACGCCCTCGAGGCAGCCCTGGGCGAGGTCGAACTGCTGCCCGAGGACGAGCGGGGCCGGTGCCACACGCTGGGAGGGCTCGCCATGCTCGACCTGCGACGGCTGCCGCGGACCGGTGACGTGTTCACACGGGCCGGTCACCGGTTCGAAGTGCTGGACATGGACGGCACGCGCGTGGACCGCCTGCTGGTGTCACCCGCACCGCCGGCGGAAGCCTGAGGTACGTCCGGATTGGTCTGTGCTCAGCGCTCGGCCGGGAGCCCCACACGCCAGATGTTCCCGGTCGACTCCGCGCGCTCGAACAGCACTCGCTGGCCGGCGGCATCCCACCGCGGATAGCGGACGTAGCTGCGGGCGTCGGTGAATGTCGTCAGGGCGCGCTCGACGCCGGTCAGCCGGTCGAGCGCCACCACGTTCCACACTGCGTCTCGCCGCGCGGCGATGAGGATCGTCCGGTCGCCGATCCATCCCCCAATGAAGTGCAGGCCCCTGCCATGGGTGAGCTGCGCGCGGTGACCGCCGCCCGCATCGACCACGCACACGTGCGTCTCGTCGCCAGCCTCACACTGGTAGGCCACCCACCCGCCGTCGGGCGACCAGTGCGGAAACGAGCCACCGTCCGTTTCCGCGGTGAGCTGGGTGGCCGGACCAGCCGGTCTCCCTTCACGCAGCGGCACGCTCCAGAGATTCGCCACGCCGTCACGGACCCGCGACGTGAGCACCTGCGTGAGGGACGGGTTCACCTCCACGTTGAGACCTTCCACCGGGTGCAGGCTGGTCCCCGCCGGGGCAGGCAACGCGTCGACCTGGAACAGCTCGCGCTCGGTGCCGGTCGTCACATCGATGGCGCTGAACGCGCGGGTGTCGCGATGCCTGGTGAAGGCGGCCACCTCGAGCGGGCTCAGCCAGAATGGCGTGTAATGATCACCCTCGTCGAGCGTCACCTGCCGGTCCGCGCCTGAAGGCTCGCGCACCCAGATGTGCGCTCCCTGCCCCTGCACAGTGCCCGAGTACGCGAGTCGGCCATCGGGAGCCGCCGCGGCGCCCGTGGCACGGACACCTGCGCCGAGCGCGACCGGGGATGCGCTCCCTGCAGGGTCGCCGCGTGCGCCGAGCGGCACGGCCCAGAGCCCGGACCGCGCGCTGACGGCCGTCCACGCGAGCGTCCGTCCGTCGGGAGACACCACCGGTTGGGCGGGCGTACCCACCAGTGGCAACCCGGTTGGGTGCGCATCGGCAGCCCCCGAGCGCGCGAACGGCAGCCACCACAGGGCCGGCACCGCGCGCGCACGCACCCACGCGCCGCGGCCATCGGGCGTCGCGGCGTAGTCGGTGGTGAACTGCTCTCCCAGCGCCACGCGCTGCAGCCCGGTACCATCGGCAGCCATTCGCCACAGCGTGGTGGTCCACGGAGTGGCGCTGCGGGCGAGGGGCAATGGCGTTTGCACGAACAGCAGGCTCCGGCCGTCAGGGGACCAGCTCGGGGCCACGTGGGACCCAGGTGGCGCCCCAGGGCTGGTGAGGATGCGGACGTTCCCGGTGCGGACCTCCAGCAGGCCGATGAACGACCGCTGGTTTGGCGTCGTGATCAGGCTCAGGTCGAGGCCATCCCGTGTCTGGAATGCGATCCATCGACCGTCCGGGGACCAGGCAGGTCGTGACCCGGCCGGCACCACGCGACGTGCGGTCCCGCCTCGCGACGGCACGACCCAGATGCCCCCGCCGGCACCCTCGTGGTATGCCACGAACTGCCCGTCGGGTGACCAGGCCGGCTGTACGTTCTGGCGTCCGCTCGTGGTCAGCCGGGTCGGTGCGGCGCCTGGCGCCAGGTTCTGGACGTAGACCTCGAACACACCGGTTCGATCCGACGCGAAGGCGACGGCGCTGGCATCCCGCGCGAACGCGAGGCCGGCGTCGAGGCCGGTACCGGTCGTGAACTGCGCGGGCCGCAAGGTGGCGTGCCGCGCAAGATCGGCTCCGCGCACCGCGCCATCGGTCGCCCCCAGGAGACCGGCCGTTCCGGGCCATGCCGCTGGCCGAAGCAGGACGAGTGCGGCGATGAAACCGAGCCCTGCTGCTGCGACCCGAGGCCAGGGACGACGCCACACCGCGCGAAGGGTTGAGTCGTCAGGGGCAGGTGCCGGCGAGGATGAGGAGCGGTCCATCGGCGGTGTCCACTCACCCACCGGAGCAATGAGGCGGTAGCCGCGCGTGGCCACGGTTTCGATGTACCGCGGACTCCTCGCATCATCGTCCAGCGCGCGCCGCAACTGCGCGATGACGCGGGTGAGGGCGTTGTCGGTAACCGCCACGTCTTTCCAGACGACCCCGAAGATCTCACCCTTCTCGACGACGACCGGGGCGCGCTCGATGAGCAGCAGGAGGACATCCAGCGCCTTGGGCTCGAGCGCGATCACCTCGCCGTCACGCTCGACGCGGAAGGCGGCTGCGTTGAATGCAAATGGACCGAAGGTCCGGGACGTGTGCGGCATGCCTAGTGCAGGCTCAGGCGCACGAGCCCGGCCACGGGGTCGAACGCCACACGACTGAACAGATGCAGGGGCAACAGGGCGTCTCCGTGCGCAGGGTCCACACCGGAGCCATTCACCACCACCACGTCCTGATCGACGAACCGGAGCGCTCCGAGGTTCAGGCTGGGAAGGGTGGCGGCACGGCCTGGCAGTACGGCCGTCACGCTCTGGACGCCACTGGTCCCACCTGTGTAGACGAGGTCCTTCCACTGCCCCCGATTGAACAGCACCAGCCCTTCGGCCGCGGAGTCCGGAACCAGCCAGACGGTGCGGCCCTGATGTGTGGCGAGGACCCTCCAGACGGTGCCGTCGACATCGAGCGACAGCGTGGCATCGAAGGTGTCCGGCGAGGCCGCTCCCCACCTCAGCCGTCGCGCCCGGAAATCAATCGTGAACGGGTGTTGTCCGAGCAGGTCGAGGCCGAGGACGCCCGCAATCCCGAGCTCCGAAGCGAGGCGATCGCTCGGGAGTTCGGTCGCCAGGAGTCCGGTCACGCGGACCGGCCCGACCTCCATCTGACCGATCCGAACCACGGCGGCCCAGTCGCTCCCGGCGGAGGTCGACACCAGGGTCTTCGCGACGCGTGGCGCTTCGATCTCCCGGGCCAGTGCCGACGTCACGGTCGTGTGACTCGACCCTGTGTCGACCAGGAACGGGAGTGGGCCGATGCCATTGACGCGCACCAGCACGACGGGAGTGCCAGGTGTTCCGGTCAACGGCAGGTCCCAGGGCTGTCCATCGGCGAACGGCGGGCCCACGAACACACCCAGGAGCACGACCGCGACCGATCTGACCACGCGCAGGAACGAGGGGGATCGCATGCCCCCGACTCTGGCCTCCGCAGCCCGCCGCCGTCGTGATGTCCGTGTGATGAATCCGCCGCAGGGCCGTGATGTTCCGGACCATCACGCCCGCACTCCTGCGGTCCGGGAGCCCCCTGCGGTAAACTTCGGCACCATGATGAAGCACCTGGTCCTCTCTCTTACACTTACCGCTGCCGCTCTCGTCCCGGCGCTCGCCGGTGCACAGCAGGCGCCGGCCGTGCCGACGCCGACCGACGTCAAGCCGATCAGCATCACCTGCGACGAGTGCCCGTATCCCTATCCCAGCAAGTACCTGAACCTGACCACCTACGGCCAGGACGTGCGGATGGCCTACATGGACGTATCCGCCCAGGGCACGCCCAACGGGCACACCGTGGTGCTGCTGCACGGCAACAACTTCGCCGGCTTCTACTTCGGCAACATCGCCGAGGCCCTGCGCAAGGAAGGCTTCCGGGTCATCATCCCGGACCAGATGGGCTACGGCCGTTCGTCGAAGCCGATCATTCCGTACAGCTTCAACGACTTCGCCCGGAACACGGCGGCGGTGCTCAAGAGCCTGAACATCCAGCGGGCGATGATCGTCGGCCACTCCATGGGCGGCATGCTCGCGGCCCGCTTCGCCACCCAGTTCCCGGCCATGACCGAGCGCCTGGTCATCTACAACCCCATCGGCGTGAGCGACAGCCGCTTCGACCGGCCGGCCCCGAGTGTCGACGACGGGTACAAGCAGACGCTCGGCGCCACCTACCAGTCCATCCGCGCCAGCCTGATGCGCTACGTGGCGCACAATCCCTCGGCCTGGAACGACACGTTCGAGACCTACGCCAAGATTCGCTACGGCTGGACGCTGAGCGCCGACTGGCCGCGGCTGGCCATGGTGCAGACGCTCATCGGCAGCGTGAACTACGCCGATCCGGTCGTCTACGACTGGCCGCACATCAAGGCCCCGACGCTGGTCTTCGGCGGCGCCGACGACTTCCTGGCGGGCACGCCGGCGAACTTCCAGGCGCGCATGAAGTACATCGCCGACACGATTCCCGGCGGCAAGGCCCGCCTGCATCTCCTGCCCGGGCTCGGGCACGTCCCGCACCTGGAGGCGCCCGAGAAGACGCTGCCTCCGCTGGTCGCGTTCCTCAAAGAGGGGCTCTGAGTCAGGCGCCCACACGTTACCCGGGCGTTACACGGACCTCATCCGTCCCGGCCTTTCGGGTAGCATGAACTGCCGGCCGACCGGCACGCATGACGGAGCCAATGCATCAGACCGCCGGCGTCGTGGCCGTGCTCGACATGGGCGCGACCGCGATCCGGCTGGTCATCGCCGAGATCGCAGCCGATCGCCGCGTGAAGGTCCTCGAGCAGGCCTCGCGTGGCGTGCTGCTCGGTCGTGACGCCTTTTCCGGCCAGAGTGTGATCAAGCCACGAACGGCCGACAGCGCCTTCACCGCGCTCGACGGATTCCGCCACATCATGGACGGCTACGGCGTCACCGAGGTGCGCGCCGTGGCCACCAGCGCCGTGCGTGAGGCCCGCAACGGCGACCTGTTCCTCGACCGCGTCCGCGCCCGAACCGGCCTCTCCTTCGAGATCATCAACGAGGCCGAGGAGGCCCGCCTCCTCTACCTCGCCGTCCGGGAGTCGCTCGGCCGCCACCCGGCGCTGAAGGGCGCATGGACGCTCATCGCCGAGGTGGGCGGCGGCAGCACGAGCCTCACCCTCCTCCGCTACGGCCAGCCGGTGCGCTCCGGGGTCTACGCGCTTGGTGCCGTGCGTTTCCGCCAGCGGCTCGAACTGCGCCGGTACAACCCCGAACTGCAGGTGGCGCTGCTCAAGCGGATCATCGCGAACATCGTCGACGAGATCAGGGCCGAGATTCCGCTGCACAAGGTGACGCAGGTGATTGCCGTGGGTGGCGACATCCGCCTGGCCTCGTCGCACATCCACGCCCAGGACGGCGCCGAGCAGGTGCGGGAGATCCCGCGCGAGGCGCTCCTCGCCTTCGCCGCCGACATCGAGACGCTGGACGACGATCAGCTGGCGGCGAAGTTCCGGCTGCCCGGCGTGGAGGCCGACACGCTCATCCCGTCGATGATGATCTACGCGACGCTGCTGTCGGACACGGCCGCCCGCCGGGTCATCGTCTCCGATGCCTCGCTCCGGTCCGGACTGCTGATCGACCTCGCGGCGCCGGAGGCGCAGGCGGCGGCGCGCGACTTCGAGCACCAGGTACTGGCCAGCGCCGAGGCGCTCGGCAGCCGGTTCCGGTTCGACCGCGCGCACGGGCGGCACGTCGCCATGCTGGCCACGCGGATCTTCGACCTGCTGCAGGACGAGCACAAGCTCTCGGGGCGCGAACGGCTCCTGCTGCAGACTGCCAGCCTGCTCCACGACGTCGGGATTCATGTGAGCCTCCGGTCGCACCACAAGCACTCCCAGTACCTGCTCGCGGCGTCGCAGATCTTCGGGCTGTCGAGCGACGAGACCGCGGTGGTCGCCAACGTGGCGCGCTACCATCGCGGCAACCTCCCGCAGCGCAGCCACCTGCCCTACATGGAACTGGACCAGACCGAGCGGATGCTGGTGAACAAGCTGGCGGCCATCCTCCGGCTGGCCAACGCCCTCGACGCCGAGCACCTGCAGAAGGTACGCGACCTGCGCCTGCTGCGCGACGATCGGCCGTGGGTGCTCGAGCTGCTCGGCAGCGGCGACATCACCATGGAGCAACTGGCTGGCACGGCACGCACCGACCTCTTCGTCGAGGTCTTCGGCCGCGAGCTGATCGTGCGATCGGCCGGGGTGGCAGGCTGATGGCCGGCCCGCGCGCCCGCGCGCTGTACTTCAACAGGGAACTCTCCTGGCTGGCGTTCAACGAACGCGTGCTCGAGGAGGCCGAAGACCCCACCACACCGCTGCTCGAGCGCCTGAAGTTCGCCGCGATCGTGGCGTCGAACCTCGACGAGTTCTTCATGGTGCGCGTGGCCGGCCTGAAGGGCGCCATCGCCGAGCACCAGGCCGCGCCCGACCTCTGCGGCATGACACCACAGGAGCAGCTCGCCGCCGTGGGCGCCCGGGCGCATGGCTTCGTCGAGCGGCTGTATCGCCTGGTCACCGCCACGCTGCTCCCCGCGCTCCAGCCCCACGGGATCCACGTCGCGAGTGTCGGCGACCTTCCGGAGGCGGGACGGGCGGCCCTGTCGGCCTACTTCCGCGACAGCGTGCTTCCGGTGCTCACGCCGCTCGCGATCGATGTGCTGCGGCCCTTCCCCCGCCTGTCATCGCTCTCGCTCAACATCGCCGTCCTGCTCGAACCGGCCGGCGACGAGTCGCAGCGGAAGCTGGCGGTGGTGCAGGTGCCGCCCGGACTGCAGCGCCTGGTCCATGTGGCGGGCGGTGAGGGCGACCGCTACATCCTGCTCGAGGACCTGATCCGGCTCCACCTGGCTCACCTCTTCCCGGGCCAGCGTGTGGCCGAGGCCTCTGCCATCCGGCTCTCCCGCGATGCCGAGCTCGAGCTCGATGACGAAGGCGGCGTCACCCAGCTCGAGCGGGTCGAACGCGAGCTGCGTCGCCGCCGCATCAGCGACGTGGTGCGGCTCGAGATCGAGGCCGGCGCCTCCCAGGAACTCGTGGCGCTCCTCTGCGAGCAGGTGGAGATCTCCGATGCCGACGTCTATGCCGTGCACGGCCCGCTCGACCTGCGCGTGCTGATGCAGTTGGTCGACGTACCTGGGCACGCGGAGCTGCGCGACAGGCCGCTCCAGCCCGTGCCCCTGCTCGACGGTGCGCCTACCGACATGTTCTCCCTCATCGAGGCGAAGGACATCCTGCTGCATCACCCGTACGACTCGTACGATCCGGTGGTCGCCCTCCTCGCACAGGCAGCGTCGGACCCCGAGGTACTCGCCATCAAGCAGACGCTCTACCGTGCGAGCCCGAGTTCCGCGATCATCGCCAGCCTGCGGCGGGCGGCCGAACGCAACAAGCAGGTCACGGTGGTCGTGGAACTGACGGCCCGCTTCGACGAGGAGCGGAACATCCGCTGGGCACGCGCACTCGAGGAGGCCGGCGCGCACGTCATCTACGGCATCCGCGGCTACAAGGTGCACGCGAAGATCTGCCAGATCGTGAAGCGGACCCGCGAGGGGCTCCGCCGCTACGTCCACCTGGCCACGGGCAACTACAACGAACGGACCGCCCGCATCTACACCGACTTCGGCCTGCTCACCACGAACGCCGCCATCGCCGAGGACGCCAGCGCCTTCTTCAGTGCACTGACCGGCTACTCCGATCCTCCCCGGCTGAAGAAGCTCACGATGGCACCCACCGGCCTGCGCGAGCGATTCGTGCGCCTGATCAACCGCGAGCGGCGGCGCGCCGAGGCCGGGCACCCGGCCGAGATCATGGCGAAGATGAACTCGCTCATCGACGCCGAGATCATCGAGGCGCTCTACGCCGCCTCACGTGCCGGTGTCGTCATCCGGCTGAACGTGCGCGGCATCTGTGCGCTCCGGCCTGGCGTGCCCGGGCACAGCGAGACGATCGAGGTCGTCTCGGTCGTCGACCGCTTCCTGGAACACTCGCGGGTCTACTGGTTCCTGAACGGCGGCGAGGAGGAACTGTTCCTCGCCAGCGCCGACTGGATGACCCGGAACTTCGACAAGCGCATCGAACTGATGTTCCCGGTGGAGCGCGGCGAGCACAAGCTGCGGGTCCTGCATGCCCTGCGGGCCATGTTCCGCGACAACGTGAAGGCCAGACGGCTACGGGCCGATGGCACGTACGAACGCGTGGTCGCCGGTCCGGGCGAGGAGCCGTTCCGGGTGCAGCAGGTGCTGGCGGATGAAGCCCAGCGGGCTGCACGGGTGGCCAGGGAGACGGCCGGTGTCTCCTTCGTGCCCGCGGAACGCGGTACGGAGACCGGCTGACGCCGCTGCCGGACATCGGGCGCGCGGTCGGCGCAGGGCCCCTGATCGCTCAGTGCGTCAGCCCGTAGATCAGGTAGTTCACGCCGAGCTTGTAGGCTTCGTTGGTGTCGTCGAACGGCCGGAAGCCGCGCCCGGACCACTCCCAGTACTGCGACACGTCGGTGTTGTAGTTCACGATCATCAGCAGGCGCTTCCGGGGATCGTTGTCCTCGTACACGCCCCGGAAGACCGGCTTCCCGTAGGTGTAGGCCTGCGGAAAGTCGTCCAGCGTGGCGATGTCGAAGAACGAGTGGAAGATCGGATCGCTCGGGCTCATGTCGTAGAACCGTGCGCCGGGCAGCACCCGACGCACGTTGTCCTCGAACGGCTGCCATCCGCCGCCCGGGAGGCCCCGCCAGCCGGCCACCTTGAAGTCGTCCACGATCAGGAAGCCGCCCTTCTGCAGGTAGGCGCGCAACCCCGACACCTCGCGGTCGGTCATGGTCCACCACCCCACCTCGATGATGTAGGCAATCGGGTAGGAGAAGAGTGCCGGGTCGTCGAGCGTGACGACGTTCATCTCTTCCGTGTGGGCATCCAGCATCGAGACCTCACGCATGATCTGCATGAGGTTCATCTCGGCCAGCGGATAGCCGTGCACCCAGGAGGGCCGTCCGCCGGCCCAGTTGCCGCCAGGCGCGGGTGTGTAGCGGACGCGCGCGAAGATGAACCGCCCGTCGTACGGCGCATTCCTGACGGACTCGTCCCACCCGTAGAAGAATCGACGACGCTGGGCGGCCGCGACGCTCGCGACCGCAATCGCGAGCGCCACGGCAATCACCACACGCCACGCGCGCCCCGAGCCCCAGCCAGCCTTCGTCCCGCGAATCACGACGGCAGGATAACCCCGCCGGGGCGCCTGGCGAAATCACGCCGCCCGTCAGCGACGCGGACGCCGCTCGCGCCGATCCTCACGGAGTTCCCGCCGGTCCTCCCGGAGCTCGCGCGTGTCCTCCCGAAGTTCGCGCCGGTCCTCCCGGATCTCACCCTGCGGAACGCCGTTGCGCCGGTCGCGGCGCAGTTCCCGCTGGTCCCTGTTGATCTCACGACGGTCCCGACGGATCTCGCGGCGGTCCTGCCGGATTTCTCCGTCCGCCCGACGACCGCGCGGCGCGGCCTCCACGGCACTGGCCACACCGAACAGCATCACCATCCCGACTGCCGCCATCTTCATCACTGCTCGCATCGTCCCCTCCCGACCCGACCGTGCGGGCCCCACATCGACCGTTGTCTACGTCTGCGCTGGCTGTCGAGTTGGACCGGCCCTGTCGGTGAAAGGTTTAGTCGGCACAGCGGTGGCATGCGGCAGGAGCATGCAGCTTCGTCATGCCCGCCTCTGCCTCAACTGCGAGGAGATCCACAACGCCGCGCACTGTCCGGTCTGCACCTCCGAGAGCTTCACCTACGTTTCGCGGTGGGTGCCGCCCGGTGAACGCCGAAGTGTCGCGCGCCCGCGGGCCGGTCGCTCCACCGGTCCGTCGGGTTCCTCCAGCACGCCGGCTGGACCGGCGGAGACATCACGCCCGGGTCGGCGCTGGGCCAGGCGAGGGGCAGCCGGCCTCGCGATCGTCGCCGCCAGCCGCCTGCTGTGGCAACTGAGCCGCCCGGTGGAGTGGACAACCGGTGCCCCGCCTGCCGGTGCAGACGAGGAACCGGACCGGATCGACGACGGCGCGAGCAACGACCTCGAATCTGAAGAGTAGCCCGGCCGTAAGGGAATCGTTGTACGCTCAGCAGACGGATGCACGAACTCCCGCTGCTGCTCAACATCGCCGTGGCCCTCGGCTTCGCCCTCGTCGGGGGTGTCGTGGCGGCGCGCCTGGGCCTCCCCACAATCGTCGGCTACCTCATGGCGGGAGTGGCCATCGGCCCGTACTCCCCAGGCTTCGTCGGTGACCAGAGCACCATCGCCGAGCTGGCAGAGCTCGGCGTGGTCTTCCTGATGTTCGGCGTCGGCCTGCACTTCTCCTTCAAGGATCTGTGGAACGTGCGGTCGATCGCGCTGCCTGGCGCGGCGCTCCAGATGGCCATCGCCGCCGGCTTCGGTTTCGCACTGGGCCGAACGTGGGGCTGGACGCCGCAGGCGAGCCTGGTCCTCGGCCTGGCGGTGTCGGTGGCCAGCACGGTCGTCCTGCTGCGGGCACTCATGGACTTCGGTGTGCTCGAGACGCTGCACGGCCGGGTGGCGATCGGCTGGCTCGTGTTCCAGGACCTGGCCACCGTCGCACTGCTGGTGTTGTTGCCGCTGGCGGCGAGCCGCCCCGGGGCCGACACCGGCGGAACGGGCGCCCTGATGGCGGTGCTTCGGGCCGGGGTGTTCGTGGGTCTGATGCTCGTGGTGGGCACGCGCGCCGTCCCCTGGCTGTTGCGGCGGGTCGTGCACCTGAAGTCGCACGAGCTCTTCATGCTCGTGGCCCTGACAATCGCGTTGGGCACGGCGCTCGCGTCCGCGCGGTGGTTCGGCGTGTCGCTCGCCCTGGGTGCCTTCATCGCCGGCGTGATCGTCTCGGACTCACCCTACAGCCACCAGCTGCACGCCGAGCTCCTCCCCTTCCGCGACACCTTCGCCGTCCTCTTCTTCGTCTCGGTCGGCATGCTCGTCAACCCGCTCGAGCTCGCCGCGCGTTGGCACGAAGAACTGGCGCTCTCCGCCTTCATCGTGCTCGGCAACAGCGCGCTGGGAGCCGGGCTGTCGTTCCTGTTCCCCTACCCCGCGCGGACGGGTCTTATCGTGGGCGCGGGCCTGGGCCAGATCGGTGAGTTCTCGTTCATCGTGGGTCAGACCGGCGTGGGACTGGGCATGCTCGACCAGTCCCAGTACGCGCTCATCCTGGGAGGGGCGATCGTCTCGATCACGCTCAATCCCTTCCTGTTCCGGCTGATTGGTCCCATCGAGCGGCGGCTCCAGTACTACCCGTCGATCTGGCGCATCATCAACCGCGAGGGGCGCCGGGCTCCGGCGGCCGTCGACGAGACGATGCGGAATCACGTGGTGATCGTGGGGTCCGGACGTGTCGGTCATCACCTCGCCGAGATTCTCGGCACCCTTGGCGTGCCCCGCCTCGTGATCGACTCCGACTCCACGAGGGTCGAGGCACTGGCGCGCGACGGCGTGCCCACGCTGTACGGCGACGCCGCCAATTCCACAATCCTGCATCACGCGGCGCTCGACCGCGCCCGCGCACTCGTGGTGACCGTGCCGGACGAAGCGGTGGCGGCGATCGTGGTGGCCACGGCACGCGACATCGAGGGGCACCGCGAGAAGCCGTTGCCAATCATCGCGCGAACGAGCACCGAGCCCGGTGCACGCCACCTGCTGAAGCTGGGAGCCACCTCACTGGTGCGCCCGGAGTTCGAGGCCGGTCTCCAGACCATGCGCGCGGCGCTGCTGACCCTTGGCTTCCCGGCCCGGCGTATCCAGGCCTTTGCCGACGAGATTCGCGGCCGCGAGGTGACGGGCGGGCACGCGGACGATGAGATGGCGCTGGTGCGCAAGTTGACGGCCGGGGACCTGGAGCTCGACTGGCTCCTCGTGGCCCCGGACAGCCCGGCGGCCGGCCTGACCATTGCCGAGGCGAACCTGCGCGGTCTCTCGGGTGCCACGGTCATCGCCACCGAACGCGACGGCGCACTCATCGGCAACCCGGGGCCGGACACCATGCTCCGCGCCGGAGACCGCGTGGCCGTCATCGGCCGACCCGACCAACTGGCCACCGCGTCGGTGCTCGTGGCCTTCTCGATGGTCGAACATGCGTCGCCAGCTCCGGTGCCCGCATCGTCCACCGCCCCCTGACCGTCCCCCACGCGTGCGCGCCGGTCCCGCCGGCTCGCCGGGCGCATGACCTCGCCGCGCCAGCCGCCATCGACATGAAGTGTCCCGAGTGGCCCACAGAACCGGTCCAAAGCGTCTCGAAATGGGTTTCGATATAATCCGCTTCGATGCTCATCCGCCTCAGGCACGTCCTGGCTGGTGCCGCCCTCGTCGCTCTCGTGGCCGCCCAGGCATCGGCC
>WBZO01004496.1_pt1 | contig 15067 bp, 11 predicted proteins | sample 5204261 | NCBI WGS metagenome assembly WBZO01 (sample SAMN12412400, study PRJNA552823) | activated sludge metagenome | isolation source: activated sludge from anammox sidestream of wastewater treatment plant... | place: USA: North Carolina | collected 2017-09 | reverse complement strand
CCGAGATCAAGCGTCAGAGCCGCGGCATCGTCCTCATGCACGACCCGTACTTCAGCGAGCTGGACCCGAAGCTCGGAGGCACCGTCGACATGGTGAAGTACCTCGTCCCGAAGCTGAAGGCCGAGGGCTTCACGTTCACGCGCGTCGACAAGGTGCCCGACATCGCGGCCGCGCTGCCTCCGCTCGAGGGCGGCGGCGGCGACGCCGGCACGAGCAGCCAGAACAACACGGATCCCGCGCCGTCCGGCGGCGGGACCGGCGGCGAGAACGCGGGCGCGCCGAGCGACGATCCGTGCGCGCCTGCCGCTCGATGAGGATTTCCAAAACGAGAAAGCAAACCGGAGCCAAGAATCATGAAGCGCATTCTCTCTCTCGTGCTGGTGCTGCCGCTCGCGGCGTACGCGGCGACCGCGTGCTCGTCGAAGGGCGGTAGCGATGGAACGAACACCCCGGGCGGCGGCGGCGACAACGGCGGCGGCGGAGGCGGCGACAACGGCGGAGGCGGCGACGGCACGCCCAAGCCGTCGGAGGAAGAGCTGAAGCGAAACCCGATCGAGGGTGTCGCGGCGCCGAAGGCGGTGTTCGAGGCCGGAGAGTTCACCGACGGTCCGGTGTGGGACGCGAAGCTCGGCGTCCTCTTCTTCACGACGCCGCTCGGCGAGGGCGCGATCTACCGCATGCTGCCGGACGGCCGCGCGATGAAGGTCCGCGACGGCGTCCGCGCGCAGGGCACGACGCCGATCGGCAACACGATCAACGCGGCCGGCGAGATCGTGACCGTCGAGATGAAGCGCATCACGAAGTTCGGCTTCGACGAGAAGAACCAGGCGATGCCGCCGGTGGTCGTCGCGACCGGCTACGCGCCGGGGGCCGGCCCGCCTCCGCCGACCGATCCCGACGCGGGCGCGCCGCCTGCATCGACCCCGGGTCAGTTCGATACGCTGAACGACGTCGCGGCGAACAAGGACGGCACGCTCTACGTGACCGATCCCGGCTTCTTCGAAAACCCGCAGGCGAACCGCATCTACCGCGTCGCGCCCGACAACACGGTTCAGGTCGTCGAGGCGTTCGAGGACGTGCCGCGCCCGAACGGCATCGCGATGTCCGCGGACGGCAAGAACCTGTACGTGGGCTTCACCGCGCCGATCAAGGGGACGCTGCCCTTCATCCGTCAGTACATCGTCAACCCGGACGGCACGCTCGGCGAGTGGACGAAGTTCGTCGACATCGGTCCCGAGGACTCGGAGCCCGACGGCATCGCGGTCGACATGGCGGGCAACGTCTACGTGGCCACCAAGGCAGGCATCGAGGTCTACAAGGACGACAGCTCGAAGATCGGCGTCGTCCCGATGCCCGCGGAGGAGAAGCCGACGGGCATCACGTTCGGTGGGAAAGACATGAAGTCGCTCTACATCACGACCGAGGGCGTGAAGATCTGGGAGCTCCGGCTCAACGTCCCCGGCATCTCGCAGTGATGTTCGATCGATAGGAGCGACTTCCCCCTGCGCCCGGAGCCGGCCCCTCGAGCTGGTTCCGGGCGCTTTTTATTGCCTGTGCTACAACGGCCTACGCGATGAAACGTTATCTGCCCCTTGCCCTTATGCTCTCGACGATTGGTGCGGTCTACGCGTGCTCGAGCGACAAGACCGAAGAGCCCGCCAGCCCCGGGACCGACGCGGGAAACAACAACACCCAGCCGGACGGCTCGACCGGCACCACGGACTCGGGAGGCGGCGGAGACGACGGCGGCGGCGACTCGAGCGTCACGCCCTCGGGCAACCCGATCGAAGGCGTCGGCGCGCCCCAGCTGGTGACGCTGGCGGCTTTCACGGGCTACACGGACGGCCCGCAGTGGAAGGACGGCGCCATCTACTTCAGCGATTACACCGACGGCAAGATCTACAAGTGCACCGCGCCGAGCTCGTGCGCGGTCGCGCGTGAGGTCACGGCCGGGTACCAGCCGCAGGGCACGACCTGGGACGACAAGTCGAAGACCTTCATCACCACCGAGCTCGATCTCGCGAACGCGACGCTCCCCGCGGTCCTGAACCGCTGGCTCGCCGACGGCGGTCTCGGCACCCCCATCACGCCGACGTCGTTCGACGGCGGCACGGGCTTCGACGGCCCGAACGACCTGGTGGTCCGCAGCGACGGCACCCTCTTCATCACCGATCCCGCATATCCCAGCCAGAACGTGCTCAACCATGTCTGGCGCGTCAGCCCTGCCGGCGCCGCGGTCGCGGTCGTCGAGGTCACGCAGGGCGAGCACCCGAACGGAATCGCGCTGTCGAAGGACGAGAAGACGCTGTTCGTCAGCTTCACGGACAACCCGAGCGGCAAGCCGAACATCAAGAAGTACGCGGTCGCCGCGGACGGCACGCTCGGCGCAGGCGCGCTCTTCGGCGAGGTCGACAACGGCTCGGACCTCGACGGCATCGCCATCGACGAGGCGGGCAACGTCTACGCCGCGGTGAAGACCGGCGTCGAGGTCTTCAAGCCCGACGGCCAGAAGTGGGGCAAGATCACGACCGACAAGCAGGCGACGAACGTCGCCTTCGGCGGCAACGATCTGAAGACGCTCTACATCACCACGAACGGCGCCGTGTACCAGGTGACCGGCCTCAAGGTCGCGGGCATCCCGCGCTGAGGTCGCGTTCGGCGCAACCCGCGCGACGGGCGTCACCGATCGCGCGGGCATTTTCGTGGGTAACTTGCCTGTGAAAGTAGCCGCGGACGCGCCGACGCTCGTCGGTGGGCACGTCGCTCAGAGCGACGCGAAGAACGACCACGTCACCTTGGCGCCGTTGGTCGGCCACACGACGTGTCCGATCCCAGGCACCTCGCACCAGACCACCGGGCGGCCGGGCGCGCATCCCGTGTACTCTACACACGGCGACGGGTCGTAGGGCTTCGTCGTGCCCGAGCAAGCGTTCACGCGGCGCCAGTGGTCGCGCGACGAGATGCCCTCGCTGAGGTCGACCGTGCCGTCCGAGGTGCCGTGCGAGGCGAGCGCCGCGACCGGCGGCTCCGGACAGACGAGCTTGCCGTTCTGGTCGTACTCGTCGTCGGCGCCGTAGGGACCGCCCGCCGCGTGCGAGGCGACGGCGCGCAGCACCGAACCGCGACGGCACCCGAGCTGGTTCGCGAAGTAGCCGCCGCTCGAGTAGCCGGTCGCGAAGATGCGCTTCGGATCGACGGCCCACTTCGTCTTCAGCTCGGCGACGAGCGCGTCGAACAGGGCGATGTCCTTGTTCGCGCCCGCCTTGTCGTCGAGGTTCCACGTGCGGCCCTCGCCGTCCGGGTAGACGAAGATCGCGCCTTCGTTCGCCACCGCTTCGAGGTTGAAGGTCTTGCGGATCCCCGCGCCGGTGCCGCCGTCGCCGTGGAGCACGAACACCGCGGGGATCGGCTTCGAGCCGTCGTGGCTGGGCGGGACGTAGATGGCGTAGGTGCGGGTCGTGCCGGCGACGTCGATCTTCTGCGCGTCGAGGAAGCCCGGTCCGGGCTGTCCGGTGCCGCCCGAAGAGGACGAGGAGGATGAGGACGACGACGAGGACGAGGAAGACGACGACGGCGAGCCGGACGTCGACCCGGAGGACGATCCGGACGACGCCGGGGGATCGTCGCTGCAGGCCGCGAGCGCGGCGACCGCGAGGAGGAGGAGGCGCTTCACTCGACGACGACGATATCGCCGTTCTGGAGGGTGAACTGGACGCTCTTCGGGTCGGCGGAGCGGAGGTCGTGGTAGCGGAAGCGCACGCGCTGCGGGAGCGACTTCCGGACGACGAAGATGCGATCGCCGTCGGCGTAGTCCGACAGCCCGCCGGCGGCGGCGAGCGCGTGGAGCACGTTCGAGCCCGGCTGCACCTCGAAGACGCCGGCGTTCTTCACCTCGCCGACGACCGAGACCCTCATCGCGCCTTCTTGCTCCATGACGACGCTCACGGAGGGAGCGACGACCACGGACTTCAGTCGGTCCTGGATCTCGGCGGCGAGCTGCGCCGGACGCTTGCCCCGCGCGATGACCTCGCCGACGACGGGCAGCGCGATCTTGCCGTCCGTCCGTACGCGCTCACGGGTCGACAGCGGCTCCTGGTTGAAGACGCGGACGTTGATGATGTCGCCGTCCTGGATGGTGACGTCCGACGACGACGACGCGGACGCCGGCAGGCTGTCCACCCAGACGTAGGGCCCCGTGCTGGCGCACGCGACGAGCGACAAAGCGATCCATGCGGAGAGCACCGCTCCCGACCGAGGTCTCATCACGCCGGCCATCATACACTTTTCACGGCCCGTGCGGGCGCGCGCGCACCGACCTGCGGCACGGGCGCTTCGACGATCGAGCGCGAGGGTACGCTCCGCGACAGGACGCAGCCCGCCATGATCTTGCTCCCCTCCCCCACCGTGATCGGGCCGTAGAGCGTCGCGCCGATCCCCACGTGGACGTTCTTCTCGAGCAGCGGGGCGCCGCCCTGCTTGGTCTCGGGGTCAGGGCCGAAGCCGAGCGTGACGTTCTGGAAGAGGATGCAGCCGTGCCGGACACGCGCCGCGTAGCTGATCGCGAGGCCGAAGCCGTGGACGAGGGTGACGCCCGGCTCGAATTCCGCGTCCCAGTGGATGTCGGAGCCGTAGGCATGGCGGATGGCGCGCGACATGAACTGCGCCCCGAGGCCGAGGCCGGCCGCGCGGAAGAAACGCATGACGCGGTAGGCGATCATGATCTGGAGGCCGATCTTCTTCACGGCGTCGCCGGCGAGGACGAGCGCCGACGCATCGCCGATGGCGCCGTGATCGCGCGCGTCGTACTTGTCCGCGTAGAAGCGGACCATCCGGTGGTCCTCTCTGACCCCGGTCACGAGCTCGCGCCACGCGGATGCGTCGCCCCGCTCCCCCTGGCGCAGCATGGCGATGCCCTTCTTGAACTCGGCGTACTCGCGGGCGACGTCCTTCGCCGAGCCGGTCTCCTGCCGCACGCCGCGGTAGTACTGCAGGCCGTAGACGAACGTGGCGCCGGCGATGGCCACCGGCTCGAGCCCGACCTTGTCGAACGCCGTCGCCGTGTGCATCGCCGCGCTGGCGACGAGGCCGGCGGTGCGCGGCGAGGCCAGCGCGAGGGCCATGAACGGACGCGAGACCGGGTTGAGGTTCGGCAGGTGCCGCCACGGCGAGGAGTCCCGCGCGTCGGGATGCTTGCGGGCCACCTTGGTCTGGTAGGCGCCGTCGCGCATCGCGCGGTCCATCCACTTCTTCATCGACGTCCAGTCGGAGCCGTGGATGCTCTCGGCGTCGTCCGCGTACGCGAAGCGCGCGCCGGCCTTCTCGAGGCGGATGCCGAGCTCCTCGTCCTCGAGCGCCCGGAAGCTCGGGTCGAACCCGCCCACCCGGAAGAAGAGCGCGCGCGGCATCGAGAGGTTGCCGGTGTAGAGGTTGTGCCCGCGAACGCGCTCCCTGCCCGCGACGAAGTCGTCGCCCTGCTTCGCGAGCACGCGCGCATAGAAGCGCTCGAAGAGCGGCATCTCGGCGAGCTTCGCGTCGGGGCGGAGCCGGCCGAGCACGACGACCTCGTCGCCCTGGTGGTGCGCAAGGTGGGCCGCGAGGAACGTCGGCTTCACCTGCATGTCGTCGTCGAGGAAGACGATGATCCTGCCCCGGGCGAGCTCCACGCCGCGCTGCCGTGCGACCGCCGGCCCCGCGTTCTGTTGCCGCTCGATGCGGTGCTCGTAGCGCGTCTTCAGATCGGCGAGCGCCTGCCGCGTGTCGTCTTTCGACCCGTCGTCGACGGCGATGACCTCGAGCTCCGACGGATCGACCGTCTGCGCGTCGAGCTGCGCGAGCAGCCGGCGAAGGAGATCCTGGCGGTTGTATGTCGCGATGACGACCGAAACTGTGGGCATCTCGTCCACTCGCTCCCCGGGGCATACGAGCATACCGCGTGCCGGGGCAGGATGCCCGGGCTGGTCGCGTCACCGATTGAGGACGAAGCTCCGCACGAAGCTCCGCGGATGCTTCGCGAAGTGACGGACCCACGAAGCGGCGTCGATCAGCGCCGGCATCCGATCCTCCGGATCACGCACCGCGTCGGTCACGCCGGCGCCGTGCGTCCTCACCCATTCGCGCCAGTGGCGGACGTCGTGCTTCGACATCTGCCCCGAGAGGCCCTGGAGCACGAGGACCAGGTCGAGCATCGTCTTGTGACAGTAGACCTCGTCGCCCGCCGCGCTCCAGGCGCGCGCCCGCTCGAGCTCGGCGTCGACCCGGGCGCGGTCGTTCTTCGCCGCCCACAGGACGAGCATGGGGAGCGGCAGGCCGCGCGCGATGTCGAAGCCCATCTGGCTGTAGAAGCGCGGGTTGAAGTCGATGAGCAGGCGCCGGTCCCCGTCGGCGATGAACTCGGACTCGAAGGCCCCGTAGTAGCCGATCTTCCTGCAGAGCGCGCCGAGCTTGTCGACGAGCGCCTGCTCGATCGCGCGGCCCTCGAAGCAGAGGCCGATGCCCACCTTGCGCGGCCGCTGGAGGACCTTCATCGCGGCGCGCGTGACGATCTGTCCGTCGTCCGTCACGAAGCCGGACACGCTGAAGATGCTCGTCTCCGCCGCCGTGAGGTACTCCTGGACCATCGGCTCGGCGATGTCCCGATGGCGCGAAGTGAGCACGTCGTTGAACCGTACGAGCTGGCGGAAGCGCGCGAGCTCGCTCTCGAGCTCCTGGGCGTCCTTCGCGATGAACCCCTTGATGCCGCTCTCCAGGTACACCTGCGTGCGCGGCTTCACGAGCACCGGATACGAGAGCGCGGACGCTCCCGCCGCGTCGGTCGTCTTCGGCACGTCGATGCCGACGGCGGCGCACGCGTCGTGGAGGCGCTTCTTGTCGAGGAGGGTGAGGACCGCGCTCTCCTCGGGCTGGTAGGTGAGGAACACCTCGTCGAGCCGGTCTCGCTCGGCGGCGAAGAGCCATGCGAGGTGATCGTTCGGCGGATAGAGGAGCGTGTCGGGATGCTGCTCGCCGTAGCGGACGAGCCAGTCGACGAGGGCCTTCGGATCGGAGAGCGGCGGATGAACGAGCTTCTCGGTCACGTACCGGGAGAACAGCGCGCGGCCCGACTTGCTCTCGTCGGCCATCGTGACGTTCACGCCGTGCTTGCCGAACGATCGCGCCGCGGCGAGCGTGCCGTAGTAGTCGGCACCGAGGAGGAGGACGCCGCTCATCAGTCGTGGAACTTCCCCTTGAGACGGAGGAACTGCCGCTCGAAGTACTCGAAGCTGAGCCAGGCCACGCCGTAGACGAGGACGATGCCGCCGACGATGATCGCCGAGCAGAACGCCATCTGCGTGACCACGCCCATCGTCTTCTGCTTTTCCACCATCCACGGGACGAGGAGCACCACGACGGGCCAGTGGAAGATGTACATGCCGTAGCTCACCTTCCCGCACGCGACGAGCGGCCGCCACTCGAGGAACTTCTTCGCTCGCGCCGAGATCACGTGGTCGGCGCACATCGACACGATCGACGCGAACCAGAGCGCGAGCATGAAGTAGCCGAGCACGATCACGCGACGGTCGTAGTCGTTGAGGCCGTTCGCGAGCAGGTACAGGCCGACGAGCGCGAGCCCGGAGGCGACGAAGGCCGGGAAGCGCACGCGGCGCCAGACCTTCGAGACCGGGTGCGACGCCTCGCGCTGGGTCACCGCCACGAACGCGCCGAGGAGGAGACCGTCGGCGCGGGTGAACGTCGTTCGATAGACGAACTTCGCGATGCCGTAGGCCATGCCCGCCGGCTCGTCCGCGTATGCGTTCGCGAGGGCGCCGATGCGATCGCCGCGGAGCACGAGCCCGGCGCGCAGGAGCACGGTGCCTGCGACGAGCAGCAGGATCGTCGGGATCAGCTTCCGGCGGCTCACCGTGAGCGCGACGATCGGCCAGACGAAGTAGAACTGCTCCTCGATCGCGAGCGACCAGAAGTGCGCCGTCCAGCGCATCACCTCGTGGTCGAAGGCGAGGACGTAGTTCTGCATGTAGAGCCAGTACGGCGCGCCCGGGATCCACTTCGAGCCGAGGGCGACGGTCACGATGGTCCCGACGATCAACACCGCGTAGTAGAGCGGGAAGATGCGGAGCACGCGCCGCATCCAGAACATCTTCATGCGCGTGCCGAGCACGTTCTTCGAAGGCGAGACGAGGCCGCGCGTGATGAGGTAGCCGGAGAGGACGAAGAAGAGGTCGACGCCGGTCCATCCCGAGAACAAGAACGCGTGCGCGTGCACCGCGATCTTCTCGACGGCGCTCTTGGCCGCGTCGGGGTCCTCGCCGGGGAACGTCCACGCGTAGTGGAAGAGGAGGACGGCGATCACCGCGAGCCCGCGCATGCCGTCGAGCGTCGGGATGGCCTTCGCGTCGGCGCCCTTCAGCGCGCGCTGGCTCGCCTCGTCGGTCGCATCGCCGGCCGGCGGAGGCTCGGGAGAGAGCTCACGGAACGACTCGCCGTCGCGCACGATGCCCCGCGCCGCCCCGAGGACGACGAAGCCGAACACGAGCACCATCGCGATGTCGATGCCGCGCAGGCCCGGCGGCAGCTCGAAGGCGAGCTCCGAGAGCGAGCCGGCGAGCACGCTGCCGTCGATCATCTCGCGGCCGAGGACGTCGCGGCGCGCGACCGGCGCGTCCTTGCGGAGGCGCATGCCGTTCTCGAGCTTCTCGAACCCGAGCGACGCGAAGTACGCCTCGTCGGCGTCGGTCATGTCGACCGGCTCGACCACGAGCTGCGCGTTCTGCTTGCCGAGGCTGTACTCGTAGTCCCACTTGTCGTGCCCCGGAGAGAACACGCCGCGCGGCGCGAGCTTCGCGACGTGGCGATCGTTCTTGCCGAGGAGGTCCTCGGTCGGGCGCTGCGCGAAGTACGGCGTGGCCCCGGCCGCGGCGACCGCCATGCGCAGGTCGGGCGGCGTGGTCGCCTGGATGAGCAGCCCGAGTCGCGTGTAGTTCGCCTCGTCGTTGTACTGCGCCGCGTTCTGCGCCGCCCACCGGCCGAGCGGCAGCAGATGCGAGGGCAGCCAGACGAGCGCGGTCAGGAGCAGGGTCGCGAGCACGACCGTTTGCTGGCTCGCGAAGCGCGTACGGAACCACCCGAGCGCCTCGCCCAGGCCTTCGCGCACGTCGCGCAGGCGGAAGACGAGCCCCGCGCCGAACATTGCACCGCCGGCGGCAAGGGCGATCTTCGAGGGCACGATCGTGGCGGCGATGCCCTGCTCGGGGAACGCCTTCGCGTACACGTTGAGGACGACGAGCACCACGCCCGCGACCATCAGGCCGACCGACAGGCGCTTCGCGAAGCCGGCGTGGCGCTCGGCGCTCGCGGCGACGACACGCTCGAGCATCGCGGCGACGAGCAGGATGAGCGCCGGCATGCCGACGCACATGTAGCGGTTCGCGTAGAGCATCCACTCCCACGCGTCGCCGCCGACGTAGGTCGCGTAGCCGACCTGCGCGGAGAAGAGGACGCCGAGCAGGACGAGGCGGCGCTTCGTCTTGTCCTTCCAGAAGGCCCTGTCGATGCCGGTGATCTCCGCGGCGACGATGGCGATCGGCAGCGCGAGGTGCAGCGCGAGCACCTCGGCGGCGACGAACGCCCCGCGCTTGATGCGGGCGAGCGCCGAGATCTTGTAGAGCTTGAGGAAGTACGTGTTCGGCAGGGTCTCGTGGAAGTACGCCTTGCGGAACACGGTCTGCCCGCCGGCCGCGCCGCCCGCGAAGACGCCGATGATCGCGGCGAACAGCCACCGGCGCGAGCACGTGAGGAAGCCGTAGAGCGAGATGAGGCCGACCGGCACGACCGAGTCGGAGCGGATGAGGATCGCCGCGCTGGTGATCGCGCCCATGGCGACCGTACGTGGCACGCTGAACTCGTCCTCGTTCTCGAGCGCGAGCCAGAGGAGCGCGTAGACGCAGAGCGTGAGCGCACCGACCTCCATGCCGCGGAGCGTCCAGAAGACCAGCGGATAGTCGAAGAGCGTGGCCGCGAGCACCGCGAGGGGCACCCATGCCGCAGACGACAGCTTCCGCGCGATCTTCGCCGCGACGAGGCCGGTCGCCATGAGGATCGCGACGCCGCTCAGCATGATGAAGAGCGAGATCTTCGACTCGGAGAGGCCGAGCTTGTGCGCGACGCTCATCCAGAGCACCCAGAGGAGGTTGGTGAACCCCTCGATGGGCGCCTCGCCGATGTTCCACACGAGGCCGTGGCCGTCGGCGAGGTGACGCGCGTAGCGCATCGAGATCATCGCGTCCTCGAAGAGGACGAAGTAGCGCGTGTCCCCGATGACGAAGCTCGTCCGGAAGATGAACAGCGCGTAGAACGTGAGCGCCGTGACGGCGACCCCGAGGCGCGCCCGGTTCGAGGAGAGCGTCGCCGTCAGGAGCGACGGCTTCGCGCTGACGGCCGGCTTGGTCTCCGCCGCCAGGCCGTCGGCGGCCATCATGACCCCTCCGTGACGAGCTTCGTGAGGTCGTCGAGCATCGTCTGCGCGTTGGGGTACCGATCCGCGGGCCGGCGTCGCAGGGACTTGCCGACGATCCGCTCGAAGCCGGTCGCGATCCCGTCGCTCCGTCCCGTCGTGAGCGGAGGCGCCTCGCGCTGCAGCTTCTCCCGGAGGCTCTCGCGCGTGTCGAACGGGAGCGCACCCGCGACCGCCCGGTACATGATCGTCCCCACCGAGTACACGTCCGAGGACTCGGTGACGCGGCGCGCGTCGAGGAGCTGCTCCGGCGACATGAAGGGGACCGTCCCGATCGCAGCATGCATCGACGTGAGGCTGCTCATCTTCCCTTTCGGGTCTTTGACCCGCGAGAGGTTGAAGTCGAAGATGACGGCGTGCCACCCGTTCGGGTTGGGTCTCAGGATCACGTTCTCCGGCTTGATGTCTCGGTGAATGATGCCAATCGCTTGCATTTCCGCCACGCCGCTCAGGATCCCGATGCCCAGGCCGATCGCGTCTTCCACGGAGAATCGGGCCCGCTTGAGGACATCGGAGAGGAGCTCTCCCTCGATGTATTCCATGACCAATGCCATGCCGAACGGCGGGCCGGTCAGGAACTCGTACATCCGTGCGATATGTGGGCTCTGGAGCCGCGAGAGCGCCCATGCCTCGCGGCGGAAGCGCTCGACGCTCTCTCTCGACACAGCGGCCTCGGGATGCAGCACCTTGATCGCGACGCGCTCGGAGTTGTCCGTGCGCTTCGCGAGCCAGACGACGCCGAAGGCCCCCGATCCCAGCAGCGACTCGAGCACGTACACCCCGATTTGGGAGCCGGGCAGGAGCTGCACCGGGCCATCGTACCGATCAGGAGCGGGCGGTGCACCCCCTAAACGTGCGACACGACGTGCCGCGCCGTGAACGGTCCGGCTGCTGTTAGCGTAGAGGCAGAATGGCCGCCCAGCCGTCGCCGACCGATCCGAGCGAGCCCTCCGCTCCGCCCGCGAGCGAGCATCATCGCCGCGAGGGCGCCCTCGCCCTCCGGAACGCCCTGAAGCTCGGGACGTCCCTCATCCTCACCTGGGGCGTCGCGCTCATCGTGACGTTCAAGCTCCCGAAGTACCTCGGGCCGACGTCGTACGGCTTCTACCAGTTCGGCGAGAGCTACGCGATGTCGGCGGCCGTGTTCCTGAGCCTCGGGATCGACACGTACATCTCGCGCGAGATCGCCGTGCGGCCGAAGCACGCGAGCGAGTTCTTCGGCGGCATCCTCGCCGCGAGGGCGCTCATGCTCCTGCCCGTGATCGGCGTCTCGCTCGTCATCCTGCGCGAAGACGTCCCCCAGCGCCAGCTCGCGGCCACGCTCTTCGGCGTCGCGTACGTGTTCTACGCGATGAACCAGACGTTCCAGCAGATGCTGCAGGCGGCCTCGCAGGTCGGCGGCCTCGCCATCGCGAACGTCGTCTCGAAGATCCTCTGGGGCGGCGGCACGCTCGGGCTCGTGCTCGCGAAGGCGCCGTTCTGGACGCTGCCGATGCCGATGATCGCCTCGGAGGCGCTCAAGTGCCTCGTGCTCTTCCTCGCGACGCGCAAGGCGGTGGGGCTCGAGGTGCGGCTCGATGCGAGAGAGACCCGGTCGGTCCTGAAGGTCGCCTTCCCCTTCTACATCGCGAACCTCGCCGTCTCGCTCGGGTCGTCGATCGACGTCGTCGTCCTCGGCAAGATCATCCCCAGCAACGACGAGCTCGGCTGGTACTCCGGCGCCCGCCGCATCGCCCTCCTCTCGGCGCTGCTCTCCCCCATCCTGAGCGGCGTGCTCGTCCCGATGATGAGCCGCGCGAAGCACCGCAGCGTCGAGGACTTCTTCGCCATCCTCCGCCGCGGGATCGAGGGCGTGAGCGTCGTCTCGATCCCCCTCACGCTCATGCTGGCGCTCGGCGCCGAGTTCTGGATCCACATCACCCAGGGCGACGCGTTCCTCCCCGCCGCTCACAGCCTGAGGTGGCTCGCGCCGACCTTCGTGTTCTCTTACGCGAACGTCCTGCTCTGGGTCGCGCTGATGATCCTCGATCGTTCCTGGACCATCACGCTGATCTCGATCGCCGGCCTCGTGATGCTCCCCGTCTTCATCCTCGTGGGCGTCCCGCTCACGAAGGGACTGGGACAGGGCGGAGCCGGCATGGGTTGCGCGATCGCGATGAGCGCGCGTGAATTCGTCATCGTGAGCGTCTTCCTCTACTTCCTCGGTCGCCGCGCCGTGGACCGGCGGGCGGCGGGGAACACGGCCAAGTCCCTCGTCGCGTGCGGGATCGTCATCGCCGCCCACGTGGCCATGACGTCGCTCGGTCCGGCGCGCCTCGCCGCGGACGCCGCGCTCTACGCGGTGCTCGCGTTCGCCTTCCGCATCATCCGGCCGGGCGACGTCCTCGCGGTCCTGAAGATGATCAAGGACCGGAAGAAGCCCCAGCCCGCGTGACGGGCTTGGCTCAGAACCGCGCGGGCAGCGGCGCGAAGAGCAGCCCGCCGAACACTGTGAACTGATCGACGTCGCTGAAGCGGATCGCGTTGTTGAAGCTCTGGTGGCCGTAGCGCACGCCGAGATCGGCCGAGAGCACGGGCGTGATGCGGTAGCGGATGCCGCCCTCGGTGAGGACCAGCTCGTACTCGGCGACGGAGCGTGGGGTGTTGAACACCTTCGCGGTTCCGACCTGCCCGCGGAACATCGTCCGATCGACGACGTAGTTCGCCGCGATCGTCACCGTCCCGCGTTGCTCGAGCTCGCCGGAGAAGAGATCGATCCACGGCGCGATCCTCCCGCTGACGCCGATCTGCAGGCGCCTGCCGCGGCCGGGCGGCGGGCCCTGCGGCGGCGCCCCGGGCTCGACGCGCGCCTGGCCGTAGGAGTCGTAGAGGACCGACGCCTGCGCGAGCGAGAAGATCGAAAAGCCGTTGATGTTGTCGCCGCCGATCGAGCCGCCGCCCATCACCTCGGTCGAGAAGTGGTCCGTGTACCAGTGCCGCCACGACTGCGTGGCCTCCGAGCGGTAGATCGTCGCGCCCTCGCGCGTGTCGTCCTCGAACTTCGTCTGCACCTGGCCGCCGCCGACGGTCGACACGAAGCGATCGTTCCTGGTCGCCGCGACGTCGAGGGCCAGGCTCACGCCCGGGCCCTGCGTGAGCGCGATGACGCCGCGCGACTCCGGGTCCGCGCCGCCGAACGCGTTGTAGACGAAGCCCGGGATGAGCGCGACGCGGCGCGAGAGGCGTACGGGGACGAAGATCTGCGTCTGGAGGAACAGCAGCGTGAACCGCGCCGCGATCGTCGAGGGGATGATCGGGTTCGGCTCGGCCGGCGGGCCGGCGCCGTCCCATGGCGCCTGCACGAGGAGCGTGGTCGTGGTCACCGGGCCGTAGGCGCCGAACTGGTAGGCCGAGAGCCGCCACCGTTGCCGCACCGCCTCGAAGCCGAAGCCGCCGTTGTGCAGGGCGGACAGAGGGGTGTCGTTCGGATCCGCCTGGTTCAACGTCAGCGGATTGATCAGGTTCGGATCGGGGAACCGCCGCGCCCACGAGTGGGTGTAGACGAACCGCGGCTGGTAGATCGCGACGAAGTGGTTCTGCCCGCCGCTCCAGATGAAATCGTAGCGGAGCTGCGGGTTCAGCTCCGTCTCCGCGGCATCGATGTCGCTGCCGAAGCGGACGCGCTCCTCCGCGCGGACCTGGACGTACGCCTGTTGCGCGACGTCCATGGGCACGACGGCAGGAAGGGGCAGCATCGCGCGAGGAGCCTCGCGGCTACGTATATCGGCTCTCGGGTGGCGCTCACAAGATCGTCTGCGCGGCACGTGCCTTGCTGGCCGGTCGACCCTCAGGAACGGAGGAAACCATGAGCGTGCGCGCGGCGGCGAAGACGACGACCGATCACGACGAGATCCGCAGGTGGGTCGAGAAGAACGGCGGGTACCCGGCGCGCGTGAAGGCGACCGGACGCGGGAAGGGGGACCCCGGGATCCTTCGCATCGACTATCCGGGCTTCAGCGGCCAGGAAACGCTCGCGCGGATGGACTGGGACGAGTGGTTCGAGGCGTTCGACGAAAACCGCCTCGCGTTCCTCTATCAGCCGAGCACGCGCTTCTCGAAGCTCATCGCTCGCGGCACCGCTGCGCGCAGGACCGCCACAGCGGGGCGCACGGGCGGGGCGAAGAAGACCGCAGCGCGCGCTCCGAAGCGCGGCACCGCGCGCCGTGCAGCGGCCACGACCAGGGCAACGCCCGCGAAGCGCAGGACGAAGCGAGCCGCTTCGAGTCCGACGAAGCGCCCGGCCAAGCGCGCCGCCAAGCGCACGACACGCGCCTCTCGTCGGGCCTGACGATTGCACGCGCACGCCGCATGCGTTGCGTTCTCGCGCGTGTCCGGCTCGTCGCGACCGACGGCGCGCCCACGGCCGCCGACCTCCTCGCGCGCGAGCTGCCCACCGTACGCGTCGAGGTCACGGATGCATGCGGCGTCTGCGATGCGATCGTCGATGCCGACACGTGGACCGCGGCGACCGATCTCTCGGCGGTCGACGAGGCGGTCGACGCGTCGCCGTCGGACGCGATC
>WBZO01004495.1_pt1 | contig 15067 bp, 10 predicted proteins | sample 5204261 | NCBI WGS metagenome assembly WBZO01 (sample SAMN12412400, study PRJNA552823) | activated sludge metagenome | isolation source: activated sludge from anammox sidestream of wastewater treatment plant... | place: USA: North Carolina | collected 2017-09 | reverse complement strand
GTGCTCCGGCGCCTGGTCACGCCGGATCCGAAGGGTGGACCGCCGCCGATCGAGGTGCTCATCGACGTGGCCGCCGACGTCAACCGCGCCGACCCGTCGCTGACGACGAAGCTCGAGCCGCAGGACTATGCGAGCATCGCCCACGAGGTCGCCGACTTCTGCTCGCATCCGTCGCGCGGCCTCGAGCAGGTCTACGAGCTGATCAAGCAGGCGACGAAGGATCAGTGAAACGCGCTCTCGGTCTGGGTCTCGGGCTCGCCGTACTCCTCGCTGCGGGTGACGCCGGCGCGGCAGGGTTCTACTTCTCCGACCGCGGCGTGCGCCCGATGGGCCGCGCGGGCGCGTACGTCGCCGGCTCCGACGACCTCGGCGGTCTCTGGTACAACCCCGCCGGCCTCGCCGAGGCGGGCACGAGCGTCCTCGCCGACTTCTCGTGGCTCCGGTTCTCGAGCGAGTACACGCGCGAGCTCCGCATCGTCGACGCCGACGACACGGTCCGCTACGTGCGGAACCCGAGGGTGACCGGGTCCTCGCCGGTCATCCCGTTCCCCACCGTCGCAGGCTCGTACAACTGGGGCGACAAGAAGGAGTTCACGATCGCCGGCGGCTTCTTCGCCCCGTACGCGGCGATCGCGACCTATCCCGCGACGGTCGAGGGGCAGCCCTCCCCCGCGCGCTACGCGCTCGGATCGTTCGACGGCTCGGCGCTGATCTTCACCGGCGGCTTCTTCGCCTACCGGCCGAACGAGAAGATCCGGCTCGGCATCGGCCTGGGCGCGCTGGTCGGCGTGTTCCAGTCCACGGTCACCTTCAGCGCGATGCCGCCCGATCGCCTGTTCGGCGCGCCGGAGCAGCCGGAGTACGACGCCGAGAGCCGCTTCCGCGTCGGCCCGATCATCGCGCCCACGGGCAACATCGGCGCGATCTGGAAGCCGATCGACGAGCTGCGGCTCGGCACGAGCCTCCAGGCGCCGGTGGTGATCAGCTCGCACACGAACTTCGCCGTGCGCCTGCCCACGAGCGCCGTGTTCGACGGGGCGCGCGTGACCGGGACCGATGCGCACGTGCGCTTCAAGCTCCCGCCGGTGTTCCGCGTCGGCGCCGAGGTGCGGCCGATCCCCGAGCTGCGCGTCGAGCTCGCCTACGTTCGCGAGTTCTGGAGCATCCACGACGCCATCGAGCTCACGCCGGAGGGGACCGCCATCGAGGGGATCACCGGCCTGCCCCGCCACTTCCCGCTGCCGCCGATCAAGTTCGCCCGCAACTTCCAGGACAGCAACTCGATCCGCCTCGGCGGCGAGTACCGCTTCAAGCTCTGGGGCTACGACATGGATCTGCGCTCGGGGGTCTCGTACGAGACGTCGGCGGTCCCGCGCGAGTACCTGTCGCTCCTCACGATCGACATGGACAAGATCACGCTCGCGGTGGGCGGCGGCATCTACGTCGGCGAGCACTGGCGCCTCGACGCGACCTACGCGCACCTCTTCGCCTCGAGCGTGAACGTGCCTGCGGACGTCGCCCAGATCGGGCGCATCAACCCCATCGCGGGCAACGCTCCGCTCGAGGCGATCAACGGCGGCCAGTACGCGGCGAGCGCCGACCTCATCGGCGTCGGTGCGCAGTACAAATTCTGACCAGCGGCCCTAGGATGGCCGGGAGCGGCCCATGCCCCCGGAGACCCTGAAGACGAACCTGCTCGCGATGCCGCCCTCGAGCGGCGCGGGCGCGGCGCACGTCTTCACGGACGAAGAGGACCACGCGCTCGTCCAGCGCCGGCTCGGCCTCGTCTACGGGATCATGGGCGCGCTCGTCCTGTTCTTCTGGGTGGTGGGCGTCGTGCTCGTCGGCGCGACGATGCCGGAGCGCTTCTGGGCGTTCCACCTCAGCGCCGCCAAGATCCTCCACCTCGTGACGGGGCTCGGTCTGCTCGGCGTGTGGCGCCTCTGTCTGGGGCCGCTCCGACCACGATGGCTCCTCTCCGTGATGGACGTCGTCGGGGCGCTGAAGACGATGACCATCGCGTCGCTCGTCGTCGCGCTCACGCCCGTGGGGCTCCGTGCCGAGTTCATCGGCCTCGCGCCGCTCACCCTCTTCGCGTGCCTGCGCGCGGCGCTCGTGCCGAGCCCTCCGCGGTGGACGGCGCTCGTCGCGCTCGTGGCCGCGCTGCCGCTCCCCGCAGGCGGGTACGTCGCCGCCCTGCGCGATCCGACGTGGCCGGAGGCGCTCGTGCCGCGCGCCTCGGTCGTCGTGCTCGAGGTCGCGTGGTGCGTCGGCGCAGTGGTCGGGGCGTTCGCGATCGCGAAGGTGGTCTACGGCCTCCGCGCAGAGGTGAAGAGCGCGATGCGCCTGGGGCAATACACGCTCGAGGAGAAGATCGGCGAGGGCGGCATGGGCGCGGTGTATCGCGCCCGCCACGCCTTGCTCCGCCGCCCCACCGCGGTGAAGCTCCTCGCGCCCGAACGCAACGATCGCACCCACGTGCAGCGCTTCGAGCGCGAGGTCCAGCTCACGAGCATGCTGACGCACCCGAACACGATCGCGATCTACGACTTCGGGCACACACGCGACGGCGTCTTCTACTACGCGATGGAGCTGCTCGACGGCGTCTCGCTCGAGGAGCTCGTCGACAAGGAAGGACCGCAGGCGCCCGGGCGCGTGGTGCACATCCTGGCGCAGGTCGCCGGTGCGCTCGCGGAGGCGCACGACGCGGGGCTGATCCATCGCGACGTGAAGCCCGCGAACGTCTTCCTCTGCGCGCGCGCCGGCACGAAGGACTTCGTGAAGGTGCTCGACTTCGGGCTCGTGAAGCAGGTCGACTCGACCGACCCGGCGCTCAGCCGCGCCGATGCGATCGCCGGGACGCCGCTGTACATGGCCCCGGAGAGCATCACGGACGCCGGGGGAATCGATGCACGCGTAGACATCTACGCGCTCGGCGGCGTCGCGTACTGGCTGCTCACGGGCACGGCCCCGTTCGATGGGGCCAACCTGGTCGAGATCTGCAGCCATCACCTCCACACGCCGGTCGAGCCGCCGTCCAAGCGTCTCGGCGCAGCCGTGCCGCAAGCCCTCGAAGACCTCGTCCTCCGGTGCCTCGCGAAATCGCGCGACGAGAGGCCGTCGTCCGCAGCCGACCTGCTCGGCCTGCTACGTGCTTGTCAGGAACAGCTGCCGTGGGACCCCGAAAATCTTGCTGCGAACCATGCTGCGCAGTGAGCGTCTCATGACGGAAAAATGGCCGCTTCGACCTTGCCCCGGCGGCCGGTACCAGCTAACCCGTTGACCCGATGCTGCCGCGCCAAGCTGCCGATTACCGCACGCTGCTCTGGGCGTTCGTCCTCATGCCGGCCACCCTGATTGCGCAGCTCGCGAACCCGAAGCTCGTGCCCTACCTGGCGCCGTTCAGCTTCTACTTCGCGATGGCGGCCGGGACGATCGCGCACAACCACAATCACGTTCCGACGTTCTCGAACAAGAGCGTGAACGCGTTCTTCGCGAACTGGATCTCGCTCTTCTACGGGTACCCGTCCTTCGCGTGGATCCCGACGCACAACCTGAACCACCATCGTCACGTCAACCGCGAGGGCGACGCGACCATCACGTGGCGTCACACGAACCGGAACACCTGGTACGTCGCGGTCACGTACTTCTTCGTCTCGGCGTACTACCAGAAGTTCCCGATCGGCGAGTACATCGCGAAGGCGAAGGCGAAGAACCCCCGCCTCTACCGCCAGATCGTCCGGCAGTACGCGGTGTGGATCTCGGGGCTCGTCCTCCTCTTCGCGCTCTCGGTGACGATGCACGGCTGGAAGACCGGCTTCATGGTCTTCGCCCTCGCCTACGGCCTGCCCACGTTGTTCGGTCCGTGGTCGATGATGTGGTTCAACTACATGCAGCACGTCCACACCGACCCGTGGTCGAAGCGGAACCACTCGCGCAACATCACCGGCCGCGTCTTCAACTTCCTCGTCTTCAACAACGGCCTGCACACCGTGCACCACGACAACGCGGGCCTGCACTGGAGCAAGGCCTACGAGGCGCACGCGAAGATCGCGAGCGAGATCCATCCGGAGCTCAACTGGCGCAGCTTCTGGTGGTGGATCATCCGCGGCTACGTGATCCCGGCCTTCGTCCCGAGCATGGAGACGAAGCAGATCGGCCGCGCGCCCTTCGATCCGCCGCCGAACGTGAAGCCGGCGAAGCGCACGGACGACAACGGCGCTCCGGCGATCGACTCCGTCGACGCCCTCGAGGCCGGCTCGAACGCGCAAATGGCCTGATCGAACCGTACCAAGCCCGGTGTACTCTTCCGAACCGGAGGAGTGCATGGGTAAGTGGCTTGTCGTTCTCGGGACGATCTTCCTCGGGCTCGTGGTGTGGAGCGCGCCGGCCTTCGCGCAGGAGCGCTGTCCGTACACGGTCTCGGGCGAGATCACGGCCGGTGATCCGGTCCAGGCCGGACGCCTCAAGAACAGTGCCCCGAGCACGTGCGCGGCGCCGAAGACCGTCCCCGATCTCCAGGCGCCCGTGCAGCCGGCCCGGTTCGACTCGTACATGCTGAAGAACCGCTCCGCGACGGCGGTCTGCGTGACGGTGACGGTGACGCCGACGGGAAGCTCACCCCTCAGGTCGGGCGCCTACCTCGAGAGCTTCGACCCGCAGAACCCGCAGGCGAGCTACCTCGGCGACAGCGGCAACATCGAGGCAGCCGGCCAGACGTACTCGTTCCTCGTTCCCGCGCTCGCGAAGTTCGTGGTCACGGTGAACGAGGTCGGAAACAGCGGAGGCACGTACGACCTCTCGGTCAATGGTTGCGGCTCGGTCGTCGTCACGGGGGTCACGCCCAACGCCGGCCCGGTCGCGGGCGGGACGGGCGTCACCATCACCGGCTCGGGCTTCCTCGCGGGCGCGACGGTGACGGTCGGCGGCGCCGCCGCGACCGGCGTCAACGTGGCGAACGACTCCACCATCGTCGCGACCACGCCGGCGGGCACCGCCGGTCCCGTGTCGGTCGTGGTGACCAACCCGGGCGGCGCGTCGTCGGTGCTCGAAGACGGCTTCGTGTACGTCGCCCCGGCGGCGACCACGCTCACCCTCGCCTCCAGCATCAATCCTGCGATGGTCGGTCAGACCGTCACCTTCACCGCAAAGGCCGAGAGCGGCGCCGGCACCCCGGTGGGTAACGTCGTGTTCAAGGACGGCACGAACACGCTCGGCACCGCCGGTCTGAACAACGGCACGGCCACCTTCTCGACGCCGGCCCTCGCGCTCGGCGTCCACGCGATCACCGCGGTCTACGCCGGCAACGCGACGTTCGAGCCGGCGACGAGCGCCGTCGTCTCGCAGGTGGTCACGACGGCGAAGACGTCCACGTCGATGGCGGTCTCGGCGAACCCGACGATCGTCGGCAACACCATCCACTTCACCGTCGTCGTCGGCCCGATCCCTCCGGCGACCGGCGTCCCGACCGGAACGGTCACGGTGAGCGCGGAGGGCACGCCCGTCGGCCCCGCCGTGCCCCTCGACGCCAACGGCCGCGGGACGGTCACGACGAGCTCGCTGCCCGTCGGGACGCACGCGATGGTCGCGGCCTACTCCGGCGACGCGAGGTTCGCATCGAGCGTCTCCACACCGCTCAGCCTCCGCGTCGACGCGCGCGTCGGCGGGCCCGACGGCGGCGTCTTGCCGGCCGTCGACGGCGGCAGCTCGGGCGGCGTCGCCGACGCGGGCGCGAACGAGGCGGCCGGCGAGGCGAGCGGCGGCGGCGGCTGCGACTGCCGCACGTCCGGCGGGTCGGCGTCCTCCGCGGGAGTCCTCGCGTTCGCGACCCTCGCGCTCGTCGGGCTGTCGCGCCGTCGCCGTCGTTCGTGATCACCGCGCGCAGCGGTCGATCATCCGGAGCACCGAGTCGCGCCGTCCTCCCGACGCCCCCTTGAACGGGTCGTCGGGAGACGCGATGCGGGCAGCGACGCGTCGGAGCGCGGCCTCGTCGCCGAGGGCGCACGCGGCGATGGCCCGCTGGCGCAGGGTCTCGCGCGCGATGCGCGGCGTCGGCAGCGCGCCCGCGAGCGCGGCATCGAGCGCGGCCGCCCCCTTCTCGAAGAACCCGCGCGAGATCATGTTGCGCCCGACGAGGTAGTCGGCGAGGGGCGAGGACGTGCTCGTCTGCCACGCGCCGAGCGCGACGCCTCCGACGAAGATGTCGGGCCCGTGCTTCGCGTCGCCGAGCAGGAGCGCGAGGACGGCCGGTCGCGCGTCCTCGCTCCGCGCCGCGATCGCCTTCACCTCGAGGGTCCGCGCCGCGTCCTCGTCGAGCGAGCGCGCGGCGAGCGCGTCGTAGCGCTTCGCAGCGCTCTCGGTTGCGCCCTCGATCAGCTCGGCATCGGCCAGCGCCTCCTCGGCCCGGTCCCTCCACGATCGCGGCGTCTTCTCGTCGGCCACGAGCGCCTCGAGCGCCGCCTTGCCCGCCGCCTTGTCGCCGTGACGGCGCATCGTCGTCGCGCGGCCCTGGCGCGACGCCCAGTCGGACGGATCCTTCGCCAGCGCCTCTCCGTACCTCTCGATCGCCTCCGCGTACCGCTGGGAATCCCGGCACGTGTCGGCCTCACTCCGCAGGGCGTCGACGACGTGCGGGCACTTGCGCCCGAAGATGCCCGGTCGCTTGAACTTCGCGCGCGCGAAGCTCTCCGCTTCGTCCGGCAGCGGGATCTCCTCGAGCCAGGCGTGGAAGGCGCCGTCGAGCGCGGCCCAGTCCTTTCCCGTGAGCGCGACGATGTCAGCTCCGCCGTACCAGGCGTGCACCTTCTCGATGCCGAACGTCTTCGCGACCCACTCGATGAACGCGCCCGCCAGCGTGTAGCTCTTCGCCGATGCGTCGCCGAGGAAGCCCAGCGAGAAGACGTGATCCATCGGCGGAAGGATCCCGATCTGCATCATCGCGCGCGCCCACTGCGGATCGGTGAGGTCCTCGTCGTCGGGCGAACCGAAGACGGCGACGCCCTCGATGAGCCCCGGGTTGGGCACGAGGCCGCCGGCGGCGCCCGCGATCCGGAACGGCCCGCGCCCGAAGCTTCCGGCGACGACGTGCGCGAGCTCATGACCGAGCACGGGGTGCGGATAGCCGGCGAGCTGGAGGTAGACCTCCTCGCGCCACGGCTTCGCGATGTACGTGTGCGCGCCGCCCATCAGCCGCTTCTTGTCGTCGGCGTCGCGGAAGAAGAATGCGCGCACGCGCGCCGGCCCCTTCGTGCCGAGCGCCTTCTCCACCTGCGCGATCTGCTCGTCGCAGTCCTTCACGAGGAGGTTCGCCTCCTGCTCGCGCGTCGTCGAGGGATAGACGACGTCGCAACGCGCACCGTGCTTCTCCGCGCCGAGGTCCTTCGCGATGGATGCGGCGGTGCTCATGTGCCCGAGCTTCGCGCCCGCGAGGAAGACACCGAGGCTCGCGGCCCCGCATGCGCAGGCGAGCAGCGAACGCCAGTCGAGCGCGACGCGCCATCCGCGCTCGGAGCGATCCATCGTCGACGCCACGAGCGCATACGCGGCGAGCGTCGCCAGCGATCCGAGGCGGTAGGTGAGCAGCGGCGCCCCCGCGTCGATCACAGTGTCGTAGAGCGTCCCGCTGAAGTAGCCCGCGAACGGATCGAAGGCGAAGACCATCGGAGAGCCGTAGAAGCGCCACAGGCTGATCGCGATGCCGCCCATCGGTCCCGCGAGCGCGAGGAGCACCGCGGCGAGACGCCGTCTGCGGAGGCGACCACGCCGGACGAGGACGCCTAGCCACTCGCCGGAGAACGCCCCCCACGCGCCGCCCATCACCGCGCCGGTGCCCGCGGCCAGGAGGAAGTACAGGAGCGCGCCCCAGAGCTCGCAGATGCCTACGCGCGCGGCATGGAGGAGCGCCGTGATCAGCGAGATGCCGGAGAACGCCAACCCCGCGAGCACGCCGCGACCGAGCGCGCCGAGCGGGCTCAGGCGCTCGTCGTCACGGGAGACGTCGAGCGCGGTGGCGATCGCGGCCGCCGACGGCGTCACCAGACCGGACGCGAGCGACTGCTCGTAGCCCGGGCCGCCGAACAGCGGCAAGAAGCCGATGCCGCCCATGAGGACGCCGACGACGATCGCTGCGTTCCGGTAGGGCGGCGGAATCCTCATCGGCATCGCCGGTGCGGTCGGTCGGTCGCTCCACGGGTCCCTTACGGCTCGGCCGCGGCCGAACCGTCGCTCTGCCCCGCCGGCGTCGAGGACGGCGGCTCGAGGACGAGCGGCAGGACCTCGTCCACCTTCTTCACGAGATGGACCTTGAGCTCGGAGAGCACGTCCTTCGGCACCTCCTCGAGGTCCTTCTCGTTGCGCGAGGGCACGAGCACCTCCTTGATGCCCGCGCGATGCGCCGCGAGGAGCTTCTCCTTGATGCCGCCGACCGGCAGCACCTGCCCACGGAGCGAGATCTCGCCGGTCATCGCGACCTCCTTCTTCACCGCGGCGGCGAGCAGGAGCGACGCGACGGCCGAGAACATCGTGATGCCCGCCGACGGACCGTCCTTGGGCGTTCCGCCCTTCGGGACGTGGAGGTGGAGATCGATCGATTTCAGGAACTCGGGATCGAGGCCGAGGTCCTTCGCGTGCGCGCGCACGAACGACATCGCAGCGGCCGCCGACTCCTGCATCACGCCCTTCAGGTTGCCGGTGACCATGATCTCGCCCTTGCCGGGCATCTTGGTCGCCTCGATGAAGAGGATGTCGCCGCCGGACGGCGTCCACGCGAGGCCGGTCGCAACGCCGGGCGAGCTGGTGCGCTCGGCGAGGTCCGGCGTGTACTTCGGCGGTCCGAGGGCCTTCATCACGAGCTCGGGCGTCGCCACCTCGTGGACGTCCTCGCCCTCGGCGAGGCGCATCGCGACGTGACGGCAGACCGATCCGATCTCGCGTTCGAGGCCGCGGACGCCCGCCTCGCGCGTGTAGCTCTCGAGGATGGTCACGATGCCCTCGTCCTCGAAGCGGAGGCGCTCGTCCGTGAGGCCGTGCGAGCTGAGCTGCTTGGGGACGAGGAACTCCTTGGCGATCGACTTCTTCTCCGCGCGCGTGTAGCCGGGCACCTCGATGACCTCGAGGCGGTCCCAGAGAGGCCCCTGGATGGTCTCGGGGTTGTTCGCGGTCGCGAGGAACGTGATCTGCGAGAGGTCGAACGGCGTGTCGATGTAGTGGTCCTGGAACGTGCCGTTCTGCGCGGGGTCGAGCACCTCGAGGAGCGCCGCCGCCGGGTCGCCCATCATGTCGACGCCGAGCTTGTCGATCTCGTCGAGCACGAAGACCGGGTTCTTCACGCCGACCTTCTTCAGGCCCTGGACGATGCGGCCTGGCAGCGCGCCGACGTACGTGCGGCGGTGCCCGCGGATCTCCGCCTCGTCACGCACGCCGCCGAGCGCGATGCGGTGATAGCGCCGACCCATCGAGCGCGCGATCGAGCGACCGAGGCTCGTCTTTCCGACGCCGGGCGGCCCGATGAAGCAGAGGATCGGGCCCTTCTTGTCGGCGCGCAGCTTGCGCACGGCGATGTACTCGACGATGCGCTTCTTCACCTTCTCGAGGCCGAAGTGATCCTCGTCGAGGCAGCGGCGGCAGTCGGCCGGATCGAGCTTGTCGGTCGTGGTCTTGTTCCACGGCAGATCGGAGAGCCACTCGAGGTACGTGCGCGTGACGTTGTACTCGGCCGACTGTTGCTGCATGCCGGACAGGCGCGCGAGCTGCTTCTTCGCGATCTTGAGCGCGTCCTCCGGGAGCTGGGCGAGGCGGATGCGCTCGCGGAGCTCCTCGACGTCGTCCTCGTCGGTCTCGCCGAGCTCCTCGCGGATGCTCTTCATCTGCTGGCGCAGGATGAGCTCGCGCTGGTTCTTGCCCTCGTCCGCGACCATGCTCGAGATCTCGCGCTTCACGCGGAGCAGCTCGAGCTGCTTGGTGACCATCGAGAGCACGAGCCGCACGCGCTCCTTCACGTCGAAGGTGGCGAGGACCTTCTGCTTGTCGGCCACGGTCACGTGATCGACCGTCAGGTTCGATGCGATGAGATCGGCGAGCGCGCCGGACTCGCGCACGTTCTCGAGGATGCCGCTCGTCTCCTTCGGGAGGTTCGGCATGATCTCGAGGAGCTCGCGCGTGGCGTCTCGGAGCTGGGTGCCGAGGCGATCGAGCTCGGCATCGCGCTCGAGGTCCTCGGCGACGCGCCGGATCTTCGCGCGCATGTACGGCTCGAGCGACGCCTTGCCCGCGACCCGCAGGCGCGACAGGCCATGGAGGACGACCGAGTAGTTGGCGACGCCCAGGCGGATGACCTTCACCACCCGGGCGACGGTGCCGACGTCGTAGATGTCGTCGAAGCCGGGCTCGTCCACGTCGGCGTCGCGCTGGCTGACGATGCCGACGACCGCGCGGTCCTGGCCGAGGAGGTCCTCGACGAGTCGGACGCTGCGCGCGCGGCCGACGTTGATCGGCACCACGCTCGCGGGGAAGACCACGCTGTTTCGGAGCGGGAGGATCGGCAGGGTCTCGAGATCGGAACGCGGGTCTTGGCTCACGGACGTCCTCTATATTGAAGGACGAAGGTTAGTCTTTCGATGGCGCGTCCGGCAGCGAAAATTCGGTTCGGCCGGCGCGAGCTGCTCCGGGGGGCCGCGGCGGTCGGGCTGGCCGCGTGCAGCGCCTCGCCGCGGCCGGGGCCAGTCGGGCCCCCGCGGCTCGAGGGTGCCGTGTCGCTCTGGTCCTGGTTCGACCTCCCGGCGGAAGACCCACGCAGCCGCGAGCTGTCGGGCATCGCCTGGGACGGCGCGACGCGCACGCTGTGGGCCGTGCAGGACGAGACCCCACGCATCGTGGCGCTCCGTCCCGATGACGACCTGCGGAGCTGGCGCTTCGGCGAGACGGTCGACGTCACTGCGTCCGGACCGCTCGACCTCGAGGGCATCGCCGTGGTTCCCGGCGGCTTCCTGGTCTGCAGCGAGGACGGTCCGCGCATCCTCGAGGTCGACCGTCAGGGGGCGCTCCGGCGCGAGCTGACGCTGCCGGCGCGCCTCCGCGATGCGCGACAGAACAAGAGCCTGGAGTCGCTCGCGATGAGCCCGACCGGACGATATCTCTTCACGACCAGCGAGGCTGCGCTGGCGGGCGACGGCGCGATGGCGACGCGCGCCGAGGGCACGCGCGTGCGCATCCTCCGCCTCGCCCGCGGGATCGACCGATCGGACAGCGAGGTGAGCGAGCACGTCTACGCCACGGATCCGGCGCTGCGGGACGGAGGCGACCACGGCGTCTCGGAGCTCGCGGCGCTCGGCGACGACGAGCTGCTCGTGCTCGAGCGCGGCTGGCTGAAGGGCGCGGGCAACACCGTGCGCATCTACCGCGCGACCCTGAACGAGCGCGCGAGCTGCCTGGGCCTCGCGACGCTGCCGGCGGGGGGACCGTCGCTCGAGAAGACGCTCGTGGCCGACCTCTCCAGGCTCGCCGTTTCAGGGCTCCCTCCGCCGAAGCAGCCGCAGGCGAGCCCGATCCTCGACAACTACGAGGGCCTCGCCGTCGGTCCGCACCTCCGCGACGGGCGGTCGACCCTGATCCTCGCATCCGACGACAACGGCCGGAGCGACCAGGTCGCACGCATCCTCGTCCTCGTCTTCGGCTGAGCTAACATCCTTTCATCGTGGGGAGAACGTCCGCCGTCGTCGCCGCAGCCGCAAGCGCATGCGTGGCGTGCACGCTCGTGACGGGCGTGGGCGATCTCGATCCCAGCCTCGACCCGGGCGGCGTCCTCGGCGGCGACGGGGGCCCGGTGATCGACGCAGCCGGCGGCGACGCGACGTCGGATGCGCCGATGCCGTTCGACGCGGGAAGGGACCTCGAGGCCGTCGACATCGCCGACGTGGGCAGCGCCGATCGCTCGACCGGGCTGCCCAACCAGCAGCACCTCGTCTGGGCGCCCAAGGCTTCGCGCTGGGTCCTCTTCTACGTCGCGAGCGGCGCACCGAACGCGCTCCGCACGAAGATCTCCGCCGACTTCGTCACGTGGACCGACGGCGCCGAGCTCCCCCTCCCCCACGCGCACGGCGGCGAAGGACGGAACGTCGCCGTCGCGCGCGCGACGATCGCCGACAAGGACGTCTTCCACCTCGCGCTCTCGTTCCGCGTGGCGAGCGACGATCACCGCGAGTACGACGCCCGTGCGGTGCTCACGGGCGAGGCGCTCGCCTTCGAGCCCCCGAGCGAGGTCACGCGATCGCTCCAGGCGAGCCCGGGCCTCGACATCGACGGGGCTTCGGTGGCGATCGCCGCCGACGGCTTCGTCACCCACTTCACCGGCTACCGCACGAACAACCCCGACGGCACGGGCGGCACCGGCAACGCGTACGCCCTTCGCTCGAGCATCGCCGACACCGGCGGCGCGTGGGCCCCCACGTACTCGAACACGACGATCGAGGTCGTGAACATCCTCTGCAACGCACGCGCGACGGTACCGTTCGGCCCCGACGGGCTCCTGACCTTCTACGAGAAGGGCGACACGGAGCCGAACCCGCGCAACGTGCGATGGTCGCGCTCGTCGGGGGCGAGCTGGTCGTCCGAGCTCGACGTCTTCCCCGGCTCCGCGACGATGGCGCCGGGCGACTGGACCGTGCTGGCGACGAACGCGGGCGACGTGCACGTCGTCCGCCGCGCGCTCGCGGGCGCGTTCGATCACCGACGGTACAACGGGTCGGTGATGCAGGCCGCCGGCGCGATCGCCGACGACGCGCTCGAGGGCGGCGCAGGGATCGCCCTCGTCCCGCTCGACGGCGCGACGATGATGCTCGCCGGCGTATCGGTCGACGAGGCCATCCGGGCGACGACGTGGAACGGCTCGGCATGGAGCGCGTGGGCGACGATGATCGCGCCCGCCGCCGGAACGCGTCGCTGGCTCAGCGCTGGTGGCGTCGAGGGCGGGCCCGCCGCCCTCGTCTGGACCGAGAATCGTGGGACGACCCACGTGATCGCCGGCATCCGGATCCGATGAACTCGTGCTAGAACCAGGGCCCTCATGGTGCGCAAGGCAGCCGTCGCCCTGCTCCTCGCCGCATGCGCGGCGTGCGCCGGCGCGTGTGCAGCGCCCAAGGCCGAGGACCCGCATTCGGTGCTGCGCGCATACGCGCGTGCGCTCGACGAGGGCCGCGCCGAGGATGCGTACCGGATGCTGAGCGAGGAGGCTCGACGCGGGATCTCGCTCGAGGCCTTCCGCCGGATGGTGAAGGACAACCCGGAAGAGGTCCGCGAGATCGCGCGCTCGCTCTCGCGGCCGACGGCGACGCCGGTCGTCACCGCGACCGTGACGAGCTCGAATGGACAGGAGCTGCAGCTCGTGCTCGAGAACGGGCGGTGGAAGGTCGAGGCGACCGCCATCGATCTCTACGCGCAGGACACGCCTCGACATGCCATCCAGGGCTTCGTGCGCGCGGTCGAGCGCAAGCGCTACGACGTCGTCCTGAAGTACGTGCCCGACGCGCACAAGGAAGGCCTGGACGCGAGCAAGCTCAAGGCGGCGTGGGAGGGGCACGACAAGGAGGAGATCGAGCAGGTCGTCTCGAACCTCAAGCAAGCGCTCCCCTCGGCCACCATCGAGGAGACCGGCGATCGGGCGACGATGTCCTACGGCCCGGGCACGATGCAGCTCGTCCGCGAACGAGGCCTCTGGAAAATCGAGGATTTCGACTGATTTCACCGCACTTTGATTCGAATGCAGCCGAGCTGCGTCGAACACCGGAGAGGACGTCTTCCATGCGCAAGATTCTGTTCCCCCTCGCCTTCATCACCGCCACCACCGGTCTTGCGTGCAGCTTCCAGATGCGGGCGGGCGGCGGCTCGCAGACGCCGAACAACCAGGCGCAGAACACGGCGACCGCGCAGCCGACCACGCCGGCCGCAACGAGCGCCCCGGCAGCGACGGCGACCAGCCCGGCCGCGACCGCGCGGGTCAAGCTCGGCAAGCAGAAGTTCCCGTCCCCCACGCCCACGACGACGGCGACCACGACGGCCGCCCCGACGGCGACCGGCACGTCGACCGCCCCTCCGGGCGTCGCGGTCGTCAGCGGCACGACGCCGTTCGGCAGCGGGACGCCGGACCCGTCCGGCTGGAAGGGCACGATCTCCTGGCTGCCCGCGGGCACGACCAAGCTCCCGAACATGGGCCAGCAGCCGGCCGCCGGCTACCTCTTCATCCACGAGCTGAACATCGGCGTTCGTCCGTTCAGCGAGGGCTTCCCGGGCGTCGATGCGAGCCGGAAGGAGAACTTCGCGATCCGCTACGAGGCCCCCCTCGTCGTGAACAACGAGGCGGACTACGAGTTCAAGCTCGCGGCCGACGACGGCGCCGTCCTCCTCATCGACGGGACGGTCATCGTCGACAACGACGGCGTCCACGACTTCAAGGACAAGACGGGCCCGGTTCACCTCGTGAAGGGCACGCACGTCATGACCGTCGACTACTTCCAGACGACCGGCAACGTCGGCCTCCAGCTCTTCTGCAAGAAGATGGGCGAGTCGACCGACAAGATCTGCGGCACGACCCTCTGACGACGGAAGGCGCGCCGCGACGTTTCGCAGCGTGCCGCCGTCTCGTCGTGCGCGCCACCGGGCGGCGCGCGCACGACGGCGCCGACGCCGAAAGCCGGCGCCGCGTGCGGCACGCATCGATCTCGCTGCTTTCGTCCTGCTACTTCATCTCTCGACCTCCTTTCCGGCTGTCTCGGAACCGAGTGCGGAGCACCACACGATCGGCTTCCTGGACCCAGGCGCCGTGTGGCGCCCCGCACTCCATCCGCTCCTCATCCGCCGCCACCGCTCGCGCGCGCAGTGACGACGACCGCACGCGCATGAGCACGACGCGGGCCAACAACGCGATCGTGTGATCACGCGCACCTAGGCAGCGTGACCATATGGCCGGGCCGATTTCGCCCTGGCCCTGGTCAGTGATCGATCTTTCGTACGCGAAGTGAATTTACGCGGACTTGGCTCGTCGACCGGGCATGAGGACCGACGAGCATCGATGGGCGGC
>WBZO01004492.1_pt1 | contig 15077 bp, 12 predicted proteins | sample 5204261 | NCBI WGS metagenome assembly WBZO01 (sample SAMN12412400, study PRJNA552823) | activated sludge metagenome | isolation source: activated sludge from anammox sidestream of wastewater treatment plant... | place: USA: North Carolina | collected 2017-09 | reverse complement strand
TTTAGGTTGTTTGGTTCGCTGCAAAATTTTTTGATGGTTGATGAATTGCTGATTCGAATTGCTGTTGGAATTTTTTCAATTCATCTATGCTTTCATATTTCTCAATCAATTTTTGTTTTTCCGCGTTCATGCGCGTTTATCCGCGTCCCAATCGGTGTTGGAATATTTCATCTTGGATTCGATTGATTACGCTGTTGCCTTACTCATCTCCACCATCAATCTCCTCAATCCAATCTTTTATTCACAACAAATTCCCGGAAACATCCATCCTTTTTGAAATCTTCCTAATTTTCCGAGCGAAACAAAACCACTCAGTCCAAAAATCATTTCGCCAAAACGTTGACTGTGGCGTGCGGTTCTGATATGTTACTCGTGCTTACAATCAATCAGTTTCCTCTACATCCTACAAAGAGGCGCGTCGTTCTCTCGGCGACGATGGATTACGCGGCGGTGTCGTTTCCTCAAGTGTAATCAACCAAAACAACCGCGAAGCATTTGCCCCACGCCGTTTCTTCCAACGCAAATCGAATAAACCTCTCAACCATTTCGTTTGACGCACCCAACGAAATCTTTTTGCGTGCGCGCCTCACAATCTTGAAAACCAGCACACGCGCAATCTTGGAACCACGGTTCCTGTTTGCTCTGCTGTAATCGTTTCCCGTAATCATCCAAAAGAAATTTTATGCGTCGAGTCATTTTTCTGTTCGTACTGTTTGGTGTATTGATATTCGCGGGATGCAGTAGCAGCGAGTCATTAGCAACGCAAACGCGCGTCTCAAATATCTCGTCACTCGTTTTCACAAATTCACCAACGCTTGAGCCAACCAAAACTCCAAGCGCAACACTGACCAGCACATTCACACGCACAGCAATGCCGACGCAAACCAAATCGCTCACGTCAACTCCAACCGCGATATTTACGCCATCGTCAACGCCGACTGCAACTCTGACCTCAACCAAACACTCGACGAACATTCCACCCGAACAACTCGCGCTGAGACACTTCCTTGAGGGACGCGTGTGGCTGAACGCGACCGAGCCGAAAGACGTTGCCAAAGGCGCAGCGCAGTATTTTTCAGGTAAAGCATTGCAGCAAACGATTCAAGAAGCGCAATGGGAAATCGAAAATCGAGTGCGCTACAAAATCGGTGAATTGACGGACAACCTATGGTCTGCAAAAAGCGACGAGGGCATTCTGATTTTTGAAACCACGCGCGCGGGAAAGGCAGCGCAGTACGACGAAAATTGGAAAATGGTCAATGAGTTTGAAGTGAATCCATTTTCCATCGTCTATGTGATGACATTCGATGAAAACGACAAACGCTGGAAAGTGAATCACACCAAATCAGCTGTGGACAAGGTAACGGGAAAATCACTGCTTGAGGAATAAACGCAATACGATTCAGAAACAAAAAGACGCATCTCGCAAGGATGCGTCTTTTTGTTTTGCAAGGAGGGCGAAATGAATCTCACCATGAAATAGAAACCTATCTGCAAAATCCAAATGGAGGAAATCATGAACGCACAAGAAATGGAACGACGTTTTCTCGGAAACTTTATTCACACGCTCACGCTGGATGAGCAAGTGAGTTGGCTACAAGCACAGCCAGAGATTGAGCAATCCCTGAACGCGAGGGTGAATGGAGAAAATTGGATGACGACCCCGTTTGCCGACGCGCTTGATGTCATTCGCAAATCACGCGCACAGCAAATCGAGCTCCACCAAGGACATGAGCAAACTGCCAATCAATTCACCATCGCTCAACTATTGAACGAGACGACGCTGCCGCATGGTGTTGTCGTCACTGTCACACCGCACGACGTTGCACTCGACACGTCGCTTGAACGCCGAGTAACGCTCGAATTTGTGACCGGTCATTCTGTCATTGCGCGTTACAACCTCGACCCAAAAGTCGGAAAGGGAAAACTTGCCGCGTCATACAAAAAGTTCGTGCGCGAACATCTCGCCGCGCGTTTGGCAAAGCGCGCGATGCAAACGTGACTCACACCAAAATCACACTACTTCAACACAACGCGTAATCGCAAGTCAGTTGCGGTTACGCGTTGTGTTTTTCCGAACGATTCTGTGCGCGGTTGACCACCCTCGCGGTCAGCCGCGCACAGCTCCGAAAGAGGACAACCCATGTTAGACATGAATCTCACTCACTCGTTTCCGAACACACACAACGATGCATTGGGAACATACCAGGATGACGCACAGTTAGAGCGCGCGGTCAACTCGCTGATGATGGTCCTGGCGCTCGAGAATTCGGGAATGTTCGAGGACGTCGCCCAAGTGACGCCCGAATTTGACGAACTCGAACACGAGCTCGCCAAGTTGCAAATGAACGAACTGCGCGCCGCGTATGAACACGTAGAGCAAACCGAGCTTGCGCTCGACGCTGCGCTGGCAGTGGCGAATGCGAACGCCGAAACCGAATTGCAAGCTGCGCGGGACGCGGTAGAAGAGATTGCACGCGAAATCAATCGCCTGCGCGACGAAACGATTACGCTTGAAAATGAATTCGAGCCGCAATATCAACAACTCGCGCAAGCGATGGGCGCGGAACGTCAACGCGCGGCAGAATTGCGAAACAAAGCGACGGGACTCAATCCCGAAGCGCGTTCGCAGTTTGAGTCAAAAGTCGAGTTGGTGTTGCAAGCGCGCCTACAGCCATTTGAACAGCAATTTGCCGCATTAGAAGCGGAACGCTCCGCGCGTCGTCACCCGCTTGAGGAACAGATTGCCGCGCTCGAATCACAGAAACGTGAACGCGAACAAGAATTGGAACGTGTAACGAACGGACAAAGCGAAACGCAGCAGCGCGCGTTGGCAATGCGTGAAGGACATGCAGAGGAAGGCGCGGCATTGTATAACGCGGTGCGTGAATTGTTAACCGCGCGCGAACATTTTGGCGCGCATGTCGAACGCGTAGAAAAAAATCTGGACGCACGTTTTCGCATGAAGGAGATTGCCAAGCGACGCGCACAATTCGTCGAACGCGCACGCCTCGAATTGGACGCGCCTATCAATGCACAAGGCGCGTTGGCAAGAGCGAAAGAGGGAGAGATTCAAGATGCCGGACGTCTCTTGCAACTTGCCTTGCGCGGCGGTTTGGACGAAACCAAGGCGAATGAAATTCGCCAAGAGATTGCGCGCGCCGAGTATGCTGTTCTCGTCAAAACATGGGAACACGATTTGCTCCGCCGCGCACCGCAACTGAACGGAATGGGCACGGTTAATCGCTACAAAGAAAACATCGCTGCCAAGAGCCGCGAGACGGGTTACGCATCCTTATCACGCGACCTCGCGCGTGCAATTGCCCATGCCGAGAAAATTGCGGGACAAGGTGTCGCCGCGCGACGACGCACGTTGGAAGCACACGCCGCGCAATACGTCAACAGTCAAAACAAATTCTTTTCCGCGCAGGTGATGCCCGATTCCGGGCGCGTGATGATTGCGGTGAAAAAGAATGGGGTGTGGTTGCGGCACGCGCTTTGTCAAATGGTTCAAGCCGACGGCAGCCATGAAATCAAAACGAACTATTACGAACACAAAACCGCGCTGGACGACCAAGCCGAGTGGGACACGCGACGCGCGCGGTTGGAAAAGCGTCTGCAGCATTTATTAGCAGGGCAAGGTGAAGAGACGCTTCAATAGGCAGAACAAACAAAGAGGGGTAGGTCAGCCCTACCCCTCTGCGATTTCATTGAACTGTAAAACTGCGCCATGCAGACTTTGTAGAGCCAATTCCGTTTGATGCGGTCACCCGCCAAAAATATGTCTTGCCTGACATAAGTGCTCTAGTTTTAAATTGGGAGATTGTAATCTCGTTCTGTGTCTCCACTTTCGGACCCTTTTTCGAACCTTCGCGAATGATAATGCTATAAGTGTCTGCACAGATCGCATCATCCCAATTGAGCAGCACTCTCTTTTTCTTGACACTAGCGCCATTTTTGGGTTTGGTGAGAGCAGGTTTGATTGGTTTCGTTGTACAGGCTTGGTTGTCTAATTCAATTGTTTGATCAATCGTGCCGTCACTTGCTTGATCGATCTCTAGTTGCATTGGAGTCGAAGTATTCCAATCGCCGTAGCGAAAGTAGTGGGTGTCTGCAGCCGCGATTTGAATGCCCTCATGGGCAAACGGTTGAAAGCCACTCGATGAAATACGGGTAATAGAAACACTATATTCACCATTGCCTGCATCTTTATTGCTAAATGCAAAAGTTCCGTTGTTGCTATCAGTGTTCAATTTTACGCGTTGATTTGCAGCGATGTCGGCTCCTTTAATTTGAAACTCATTACTCTCAGTCGCGCCTTCTAGGGACAAGGCAAGGTTAACGGGTTTGGTATCGCTGGCTTGATAACTAACTTCTTTGCCATCGCCGCTAATTGTAATCTGATCTTGAGTGGCAGTAGAGATGATGAGATCTTCAACCGTGACTGCATAACCCGGACCAAAATAGACGAAGGACGCTGTATCTGATTGTGTGAGCGTCGTGCCATCTAATATGGTTGTAAAAGCTTCGCCACTAGGCAAGTAGTATATGGGCTCTTGAGAAATGCCCAAGCCAGTTGGCAGTACGGATCCAAAAGCGTCAGGAATTTCATTGACGAATTGCTCACCAACAAATCCCAGTCGTCTATTTTCCGTATCGGTAATGAGCAGATGACCAGAGCCCTCTAACCATGCTTGCACCGATTCTGTTTCTGTTGCAAAGGTAATTTCATCCTGCCCGCACCAAGGGCACTCTGGCGTCTTGGTATAGTGAGAAATTGCAACCGCGCCCAGAGTATGACTACTTGCGTTTCCGGACCACGTACCCAAGCTACTCCCCAAATCATAACTCCAATTATTATTGTTCGTGTCAATAATTACCTTGCGATTGGCGTCGCCGGGATGATTACTATCATACACTTTGATCCAGCTGATTCCATTTCCTTTATCCTCAATTGCATAGGGCGTGATTGAATGAGCCGACAAATGATCTGATCTCTCAATAATCAAGCTCGTTGGATCGGAAGCATTACCAGACATGGCAAATCGCAATTGTTCCAGTACCTGGTTCGGGGTCTGAAGTTTGGAAGATTCGCGTTCATATGCGACAGGGTCTGGAATTTGTAGTGCGAAATAGTATGCAATGTGTCGGCGGATATTACTCAGCTCCAAGTCGTGCGCTGTGGTTGCTCCTTTTTGGAATTTGCTGGGCGCATCTCCTATTCCCTTAAAGAATCTCAGACCTGTCGAAGTGAACCCGTCGCAATGTCCACCTCTCATGAAAGAGTGAACCCGAAGTCTCCATTGGCTAGCAGTTTCGCGAATTTTGCAGGTTGTGCCCGACATGATGCAGACAGCGTTATCGCCAAACATTCGGCGCATATCCTGTACCGTGTAATCTCCAAGATTCATTCCGCCATAGTTTTCAAAATGATAACCATTGGGATCGGGGCGAAAGCTGAGATCCGCGATGACTTCCGCAATCTTATTCGCTGAAAATTCACTTGTATCACCATTCGGGCTCGTAGCTGTTGCAGTCAGGAGCGTATTCTCGGCAACGGCTACATTTGCCACAGCCCACTTTCCCTTGTTATTGGCTTCCGTAGCCAAGAGAAATGTTTTCCCTTCACCATATCCTAACTGATCAGCATCGGCAACATATAATTCTACTGTTGCGTTAGGACAACTCGTGCCACCAATTGTATAAGCGAGCGATGCCCCAGTGACAGACTTGATGACAGGAATCTGATAAAGATTGTTGCCACCCGTAGTACCTGAACACCCTCCAGTCGTTACGCCATTTGGGTAGTTTGAGGTTTTTGCCAGATCAACCCCAAGACTGGTATTTTGGAAAATAGAGTTCTCGGTAATGCGAATGCGCTGTGCTGAATGAGTTACAAGAATTCCTGCGCGCCCATTGTGGGCGATAGAATTGTTTACTATTGTGATGTCGGTTCCACCAAAGACGGTAATTCCATTCCCCTCATTCCCAGCAGCCGAAATCCCATCAGCAGCTATACCAATATAGTTTCCTCGAATCGTGATATCGTAAGTATCATAATCGTCAATAAAAATGCCATCGCCACCATTGGGAAAACCATTACCGCTGATGACGTTACGCGTTTCTGGAATCGTGCCACCTATGTAATTGTTCTGCGCGCCCTGACTGATGTTGATACCTGTGCTTCCTGGGATGTTCAGTGATTCACTTGCAAAATCAAAATGCTTTGCAACCCAAGTAGTCTTTTCTCCTTTCCAGTCTGTTCCAATCAAATTTCCTTGAATAGAATTTCCATGCCCACGAAGAACAATTCCAACTCCATTGCCACTAATCAAATTTCCTGCGTCATTCCCAATCCAGCCAATAATGTTCCCGCCTGATCCTGATGCTATTGTGATTCCAAACATATTGCTCACAGCATCTGTCCCGCTTGCATTTGTCCCAATGTAATTCCCGTAAACGTTGTTTGCATAAGGACCACCTTCTGCAAAGTGAATTCCTGAATTAGAATTTCCACTGATAACATTCCGCGCGTCCGCTGTTATTCCCCCAATTACGTTATCGTGCGCGCCGTTTCGCACCACGATACCACTGCAATTGCCTGCTGCACTTGTTCCATCTGCAGTTGTCCCGATATAGTTATTTTGGATTACATTATCCGTAACTCCAGATCCCACAAGGTAAATTCCGTATTGAAAATTTTGTAACACTAATCCTTTGATAACAGTGTTCGATATTGATGCTGTTATCATGATTCCATGAAAGGCACATTGCGTGTTTGTGCCGTTTCGCAATACGATGTCATGTTGATGACCATTGGCAGTCCCATCAATAGTAATGTTATTTCTTGGAATGGAAAGTGGTGACAGCAGTTCAATTGTGTTTCCCCCAGCGAGAGGATTGGCAAATGCAATAACATCTCCACTCGACGCATTTGCAAGCGTGTCCCGCAGCGACCCCGTACCTGAATCCGTGTTGTTCGTCACGGTCAACGTTGCGGCGCGAACACGCGCAGGCACAAACACGAGAAGTAAAAATGCAAGTATAGCAAATACAGCACTGCGAAGGATAAGATGATTTTTCATTGATGTCAGATCCTTTCAATAACTATGAATTCAATTTTGTCTCGTTTCCATTTCATCTGGGAGACCAAACCCCATTCCCCCCATCCGCCAACCTGCGTTGATTCGCTTTCGTGTGTGCGTCCGCGATGAAGATTTCTTTTGGTCTATTCCCGTAATACTGAACGAGCTGATAACGCCCATCTGGCGAAAAACTCTCAAACCACATCCACTCTGGTGCACTCAAATCAAAATTTCTTTGAACCACAGTTCCGTCCAAGTTGATGATATACAAATACAGGTAATCATTCGGATCGGTAGGATCACCTGCGGTGTAGCCAAGCCTCTGGTCATTCGGCGACCAAGCCAAACGAAACTGTTCGTACTCAAAAGTGATATTCTCGTTGGCAATCACTTTGCGTACATTACTTCCATCAGGGTTCATCACAAAAATACTTTTGCCGTCGCGCGTAGAAAAAAATGCAATGAGTTTTCCATCGTGTGACCAACGCGGCATGAGGTCCTCTTCGGAATGGGGAGCAAGGCGCTGCTGATTCGAACCATCTGCGTTCATTACATAGATTTCATTCTGCCCATCTCTGTCTGAAGAAAAGACGATGCGCTTGGCATCAGGTGACCAGGAAGGAAATTGGTCATTGCCGGACGCGTCAGTGAGTCGCCGCAATTCAGTCCCGTCGGGCTTGATTGTGTAAAGGTCAAATGTTGGCGAGTCCATCTTGGACTGAAATGCAATGAGTTCAACAGAAATCGGGGTGACCGTCGCTTGTGGCGCGGCAGTCGCACGCGGCGTCGCACTCGTGTCCAATGTTGGAACTTGCACCACCGCAACCGAGACCGTTGTATCGCTTACCGTTGTAAATTGCGCGGCGACCCAGCTACGTTCTTGTTCCGTTGGAAACGCGATTTGCCACCATGTTCCATCGGAACTTTTTCCTTTGAGTGGCGCTGACTCACCTTGCTGTAATTTGCCGACGACAGAGAAATTTGTGCCGGGACCCGAACGCACGTTGACGTTCTGTTTTGCTGTCACAGTAAGCGGGACGGGAGTAGAGGTGACGGTTGGCGGTTCCTGTGTGGCTGAAGGTTGAGCGCTTGGGGACGAGCTTGGTTGGCGTGTAGGTTCGGTTGTGCGGGTTGGGCGCGTTGTAGGCGCGGAAGCGGGTGTAGAGGTTGGTAATTCACTCGGTGCTTGGCAGCCAACGAATAAGAAAGAACAAGCAAACATTACGCCGAATGCTAACAAACGAATTTTCATTGACGAGTCCTTTTGAAAACCATGAACCGAACAAACAAGCGAAGGAAACGCGAATCACCCTACGAAACAAATTATATATTGCATTCCCTTGTGGGTCAATCGCTTTCAGTCAAGACCCGAAAGGAGGTGAGGCAAGCGACATGTGCGTAAATCACGTGCGGTGTCGAACATATTGATTACATCAGACAAAAACTTTAACGAGTTGGGTTCGGCGCCGTTCGATTGGAACGATTTGTCGCCGAGCCAGATTGCGCCTGTGCGTCACGTCAACGGACCTGTGCTCATCAATGCCGCCGCAGGCACGGGCAAGACGCGCACGATTACCTATCGCATCGCCTACATCATCGAACAGGGCAATGTGTCTGCACATTCGATTCTTGCGGTTACGTTCACACGCAAGGCGGCGAGCGAGATGGTGCAGCGTCTTGAAAAATTGTTGGGTGCAGACCTCGCGCAGCAAATCACCGCCGTCACGTATCATGCGCTCGGACTCAAGATGCTGCAAGCGTATGGTGACCGCCTCGGCTATCAACCCAAGAAACTCGTCATTTACAATCAAGCCGAGGCGCGTCAAGAGTTGTTGGAGGCAATGAGTGCAGTGGGAGCGAATCAGGGCATTTGGGATGTGCCGAATGTTGCTCAAGCCATCAAACACTGGAAAGACAATCGTGTGACGCCAGCCGATTTTGCCAGCGCGGATTTCCGCGATGATTTATGGAATCGAACGATGCGCCGCATCTATGAATGTTATCTTGAAAGAATGCGCGAGGCGAACGCGCTCGACCAAGACGATTTGATTTATCAAACCTGTCTGCTGCTCGAAATGGATGAGGTGCGCCAGATGTGGCAGGAACTTTTTCACTATGTCACGGTGGACGAATTTCAGGATACGAGCATCGCGCAGTACGGCATTGTGCAAATGTTGGCGTGGAAACATCGCAACCTGTGCTGTGTCATTTCGCCTGCACAATCCATCTATTCATGGCGCGACGCACAGACGGACACGGTGCTGCGCTATCTGCACGAAGATTTTTCAGAAATTGTCGAATACGCGCTGCGCGAAAATTATCGTTCGACCGAGCAAATTGTTCGCGCAGGCGAAGCACTTGTCGCCGAATGGAATTACAGCCCGCCATTGCATGTGCATCGTGGTCAAGGCGAGCATGTGCAAATCGCGGAATTTCAAACCGAATGGGAGGAGGCAGATTTTCTCGCCCGCGAAACGCAGCGTTTGCTTGAGGATGGATTTCGCGGGCGCAACATCGCAATTCTCTATCGCACGTGGGCACAAGCGCACGTGATTGAGCAAGCATTTTTGCACACGGGCATTCCGTATGCGATTGTTGGCGATAGATATTTTATGGACCGCGCCGAGGTGCGCGATTTGCTCGCGTATCTGCACATCGCCTATTACACGAACGCCGCGGCGGAAGTGCTTCAGCAGGAAATTGGTTCGGTGCTGCGAATTCTCAACCGTCCCGAACGCGGATTAGGACGCGCGACGACGCGAAAAATTCAAAAGGGGGGTTCGGGACTCTCAATCGAGATGCTGTACGACACGATGGGGCGCGACGATTTGAGCGATGAAATCAAAGAAGCCGTGAACGAATTTCTCAAGGTCATCTTTGACATACAAGATTGCGAAGGGAGTGTGACTGAACACATTGATTTCATCCTTGAACGCACGGCATATCGAGACAGTTTGGGCGACGCGCTGGAAGGACGACGCAAACGCTTGAGTCTCGAAATGTTGCGGAGTATGCTCGCCGCGTACGAAAACGCGGATGACCCGCTCGCGGAATTTTATCGTGACCTGCAAATCAGCGGCGTCACCGATGTGGGTTTTGGAGATGACGACCGCTTTGTCACGCTTTCCACGATTCACGCGGCGAAAGGTTTGGAATGGCTCGTCGTCTTTTTGGCTGGTGTGGAGGAACACATTTTTCCCAGCGCGCGCGCATCCAAAACACAGCGCGGTTTGGAAGAAGAATATCGTTTGGCGCATGTGGCGGTGACACGCGCTCGCGCCAAACTTTACATGACGTACGCTTTGAGTCGCGCAAGCGATGACGGAAAAATTATTGAACACGGTCCCAGTCCGTTTCTCAGAAAGATTCCGCGTGAATGCATGACGTTCACGCGGACACGTAATCAGAATCATTTTGCGAAATGAGGGCGCACACTCGAACGAGTTGCGCTCTCATTTTTCTATGGAGGTTCACATGCTGACAGACGAGATGCTTTCTGCTGCCAAGATGGAATGGTTTGATTTCGACACCGTGCCGTATGAGGAACAATGCGCGCAAGTGGGCGAGCCAAACGCGTTGCAAAAGATGAAAGAAGAAGTGAAACGAACCAAGGCGCTCTTGATTCAAAAATTTGGCGAGCCGCCCATCGGCGTCCTGATTCGTCCGCATCGCAACGAACATGACTTTGGATTGTATTACTCGCTCCGCCTGTACTACAACCCGAACTTGCCCGATGCCGTCGCGTATGCGATGGCGTGCGAAGCCGAATTTCCCGAAACGTGGGAGGACACCGCGTCGGTGGATTGGCGCAAGTATCTTTCCAAGACAGAACACAATCAAGTGGAACAAGGAATCGTCTAAAAAAAATTCGCCGCAAATTCGAGAAAGAGAGGGCGCAGAAATTTCTGCGCCCTCTCTTTTTTCGTTCGGAGGAAATCGCTATGAACAAATTGCGCTATGTCGGATACGGATTGTTGTTCGCGCAGTTGGCATTCTGCACCAAAGGTTCGCAGCACCCGCGCGGTTGTCATTGCGCGCAATGTCAGCGCGAAAAGAGTGACCGCCGCGCGTCGGCGCGTCAATTGTGCGAATTGATGGGGATGCGTGATGGCACACTCGACGATGCCCAATTCATCGCGTTCGCATTGCAGTACGACCGCGACGCGCTCGCCGCGCCGCAGCGTCAAGCCATTGAAGAGTTGGCGCGACGCAATCCAAAATTGTTGGATGACCTGCTGCAAGATATTCAAGCATAAGGGTTTCAGGACAAGATGCACACTCTCCGTGAACTGCCCGCCGAATTGAATCCATTGGTTCGCATGGACCACAGCGGCGCACAGATTCTTGCCAATCATGAACTCGTCGCCGTCTTGCTCGGCGATGCGCCGCACTGCGATAACGCGGTTGATTTGGCGGAACGATTGATCGCGCAATACGGCGGCATCAGCGAGCTCGCGCGTTTGCCGATTGGCGAATTAATGAATCACAAAGGCATTGGCTTTGGACGCGCCCGCCGGCTGGTTGCAACATTTGAACTTGCGAAACGAATCAGTGTACCCGAACAAGAACGCGTGCGCGTGAGTTGCCCCGCCGACATTTTTGCGTTGGTGAGTGATATGCAATATCTGGAACAGGAACAGATGCGCGTGGTGCTATTGAATACCAAGAACCGCGTTATCAAAATTGTCACGGTGTATCAAGGCAGCGTTCATACCACCGTCGTTCGCATTGCGGAATTGTTTCGTGAGGCGATTCGTTGGAACGCCACTGCCATCGCGCTTGTTCACAATCATCCGAGCAGCGACGCGACGCCAAGCCCCGAAGATGCCGCCATCACGCGCGAAATCGTCAAGGTTGGACAATTGATGGATATTGATGTCGCCGACCACATTGTTGTAGCGCAAGGCGGACGATTTGTTTCATTACGCGAACGCGGGTTGGGATTCTAAACGCGCGTCATTGAAAAGAAAATGGCAAAGTTTCCAAAAACGCGCGATTGGCAATTTATAATGTTCGTGATGAAGCGAGTAATGGAACAATTGGCATGATGCAAAACGACAAAACCAAATGGGAGGAACGCAAAGAGCGTGTGCGCGCGGCGAATCCGATTCAAGTCATCGCCGCGCGCTATACGCAATTAACGCGCGCGGGGCGACAACTCAAGGGTTTGTGTCCGCTGCATCAAGAGGACACGCCGAGTTTTGTCGTCTATCCCGAACAAGGACGTTGGTGGTGTTACGGCGCGTGTCAAACGGGCGGCGATGTTTTCAAGTTGGTGATATTGAAAGAGGGATTGAATTTCAAAGCGGCGCTCGCGTTTCTCGAAAATGAAATCGTCGTGGATTCATCGCAAGTTCCAATTGCGCCCGCCCCGCGCGATAAAGAAACATCACAATCATTTGAGGTCACAGAAGAACACTACACCTATCTCACGCTCGCGAAAGATGTGTATCGCGCGGCGTTGGCAAGCGAGCATCGCTTGTTGCGATATTTGGATGAACGGCGCATTGACGGCGAAGTAGTGCGCCGTTTTCAAATCGGTTACGCCGACGGGGAAAGTTTGCAGCGTTACTTTAACTTTCGCGGTTGGAAATGGATTCCCACGCTCGCGCAAGAACTCGGACTCGTACGAAAAGATAAATTCGGAAACGAGCGCGAATATTTTCGTCAACGGCTCGTCGTTCCAGACCTCGACGGCGAACGCGCAGTGTATTTGGTCGGACGAAGCACGCACGCGGAACAAAAAATCAAATACATCGGTTTGACCGGTGTGCCAAAACCGCTCTTTGGTTTGGCGCGCGTGGAACGCAGTGGAGAACATCAGCGCGTTTTTGTTACCGAAGGTCCGTTCGACGCGTTGACGTTGATGATGTGGGACTTGCCCAGTGTGTGCTTGCTCGGCTCGTACTTGAAAAAAGATTTTCTACGCGCACTGGAACAATTCAAGCGCGTTTATATCGTCACCGATTTCGACTACGCGGGACGCACTGCCGCCAGAGTCATTGCTTGCCAACTTGGCGCGCGCGCGGTGATTGTTCCGAACGATCCATCGCTACGTGGCAAAGACGTGAATGAATTGGCACAACATTATCGCGATGCCGCCGCGCGTTTTGAAACGTTGGTAGCACACGCCGACGCGCAAGCAGAAAGAAATGAACCGTTACAAATTGCAATACAACGGTTGCGAAGTCATCTCGCAAGCGCACCGGAACGCAAAGATGTTACGCAAATGCTGTTGGAAAAAATTGTGGATGTGATTGTGGCAGAGATTACGCGAGGGCATACGGTGGTGTTGTGGTCGCGGGCGTATGCGGAACGTGGTCAAGGGAATGTCCAAGTTGGGCGACACGTGGTAAGGTCAATCGAAACGCTGTGCGAACCGATATTGAAATATAGTGCGAAGCGAGAGGGACAAGTGGATACGGAATGTGATATTGCGGTGGTGGAATATGGGGAGGTATTTGAGTAGGTTGCTGGAGGAGACCTCTTATCGTCCAAAACGAAAGTAACAGCCCATGTAGAAATCACACGCGCAAAGCAAGTGAATTTCACTTATAATGATTCGCGGTTGAGTTCTATTTTCTTTGTAAAGGACTGTACCAATGCCTCTCTCCTTTTCCCAAACTGCATCCCTCACTTGTCCGCAATGCAAGACCCCCTTTGACGCCGACATCTGGCTCATCGTTGACGCGGGCGAACGCCGCGACCTCGCCGCGCGTTGCCATGACGGTTCCATTCACGTCGTCACCTGTCTGAACAATCACAGCGGCATGATTGCCGCTCCGCTCCTATATCACGACCGCGCTAAAAAGCAATTGTTTCTCGCGTATCCCGATGGCATGTCGGAACAGCAACTGCAGCAAACAGGCGGGCAGCTCATTCAACAACTGCGTTCGCAAATGCTCATTCTCCCCGGCTATGAGTATCTCGACGCGCCGCAAGCCATCCCCATCGAACTGCTCCCCGCCGCGATGGACGACAAACTCGACGAAGTGATGGCGCAATCGCAAGCGCAAGCGGAACAATTGCGCAACGACCCCACGGTTGCTGCCGCACTCCGCATTCTCCAAGCACACCGCGCCATCAGCGAAACGATTCAGGAGTGGATGAATCTTAATGCCTGGAACAAGTCCAAACAATTTCTCGAATCGCATCGCGAACTACTCAGCGACACCGCCGAACTCGTCCTCGCCGCCATGCTCGACCTCGCCCGTGCACGGGACGACGCGGACATGCAAACGGATGTGACCGTCCATCTCGAAATCTCCCGCACGGCGCGCATCCTCGGCATTGACGCCGCCTACAAAAAATATCTCGAACGCAGCGCGTCGAATGAACGCACCTCCGAAGCGCGCGCGGAACTTGACGCGCGTCTCGCCGAATTAAACCTCCGTTCACAAGCGGACCTAGAACGCGCGCTCCCCGACCATCCCGAACTGCACGAGTTGATGGCGCGCGTCATGCGTGAAGAGAACCCGATTTGGCGAGCCATTGAAAAATTGTTGGGCACGCGCTCGCCGCAAGAGGTTCTCCAACTCGCGCGTGCCTATCCGCTGCTGTTGGAAGATGAAGGATTGAAAGCGATTCGTGAATTCATTTCCAACGCGCGTTCCGCCGACGATGAGGGAACGGCGAATCATTTACAAGCGCGCCTTGAAACACTCGAACAATTCAAATCGAGTGGTCTGCTCGTGGATGAAATGGGGCAACAAGAGCTGATAGAAGAATCACTCGACAATGAAACGCGCACTGCACTTGCAGAGATGCGGGCACTTGGTATTTCTAACGAGCAGGAATTGGAATCAATTTTTGAACAACAACCTCACTTGCGAACAAAACTCGATAGTATCAAGCGGAGCATTGCACTCTCCAGACTTTACGGAAACATTTCTGAGGATACCAAGTCGATTCTGCAAAAAATTGACCTGCTCACGAGTTATTCTGAATTGCCACACAAGATTGAACTTTATCAGACTGCCTTGGAACGGTTCG
>WBZO01004490.1_pt1 | contig 15081 bp, 9 predicted proteins | sample 5204261 | NCBI WGS metagenome assembly WBZO01 (sample SAMN12412400, study PRJNA552823) | activated sludge metagenome | isolation source: activated sludge from anammox sidestream of wastewater treatment plant... | place: USA: North Carolina | collected 2017-09 | reverse complement strand
GCAATACTTCGAGGCCCCGTGCCGCCGCAGCACCTCGGCGGCCGCGTCCAATCGGCCGGGCGCGCGGGCATCGGGGAGGCGGCGGGCCAAGTATTCATCCAATTGGCCCCAGTCGGTCAGCGGGTGGGCAACGGGCGTCGCCCCCACGCCGCCGGCCGCGTGCCCCCACTGCGTGCCCCATTCGTCCTCCCACCGCGCGTCGCCCATGAGCACTTCCACGGGATTGATCCGCGGTGATCTGTCCGGCGGTTGAAAGCCGATCGTGATGTCATAAGGAATGACCGCCACCACGTCGTCGGGGAACTCGCAGAACAGGTCGGCCAGGGCGTCGCCATAGCGGATGATGATGTCCAGCGACAGCCGGTTGAGGCGCACCGGACACCGGCCGGTCCCTCGGCGGTGCAGGGCCGCCCTGACCCACGCCTTCGTATCGGGCGACGCTTGTTGTGCCGCGTGGATCCGCTCCACGAAACGGGCCACGCGCGACTCCATTTCCGCAAGCGACAGCCGGCGAAAGTCCGTTTCAGTCACGGCCATGATCTCGCCTCCGTAGGGTGGGCCAAGCTCGCGGAGCGAGCGCCGGCCCACCAAACATGTTGCTGAATTGTTCATGGTGGGCCGGCGCTCGCTCCGCGAGCTTGGCCCACCCTACGCGTTGCCTCTCCGCCTGGCCACCGCCCGGTACAGGGCCAGGACGTTCTCCAGGGGCGTATCAGGCTGTATCTGATGGCACGGGGCGAGCACGTAGCCGCCGCCGCGTCCCACCTCGTCCATCAATCGGTCCACTTCGCGCTCGATCTCGGCGGCCGTCGCCCGCTGGAGCCAGCCCTGCACGTCCACGGCGCCGTGCAGCGCGATTCGGCCGCCGAACTCGGCCTTCAGCTCGTAGGGATTCATGCCGGCAGCCTGCGGCTGGTTGGTCTGGAGCGCGTCCATCCCGCAGGCGATGAACCGGGGGATCAGGGCCCGGCTCGACCCGCAGCAGTGGTGCGACACTTCATCCTCCCGACGGCCTCGACCCAGCGGCGGGCGCACGCGGTGATCTCGTCGAACCGGCCGTCGCGGACCGCCTCGGCCAAGCGCATCTCCACCGTCACCCCGACCACGCCGGCAAACGCCCCCTGGTCATAATAGGCCCGCATGTTCTCCAGGTCGACGCTCCCGGCCGGCATGAGCCTTGTCCCGGGAAACGGGCCTTGAATATACATCAGGAACTGGGGGCCAAGCATGTTGCAGGGGAAGATTTTGATCACGTCGGCCCCCAGGCGCAGGGCATGGGCGATCTCGCTGGGAGTGAAGCAGCCGGGGGCCGAGACAGCGCCCACCTTGACCGTGGCCTCCACCACGGCGGGGTCGAGGTGCGGCGAGACGATCACGCGGGCGCCGCTGGCCAGGGCCTGACGAACCTGCTCGGCCGTGGTCACGGTGCCGGCCGAGACCAGGACGCGCTCGCCGTGCCTGCGGCACAGGTGCTCGATGATCTGGCAGGCCCCGGCGGTGGTGAAGGGGACTTCCACGAGCGTGGCCCCGCCGGCGATAAGGGCCTCGAACGTGTCGATCGCGCGGCGGACCGAATCGTCGCGCAAGATCAACACCAGCCAGTCGCGATGGATCCTTTCCAGGACCTCCGACTTGTTCATATCACTTCCTCGTCATCGCTGGATGCGCCCCGCGCCGGGGTCGGCCATGAGCCTCTCGACCTCGCCCGCGGAAACCAGGTTGAAGTCGCCGGGGATCGTGTGCTTCAGGCAGGCGGCGGCCGTGGCGAAGTCGATTGTCCGCTGCGGGTCGTATCCGGAGATCATGCCGTAAATCAACCCCGCCGAGAAGGCGTCCCCGCCGCCGATCCGGTCGACGATCTCGATCTCGTACTCCCCGGACGTGTAGCAGCCGAGGACGTCGCACAGCACGGCCGAGAGGCGGTTGACCGTGGCCGATCGTCCTTGGCGGACCGTCAGGGCGACCTGGCGTAGTCCAAAGCGGCGGCGGAGTTCGTCGGCCGCCTCCTGGTCCTGCTCCGGCCCTTCGCCCGGCGGACCGAGGCCGAAGAGCTTCTGCGGGTCCTCGCGGCCGCCCACGTACACGTCGACGTGTTCCAGGAGCCGGCCGAGCACGCGGCCGGCCTCGTCCAGGCCCCAGAGCTTGCTGCGGTAGTTGCCGTCGCAACTGACGGTCAGGCCCAGGCGGCGGGCCACGGCCAGCGCGTCGCCCAGGACGGCGCGGACGTTGTCGCCCAGGGCCGGCGCGGTGCCGGAGAAATGGAACCAGTCCTTGCCCTGGAAGATTGTCTCCCAATCGAACTCCTCGGGCCGCGCGTCGCGGATGCTGGTGTGGAGCCGATCGTAGATCACCTGGGTCGGGCGCTGCGAGGCGCCGGCTTCGACATACAACACCCCGAGGCGTTCCCCGCCGCGGACGATGAACTCGGTGTTCACGCCGTACCGCCGAAGGTAGTTGATGCAGGCCTGCCCGATTTCGTGCTCGGGGACCTTGGAGACCGCGTAAGCGCCCGCGCCGAAACCGGCCAGCGACACGGCCACGTTGGCCTCGGCCCCGGTGTAGCGAGCGGTGAACGAATCGGCCTGCACCAGGCGCTGGTGTCCCTGCGGAGAGAGGCTGAGCAAGAGCTCGCCGAACGTGACGACGCGCTTCATGGGAGTTGGTGTCAGACTATCGGACCTTCTTGTAGGTGATTACTGCCGCGGCCGGCTGCTCCTTGAGCGGGACGAGGAGCCCGGCCTCCATCAGCTCGCGGCCGGCCGTCTCGCGGCCGGGCGGCGCGTCGATGTCGGTCACGACGTAGCGGGCGTCGGGATCCAGGCCGCGGAGCTTGAAGCGGGCCGCCTCGTACACGCTCTCCGCCCGGCGGAACGCCTGGACCATTCCCTCGCCCTCCTCGGGGCAGTCGAACTGCCAGGCCATCCATGCCGTGTTCTCGAGGCTGTAGGGAGTGAGCGGGTAGTAGTCGCCGAAGTAGTACCGGCCGAACTGCTTCCACTGGCCCATGAGCCGCCGAACCAGGTCGTAATCCAGGTCCTTGCGCCGCACGTCGAAACAGGCGGTGAAGCTTGGGCAGAGGACGCTTCGGACCAGGTAAGGGGTGATCGCCCCAGAGCCGGTGCCCGTGCCGTAGTAGGGCATCCAGAAAGCGATGCCGTAAGTGTGTCCCTGGTTGCCCACCGGCTCCATGATGTAGTCGCTCCGCAACAGGGGCACCGCCCGGCGCAGCGTCTCCAGGTCGTTGCGCCGCCCGCCCGAGGCGCACGAGTCGATGAGCATGTTCGGATGGCGGCGCCGCAGCTCGTCCCAGTAGGCGAGGTAGCCCTCGACGTGGCGGATCTCGGTAATGCCTTGCCGGTCGGGCTTGTCGGCGCTCCGCCAGAACCCCAGTGGGTCGATGTTGAAGTCCTGGCGGTACAGGTCGATGCCCTGCTCGGTCAGGAGCTTGTCCACGTGGTCGGTGAGCCACTTGCGGGCGTCCGGATTGCCCAGGTCCAAGAGGCCGCCGCTGCGGCCGCCGTGGATCCACTCAGGGTGGTTCTCCGTCAGCCAGGTGCCGGCCGTGACCCGCTCGGGCTCGAACCACACGATGGTCTTGACTCCCTTCGCGTGGGCATGGTCGCAGATCGGCCGCAGCCCGCCGGGGAACCGCTTCGTGTCTACCTCCCACGTACCCGTGTTCGGCCAGCCGGTCTTGTTCCAGTACCAGCCGGCGTCCATCCACCAGTAGTCCAGTGGGAGCTTCTCGGCCAGGTAGCGGTCGACGAACAGCTTCTGGCTGGCCGTGTCCGCGTGGATCATCTCGCCGAACTGGTGCGAGCTGCACGCGGCCATCTGCACGGGCGGGAGCCTTCCGCCGGGCCGGGGCAGGTTGTGTTTGAGCATCCAGCGGCGCCAGATGTTCTGCGAGCGGACCCGATCGCCCTGCCAGAACTGGACCACGCCCATCGGGCTGCGGACCTCCTCGCCCGGATGGAGCTTGAAGTGCGTCAGCTCCTGCCCGCCGCGCACGCGGAGGCCGATCGACTGGTCGCGCTCGAACTGCGCGGCCCACTGGCCGGGCCAGCCGACGACCACGATCGCCCCCTCGCCGGCCCAGGCCACGTTGAAGTATGGGAGGTCGCTGTTGGTCGGCCGGCCGCCGGAGGTCGTGATCCGCTTCGAAGCGCCCGGCTTGAGCGGCGTCTCGTGCGGCTCATAGTCATTCGGGGCGCAAGGGCTGCCCGTCTGGTGGTGCAGCACGAACTCCCCTTGGGCGTTTCGCTCCAGGCGGGTGTCGATGGCCTGGATGTCAGCCAGGACCGGCGTGTCGGCCTTGCCGCCGTTCTTGAAATACAGGGTCCACTCGACCGTGGGGAAGTCGAGATACTCGACCGCCACGCAGCGGACCACCAGTCCGTCCTTGGGGTCGGTCCACGTGAGCGTGTGCTCGGCGCGGTCCTCATCGAGCTTTCGCTTCTCGCGCCGGACGGGCCAGGTCTTCAGCAATTCGGCCGAGGTCTTGTCGCCGAACCGGAACGAGAACGGCGGGTCGGTGGTGTAGGGGCCCCGCTCTCCGACCCACGGCAGGTCGGCCAGCCACACGGTCTTCCCGTCGGCCAGTTCCACCTTGGCTTCGGCCCAGTCCGACTGGTCGCAGCCGATGCCGTCGCCGCCGTCGCCGATGTCGAGCGTGAACTCCTTGGCGCCCGCCAGGTCCACCTTGACGGGCACGCCGGCCATCCCCTCGCGCATCAGGGGCGAGCGGAACGCCTCCTTGCCGCCGACCGCCACCGAGAACACGACGCTGCCGCGCCCGCCGCTGGTCTGGTCGTTGGTGTCCACGCCGGCCACGGCCGCAAACGTCTTGCCCGGGCCGGGCAACGTGACCACGACCTTGCTCACGGCGTGGCAGTAGAGCCCGCGGGTGAACTCCTTGTCCGCGATTCTCATGGGTTTGCCGCCGCGGCCGTTCTTCTGCACGGGGTCGTTGTTGGCCAGCACGCGGAGCCCAACCGGCGCGGCCTCCGGCGCCGGGGTCCCCTCGAACTTGGCGGCCACGAATCGCCTCAATTCGGCCATCTCCACGGGCGTGGGCGAGACGGCCGCGGCCCAGCGCGGCGCGCCGGCCGCCAGGACGAGCAGGAACCCCAAGCACCGGCTCACGCGGGGCCCGCCCACGGCAGTTGACGTTCGATACATGGTTGTCATTTCTCTGAGCTCCATTTCATTCTCGTGTCCTCGTTCCGAAGCTCTGGCTTCGGAACGACCTGTCAATAGCCCATCGCCTTGAGTTGCGCGTCGAAATCGGCCGGCAAGTCGGCCGGGGCCTTGCCCTGGTCCTCGGCCGCGTAGCGGAGCATGTTGCGCAGGAGTCGCTCGGCCACGGGGTCCCGCCCCAGGTTCTCGCGGATCCGTAGCGTATTGAGCACCAGGCGCCCCGCTCCCAGCTTGTGTACCGCCACCGTCAGCCCGGAACTGTAGCCCGAGGACGTGTTGATCGCCGCCGCGACCGCTTCGGCCGGCGCCTCTTGTCCCGACCAGCCCAGAGAGCCGAGCACCTCGCGGTAGAACGTGTGGTCGAGCACGCAGCCTGCGGGCAGGCCATCGAAGATCGGATGGCGCCTGGCCCAATCGTCTTTGTGATAGACCCACACGGGCAGCCCCGCCAGCGTTCCCTTCTTGGCCAAGGGGAGCCAGCCGGCCGGGTCGTCGCCCTTCTTGAACACCTCCGGCGAGAGGAACACGGCCGTCGAGCCCCGGGCGATGTGCCGGGCCAGGTCGGCGAACGCCGCCGCGTCGCCGGCCAGCGGTTTGTTGCCAACGAGGACCACTTCGCGCCGTGCCCTCACCCCCGGCCCGTCTCCCGCCGGTGCGAGGCCAGCCCTCACCCCCGGCCCCTCTCCCGTAAGCGGGCGAGGGGAAGAAGACGCCCTCACCCCCGGCCCCTGTCCCGGAGGGAGAGGGGAGAAGCGGCGCGTGCGGATCCCGTGGTCCTTGAGCCACGCGGCCAATTGGGGGTCATCGCCCCAGAGGACGACCTCGCACTCCACGTTGGGCATGTCGGCCGGGTCGGCCACGTAGAACTCGACTTCCCCGCCCGCGGCCGCCGCCCCCTTCTCAAAAGTCGCCGTGAACCGGTACTTGCCCGAGGGGCCGTCGATGGGCACCGCCTCGGAGAACACGGCCATCGCGAACGGCGGCTCCGGTTTCTTCTTCGACTCAGGGATGCGGACGCTGATCGTGCGATCGAACACACAGGCCCCGGCCGGGCCGAACACCTGGAGCCGCGCCGGATACTCGCCCGGGCGGAGGACGTCTTCGTTGGCCAGTACCGCATCGAGCGTGGCCTTCTGGCCGCGATAGACCTGCACGGGCTCGACGAACAGACACCACCGCAAGGGCGCCCAGGCCTCGAACATGGCGTCGATCGTGCCGGGCTTGAGTTCGCGGAACGTAGTGGTCAGCCCCTCGCCGGTGAGGCCCTGGTCCTGGGTCCCGGTCAGACTGTAGCCCACCACGCAAGGGTTGGCTCGGATGGCCTTGGTCCCCAGCAGGCGCAGCCCGGCCATCCAGCCCAGGCACTGGCGGAAGTAGTCCTCAGGGTTGGCAAATGTGTCGGCCATTTTCCACCGCGCCCAGTCGGCCATGAAGGCGTCGAGATAGCGGCGGTAGGCCACGGCGTCCTCGCAGTGGGTCTTGCCCAGTTGCTCGTAGTGCCGGGCGAGCCGCGGCAGGTCCAGGGCGCTGCCGATGCCGTACTCGGAGAGCCACAGCGGTTTGCCCCAGCCGTCCACGGTCCGCAGCGTGTGGACCACCCCCGCGTTGTGAGGCAGGGGCTGATAGGGGTGCCGGTCGGCCAGCACGTCCTCCCACTCGTTGGAGCCCGGGTTGGCAATCCGGCCGATCGCCTTGCGCAGCTCCGCCTCGCCCACTGCGTACTTGGCCAGGGTCTTCAGGTCGGGCTTGGGGCCGGGGGCCAGGAAGCCGTAGGTCCAGGGACCGTTGGGGTTGGCCTTGGTCGAGAAATCGGCGGCCACGTCGTAAACCCGGCCGGCCTCGGATTTCAGCGTCATGGCCAGGGCCGTGGTGTCGCCGAAGGGCCGCTCGTCGCCAATTCCCACGACCACGTCGATTGCGTCGCCCTTCTTGACCGCCAGCTTACCGGCGAAGTCGGCCTTGCCGCCGCGGCCCTTGAGGTTGATGAAGTCCTCGAAGAGCGGCTTGCCCTGGTGGAAGATGTGGACGTCGGTGGCGGCGTGGCCGTGGACCACGATGTCGGTGAACCGGGCGGCCAGGGCGTACTGCCCGTCGGCCGGGGCGGTCCAACGGACCACGCTGTACTCGCCTCCCACGCCCGGGTGCAGGGCGAAGACGCCAGGCGGCCAGGTCGTGCCGTCGAAGAAGAGGTCCTTGTCGCGGACGTTCCGGGTGACGTTGGGCACCAGGCTCGCCTCGACGCGCCAGGTGGTGGGGCCGGCGCCCGGGCTCGCCCCTTGGTAGCTGTCCGCGCCGCCGCTATTGAGCATGACCATGCGGCCGGGATCGAGGGCACGGACCTTGGGCAGGGCGGCCACGGCCCGGAGAAAGACCGGCCCGTCGCCCGTTTCGTTCAAGAGACCCCACATCACCACGCTCGGGTGGTTACGGTCGCGGCGGACCATGCCGAGGGTCGAGTGGTCGAACCGCTCGCCCATCTGGGGCGAATCCATGAGGCACCAACTGGCGAAGTTCTCCTCATAGACCATCAGCCCGATCTCGTCGCACAGGTCGAGCTGGTAGCGCTGGGGCACGCCTGCGATGAAGCGGACCATGTTGAAGCCCATCACCTTGCAGTTCAGCAAGTCGCGGCGCAACAGGTCGCGGTCGTAGGCCACGCGGATGCCCACGGGCGTGTCGGCCCCTGTGTGAGAGCTCTTCAGGTAGATGCGGCGGCCGTTGAGCCGGAAATAGCCGTCGGCGAAGCGGAAATCGCGGAAGCCGCAGCGCGCGGACTGCTCGTCGAATCCTTCGCCTCCGTCCGCCGCGACCCGCGCCGTGACGCGGTACAGGTAGGGATCGTTCAAGTCCCAGAGGTGCGGTTGGGGGACGCGCAGGGTCGCCTCGACGAGCGTCTCGCCGGGCGGAAGCTCGCGGGCGATCTCGGCCGTGTCGATGGTCGGGCCGTCGGCGGCGGGGGCCACGCTCACTCGTAGCCGCCCCCGCACCGCGCTCTGGCCGGCGTTGCGCACCGTCGCCTGGACGCGCACGTTGCCCGTGGCCGAGTCCGGCTGGGCGAACACGTCCTCCACCCGCGCCTGGGGCACGACCAGCAATTCCACCGAGTCGGTGATGCCGCCGTAGTTGTAGTCGCTGCCGGGCGAGTAGGGGGCCGTCTTGTTGCGGCGGGGCGTCTGGGCCAGGACGATCCCGTCGATGGGCCGGTCCGTGGGATTGAGCACCCGCACCGCCACCCGGTTGACGGCCCCGGGCTTGACTGCCGCCGTCACGTCCAGCACGAAGGGGTCTTCACCCCCCTCGTGCGACCCGACGTGGACGCCGTTCAGCCACACGTCGGCCAAGTAGTCCACGGCCCAGAACCGCAGCAAGTAGCGGCCCTGGGGATGCGGATTGGCGGGAGCGGTGAAGTCCCGCCAGTACCAGGCCACGCCGTGATGTCCCGGGAACACCTCCTGGATGATCCAGGGAACGGGCGTCGGCTTGGCCTCGGGCTGCGGGGCCTCGAACCACTTCTGATCGCGGCCCACGTTCTGAGCGTCCGGGGCCAATAGCCACCGCCCGTCCAGGGAAGCCACGCGGTCAATCGCCGGGCCTGAGGCAGACCACGCCTGAGCAAAAGGCGCCATGATGAGCGCCAGCGCGGGCAATCCGTGTGTCAATACTCTCATAGGGTGCTCGTTGGGCAGGAGGGGCCACATGGTAGGGAAGGCGGGGTGCGGCCCAGGCACGCTGGGGCGCGGCCTGGGCGCGGGGCGGGACTCAGATCTTGCTGGCGTCGATCGCCAGGCCGTCGCGGCGGTTGCCCAGACGGCGATGGACCTCCGGGTCGATGGAGTAGCTGATGCTGTGGACCGATCCGTCGCAGAAGGCAAAGTTGCACCCGGAGGCATGGGCGCTGCCGAAGCGGTACACGTCGGTCACTCCGGCCCGGTCCTGCATCGGCGGATAGTAGCTGTAGGTCAGCGGGTTGTCCGACGTCTTGTAGGCCACCGAACGGAGGATGTCGTCCTGGTGGCCGGTGTACATGCCCCAATCGTCACCCGGATCGGCCCCGGTCAGGTACAGGTCCGAGTTGAGGTACTTCTCTCCCAGCAGGTAGGTATTGGAACTGCCATCGCGGATGTCGGCCATCGTCACTTCGCTCCGCTGGAAACAAACGCCGGTGATGTCCGCGGTGCTCTCCCAGGCGAAGTTCGCGTCGCCCTGGGCGTAACTGCTGGGGACGGTCCAGATGACCATACGGTTGGTGTCGCCCAGGTTGGCGGCATAGCACGTGCGGGCTTGGACCGTGACGGCGCCCGAGTTGATCGCCGTGCAACACCCTTTGCCGAAGGCCATGGAGCGACGGCGCGTGGGGCAGTTCATTGCCGCGACCGGGGTCATGCCGCGCTGGGCCACGGCCTGCGCCTTTTTCGTGGCGTCGGTTTCGCCGACCCCCAGGTTGAAAAGTGCCTCCTGCTCGATGTAAGGCAGGACGCAGTAGGCCCAGCCGCCTGGCTGACGGCGCCCCTGGCCGCGGTCGGGGTCGCCGGCCCAGTTGTAGCCCCAGCCGCCGGTCGGCAAGAATTGGTAGGCATGCTCGTGGTTGAGAAAGCCCAGCGAGAGCTGCTTCAGGTTGTTGCCGCACTGGGCGCGTCGGGCGGCCTCTCGCGCCGCCTGGACCGCCGGGAGGAGCAGAGAGATCAGGATCCCGATGATGGTGATCACCACGAGGAGTTCCACGAGGGTGAACGCCCGTGGTGGAAATTGGGAGCGGCGCCAAGTGCCCAGCCTCATTGCGCACCTGCCTTTCCCGAACGGGGTCTCGGCTGAAGAAGACGTGTCAGCGTGGAGCCCGCGGCACGGGCACCCCTTGCCGCGGTCGGTAGCCGTCTTAGCGACCGGCCCGGTCAAATTTCATTACAATACGACAATTGTCGTGCTTGTCAAGCACGCTGACCAGACGCCGGAAATGCGATTCGGGGGAAGCAGCCCCACTGTTTGGATGGGGTATTCTTGGCGCGGCTGTCCCTGGACGAGCCAGCGGCGTTAACACCCTTATCCAACCCAAGTTAGCGCAGTGCCGCCCCCCTGCCCACCGATAGATGGGGCGACTCAGATCACGGCAGCCCGAGCGAGCCAGCCTAAGGTGGGGGCTGCGGGAGTCGCGGAAAATCACCCAGTTCCTTTACCTCTGTGTAGACACCGTTCCGACTCAGGTTACACTAATACTGTATTACAAATCGACTCTCCAGCGCCAACGTGGTCCGGCGCCGCAGCGCTCTCGGCCCTTGTCGTCTTGCGGTCCCTGCGATGGTCGGCGCCGGCCCCAGTCGCCTTGTTGGGGTAAACACCTTATCTGGGTCACCTGCTTCTTCTGAAGGAGGCCGTGCCATGTCTCGTCCATCAATCCGTTGGGCTGTCGTTGCGCCTTGCGCGGTCCTTTGCCTGGCATCCGTCACGGCGGCGCGGGCCGGCACGCTCCTGCCGCCTGCCGCGGACCGCGTCCTCTGGCTGGCGGCCGACACGGGCCTGACAGGCACCTCGACCGTGACCAGTTGGAAGGACGCGGGGACGGGCAGCGAGTGGGTGAGCACGATCCTCAGCGACCCCGCCCGATCGCTGCTGTGGTTCTCCGGGAGCGGATTGCACCGGGCCGTGGCTTTCGACGGCAACGACGGGCTGGACCTTGTGCCCTCCGCGTCCGTGGCAAACATGGCGTCGCTGAGCCTGTACATCGTGGCCAGCCTGAACACTACGCAGAACGGCCGCCAGATCGTGTCGAACTACGACGAGCCGGGGGGGAGCCCCCGCGGCTGGGGCCTGGGAATCAGCGATGGCAATAACAATCGCGTGAAGTGGTTCACGGCCCCGCCGGGCGACAGCGTGGACAACGGCGACCCTAGCGAGGTTCTCCTCACGAACACCCGGCCTTATGTCCTCACCGGGACGTTCAACGGGGCCACGTTTGACAAACTGTTGCGGATCGGCGACGGCACAACGTCGGCGACCTATAGCGCCAACCAGGGACAGGCCATTGCCTACGGCGGCAACTTTCCCACGATCGGGGCCTTGGCCTACCACGGGGGCCACATACAGTACCTCGACGGCAAGGTGGCCGAGGTGCTGCTCTATTCGTCCGTCGACGCCGGCCAACGGGCCAGCGTTGAGGCGTACCTGAACCAGAAGTACTTTGCGCCCGCCGTGGCCAGCTACGACGCCTCGACGGCGCTTATCTCGCAGTACCAGGGCGGCGCGCCCTACCAGGACCCCAACGGGGTCTGGTCGTACGGCTACCGGACCCAGGCCCAGGGGTTCGCCTCGACGGCAATCACTACCTCCGGCATGACGTTCGCCCAGCACGGCAACGGGGTGTTCGGGTGGAACGGGCCGGCGCCCTACCAGAGCCCCTTTGTGGCGGTGAACGTGACCGGCGGGGCCGTCGACCCGGGTTACCTGGCGGGCAACGTTCTGGAGCTCGGCGAGATGTTGCTGCACCCCGGGCTGATGGCAGACGGCGTCTCGACTGCGCCTGAGGAATTCGCCGTCGTCCGCTGGACCGCTCCTCTCAATGGCGACGTCAATATCGAGGCCGTGTTCCAGAGGTTATGGGCGGCCACAACGGACGTCCACATCGTCCATAACGGCGTCTCCCTGTTCGACGGCTCGACGGCCACGCTCGCCGCGCGCGACAGCTTCATCATCTCCGGGCTGCGCCTGACGGTGACGGCCGGCGACTTCATCGACTTCGTCGTGGGCGCGGGCGGAAACGGCGCCGGCAGCGACAGCACGGGGTTCTTCGCCACGATCAACTACGTGCCCGAGCCCTCGAGCCTGGTCCTGGCGGTGCTGGGGACGGTCGGGCTCGTCGGCGGGGCGCGGCTGCGGAGGCGCAGGTAGCCCGCCTCTCTCGGGAAAGGGATACTCGTGAACGAAAGAGCTTCGGTGGATCGCCGTGCGTTTGTGAAGGGATCGGTCCTGGCCTCCGCGGCCGCCGCGATGGGGGTGGCATCGCCAGCCCCGCAGGGCAAGGCGGGGCAAACGGAGCCCGCCGCGCCGGATGGCGGGGGGAGGAAGGGGGCCACGATCCACGTGTCGAAGGCAGGCGACGACTCGGACGGCAGCACCTGGCAGCGGGCGTTTCACACCATCCAGAAGGCCCTGGACGCGGTGCCGGACGAGCGGGGCGGGCATCGGGTCGTCGTCCGCCCGGACACCTACACGGAGGCCAACCTCTACCCGGCCCACAAGGGCGCCCGCGGGGCCTACAACGTGCTGGTCGGCGACGTGGACGGCAAGCTCGGCTCGGGCGCCAAAGGATGGGTGGTTGTCGACAGCAGTTGTCCCGGCGTGGCCGTGCGCCTGGACCCGACACGGCAAGGGACGTTCAAGATCGTCGAGTCGAAGCTCCCCGAGTCCGGACTCAAGTGCGTGGACTGGTGGGGGCCATGGCGCTGCGATCCGTACTTCTCCGGCGTCGCCTGGGATCGCTGGACGTTTCGCCACCTGTACGCGACCGGATCGGAGGGCGGGATCGGCTGGGACATGACCTGCCAGCGGGGCTGCGAGTTTTCGGCCTTGGTCGAGGACTGCGTGGGGATCGGCCGCTTTGCGGGGGGCGCGGTGATCGCCCACGTCGGCCGCCGAGATGAACCCGTGCTGTTCCGGCGGTGCTACTTCTTCAACTTGGACTGGTGGGGCGACGCCGGGGGCGTGTATGTCCGTGGGGAGAACCGCTCCATGCCGGACCACCCCGACGCCGTTTTCCAGGAGTGTACCATCGTCGGGCCGGACAATGCCGTCCAGGCCGCGTGGCCCGGCGTGGATGACCTGTACACCCGCATCAAGTTCACCAACTGCCGCCTGATCGTGCTCAACTTCTCCCAGCCGCGCGGCACGCCTTCTTCGGGCATCATCTGTTGCGGCGCGAAGGACGGCAAGCAACTCCACGTGGACCTGGAGGACTGCGCGCTGATGGGCTACAAGGTCTTCGGCACCCGGGCCGGCCAGGTCTCGTACACCGCCAAGGGGAATTGCCGTGCTTACGTGCAGTTCGAGCAGACGGTGCCCGACGGGATCGAACGGTTAGGCCTATGGCCCCGAGACGTGTTTGACGCGCTGGCCCCGCCCCGAGTTTGAACGAAGTTGGGTCCCGAAATCCGGCGCTTAAGAGTCCGCCGATCGTCGTCGCCATCCACGAGCGGTGGACTGTCTCTCCCCTCAGCCACGGCTGGCCGCCCAGGGGCTTGTACGCCGCCGCGGAGCTTTGTAGTATCATATCACTTTCGTCAGCCGCGGAGAGGATAGGATGAGCGCCGGCAAGACCCTACGTACCTTGCTCGACGGACCGCAGCTCGTCATGGCCCCGGGGGCCCCGGACGCGATTGCGGCGCGGCTCGTGGAGCAGGCCGGGTTTCCGGCCGTGTACATGACGGGCTTCGGGGCCACGGCCAGCCGCATCGGCTGCCCCGACGTGGGGCTGCTGACCCAGACCGAGATGACCACCCACGCGCGCGACATGGTCCGCGCTGTGAGCGTGCCGGTGATTGCCGACGCCGACACGGGCTACGGCGGCCCGGCCAACATCGAGCGCACCGTCAAGGAGTATCAGCAGGCCGGCGTGGCGGCGATCCACTTGGAGGACCAGGTCGCGCCCAAGCGGTGCGGCCACATGGCCGGTATCAAGCTGGTCCCGGTCGACGAGATGCTGCGACGCCTGGAGTGCGCCATGGCGGCCCGGCGCGACGACGACCTCCTGGTGATCGGCCGGACCGACGCCCTGGCCGCCGCGGGGCTGGACGAGGCCCTCAGTCGGGCCCTGCGCTACCGGCAGGCGGGCGTGGACATCGTGTTCGTCGACGCGATCAAGCGGATCGACGACGCCCGGGCCATCGCCCGCGAGATCGCCGGTCCCCTGGTGATCAGCCTGGTCGAGGAACATGAGGCCGCGTCCCTCAAGCCGGACGAGCTGAAGCGGATGGGCTTTTCGCTGGCTTTGTATCCGCTTTCCGCACTGTTTGCCGCCACTCGCGCGGTGCAGGAGATGCTGGGGGAATTGAAGCGGACGGGCACGACCCAGTCGTGGTCCGGGCGCATGGCCACGTATGCCGAGTTCTCCGCGGTCGTGGGACTGGACCATTACCGCGGGTTGGACGACCGGTTTGGGAGTGGGTAAGCGACCAATTTAGCCGGCGAGCTTGCTCGCCGAGCAAGCGGACGATCGGGGCCGCCCCCGGACGGGGCGAGCAAGCTCGCCGGCCAAATTGGCCCGAGGGACGTTCGTCCTCCAAGAGGGAGCGAGAACGATGAAAGCGGTCGTGAAGACGCGGCCCGAGCCGGGCAACGTGGAGTTGATCGACGTGCCCGAGCCCCACGCCGGGCCCGGCCACGTGCTGATCGAGGTGCAGAACGCCGGAATTTGCGGCACCGACATCCACATCTTCAAGAGCGAGTACGTCATCAAGCCGCCGGTGGTCCTGGGGCACGAGCTCTGCGGGACCATCGTCGAGGTCGGGCCGGGAGTGACGCGGTTCCAAGTCGGCGACCGCGTGACGGCCAATCCCTCGGCGGGCCGGCTCTGCGGCAATTGCCGCTACTGCCAGGTCGGCGCACCCTTCTTCTGCATCGACCGCGCCGCCCTGGGGAGCGGCATGAACGGCGGCTTTGCCAAGTACTGCTGCGTGCGCCAGGAGATCGTCTTCCGCCTGCCGGAGAACCTCGATTTCGAGACTGGGGCCCTCTGCGAGCCCCTGGCCTGCGCCGTGCAAGCGGTCGTGGAGCTGACCACGATCAAGCCGGTGTGTCCGACCGGTCCTGACATCGCCCAGGCACTGCGTGCCGGCCGCGCCGATTGCGGCATCGCCACCCGCTCGGTCGCCGCGGCTGCGGGCCTCGGTTTCATAC
>WBZO01004489.1_pt1 | contig 15085 bp, 26 predicted proteins | sample 5204261 | NCBI WGS metagenome assembly WBZO01 (sample SAMN12412400, study PRJNA552823) | activated sludge metagenome | isolation source: activated sludge from anammox sidestream of wastewater treatment plant... | place: USA: North Carolina | collected 2017-09 | reverse complement strand
AATAGCGGTTATTATTGCTTATGGTAGGTTACCCTATTACCCAACAAAATAAACGCCTAAAATCGCTGTACGCAATTAAATAAACAGACCTCAAATAAGAGATCTGTTTATTTTTTTTTTTTTTTTATTTTTATTTATTTATATTCATAACCAGCTTACTTGAACTTGCGTTACTCGCTCGTAGCCTTTTGTGCGCACTGTTAACGTACCTTATCTGCGCTGCATACGCAGCTTAGATAATCTACTTATAACGTGCTTCAAAAGTACGCTGCGTTACTCGTTCAAACGCTGGTTATGAATAACAAGCCAGTATGTGTGTTTTGTGGGTTTGTGTTTAGTAGAGAGAGAGAGAGATATCTAAACCGAGCGTAGATGGTTCTGCCTTACGCGAAATTTACAAGCAGATTAACTAAGGAGCGATTAGCTCCGCAGTTAAGATGCGGTAAATTGCAAGTAAGAGCAGGTTCTCGAAGCGGAGGTTTAAGATATCTCTCTCTATTTGATTATGTGAAGAGAAGGAAGAGAAGAAGAGAGAGAGTAGAAGGATTCTTCTCTGCTTCTTATTTATAAGAGAAACCGTTAACACTACTTGGTAATTTCTCTTTAGAATCAATTACTTAGGAGAATTGTTTCTTTAAAATATCCTCAACAGGATGAGGAAATGCACAAAAAAATACTCACCGAAGTGAGTATTTTCTGTTATACTTGTGTCTCGTCAAAACACAATTGAGGTACTGAAGTGAAGAATACCAAATTATTAAATGAAATACAACACCTTTCTAAAGAAGAACTAACTGAGTTGATTTCCCATATCAGCGTTGAACTCAGTGATCCACACGCTAAAAATCAAAATATAAATGTAGAAACCAAGATTACGAGGAGCAAGGACGTGTCTAAATACAGGCCCAAACATGTCAATTCTTATGGGACAGTTGGTGTGTCCTATGTAGATAGAATACTTGAGGATACAGCAGGAACGCCCTACGGTTTGCTTAAAGAACTTCAATCCAACAGAGAGCAATTCAGCAATATTAGCTATATAGATATTACCGGTAAGGATATAAAAAACTTCAGCAGGAATATGTTGCCGTGGCTCCAGAAAGATTTATTAGTAGCCATAAAGACCAAGGAACAGTTTGATGACATAACGCTGGCTAGTAAAGTAGCAGGGATACAGATTGATGTGGTTCAAGAGAAAGGAAAACGTTACTTTATGTTCAATCCTTCCTTACTCTTGCCTTACTCACGTATGGATAAAGGGAGACATTTTGACTTTATTTACCTGATATACCAATACCTGAAGAGCTATGTTCCACCAGCTAAGAGTGCCTATCAAGCATGTTTTAATGTACATAAGGATTCTTTGGTTCGAGAGTATTTCAAGGATATTAACCAATGCACATTCGATGAGTTCTTATCGCGCTCAAAAGAGTTCATCAATCAACACTTGGCTGGAAAAGAGCCAATATTAGAAGGGTGGTTCAAGCTGCCTGAGGAGCAATCAAAAGATAAATCAATATAACTTTAGGAGTAAGAATATGAACAAAACACAAAATAGTAATCTACAAGCCGCCAAAAGTGCGAAGAATGATGAATTCTTTACCCAGCTAGTTATACAAATTACAGAGTATTCATTAATGATGAAGAAATTACTGATGATTTAACATTAGATGAAGAGATACAAATCTCGTCTGAAGCATATGAGTACTGTGTGGATCAAATTGGTATTGTGGATGATGAAGAAATGGAGGAGTTAGCCTTTGAATAATATGGAAGACAAAGTAATACATACACTGGTAGCTATAGCTATGGTTCTTATTTATTCATTAATTCCTGAACCAATAGGAATAGTACTAGCTGTCATGGTTCATTGGTATTGTTGGGAATTGGCTCAAAGAGTAGCCAAGGATACGGAAAAGAGAGGAGTACTTTACTGGTGGCTTATTAGTCTATGGAGTAATACTGCCCGAGATGAAGCTATCTGGCCTATGGCAGGTGCTTGTATAACAGGAATTCTATTATTGCTCATGTAGATGTGATAGTAATGATTTAAGGCAGGAAATGATTAAGGGGTACTCATAGTACTCCTTTTTAATTTGAGCGCCTAAAAACACGTTTGTCGCGGCTTCTAGAAGTATCTATGTATAGTTTGTTTGTTGGTTTGTTGTGGTTCATTAAAGATCAACGCCCGGTCGGTTATTTAACCAGGTATTAGTAAATCAATTGGGAAGGATTTGGCTATTATTCATGACCGGGCACCCTTATAAGGAAGGAGTAATTACTATGGAAGATGATGTTCTTTTAGATGCTAAAGAGGTTAGAAAAATAATTAAATGGGGTCTTATACTTGATGAAGTTGAAGAGTGGATTGGAGATTGGACTATGAATAGTATGCATCCACCTAGAAGAGAAGATTGTGAGAGAGATTTATCTCACATCAAACCTAAGCACATTAAGAAAGCGTGGAAGGAATTAGTATGAAGGATAATGCTAAATTTGAGGCATGATGGAAAACCATACAAGGAGAACTAAATGAATAATTACAGGCTTTGCTCATATGAAGATGTTTAAAACTACTTTATCTGATGGTGAGAGTGTGACTGTATATAACACTGGAGCCATCACACATATTGATATGCCTAATCAGGAACCAATCAATACTTATATTCCATATATAAAAGTATTCGATATTTATTCAAACGATATTACTGACTCAATATCAGACGAGGATTACTCTCGTATTGAGAAAGAAGCTATTAATAAACAATAGGAAACCACATGATAGTAAATAGACAATCTTTATTGGCTTTGGCTCCTATTAAAGATATGTTCCAGAGTAAGCTAGTACACCATGAGAGCAATACTACCTTCGGCCTGTCAGGAAATGGATACGATATTAGATTGAGGCAATCAATACTTGTACAGCCTAAGCAGTTTGTTCTTGGTTCCAGTATTGAAGAGTTCCAGATGCCAGCTAATTTGGTTGGAGTGGTTCATGACAAGAGTTCAAATATACGGCAAGGAATATCAGTATTTAACTCTGTAATTGATAGTGGATGGAATGGATTCCTGACTCTTGAGATATATAACCACAGTAATGCAGCTATTCAATTAATGGCAGGTATGGGCATAGCTCATATACTGTTCCATGAAGTAGTTCACCCTACGATTTACGAGGGTGTGTATCAGAACCAACCAGATCGCCCTGTAGCAGGGAAGGAGGATATGTAATTATGATTTATTTCTTTGATGAAGATACGTGTAAAGAAACATATAAAGAAATGGAACAGGTATTAATGAGCAAATCTTTAGAAGAAGTATGGAAAATAGCATGTACATATGCTGAACATTATATTCACACGCAGCAGCAATCCACTTTCATGAAAACCATAAATAATATTAATGTTCAGGATATATTGAACATGGCTCAAGAAGTAGTTAAGAATAATCAGGAGAAGACTAATGACTCTAAAGGTTAGATTAACCTGTCAGGAGGATATGGGAGCCATCCTAGATACTTATGATAAGTTTATTCATGGTTCTAAAGCTAAGCCTTGGTTTAAGCACATTGATAAAAATAAAGTAGTAGCTCTTCTCTGCAACGCTTCATTTATTATCAATGAGACATATCTTGTAGTTATATCTGAAATAGTACCTTGGTACTTCAAAGATCAGCGAGTATTGGAAGAGCAGTTAATAGTTAAACTTTACAACAATGGAGGTAAGTTTTCTGATGTATTAGACTTCCTTAAACAGGAAGCTAAGGCTAGAAATTGTGTAGCAGTGTTTACTGGATCCATGCTGGCTATTCAACATAAATCACTCACTAAACTGTATACGAGTCAAGGATATAAAGAGGAAGGCGGACAATATGTGCTAGAACTGATTTAAACGCGATTTAAGAAAGTTTATTGTTGGGGGTATGCAAATGTATACCCTTTTTCTATTGTGTGGCTTAAATCGTATTTAAATCGTATTTAAATCGTATTTAAATCGTATTTAAAGCGGTCTTACATATTTAATTATATAAATTTAATATTGAAAATTAAAAATGAAGCCAACAAAGTGGACAGATGAAGAGTTAGATCTAATTCGCACTCATTATTTAGCAAAGATGCCTATAGCTCAGATAGCTCAATTAGTAGGTAGAACTGAAAATGCTACAGCTAAACAATTAACCAAAATGGGTATTAGAAATACTTATAAACCATGGACAACAGCAGAAGTTAATAGACTTCATGCGTTGTTTAATGCAGATGTTTCTTATGCTGATATTGCTAGTATTCTAAAACGTACTGAACGTGCTATTTGTAGCCAAATAAGAGATTTAGGGCTGCATAGAAATAGAGCATGGACACAAGAAGAGATTAATTTAATTAAATCTCTTAAAGCACAGAAGATTAAAGCCAAAATAATAGCAGAAAGATTAAATAGAACATATTCATCTACTGTAGACGCAATTAAACGCTTTGTAAAAAAAGATGAAAACTAATGTAATAGGTAAACAGTTTTGGGCATGGACAGTTTTAAATACTGTTAATAAGCACCAGAGAAATTACTTAGAAGTGCAGTGTGTGTGCGGAACTAAAAGAACAATCAGAGCCAGTACTATATACGCAGGCAAGAGTAGATCATGTGGATCAAGAGAATGTGTACAAACAAAAATAGCTACGCAACAAGAGGTATTTGATAACCCTAATCTAATGCCCATCAATATTGGTGATGTATTTAAGAAATTAACTGTAATAGATTATGCTCTTGATCCAATAAAAAATAAGAAACGTTATGTTGTTAAATGTACATGTGGAAATATACTCACTGTATCGCACTACGATCTCCGTGCGGGACGTAAAGCATCATGTGGGGCATCTCACTATGCTCTCAAGATTGGGCAGCGATTTGGTGCTCTTATGGTCACTGCAATCGACCCTGATGACCCAACAAATATCACTACTACTTGTGAATGCGGTGAGGTAGAACAATACAAGCGTAGAAAGTTATTGAAAGGAGCTATTAAGTTATGTCTCAAAGAGAGAGTACATAAACGCAAACATCCTATCAATATTGGAGATACGTTTGGTAAGTTAACAGTAATAGAAGAAGTATTCGGATATGGTAAAGGGCACCATAGATACTATAAGTGTTCGTGTGCTTGTGGTAGTGAATGTGTAAAGAGATTCGATGGTTTAGTTAATCTTACTTCTACTCATTGTGGTTGTTCTAAGCTAGTAAACAATCCTGAGTACAGGAAAAAAGTAACTACTAAAAGAAGAATCGATAATGAAGCACGTGACTTGGCTCTTTTTATTAAAGAACAAGAACTAAAAAAGAAAAACGCTCCAACTATCAAGCAGCATATCAATAAACCAATTAACTCTATATTTGAGTTCTTAGTTCATACCAGTAAATAACAATCATGAAAACTATTACTATAAATAATTTAGCTGAGAGTACTACGGAAGAAGTATTTGAATATATTAGGCATCACTTACTGACCCAAATGCAGCAAAGTAAAAATGATAAAGGAGCTTGCTTTTACCGAAATGAGCAAGGTTTGAACTGTGCTGCAGGTTGTTTAATACCAGATGATATGTATTACCCCGATCTGGAATATAGAAAATGGCATGCATTAGTAACACGAAACCTTGCACCCAAAGATCATATGGAGTTAATTCAGGAAATGCAGCGTATATATGATGACTATGACCCAATCACATGGGAATTTGAGTTAAATAAATTAGAAAGTGACTTAGATACATTTGATAAATACAGGTAAATAACTATGAAAGTAATTACTCTGGCTAATTTGGCAGAAAGTACTCCTATGGAAGTCTTTCAGTTTATTGAAAATCACTTGCTCATTCAGAATGCTAAGAGTAGAAGATTTAAAAAAAGAATCTGCTATTACCGCGGAGATAATAATCTCAAGTGTGCTGCGGGATGCCTCATATCTGATGACGAATACACTCCCCAGTTTGAAGAGAATAATTGGAGTACGTTAATTCGAAAAAGGCAAGTTCCTGCAGCACATAGTAAGTTAATACGAGAGTTGCAACTTATCCATGATGATGTTCCAGTCAATAGCTGGAAACACCATCTAGACTTACTTAGAAAAGATATAGAAGAGGGGCGTTTTAATGAATCTATGTAAACTCGGCAATCGAGTAATTATGTCAGATGTAACGATTAACCAGATATATCCGCCTGTATTTGAATTTACAAATGAATTAACAGATAGAGCCAAGGAAGAAATAATAATTAAATATAACTTTGGTAAGGATGTTTATAACTTACTTGGTGGTAGCGGTGATTTGTCGGTTATACCTAATGCCTTTAAGACTCTGCTTCAGTTAGTTAAGTTATATAAAAAATACAGTGCAGAACTATATAACGTAAGGAAATCCACATAATGACTGTAGACGTTAAATTACTCCAACATTCTTGTAGCCTAGACGGTATTTCTATGTATTCGTTTGAAGTAGAGATTCCTAGAATCATTCTTGCTGAATGGAATACTCATGGTATGTTGAATACCAATGCTCAGAGTAGTAGAGCTGTACCTACAAAGAAGTTGATAGAAGAGGTGCGTAGAAACCCTTATATGCCTTCACATTGGGGCAGAAATCAAAAGGGTATGCAAGCCTACGAGGAATGTAATGAACCTGTTAAAGGCGATTCTAGAGAGGCTTTCTGGGATATCTGTGTACAGACTAATTGCGTATTCGCAGAGGCATTTGAGGAAGCTGGATATCATAAACAAATTGTGAATAGAGTTATTGAGCCATATTCACATACCAAGCTAGTTATATCTGGGACAGAGTGGAATAACTTCTTTAATTTAAGAATACATAAAGATGCTGAGCCAAATATAAGAGAAATGGCCGTTCAGATTTATAAACTCATACATCAATCTCAGGGGGAGTATATAAATAATGGAGAGTGGCATTTACCTTATATATCTAGATATCGTCAAGAAGGTTGTATGAGGTACCTATTCGATCATCAAGAAGTGTCTCTTGAAGAGGCAATACATATATCTCTAGCTTGTGTGGCTCAAGTTTCCTATAGGTCTCTCAATACTCACCCTGCGGCTATTGATAGGATATACAACAGCCTATTCCCTAATAATGGTGCACCTATTCATGGTAGTCCTGCACAGCACTTAGCTACTCCGTTTAAAGAGGCATGGTGTAAAGGTGCTTGGCAAGAAGGAGAAACTCATAGAGATAAAGATGGGTATAGCTGGAGTGCTCAATTACGAGGATGGTGCCAGTATCGTAAATTAATACCTAATGAGAATGTAACTACATTTACTCATGAAACTTTCCTAGAAAGATTAGCTACGTTCTAACACCCGTTCTTTGTTTGTTGGTTCTTACACTTATCAATATTTATTACTTGAGTAGACGAATGACTAAATACAAATGCTGGATTCCTGAATATGAGCATGAAGAAGAAGAAGATGGGCTGATAGTAGATGCTTATGATAACGAACAGGCGGCTAAAGTCTATATTAAGGAGTATGAACGTGATCGTACAGAATACCCTGTAGGTTCAGGAGGAGAAATAACAGTTATGGTTAAATTAAATACACCTATTGCTATAGCTATTCCCTTTAGAGTATGGGGATATGCTGAACCTTATTATATAGCTAGACGAATAAATGAATGAGAATTAATGGAGAGCCAAAATGGAAAATATTAGTAAAGAAGAAGAGTTACTTAAAGACTTACGTACTCTAATTGTTATGCTAAAGGGCACTGAGGACGAGTACGGGCTACTCGACTGGGTTGATTCATATTATGGTGACTACAGGCAAGAGGCAGCAGAATTCCTCACAGAGATGGAAAATAAATATTTAAATTCGAAGGAGTAGATTCTATGGATACCATGAATGAGTTTGAGGAATAGGCGGAGAAACAAGGATTATCCACAATAACGGAAGCTGCTTCATATGCCTATATGGGTTGGGAGGCGCGCTAGAAATTTTAAAATTAGATTAAATAAATAAATATTATGTATAAGTATAGAAGGCGGACGTTTATTGGCTCAGTTATGAGATTTACTAATAGACAATTTCCTAAATTAGTAATTATCCTAACTGGACTTATATTGGTATATATAGCGTGGATCATATATACCACTCCAGAGCCGTATAGAGATACTGTACCTGAGGGGAAGATTTGTTTAGTGGATGATACTCCTGAGGATACATTTGATTACTCTCAATTTACGGCTTATGAGGACTTGTTCCCAGAGGGTAGTGAATATGGTAAAGATGGGGAAATATTGATAGAAGAAGATCCAACACTATTTGTATTGCCTAATACTGCTTTAGATATACAAGCATTGCCTTATTTCCCTCCTGTAACTACACCACTGCCTGTCTATAAACACATTCCTTCCGTGGCACCTAGAAGTGCTCCATATATTCCTTTTTTGGTTCCATTTCTATATAGCCATCCTTCTATAACTCCTCCTACTAGTAATAACAATTCTACGTGTGTTCCTGCTATCCCAGTTGATGAACCAAACACACTATATTTACTTGCTATAGGACTCTTACTCAGGATATTTATAAAACATGAATAAATTAACAGTAGTACTTAACGGGCCACCTTGTAGCGGCAAGAACTATATTACTGACCAATTAATAAAACATCTTGCTATCAGCGGTATAACAGTAGAAGAATTAATGTTTAAAACTGGTCTATATAAAGAAACAGCTAAACAATACTTTATGCCTTATTATGATTTCGTAGATCTAGCAACAAATAGAACCACTAAAGATCTACCTAATGAAAGACTGGATGGTATATCTCCCAGAGATGCTTTAATTAATGTCTCTGAAAATTACATAAAGCCTCTTCTGGGTAATGACTATTTTGCTAAAGAATTATTAGAAAATATAAAAGATAAAGATGTTTATATTATTTCTGATGGAGGATTTAAAGAAGAGATCCAAGCATTAATAGATAGTCCTAAAATAAATAAATTATTACTAATTCATTTACACGCACCTGGATGTTCTTTTGAAGGGGATAGCAGATCTTATATTCATTATAGTGAATTACAAAATTTCTCACCCAAACTAACAATAGAACTTATGTTTAATAGTAAAACAGATGATATTTGTGTTATTGAGATACTCTATTTAATTCATAAATTACTTTGCCAATGGAAATAGAAGAACAAGAGTGGAAAGCTTACCAAACAGATAAGCACTGTCCTAAATGTGATGGCCCAGTAATAGTTATGGTCAACAATAAAAATATAGCGGATTTCTTTATGTGTGAAGAATGTAACTTTAGTTATGGTGGAGATGTTCATGGAGTTAAACAATGAGTATTGATAATTATGATGTAGCAAAGATGCGAGTCATGGAGCAGTACAAACCTTCTGTCTATGAGATTAATGAGATGGCTGGCAAGATTAAGTTAGTCTATCCTGACCCGGCAGTAGCTAGAGAAATGTTAGATATATGGGTAGAAGAGGAAACTATGAATAGAATCCAAGAAGCAGTAGACGAAGGAGAATTGTAGTAGATGATTTTTAGCTCTTAAATTGCTCAGGGGTATACTAAGGTACCCCTTCAGAAAGATATGCTGTTTTTCGTGGCTCTGTGCATCTTACAGGGCCATTTCTATTTAAGGAGTAAACATTGAAATCACAAGACATTACAAAACTAATAAAGGAACTCTACCCATTAAAAAGAAGTATTTGTATTGAAGGAAATCCCGGCTTGGGAAAGACCAGTGTAGTTAAACAAGCTGCTAATGAATTAGGAGTACCACTGATACTTGTACATGCTCCTACTATGTTGGTAGAGGATACTGGTATTCCTTGGCCTAAAGAGAATGAAGATTACTTCAGCTATAAATTACCTCATTGGTTCCCTAAGAATAATCAACCTGAAGGAATACTATTATTTGATGATCGTAATCAGGTAAATGAGGATATCCAAAAAGTATTAGCTAATCTGATCCAAGAAAGAACATTACATGGGCATTCATTACCTGAAGGATGGATGGTTATCTCTACAGGTAATAGAGTTAAAGATAAAACTGGTAGCAGGAAAGTACTCAGTCATCTTCGTAATAGAGAAACAGTTATTGAATTTGAGCCAAGTTTGCAAGGATGGACTGAATGGGCTGTAGCTAATGGAGTATCTGAAACTACAGTAGGATTTATTAACTTCAGGCCAGATTTACTTAATAAATATGATCCAGATAAAGATATTAATCCTACTCCCAGAGCATGGGTAGAAGGAGTAGATAGTTTGCTTGGTTCAATTAGTAGGGAATATTGGAGAGATATTGCCCTTGGTTCAGTAGGAGAAGGTGCTGCTGATGAATATATGGGATGGATTCAATTGGCTGAGCAAATGGTAGATCTGAATGTACTTATCAAGGATATTGAAACTAACCCTAAAACAGCTTATTTGCCCACAGATGGGATGATGAGTTACGCAGTTGTTTCTGGATTAGCATTTAGAGCCAATAAGAGCAATCTGGATAAGCTAATTACTTATGTTGAGCGTATCAGTATGGAGTTTGTGGTATTACTTATGATGATTGCTCGTAATGCAGATCCTCATATCATTAAAAATAAAGCCTACATAGATTTTGTAGTGGCTAATCAAAACATTGTTCTATAGGAGATAAATATGAATATTCAAGACAAAGCAGTATTAGTAGATCTTAAGATTAGTGTATGGAACGCACAAGCTACTGATCATAAAATATCTGAAGAAATTAATATTACTAAGACAGGTACTATTAATTCAGGCAAGTATATTAAGAAACTACTTCCTGTTAATGATCAGCTTAAACGATTGCAACATGTAGCTAATAAATTAAGAAAAGAATTTCAAGAATCATCATTGGAATGGGAAGGAACATCCAGATTGATTCCTATTGAAAATCTGGAAGCATGGATGAAGATATATAACCATTATTTGAATATGTGGAATACAGCCATGGATCAATTTATTGCTGCTTACCCTGAATCAGTTAATAAAGCAGAACTGGCATTAGGAGAACTATTTAATCGTGATGATTATCCATCCGAGCAAAGTGTTCATGAGTATTTTGGCATTACTCAGAAAATTAAACCTATTCCAACAGGCGATTTCAGGACAGAAATAGATAATGACATTATTAGACAATTGAAAGAGGAAGCCAAACAGGCTGTTGAAGAGCAGTCTAATAAAGCTGCCAAAATGTTCTTAGAGAAATTGTTGCTTGATATCAATCGTATTATTAATGCTACTGGCCCTGATGCTAAGCGTACTCATAATTCATTATTTGATACTTTGCGCAATACATTAAATAACGCTAAAGCATTTAACTTTAATTCTGACCCAGAGCTTAATTCATTGATTGAAGAAGGATTTGCTTTGATTGATGGATTAACTACAACTATCTCTAAAGAGCAGAAGGTTACTCTTAATGTTCAAGCTACTAACTTAGTTTCACGAATTCAATCTTATGGAAAACCAGTATAAAGATCTGGAGGATAAATTAAAAAGAGTACGTATTATTCTTCTACAGAAACATTTCTTTCTTGGCTCATTCTTAGTAAACCTTCCTACATATATAGATCCTTCTGTAGATACTGCTGCAACTAATGGAGAGTATATTAAATACAACCCTGATTTCATTAGAAATTTAACTGAACAGGAATTACTATTTCTTTATGCTCATGAAGTAATGCACGTTGTTTTAGAACATACATTGAGATTTGGTAATAGAAATGTAGAAATGTGGCAAGCAGCTTGTGATGTAGTGGTTAATCAATTACTGATCCAAGACGAAATAGGTACATTTATTAAAGGTGGTATTAATGAACCTAGACTATATGCTCAAGGTAAAGGACAGACGGAAAGGATCTATGATTTATTAATTCAACAAAATCCACCTCCACCACCTATTACTCTAAATATTAATTTTGGTAATGATAATGAAAATAATGAGGGTAAATCTAATGAAGTAACTATTAATATTAAAGGGAAATCATTAGATGAATTAATACCTCAAAAAGGTACTCCACAAGAGATAAAAGAAAAAGTAGAAGCCTTACGGAATAGAATAGCAACAGCGTTAGCTACAGCCAAAATATGTGGTAATGCTCCTGAAGGGATTGAAAGATACGTAGAACAATCTCTTTATACTAAACCATCCTGCTTAGAAGTACTGCAGGATTATATGGTTAAGCTTAAATCTGCTACACGCACTTATAGCAGACCTAGTAGACGATTTATCTCTAGGAATATGTATCTTCCTTCCATACCTTCTGAAGATGCAGTAGGACACATAGCAGTATGTTGTGATACTTCTGCATCAGTGACCACTGAAGAATTGCAATACTTCAAGGGCTTGCTGGAAATGTGCAGGAGTATTTATAAACCTGCATTAATGACCATTAGTTACTTTGATTATGTGGTTCATTCTACAGATGTATTTGAGCCACAGGATGAACTTAGGGTATTGATGAAAGGCAATGGTGGAACGTCATATCACGATATATGGGATAAGTTTGAAACTCTCCCAGATGTATGTCTTGTGTTATCAGATATGGAATGTAAGTCATGGGGTAAGAAGCCAGATTACCCTGTTGTATGGCTAAGTACTTCTAGGATAGTTAAAGTACCTTTTGGAAAAATAATAGATTTCTACTCAAGATAAATACATGAATATTACAGAATGCACAGCAATCGTCGAGAACGTCCATGCAATGCCCGGACACTACAACCATATAAGGCATTCAAAATGACCCCTACACAGAGATCTTTAGAGTTGTTACGTAAAAATGGTTATATCGCTGAAGTAGTAGAACGATATAACTCCTTTTCACGAACAAGACATGATTTATTTAATATCGGGGACATACTGGCCATACGTTCAGGTGAGGTTCTTTTAGTCCAAACAACCTCTGGAGGCAACGCTAAAGCTAGAGTAAATAAAATTATAGCCTCCGAGCACATCCATACTATAGTAGGCTCTGGAATTAATGTATGTGTTCATGGTTGGAGGAAATTGAAACATGGCAGCAAACAAGTATGGAGTTGTAGAGAAATCTGGTTTAACCCAGACCTCAGCACTCATGAAGAGAAAAAAAGATAATGAGATTGTATCTGTCAAATGAGTTAAATCCCACCATACTTACGAACAGGAAAGCGAAATGAAACACATACTATTAAGTCGGTATCCTGACAAACAACCAATACTTATTAACGCAGAATTAATGGGTGCAGCCATTAACTTTGTTAAGGGTATGTACCCTACTGCTTCTTTGGTTCCTACACGTTGTAGAACCCCTCATGATGGTATAGCTGATGCATATTACATCGCTAAAACATGGGCACAATTAAAATAAAACAGGAAGAAAAAATGAATAATTTCGGTAAAGTAATCGTTTTTAATCAAGCTATTGGTAACGAAAAGGGAGATAGGAAAAATATCGATTGGGAAATGTTGGATAAAGAAGCAGAGATGATTCAATCAGAATTGGATGAGCTTAAACAAGCCATTAAGGAAAGAGATATTAATGAAGTAAGAGATGCCCTCTGCGATATTCACGTATTTGCATACGGCACTCATCACAAGATTGGTTACAACGCTGATGCTGATATGCATACAGTAATATCTTCCCTATATTCTCGTTTTTGTCAAAATGAAGATGATTTACAACGAACTATTGAACATCATAAAAATAAAGGGGTATTACAAATAACTGTACATGGGGAATACCCATTTGCTTATATTAAGAGCGCAGGAGATCACCCAGATGCCCCGAAAGGCAAATTCCTGAAATCAATTAATTATAATAAGCCAAAATTTAATGATAAATGAAGAACAACACAAAGCAGCAGACAACATTCTAGCTATGCTTATAGGAGAGGATAGGGGATTTTGTCTGTTAGGTAAAGCAGGTACAGGCAAAGAACAGCCTGATTATGTCCAAATACAAACACCCAATGGCCCACGTAGACTTGGTTCACTTAAAATAAACGATTATGTTTTTAATAGGAAAGGTGAACCAACAAGGATTGTTGGGGTATTCCCACAAGGAGTTAAACCAGCATATGAAATAACATTTAGAGATGGCTTTTCTACTCAGTGTGGTTTAGAGCATTTATGGGCAATTCGTAATAATAGAAGAGGCAAAAAAGGAATCTTAGTTAGAAGCACAAAAGAATTATTACAAGCAGGATTAATAGACAGAAGTGGAAATATGAAATTTAGTATTCCTCTCTGTGATCCAGTTGAATATGCTACTCCCTATGTTCCTTCTATTGATCTTTATGTTGTGGGAGCGTTTATTGGAGATGGTTCTATACATAAACAAATAAAGCTAACAATAAATGAGCATGACCAAGATATTCTAGAAAGAATTAGATTTTTACTCGGTAATCCTAAAATATCTACAAGATTCAAAAAAGGATGCACTGAATCTAGCTTTCTATACGGGTATTCCTATAATCCTCTAAAATCTTTCTTTGAAGAAAATAACTTACGTGTAGCTTCTCGGGATAAATTTATTCCTGCTAGTTTATTACAAGCTACCGTTCAACAAAGGAAAGCACTGTTAGCTGGATTGATGGACACAGATGGCTGCATATATAGAAACAGAACTTCTTTTAGTACACTTTCTCCGCAACTAGCTGACGATATTTGTTTACTAGTACAGTCACTCGGAGGAGTTGCAGTTAAACGTGTGCATGACCGCACTAAAACTAGAGACTTTATTGAGTATAGTGTAAATATTAAAACTAGTTTTTGCCCATTCTTCACACAAAGGAAAGCAAGTAAATGGAGATATAGCCAAAAGAACCCCCCATCTAGATATATTAAATCAATTGAATATATAGGAGAAACTTCACAAAGATGTATTGAAGTTGAGGATGAAGAACACCTCTATTTAACCGATAATTTTATCGTTACGCATAATACTGCAACATTAAAAGCTGTTGTAGAGAATGTTATTCCCTTAGCTAATGAATTTAATAAAAGACACAATATTGATGCCAGATACAGAGTTCAATTAACTGGATCTACACATAAATCTGTAGGGGTACTAGAGG
>WBZO01004488.1_pt1 | contig 15092 bp, 17 predicted proteins | sample 5204261 | NCBI WGS metagenome assembly WBZO01 (sample SAMN12412400, study PRJNA552823) | activated sludge metagenome | isolation source: activated sludge from anammox sidestream of wastewater treatment plant... | place: USA: North Carolina | collected 2017-09 | reverse complement strand
ACCGCCGAGCCAACCTCCGAATTCCACGTATAGAAGCCTCGGAAAAGCATCTCACCATTTACTTCGATGGGATGCTCTGGATCAACCAAGAACAGGAAAACGTCACGATCCGAAGCATATAGTGTGGTGGCGCGGAGGGGATTGGTCGTTGCATAAGACGATGCGGGGATTTGCCATCGCCCATCATGATTGACACGCTCCACCGCTTCTACAACCTGCATATCCCAAATGCGCCCATAACTAACGGAGGTCATGGAGCGGAGGCTGTGTGAGCCATTGGATTGCGCCAGCATCAAACCGCCGTCTCGGATAGGATTATGTTCAAGTCCCCATTGTAGATTGATCGCCGCGAGTTCGGGCGGGAGGCTTCGCAGATAGCCAGCGGGGGCTTGGGCGTATTGTGATAATTGTCCAAAAGCCCAATGAGTAGGATACAAGTTGACGGCTTCGCCTCTTGATGGGTCATAGGTCTGGACGGCGAGTCCGCCCTCCTGTGGGATGACACGCAAATCTTTCGTCATGGGTGTTGCAGTCCACGATTCGGACTTACGTTTAGCAACCGTCGCTTTCAATTCTTCCAACGACGTATATCTCTCATCGTTGGGGCGGCTTGCCCATTGTTTACTTACTGTATTGATATTCATTGTATTTCCTTTTCTAGCCCGTATAATGCCCTGGCTCGGCTTTGCCCGTCATGCGCCGGGCTTGCGCTGGTTGGCTCGTGCCTCCCTGTTTGCCTCACCTCCTACTGGGGAGATGGGCAAACGGCGGGGCAGTGTGTCGTCCCGGAGTCCTCCGGGCAGGCATAGGTTATTCCTATGCCCCATTTATACCCTATACGCAAAAAAAATAGATTAAATTTAGATTAATATTTCATTACAAATTTTGGAGTATAATCCCCTGTATGACCAAAAAACAAAAACGCGCCGCCGCTCTCGAATATTACTACCGCATCGGGCGGGCGCGGCGATTGAAGGGCAAACGTGGCAAAAGTCGAAACAAAGTCAATTGATGACATCCTCCCCGATCCCAATAATGCAAACAAGCATACCCAACGCGGGCATCAGATCGTCGAAAACTCCATCCGCCGCCGGGGGGTGGGGCGGGGCATTTTAGCCGCCGGAAAGAACACAGATAAACCCGTCATTATGGCTGGAAACCTTACCGCCGAAAAAGCGCGGGATGCGGGGATTGATGAAGTTGTAATCGTTCATACTACGGGGAATCAATTGGTTGTCACCGTAAGAGACGACTTAGACCCGACCAGCCCCGAAGCGATAGCCCTCGGCATCGAAGATAACGAATCGGGCAAGCAGTCGTACAATCCAGACATCGACCTCCTTGCCGCCATGAGCGCGGGGGATAACGGGGTGTTGTCTGCGTTAAAAAATGAGGACAAGATATTCGGCGGGATGTTGGAGGGGATGATTCCAGCGGGGAGCGAAGAGCCAGCAGAGCCGCGCAAGACACTTGCAGAGCGTTTTGGCGTGCCGCCTTTCAGTGTGCTAAATGCTCGCGGCGGCGTTTGGCAGGATAGGAAACGGGCATGGATTGAATTGGGCATACAAAGCGAATTGGGGCGGGGGGATAGTCCGTCAACATCTGCAAGAAGCGACGAGCCGTCTTATCGTCCGATAAGACGGCAACCAACTGCCGCGCCGGGCGGGTCGTTGCGGGACGCAACGACCCTAGAGAACGGAAAAACGGTTAGGGGTGATGGGAAAGGAAAGCGGTTAACTTGGGTGGTTGGGGATAAAAACAAAGGTGAACTAGATGATACCAGCCGCAAGAATCTTGCGGCTGGGCGCAAATCAAAAACGCTTGGGGCAATTGCCCCAAATGAAGGTGGAGAAAACGGAATACTTGCCAGGACTGGCAAGTATTCAAACAACGGCTTGCTTGGAATTTCCAAGCAAGCCCGAAGTCACTATAAAGAGCCTGCGACGAGTAACTCGTCGCAGGCTAGATTGACCGCCCTACAAAAAACAGGCAATAGCAGTGCCGTAGACTACGGCACTGCCGGGAACGTAAGCGAACAAACAGGAACGAGCATATTCGATCCGGTGCTTTGTGAATTGGTTTATCGTTGGTTTATGCCGCAAGGCGGCGGGCGCATTCTTGACCCGTTCGCGGGCGGGTCTGTGCGCGGCATTGTTGCGTCTATGCTTGGCAAAGATTACACGGGCGTTGACTTATCCGAGAGACAAATTGAGGCGAACAGAGTACAGGCAGATAATTTAACGTCGAACAATAAGCCCGTGTGGATTGTTGGCGATAGTCAAAACGTGGATACATTAGCGGCGGGCGAATACGATTTTGTTTTCAGTTGCCCGCCTTACGCTAACCTTGAAGTGTATAGCGACGACCCTAAAGATTTATCACGCATGGATTACGCGGATTTTATAGCGGCATATAAAAACATAATAATAAAAAGCGTTGCAATGCTGAAAGACAATCGATTCGCTTGCTTTGTTGTGGGGGATGTGCGCGACAATGAAGGCTTTTACAGAAACTTCCCTGCTCACACAATAGACGCATTTCAAGAAGCGGGCATGATACTTTATAATGAGGCGATACTTGTAACAGCGGTGGGTTCGCTTCCCATTAGAGTCGGCAGGCAGTTTGAGGGCTATCGCAAACTAGGCAAAACACATCAGAACGTGCTTGTATTTTACAAAGGAAACCCCAAAGCCATAAAAGACTTTGGGGTGGTAGAGTTTGGCGAACTAGAGGGCGCGGATGAGATACCCGACTGAGGGCATTTTGAATTTTTTATTGGGAAATCGGGCTTTATGCCATGCTTTCATTGCTTCGCCGTATTCTTTAGCGAGACGTTTTAGCGTATCGAAATCTGCAAAGCTGGCACGGGCGGCTAAAAATGCCTCCTTTTTTTCGCGGGCTTTTTGGGCTAATTCGTCCATGTTTGCTCCTTTCTGCCCTGTGATGTTAGCATAGAGACGGCGACAGGGCAAGAGGCAAAATACCCCGAATCTGTGATTTTTGTGTGAATTATGACCGTAAACGACAAATCCAAAGCCAACCTTAAGCCCTTCGTCAAAGGCTACGACCCGCGTCGGGCAATCGGTCGCGTGCCGAAAACCAGCGTCAAGGCGCGGGAGTTGTTTCGCCGCATTGGTGCGGAACTGCTGACGATCAAGGAACGCCAAGCGAACGGCGAGGATGTGGAGTACGACTTGACCCGCCTCGAAGCCGCTATTCGACTTAAATTTTCGAGTAAAGCCCCGAAGGACTTTGAGACGATACTAAAAGCCCTTTATCCCGGATTACTAAAAGACGAAGTGGAGCATAGTGGCGGTCAGGAACTTAGAATAAAGATAATCAAGGTCAATGGAAACGCAGATACAGATTAACGAGGTGTACTATCCTCACCTTGAAAACAACTCCCGCATCCAGATATTTTACGGCGGGTCGTCGTCGGGTAAATCCGTATTCGCCGCACAAAGGCTTGTGCTTGACCTATTTGAGGGAGGGCGGAATTATCTCGTATGCCGCGCAGTAGCCAGAACAATCCGAAAATCTGTGATCAATGAAATCCGTAAGGTCATTGCGGGTATGGGTGTTATGGATTGGTTCGACGTAAATAAATCGGACGGGATAATCACATGCAGGAACGGGTATCAGGTTTTATTCGCCGGGCTGGACGACGTGGAGAAGATAAAATCCATCACCCCGGAAAAGGGCGCAATCACTGATGTCTGGATTGAAGAGGCGACAGAGATACAGCGTGACGACCTAAAGCAATTATTGAAGCGTCAGCGCGGCGGGGACGAAAGCGTACCAAAACGCTTGACGATGACATTTAATCCCATTTATCAGGGACATTGGATTTACGAGGATTATTTTACGGGATGGGGAACGGATCAAACTGAATTAATAACCCCAGAATTATCTATCCTGAAAACGTGGTACATCCATAATAAATTTCTAACAAGGCAGGATATTGAATGGCTGTTAAATGAAAAAGATGAATATTATCGCAGCGTTTACACCTACGGAAATTGGGGGGTTATCGGCGATGTCATCTTTACGAATTGGCGCGTAGAGGATTTATCCGGGATGCGCGACCAGTTCACGAACACGCGCAACGGGCTAGACTTTGGCTTCGCGTCTCATCCGGCGGCAATCAGCCGTAGTCACTATGACGCAAAGCGGAAGATAATCTATATCTTTGACGAACTCTATGAGACCGGGCTTACAAACGATTTATTGGCAGAAGAAGCCTTACGCATTTGCGGAGGGGAGCGTATAATAGGGGATAGTGCAGAGCCGAAAAGCATCGCGGAGATGCAGAGGAAAAATGTCCACATCACCGGGGCAAAAAAGGGGAAGGATTCGATCACCTTCGGTATTGACTGGCTGAAACAGCATACAATCATAGTGGACAAACGATGTATAAATCATCAAAGAGAATTACAGCAATACCAATGGAAAAAGGACGCGAGTGGAAACGCGGTTACGCCGCCTAAGCCAATAGACAAAAATAACCACCTGCTTGACGCATTGCGGTATGCGTATGAGGATGACATGGGTGATAATTGGTGGATGAGCAGAGGTGAATAGATGAACAAAATAATAATGACAGATGGAACGCGCTCGGAGATAATCTATCGGGTAAAAAGTGTAAACCCGTTCACGGATGAGCGTCCTGGCGTCTGGACATCTAGCGGGGTGTCTGTTTCCCAAGAGGCGAAGTCCAATCGGCTTGTGCCGTCTGTGTACGCGGGGATACAAGCGCGGATGCAGGCAATGGCGGACATGCCTTTTACAATTTATTCAGTAAGGGGGGATAAGGAACTGGATAACAGCGATAATTACAAGAATGTGGTCGAGATACTTCCCTCTCCCTCCGCGTTTTTGTCATTGTGCGAGGGTGGGCTGGTACTTTACGGGAGGTCGTATTGGTTCAAAGAGCGGGGGGCGAAAACTGGAGACATAAAGGGGCTAAAATACTGGATACCCTCATCTGTTACGCTTGACAGCGAGTCTGCAAAAAAGGGGGAAATCAAATTCCGGCGCACGGGTATAACTGAGTTGTATAACAAGGAGCAGGTACTTTATGTATGGGGGCTTGACCCGGATGTAGAGATTGGACCTCCGAGTGTCAACCCATTTGACTCGGCTATCATTGCCGCAGAAGCAAATGGCGCTATATCAAAATGGGTCGCAGATTACATGAGGCGCGGCGCGGTCAAAGCGATGTTACTCATGGTAGACGGGATGCCTCCTCCTGGGGAAGTAGAGCGGATTGAAGGATGGTTTAACAGATTTATGTCCGGCATTCGCGGATTGACATGGCGCGTGTTTAATGGCGGATTGGTAAAACCCACAATTGTCGGAGATGGGCTGGAAGCATTAAAAGACCTGTCCATCAACAAGGAATTACGTTATGAAATCCACCAAGCATTAGGCACTCGCCATCTGCTAGAAGACGAAAACTATGCAACCGCGCAGGCGCGGGAAAGGCAATTTTATACCCAACAAATCGTTCCTGATTCGAGGTTAATCGGGCAAGCACTAAATGAACAGATATTACACGCGATGGGGTATCATATTGAGTTTCAGCCTGAGCGATTAGAGATATTCCAAACAGACGAAGGCGAACAGGCGAAAGCGTTTATCGATCTATTCAACGGTTTCCGGGCTGTGATGTCCGTCGAAGCCGCGTTTGAACTGGCGGCGCAGAAACTGGATTATCAATTTACAGACGAACAGTTAGCGCTTATTAAAAAAGGGATAGCTGATAAAAATAACGAAACCAAGATACCAGAAGAGTCCGTGCAGGATACAGAGGACATGCCCGTCGAAGCGGTGCGGGCATTGGTAGAGTTGAACAAATGGGAAGCAAAAGTTGAAAAGGCTGGCAAGATGGTTACGTGGCACGCTATCCACATTCCGGCGGATATTGCGAAAGGCATCAAGGACGGAAATATCAATTTCGACACTGCCCGCACTATGGTCAGGGGCGACAAGCCAAAACCAGCGGACGCGGCGGCGGTACTCGAAGGGTTGAGGCTGGCAATAGAACATGCAAAGTCTGGTTGATTCGATTTCCCGCACAATAGACTGGCTTTATAGGTGGGAAATTGTTCCGCCCATTGATACGGTAGTCGCATCCGTTGAACTGGCGATAAAAGATTTCCACTACTACAAAACCGCCGAACAATTCGAGTCGCGGCTTACTAATCTCGTTAAAGCTCTATACAACGATACAATTAAAGCCCCTGAATTTGTAGACGCGCTTGGTGCATTGATAGCCAGACAAATTACATTGGCTTACCGTGAAGCGTGGAACGACGAAGGGGGGGGGCAATTTCCGGACTATTTGACAGCCGCAAGCGAAGCGGCGATACTGGCGCAGTTTGATTTTGTTGACCAATTCGCCCGCGATATAGTGGATGCAAGAATTGATAAAACCCCTATTGACGGGTTACTTGCCCGCGTTCCGTTGTGGGCGAACAGATATAACGAGGCTTATAACGATGCGGTAATGCTGATTACGAAAGAGGCGGGCGGAAATTTGGAATGGGTACTCGGAGAGACAGAACAACACTGTTCAACCTGTGCTAATTTAAACGGTATTGTTGCTCGCGCCTCAGAATGGGAGGCACTGAACGTCAAGCCGCAAAACGCCCCGAATGATAAAATCGAATGCGGTGGCTGGCGATGTGATTGTACCCTCACCCCCACCGATAAGCGTCGCACCCCCGGCGCATACGGCAGAATCGAAGAGGCGATACTGTAAGAAGATGTCATTTAAATTTGTAATCCGTAATGATAAGGTTGTCAAAAAAGCCCTACGCGATACAGGGCGCGGGCTATTGAAAATCGCCATAGTCGCACTGACGGAATATATTATTGGGGATAGACGGCACGGATTAAAGCATGACGACCCCTATAAATTCGTGAGCAGGAAAAGGGCTTATGGTAAAGTATCTGACGCGCCCGCTGGTTATTTTTCATGGGCGCAGTTCCGTTACGTCGCAAAAATAACTGAGGGCTTTACTAAATTCGGACGCAAGAACAGCCCTACTAACTCATCGGAATCCTGGGGGTATGTGTTGACGAAAGGCGGCTACGGCGCTACCTTGACGAACTTTGCTCCAAGCACTAAATGGATTCGGGGCGAAAATACACAGGCAAGGCAACCGACAAAAGTTGGCTGGCGCAAGGTCTCTGTGGTTATTAAGGATAATATCAGGGGGGCAATGCGGCACGTTGGCGCGGAGGTCAATAAATTTTTGAAAAGTAAGGCTCGGAAGAGTTGACAATTGGATTTTATGGTATAATTCGGACAAACAAATAACACACCGAGACGCAGGTTAAGCGCACAGTGTAGGTACGGAGACTTCCGGGTATCCGTTCTTATCCTGTGCGCTTTTTGTTATGGAGATACTTATGCCGGATGTAAATGACTATGATAATGAGAGTGATTGGATGGGCGCATGTGTCCCCAAAATGATGGAGGAGGGCAAGGACAAAGACCAAGCTCTTGCCGCCTGCATGGAGATGTGGAAGGATAAATCAGTCAAAATTGGGGCGCGGCACAGCGGAAAAGATAAACAAGCCTTGCAACTGGCGCATGACGCGCTGGTAAATGCTGGCGCGGAGTATTACCCATTGGAAGATTTGGAAGATATGGAAAAAAGCGTCGAATTAGTCTATTACGGGAACGAGGTCAAAGCGGTAAAACTTGATGATGGAAGCGTTAAATTTGGCGGGTATCTTGTCCAGTTTGGCGACGAAAACAATACCGATTTGACCGGAGATTTCTTCGCTCCTGATACGGATTATGGTGACGCGCAGGAATCAGATGTCTACTTTAACCATCGGATGCCAATACGCGCAGGCAACAAGGAAATTAATTACAAAAACAAACTAGCCCGCGCAAAATTAAAAAAGGATGATGTCGGTATTTTCGCCGAGGTTATCTTAGCCGCACGAAACGAATACGAGAAAATGATTATAGAGGCGGGCTTGGATGGAAAATTGGGATGGTCAAGCGGAACTGCTGGACATTTGGTTGATCGCGAACAAGTCGGCAAGGCATGGAAGATTAAGTCGTGGATTTTAGGACTTGATGCAAGCTTAACCCCCACCCCAGCCGAGCCAAGAAATACGGTTATCCCGCTCAAATCGCTGAGCGTCGAAACACAGGAAATAGCGGAACAAGCCGGGCAGGAAAAGCCCGTAACAAACCTCGAACCTGTTATTGAAGTTAAATCAAAAGGAGTTACGACAATGGAAATTAATGACGAAAAACTACAAGAGATTTTGACGCAGGCGGCGGCAGATGGCGCTATGAAAGCGATTTCTGCAACCGAACCCGTCAAGACCTCCGGAGTCATCCAGGTGGTAGAAGATGAGGCTGACCGTCCATTCCGCACGTTAGCGGAACAGGCGCAAGCAGTCAAAGATTTTACGATCTCCTATGGGCGCAAGGTTGACCCTCGTTTGAACCGCCTTATTCATGCGACCAAGGCGGTACAGGGTGCGAGCGAAGGCGTTCCTTCTGACGGCGGTATTTTGCTCGAACCGACCCTAACCCCGGAAGTTCTTAAACCCGTTCACGAGGAGGGTGTTTTTTCAGCCGATGTTCGCCGCTTGCCTGTGAGTAACGGGTCAAATAGCGGCTGGATCAACGGCGTTGATGAAACATCACGCGCCACCGGCTCGCGTTGGGGTGGTCTTCGCGGCTACCGACTGGCTGAAGGTGATGCCGTCACCAAAAGCAAGCCCGCTTTCCGCCGGATTCAATGGGAGTTAAAAAAATTCGGCGTGTTGGTTTACGACACGAACGAATTGTTGAAAGATGCCGCTCAATTTGCCGCAGTTGTAGAGCAGGGCGCACGCGAAGAGCTGGCGTTTATGCTCAACGACGACATTCTTAATGGGAACGGCGTTTCAGGCCCTCTCGGCGTGATGAATTCGGGTTCTTTGATTACCGTTACGCGGGATACCGGTTCTGCTGTTTTGGGCGCGGATATTTCCGCTATGTGGGCGCGTCTTTTGCCTCGCTCGAAAGCAAACGCAAAATGGTACGTTAATGCCGAACTCGCTCCGCAGTTGGATAAATTGTTTGCGGTGGGGTCTACGTCTGTCCTATTTCCCTATGCCGGATATACCCCGCAAGGCGTCCGCACGCTTTATGGACGCCCCGTTGTTGAAACAGAATTTAACGCGGCGTTGAACACGACCGGCGATATTTTGCTTGCCGATATGAGCCAGTATCTTCTCTGGGAAAAGGGCGGCATCGACATGGCTACCTCCATGCACGTGGAATTTCTGACCGACCAGGAGGTTATCCGATTCATCTACCGTGTCGATGGACAACCCGCGTATGCGTCTGCGATTACCCCGTACAAGGGTACTGCTACTCAGTCGCCCTTCGTTTGCCTGACCACCGCTACCTAAAAGGAGTCTGAGATGAAAGATAATCGATTCGTAATCGGGGAGAATGTTGTCCCCCTCATAGCCCCTGTGGATAGCGCGGGTACTGCCTATGCTACCCCCTGGGTCGACATGAAAAACGCGCTCCACGCCACATTTTTTTACTATGCTGGCGTTGTGACTGCGACCTCCGCAGATCAAGCGGTGGTTATCACGATGGAGGCGGCAACCGCCGCCGCGTCAGGGTCGGAAGTCGCCATTCCGTTCAAATATCGCTTGTCCGGCGCGACAGGCGCGAACTCGTGGGGCGCAATCACTTCGGCGACCGCTTCCGGTTTTTCCTTCGCCACGACTGACGACGGGAAAATGGTTGCTATCGATATTGACCCCGCCGCTTTGGACAGTGCGCTTGCTGACGCTCGTTTTATCCGCATGGTGGTCGGTATTGATGCGGGCGGCACGGTCACGCTTAACTCAGCGTGGGCGGTTCTTGACCCCCGCTATCCTCAATTGACCCACTTGTCCGCTACCTAGTTCTAAGATATGGGGAGGGTGTAAAATCCCTCCCCATATAGAAAGAGCATGAATTGAAAAAACTAGCCATAGTTGGGAGTGGCCCTGTCACCCGAAGCAATGCCCCGTTTGACGACTCTGCTTTCGATGTTTGGGTTTTCAATGAGGCTGCAAACTCTGAATGGTGCAAGCGTTGGACAGCCTGTTTCCAGATGCACGAACCGGAGATTTACAGAGGGCATAACACTAAAGACCCGAAACATTGGGAGTGGTTGCAGAAAGAACACGGCAAGCCGATTTACATGCAGGAGATTGACCATCTTGTACCCGACTCGGTGAGGTATCCGCTGGAAGACGCCCTGAAATTGGCTGGCGTTCAAATGTTTACCACGACGTTCGCTTATATGGCGGCATTGGCAATCCTGCAAGGATACGAGGTGATAAAAATATTTGGCGTGGAATTGTCCGCCTCCGAATACGAATATCAGGCAAATGGCTATTTGTTTTGGTTTGGTTTTTTACGCGGCAGATTAGGCGTTGAAAATGTTGACTCCGCCGTTTTGTACCTTGACAAAAACATATTTCACGCCCCGCTATATGGATATGAAGGTAATTATGCGTTCGGAAAAGATTATTTTGAGAGCCGTGCTAAATTGCATGATGGCAACTGGCGGGCGGCTGAAAAGAATATAGTCAATCTGAAACGCGCCATTGAAAAGGCGGCTGAAAAATTCGACTTCGATAAGGTTGCCGAACTGGTAAAGCAATACCAATTTGCCGCTATGACCACTGGAGAATTGGCGGGTGCATTAGCCGAAGCGGAACGCTATTCGCAATTTGGTGACAGATATGCGGATCGTGGCGGGTTTGAATTTGCCGCCGCAAAAGCACAACAGGATGGTGAGGCGAAAAAGCCGATAATTTGGCATTATGGCGGCATGATTGAATATACCTGGAACGTCTGGAAGCAATCGAAAAGCCAACAGGCATTGGATCAAATGATTGGATTTATCGCAAAAATGGGAGAAGCCGCTTACGATACGGGCGCAATGCTCGGTATATATCTGGAAAACATCGTCTATATCAAAAAGTACGACGATATAGCGCGGGCTGGCGGAAAGGTATTATTAGAGGTCGCATGACTGCAAGGAATGTTTACGCCACACTGGCGGAGTTTAAATCGTATTTCACATCTCGCGGCGGAAGCGCGTCTACTGACGCCGCTGACGACGCAGTAATCGAACAGTTATTAGAGCAAGCCTCACGTTATTTGGACAGTAAAACCGCCCGCTGGTTCTACCCACGCATCGAAACCCGCTATTACAACATTCCGGGACAACCCGATGGATATGAACGCGAGTTATGGTTTGATGCTGATTTGCTGGATATGCTTTCATTTTTAAACGGCGATGGGACGGCTATCTCATCCACCGAATACAACCTACTGTCTAGGAACGAGTCGCCTAAATACAAACTTGTCATGAAACCAACTTCCGATGTGGTTTGGAGTTTAGACAATAATGGTGACTGGGAGCATGTGATTACTATTTCTGCAATTTGGGGGTATCACTATCGTTATAGTGACGCATGGTTTGCCGGTTCTACGCTGGCGGAAGATTTAGACGCCAGCGAGACACAATGGGACGTGGCAAGCGAGTCTTTATTTGCCGCAGGGCAAACGATTAAGGTGGACAGTGAGATTTGCAATGTATCTTCGACGATAAGCGGCAAGGTCAATATAGTGTCTCGTGGAGACAATGGCTCTACAGCCGCAACTCATTCGAGCGGATCGACGATCTATATTTGGCGTCCGATGGAAGAGGCACGCAATGCGGTTTGTGAGATTACTAACACTGCCTATCGGCGTAGGTTTGGAATGGCGACATCCGGCACGGAACAGGTAACAGCGGCGGGGGTAGTATTATCTCCCCGCGATATTCCTGCTCTGGCTTCTGAGTTTATCAAAACATATCAAAGGCTAACATACTAATGACATTCGCGCTTCTGGCTTCAAATATTGCTAATTCGATTTCTGCGCTTAGTATTTCAGGCGTAACAATAAAAGATGTAGATGAGGTTAGCGAAAGCTGGATTTTGCAATCAAATATCCTGTATCCCAATGTTAACCCCCCCGGCTTTATTGTTGGTTCTACACCTAATTATATAGCAATGCTACAGGGAGCAAATGCACCAATTGATATTTCCTACTCGATGAATTACCGATTTCTTGGAACAAAAATAGGCGATATGAATTTTACCCAGGCGTATGCAAGCGTATTTACAAAGATGTCAGCGATTATCGACGCTATTATCGCCAATCCCGCCCCATATTCGGGGAGAGTTGAAATGAAACTTGGAGCATGGAGCATCGGCGCAAAAGAAGACCCCGCCGGAAATCAATTTCACGGAGCGGATTTTGAACTACTGATTACGGAGTTACAAAACTAATGAAAGTAAAAATGACGCATCCAAAGGACGGACTGGAAGCCGGATTGATATATGATTTACCGGATAAAAAGGCGCAAGAATACATCGATGCGGATTTTGCAATTGAAGTTAGCGAAGAAAAACCAAAACGGAAGGTGAAAGATGGCGACGGGCAGAACAACTCTATATAACTACCGGGTATATATCGACGGATATGATATGTCCGGGTATTCTCGTAATTTTGGACCGCTTGCCTGTACCTTCGAGGAGGGCGTTGACGACGCGATCACCCTCGCTGTAAAGTCAACTCTTCCGGGACAAGCGTCCATTTCGATGGGGACGCTTAATGGGCTTTTCGATAACACGGCTACCAGCGGGTTACACGTCATTATGAATGACCCCGGAGTAGAGCGCGATGTAATGATTCCTGTGGGAATTCGCGGAGAACCAGCGAACAACGACCCGGTTTTTGTCGGTCAGTTTCAGCAATTGGGGTATTACGGTGAACCTGATAACAACCCGGTATATGCGTCAATTCCATTTGGAGCAAGTTCGTCTACTACCAGTATAGGACTGGCGTATGCGCGCCCCTGGGGGACGCTTCTACTGGCGAAGGCGGCAAAGACCGCCGCCAATTCGGCGACAGGATTGGATCAAACAGCCCAAACGACGGCGGGCGGGTATATGATGTATCAAGTTTTTGCCGGGGACGGGACGGCAACCATCAAAGTACAAGACGCCTCAACAAATTTGGACGGCTCATTTGGAGATTTACTTTCATCTGGTTCGATAGATTGTACGACGCCCCAATCCGGCGTTGTGGTGTTGGCAAAAACAGCAACCGTAAAACGTTATGTTCGCTGGCAACTTGCGTTAGGAACAGCGACATCGGTAACCTTTGCTCTCGCATTTGTGCGTGGCAATTAATCAATAGGAGTAAAAAATGGCAACAGGCAGAACCACACCAAGATTTACAAAATTTCAGATCGAAGATAGCGGCGGAACGTTACGTGATATTCCGGTTACATCTATCGGGTCGGTGGGATTGACCTATGAGGAAATAGACCTATCCGCCATGCAGGAGTTGGTCAAAAATTTTCTTTCAGGTCAAGCTACCTTTAGCCTGACTATTTCGGGACCATTCGACAATTCCGCCGCAGTCGCCGCGAGTGCGTCCGGCGAGTCCGCCGCCACGAAACTTTCCGGCAGTCACACGGTTTTAGAGCCGCTCAATGGCGGGTTAACCCCAAGAGCCTTCGGCGTCTACTTCGGTATTCGCGCTGATTGGGCAACTGGCGATCCGGTTTTTGGCGCAGATAACAGCGTGATTGTCACTGATTACACAGTCACGCCCGAAACCGGAATGTATTCATGCAAAATCGCGCACGTCTCAAACGGAACAGCCCCGGATTGGGGAACTAGCGCCATTACCGTCGCGTAAGCGACCGCCGAAAGGCAGAAAGATGATAGCCGATGTCTAAAGTGATAACATCACAAATCAAACGGTATCAGGGGTCTGTCACGATTGCAGACCCCTTGAATATCCGGCAGGCGATGTTAGTCGAAGCCGGAATGCAACGTCCAAAGGAAAACGAGATTGGAGAGGATGGAAGGGTTTGGCTTAGCGTCGTGGACGAAAAAAGAATTCCGGCCATTTGCGCGTGCGTCGAAAAATGGGAATTGGAAAACTTTCCCGCTAGCGTAACTCCTGAGACCTTCCCCGCTTCCCCGCGTTTGGATACAACCAAACTTATCGAATGGTTGTTTTTGGAAATCCGTAAGGTATATTTTGGGGATTTGTCAGTCCCAAACGCCTAAAGGCGGAGGCATATCACTATGCGGCTGAGGTCAAAATCGATGGTATGCCTTCGCCTAAGCCGAATGAATTAATCCTCCTGTCTTATATAGACCGTTTCGGAGTGGAGGCGGTGACTGGGAAAAATATACTTCCCTTTGGCGATGCGCGGAGGATGATTGTAGCCGAAAACATAGTAGAGGCGTACCGTGATAGGAAAAAATCAGGAAATTGGGCAGAATGGGCAGAAAAAAATCCATCTGCCGCTGAATTGTTAAGGCAAGTGGAAATGACTTTGTCCGAGGATAATTAATGCCGATTGTGAAGGCTGCGGTTGGCGGCTTTTCTGTCGAAGCCGACTTAATAGATAACATCTCCAAGAAGCTCGATAACATAGATCGGGAACTGGATGATATAACCTCGCGCCGCTTAGCAAGAGAAAGGGCGGCAGGGAGTGCATCACAGGACGCGGCGCGGACGGCGGCGATGGGGTGGACTGAATTCCGCTCCGCGTATTCGACCGTCCTGGACGTGGTGCAAGTTGGGCGACAAATTTGGCAGGCGACGGGTCAGGAATTTGTCAATTATGCCGAGCAGGTTAAGAATATGTCGCGCGCATTTGGCGCGAGCGCGGAGGAAACAAGCCGTATCATTCAGGTTGCGGATGATGTGCGGATTAGTTATGACAATCTGAAAATCGCCATGAAAGAGGCTCAAAAAGACGGGATAGAGCCAAACATCGAAAATCTGGCAAAACTTGCAGATCAATACAAAGCAATTAAATCTCCCGCCGAGCGGACAAAGTTCTTGCTGGAAACATTCGGTAAGTCCGGTTTGGAGATGGGAAAACTCATGGAGAGGGGCGGCGATGGAATCCGCGCCATGTCGGACGCCATTGACGAAAGCCTTATCATGACCGAAAAGGGGATTAAGGCAAGTGACGATTACC
>WBZO01004486.1_pt1 | contig 15094 bp, 13 predicted proteins | sample 5204261 | NCBI WGS metagenome assembly WBZO01 (sample SAMN12412400, study PRJNA552823) | activated sludge metagenome | isolation source: activated sludge from anammox sidestream of wastewater treatment plant... | place: USA: North Carolina | collected 2017-09 | reverse complement strand
AAAATCACCTGGCAGTTTTCCATGGAAGCTGCTAGGAAAAAATTGAACCGCCATTACGCAGCGGTTAACCCTGAAAACAAATGTATAGAAACTTAAATTACAATGTACTTAGCTATTGCTGAAAAATTTCCTTCGGTTAGGGCGAAAAAAACGCCTTTTAGCCCGGTAAGCTCAATTCAAAGAGCATCTCGGCCCAAGCACCAAAACGCAAACAAGCTCTAAGACCAAAACAGTTTTCCCAAAAGGGAGAATAGGGCCTATTTTTTACCCCAATAACCAAAAGGTGAATAGGCTGTTATACTCAACGCTATAAGGTTTTGTGCAAATCAAAAACATATAGGGAGTCCCGCCTCGCCGCCTTCGGCGGCTCGTCGGAGGAGGGGGTTTGGGGGCTTCGCCCCCAAACCCCCATTTGCACAAAACCTAATAGCGCCAAGTATAACCACCAAACAATAAAAGGCCCCCCATGTTTTCGAGAGCTTCAAACTTAAATTAGCACAAGTAGGAAATTTGAGAAAAACAATTTCAAGCCTTACAAACAATAATAAAATGGAAAATTTAAAAAAATTTCAGAAAATTTTTACAGAAACCCTTGATGTAAAAAAAGAAGCACTTGAAGAACTGACCTATCAATCCGTTGATGGGTGGGATTCGGTTGGCCACATGGCACTAATCGCAGCCCTTGAAGATGAATATGACATCATGTTGGATACGGATGATATTATTGATTTTAGTTCTTATAAAAAAGGCTTGGAAATATTAGGGAAGTATGGAATTGAATTTTAATCTTTTGAAAAATAAGGTTGTATTATTAACGGGATGCAACAGGGGGATAGGAAAATGCATACTGGAAAAATTTGCCAGTCAGCAAGCCATAGTTTACGCAGTAGCGAGGCAAAATGGAGTTCTTGACGAAATTGCCACCACCTTAAGTGAAAGATATTCCACTAAAGTTTTCCCAATTTATTTTGACGTAAGGGATACCCCAGCAATAAAAAATCTAATCCAGAAAATAAACAAAGAGCAAAGGCGGTTAGACTGTGTTGTCAATAATGCAGGAGTGATGAATGACGCTTTACTTGGAATGATTTCGGAGGAAGCAATAAATGAAACATTTTCAGTCAATGTTTTTGCACCATTAAATATAATCCAATATGCGACCAGATTGATGAAAAAGCAAAATTTTGGGAGCATTATTAATATTTCATCAATTGTTGGGATACAAGGAAGCCCAGGGCAGGTCGTATATTCATCTTCAAAAGGGGCTATTATTTCGCTTACAAAGTCGGCTGCAAAAGAACTCGCACCTTTTAATATCAGGGTGAATGCAATTGCGCCAGGAATGGTAAACACAGATTTGATAAGGACACTGGGAGAAAATAAAATTGCTGAAAACATTTCAAATATTGCGATGGGGAGATTGGGAAGCCCGGAGGACATAGCAAATGCTGCATTGTTTTTAGCCTCAGATTTGTCAACTTACATTTCAGGGCAGATCTTAGGGGTTGACGGAGTTGCCAGTTTAAAATGACAAATTTTGATTTGAAATGACGCTTTTTAGCAATCTGGAACAATTTAAGAACAGAATATTTACAACATACTCGGAAGGGGGAGAGCATACTTATGGAGATGTTATTGGTCTTTCTGACACCATTTTTTCTCATATTGGCCATCGCACCTTAATATTTTGTTTATGTAAAAACCAGCCCGGAGCATTGGCAGGGTACATTTCTTTTTTAAGAAACAACATTGTACCACTCATGCTTGATGCATCTTTGAATAGGGAACTGTTAAATGAATTGTTAAACAAATACAAACCAGAGTATTTATGGCTTCCAAACGAACAGGTTCCCACAATAGAACGGTCAAATTTGGTTTTTTCAATTTTAAATTACTCTCTTGTCAAACTTGAATGGGAAAATACAATAAATTTAGCTAAAGATTTAGCAATGTTGCTAACGACATCAGGAAGTACTGGTAGCCCCAAGCTTGTAAGATTAAGCCATAATAATATTCTGGCTAATGCTATGTCAATAGCTGAATACCTTGAAATAAATGAAGATGAAAGGCCAATAACGTCCCTACCTATCCATTATTCATTTGGACTTTCGATAATTAACAGTCACCTACTAAAAGGGGCAAATATCCTTTTGACAGACAGGTCAGTCGTAGAAAAGGAATTCTGGCTCTTTTTAAGAGAACATAAAGCTACATCTTTTTCTGGAGTACCCTACACTTATCAAATATTAAAAAGATTGCGGTATTTTAATATGGAATTACCTTCCATCAAAACATTAACCCAGGCTGGAGGCAAGTTAAATGACAAACTAAACAAAGAGTATTCCGAACATTCTATAGCTACCAACAAAAGGTTCTTTGTAATGTATGGCCAAACTGAGGCAACTGCAAGGATGGGGTACCTACCAATTGAATATACATTGACGAAGTTAGGTAGCATCGGAATTCCTATTCCTGGTGGAGAATTCAGTCTGGCAAATGATTTAAGGGAAGAAATCAAGAATCCAGGAGAAATAGGTGAACTTGTATATAAGGGGGAGAATGTATCATTAGGCTATGCAGAGTGCGTTGAAGACCTTTCAAAAGGTGATGAGAACGGTGGAGTTTTATATACTGGAGATTTGGCCTATTTTGACAAAGATGGCTTTTTTTATGTCGTTGGGAGAAAAAAGAGATTTATTAAAATTTATGGCAACAGAATTAATCTTGACCATGCTGAAAGAATGCTGGAGGAAGCCTTTTCAGGGTGTGCCTGCATAGGAAATGACGATAAGATGATAATCTATACTACAAACGAAGCAGAAATAAAAAATATAAAAGTATTTATTTCGTCAAAGATGAAAATCAATCATGCCGCATTTTCTGTGAGATATATAGAGAAAATACCAAAAAACTCGTCCGGTAAAACGGTATATTCAAAACTTCGCATTTAATGGATATTTCTGATATCCTCCAGATTGGTCCATATTCACTGAAACGTAAGGAAAAAGGAGAGCTTTTAAACAAGGCTCTTCTTGGGCTTACCCAACACCATTATTTGTCCTGCTTGCCTTATAGGAGGATGTTGGATGGATTGGGATTTGATGCATCTAAAGCTCATTCCTTTAAAGATTTGCCTTTCCTCCCAGTTAGCCTTTTCAAGCTCAACGATCTACTTAGTGTACCAAAGGAAGAAATAGTAAAAACAATGACTTCATCAGGGACTACAGGTCAGGCGGTTTCAAAAATTTATTTGGATAAGGCTACATCCGCAAACCAAACAAAAGTCCTTACGAAAATAGTTTCGTCCTTCATTGGAAAGCAAAGGCTACCAATGATAATAATCGATACTGAAGCGGTTATTAAAAACCGAAATTTGTTTTCCGCACGTGGAGCAGGAATTTTAGGTTTTTCAATGTTTGGCTCGCAAAGGGTATTTGCTTTAACTGAACAGATGAAATTGGATTTTGATGAATTATTGAAATTCATCAAAAAGCACGAAGGGAAAAGGATCTTTGTGTTTGGTTTCACCTTTATGATTTACCAGCATTTTTACAAAGAATTAGTAAAAAACAACATACGGATAGACCTATCGGAAGCAGTTCTTTTTCATGGAGGAGGGTGGAAAAAATTAAAATCGAAGGAAAGTCCAGAAGGGTTCAAAAAGAGATTGAACGATGCTTGTGGCATAACAAAAGTCCACGATTACTACGGGATGGTAGAACAAACTGGTACAATTTACGTGGAATGTGAGCAAGGCTATTTACATGCACCAATATACGCAGATATTATTATACGAAACCCACAAGATTTTTCCGTTTCACCTGTCGGGGCGAGAGGTATCATTCAGGTAGTATCTATTCTTCCAAGAAGCTACCCTGGCCATTCGCTTTTAACCGAGGATGAAGGTGTTTTGATTGGCGAGGATAGCTGTCTATGCGGACGGAAGGGGAAATATTTTAAAATCATTGGGCGAATAAAAAATGCAGAACTAAGAGGCTGCAGTGATACCTATGCCGAACAGTTTTAACGATATAGAATTTCTCTTTCCTAATAAAGAGTCGTTTGATACATCAAAATTGGAACAGCTCAAACCCGAGCCGCCATTTTCTGAGGAGACCATAGCTTATCTAAGCGCCTTATCAGTAGAATTGAATAAGGACCCCAATACGAAATTATACCCGGATGTAGCGACATTCGCTTTTTTCTGTCGCAAAGCAAATCTTTACACATTGAAGAAAAAGCATGTGAACGAAAATTCGGTTAGATTGGGCAGGGGCATTGTTTTCCACATAGCCCCCTCTAACGTCCCAGTAAACTTTGCTTATTCCTTACTTGCTGGATTGCTATCCGGCAATGTAAATATTGTTCGAATACCCTCAAAGAACTATGACCAAGTAAAAATAATTTGTAAGGCAATACAAACCATTGGGGAGGATGTTAGGTTTAAACCATTCTCTAACCGAATAGTTTTAGTTAAGTACGACCGTTCAAGTACAGCTACTGCACTTTTTTCTTCTTTATGTGATGCTCGGGTAATATGGGGTGGAGATGAAACTATCCATCAAGTAAGGCAAAATAGAATTCCTCCTCGGGCCTTCGATATGACTTTTTCAGATAGATACTCTATTTGTGCAATCAATGCAAATGAATACATAAAAGAAGAGAAACCTCAAAACGTTGCTGTAGCTTTCTTTAATGATACTTATCTTTTTGACCAAAACGCTTGCACATCACCACATTTAATTATATGGCTTGGAAAAAAAGGCAATATAGAGAATGCGAAAAAGGTCTTCTGGGAAAACCTCTACAAAATTGTGAAAAGAAACTACCAATTGCAACCTTCAAGTGCAGTCAACAAGTTACTATCATTCTATAGCCAATCTATTGAGATGGATGGAGTGAAAAAAGAAGAATCAGAAGACAATTTATTGTGGAGGGTTGAATTAAAAAACTTATCAAAGGAAATTCAAAAATTTAGGTGCAATAGTGGTTATTTTTCGGAATATAGTGCAACTTCCATCTTAGAGATTACGAATATAATTGACCAAAAGTATCAAACACTATCCTACTATGGGTTTGACAGAAATGAATTGGTTGAATTCATAACCAAAAACAAACTGAAAGGAATAGACAGAGTTGTACCAATTGGAAAAACATCAGATTTTTCGTTACTCTGGGATGGTTATGAATTGATTTCTTCCTTAAGTAGAATATGTGAGATAAATTGATGCAACATGGAAATAAATAAATATGGTATAAAGATACGTACTGTTGAAATTGCAGATGCCGAATTCATCTTGTCTTTGAGAACAGATGAAAAACTTGGAAAGTACCTTAGTCCAACTGAAAATGACGTTGAAAAACAGCGTGAATGGATTAAAGGTTACAAGCAAAGAGAACAGGATAAGCAAGAATTTTACTTCCTCACCTTAGGGCCAAACGATGAAAAGTTGGGCGTCAATAGGTTGTATAATTTCAAAAATAATTCTTTCGAGAGCGGAAGTTGGATATTTCTAAAGAATGCACCCTCTAATTACCCAATTTTATCTGACCTTATCGGAAGGGAACATGGTTTCAAGAACTTGGGATTTAAGGTAAATGCCTTTAATGTAAACAAAAAGAATGTAACTGTCATCAATTACCATAAATTATTTAGCCCAACTGTTGTTAAGGAAACCAATGAAGAAATATTTTTTGAGCTTTCTTACCAAAATTTTAATAATCAAATGCGTAGGTTTTTACGTATGTTTGGCAAAACCTAATTTATACTCCACGCCATTAGGTACTCCCGATGACCGGGACAAGTCGTACAAAAAAAAGTATGTTGGCAATACATAACTCAATAAAAAGTAACTATTGGTCCATTTTTATTATGTAAACTATCCTTAGTCGCTAAGCCGTACCCCATTTTAAAATTTTATCGTGCACAGATGATTGATTTCCTAAATATAGGCAAAATAAATTCTAAATACCAAGAAGAACTAAAAAAGGTTGCTAATGAGGTAATTGATTCTGGGTGGTATCTCCAAGGTGAAAGAGTAAAGCAATTTGAAAAAAATCTGGCGGAGTATTTAGGAGTGGGGTTTGCAATAGGAGTAGGAAATGGATTGGACGCATTGCGACTTATTCTCAAAGCCTATATTGAAATGGGGGTAATGGAGAAAAACGATGAAATCATTGTCCCGGCTAATACCTATATTGCTACAATTCTAGCTATCGTCGATAATGGGCTAACACCAGTTTTAGTAGAGCCTGACCTCCAAACTTACAATTTGGATATTTCGTTAGTTGAAAACCATATTACTGAACGTACAAAAGCTATAATGGTAGTTCATTTGTATGGCCGTGTTTGTTGGGACAGAGAATTAACAGATTTAGCAAAAAAGTATAATTTAAAGATTATAGAAGATAACGCACAAGCCATTGGCGCTCTCTGGGGGAATCAAAAAAGCGGTGGATTGGGAGATGCTGCAGGTAATAGTTTTTATCCAGGCAAAAATTTAGGTGCTCTTGGTGATTCCGGGGCTGTTACCACTAATGATAAGGAGCTTGCAACTCTTGTGAGATCCTTAGGCAATTATGGAAGTAGTGAAAAATATTTTAATGAATACCAAGGTATAAACAGTCGTATGGACGAGATACAAGCTGGCTTTCTAAATGTTAAACTCAAATATTTAGATGAAGAAAATTGCCGTCGTCGAGAAATTGCACAATATTATATTAACAATATCACCAATAATGAAATAACATTACCAGTTAAAGAAGATGAACCTTCAGCCGCTAATAACCAATCACATACTTGGCATCTATTTGTCATACGACATTCAAAACGTAATGAGCTGAGAAATTTTTTATTTGAAAACGATATTCAAACACTCATCCATTATCCAGTTCCACCCCATAAACAAAAAGCATTTAGTGATTGGAATGATAAAAAATATCCAATAACGGAAAAAATACATAATGAAATTCTTTCTATCCCAATCAGTCCATATTTAGGTGATTCAGAAATCGAAAAAATTGTAAATTTTATCAACTCCTACAACAAATGACTTCAAAAATCATTGCTTTTATGATGTCTATAACATTGAGTTCTTTTTTGACTCGTAAAGTGGAATAGTGAAATTCCCAGTAATCAGGTAAGTACCTCCCTCTATACGATATTATTCCCGTAGAATGGATTAAAAACTATTCTACTTTTTTATTGACCATATAAAACGTCTGCATCTTTGACTCAATTATACTCCAAGCCAAAAGGTTTTACCGATGTTCGGGACAAGAAACGCAAATCAAAAACATAAAGGAAGGTTCTCCCCTCCGCCTTCCAAACCTATGGGGACATGACATGCTCGTCGGAGAGCAGCATCCCGGCCTTACAATACGGGACAGGTTGGTTCGGGGGCTTACGCCTCCAAGCCCCATTTGCAAAACTTGCCTTGCTCTTTGGGAATGCCTAATAGCACCAAGTATTAATTTCGTACCTCTTTTAACATTTGATAGCCGTTATCAAAAAAGATTGCTACATTGTTTAATCCAAGTTAAATGGAAAACGGGTGAATACATGTTCCTCATATAGTATGTGTCCTAAATAACCACCTGATGTTGATTAGGATAAGACTATATGGAATTTCCTTGGTATCAAGATTTTACAAAGTGTAAGACTCGTTTCTTATTTAATGCGTTTGAACAGAAACCTTTTCAACAAAATCCACCATGAAAAAAATTGACACTAAAACTGGTTTAGAACTAAGAAAACTACATAACCCAGATGATGTAAAAAGTCGTGACCGATTTAAGGACTTATTATTTAATTCGCCAATACCTCCTGAAGAATTATTTAATAACATTGGGTTATTTATAGATAGGAGATTCCTTTCACGTTTTCTATTTATAAATGAGATATACCAAAATGTGCTTCCAATACATGGTAGCATCTTTGAGTTTGGGGTTAGGTACGGCCAAAACATATCACTATTCACAAGTTATAGAGGTATATACGAGCCATTTAACCACAATCGGAAAATTATTGGCTTTGACACATGGGAAGGGTTTGTTGATGTTGATAGTAAAAAAGATACAAAAAAGTGGAAATCAGGAGATTTTGGGGTACCTGGAGGTTATGAAGAATTTCTTGAAGGGGTTATAGAATTGCATGAACAAATGGCTCCAATTCCCAGCATAAAGAAATTTAAATTGATTAAAGGTAATGCCTCCAATACGGTTAAATATTATTTGCAAGAACACCCTGAAACAATTATTTCCTTGGCATATTTCGATTTTGACATTTATAAACCTACAAGAGATTGCCTTGAGGCTATTCTTCCACATTTATCGAAAGGTGCAGTAATAGCATTTGATGAAATAAATGTTGAGGAATGGCCTGGAGAAACCCAAGCTTTAAAAGAAGTATTGGGTACGAACAATTTTAAAATCAACCATTCACCTTTTAGGGCTAATGCTGGCTACATTATTTTTTGAATGGGGAATGGAAAGTGCAACGAATGAAAAAGAATTGTTTCAGGAAGTTTTAAAAACATGATTTGGACTTTTCGAAAACCAGCAACCATCCACACTCCCCTACCTAATTCTTGGTTTTGGGCTGAAACCCATCCATTGTGTTCCAACTATTGTCCAGCTTTATAGTGTGGAAGTAAATATTTCTTTCAGATGAAGCCGCCCGTCAATAGGGGAAGACAACCACAAACAACACTTTAAAATGAGAATAGATTTTGAAAGAATAAGAAGTAAAAGCAGAAAGCCCGAATACCAAAATTCGTCATGGATAGCGAAAGCACTTTTAAGCATGAACGATTCTCTTGAGGGGCTTGAAGAAGAATACTTAAAAACAATTGACAAAGATCCAAAGCAGTCAGTTGTGTTGATATCTTTCTTGCCAAGGAGTGGATCAACCTTTTTATTTCAACTATTGACAAGAACAGGAAAATTTAATTACGTCAGTAACTTCCAATCAAGATTTTGGAGAAGCCCATGTATTGGAAGACTTATTGAAGAAACTATATCACCAGGGCGTAAATACGACCAAATTGAATTAAAATCGGAGTACGGACGCACCCATGGTTTTGTTACTCCCGCAGAGTTTAACTATTTTTGGGAAGAGCATTTAGGAATATCTAAGGCTCTTTATGCAGAAATTGACCCTGAATATTTTACAAAAGAAAGAGCAGAAAAATTCAGAAATGAAATATTAGGAATCATTAGCTTAGAAAATAAGCCTCTCCTTTTTAAGAGAGAATATTTGCTGATCAATTTGTCATACTTGAAAAAAGCAATGCCAAATATAAAAGTAATTCATATAGAACGGAACTTCGATAATGTCGTAAGATCATACCTAAAAGCATTGGATGCAGTTTTCCCAGAAGAATTTCCAGAAACCTTCGGTACTGGCACCCCCGATTTCAAGTATGATAGTACAATTTCAGTTGAGTCAAATGTTCGTAATCAATTGAAATTACTTGAAAAACGAATTTTTAAGGAATTAGAAACCAATGAGGTGCCATATTATACTGTCAGTTATGAGGATTTATGTGAGAAAGAAGAAGACACATTAAAAGGAATATTGTCATGGTTAGGGAAATAGGTTGTCATCATTAGGCAATTCCTCTAACTTAGAGCTTGCTTCCGTTTAGATGCTTGAGGTAAAAACAAGTAATTTTTCGTCGGATTTATACTCTTTTTTTGTTCCGGACCTGTCCCGACCTTCCGTCGAGAGCAGCGCTACAGAACTGAAAAAAGGGGAAAAAACTGCAAGAATTCCAGGATGCCGATATTAATCATTGGCATGGGCCGTTTTTTGCAAAGTGACCAAATCACAAACAAGTTATTAAGAACAGGGCATACTTCACGCCATTAAGGAACGTGTCGGAAATAACTCACACAATTGGGCAGCGTCTTTTGGGCGCTGCCTGTGTTAGTAAAATAGTTACGTAGCTAAGTCTATTAGCCTATTCCACTGCATTGCCAAGCCACCCAAAATACACACGCCGGAATGCCCAACTTATTTCCGGCACGTTCATAAGTATTCCCGTTGCGGTGAACAAGCTATACAAATAAAAAACTTATGGAGAATCTTTCCTCTTAAACTCAAGCACCAGATTCTAAGCAAACTCAAGCACCAGATTCTAAGCAAATTCTTGGTGCCGAGGAATGAGTTCCTAATAAAAAAGATAGGATCATCCAAATATTTTACGAACAGTAAAACAGAATTAAATAAATTTGACAATTAAGCAAAACAATGATAATTATAAAAATAGTTTAAAAGCTGCTTCATTATTTGGAGGAGTACAGGTCTACAATATCATTATCAGTATAATAAGAACAAAATTTGTTGCCATTTTATTAGGACCTTTTGGAATGGGAATTCAGGGGCTTCTAATTTCGACTACAAGCCTCATTTCGTCTTTTACAAGTTTTGGTCTTAGTATAAGTTCAGTTAGAAATATTTCGGAAGCAAAAGGAAATGAAGATCACGGTAAGATTTCTCTTGTAACATCCGTACTTAAAAATTTAGTATGGGTAACAGGAGTACTTGGAGCTTTAGTGTGCTTATTCTTCGCACCACTATGGAGTGACCTAACCTTTGGAAATTCAGATTACACCTATTCCTTTATATACCTATCTGTTTCAATACTATTTTTACAACTAACATCGGGATATAATGCCATACTACAAGGGTTGCAAAAGTATAAATTTCTGGCAAAAACCAATCTATTTGGATGCACATTAGGGTTAATAATAACAATTCCTTTATATTATGTATGGAACATAGATGCCATCGTTCCAGTTCTTTTAATTTCGAACATAATAAATTTCCTATTCACGTTTTATTTTGTAAGAAAATTAAATTTACAATCTAAAAAAACGACATTTATTGAGATAAAGAAAGAAGGGAGAGGGATGTTGAAAATGGGATTCTTTATCAGTTTACAAGAAATTTTATTATTATTGTCAGCATACCTTATCAGAATTTATATAAGCAATTATGGAACTCTTAAAGATGTTGGTTTATATACAGCGGGGTTTACAATGGTAAATGTATATGTGGGGATGGTCTTCAAGGCAATGGGTAAAGATTATTATCCAAGGTTGTCTTCTGCTGCAAAGGACCAAAAATTATTTAATAAGATGGTTAGTGACCAAGCAGAGATATCGCTTTTGGTTCTATCTCCACTGATTTTAATCTTTATTGTATTTATTAAACCAGCAATTACTTTACTTTATACCTCTAAATTCTTAGCAATAGAGGGTATGGTTAACTGGGCTGTTTTTGCTATTCTTTTTAAAGCTTTAAGTTGGTCAATATCTTTTTCCTTCTTAGCAAAAGGTGATACTAAATCATTTTTCTATAATGAATTACTTGTCATAAGCTATGGCTTGGGGTTAAACGTTTTTGGATACCACAGTTTAGGACTGACAGGGTTAGGCATATCCTTCTTGGTCATTTATTTATTGTATAGCATCCAAGTATTGATAGTTGGAACAAGAAAATATAAGTTAAAAATCAGAAAAGCAGTATTTGTCATATTCTTAATCCAGTTGGGACTGTCTATTTCATGTTTTGTCATAAAACAGATAGGCCTCAACTTGGTCATTTCATATATGATTGGGGCCGTTCTTATTGGTTTGTCTGTATTGTATTCAATTTCAGAGCTTGGTAAGAGAGTGGCGTTGAAAGCCCTTTTAGAAAAATTGTTGCCCAAAAAATAAACCTTTAATGTTGAGGGAAAAAGATATAATCAATAGCTACAACTATTGCAAGAGAAGGGCAGCAGCAAATTTGAGTAAAGGAAATTATAATAAATGTTTAGAGCAAATTGAACTATCATCAAATATAGCTTATTTATTTAATTGGATATATACAGATGATCAACTTGAAGAAATGTTGAAAACAATTTCAATATCCCTTCTGAATCCAATTAAAAATTACAAACCAATTGCTAATAGATACGTATTTTATGATACCTTTTCAACCGACAACAGGGCACTCACCCAACAATACATAAGAGCATTGATCAAGATGGGCGTTGAGTTCCTTTATATTACAACAAATTCGCCTGAAGACCACCAAGGTAGAAAAATTTTCAAAGAATTAAATGAATACAAAAGAGTAGAACTATTTACAATACCGCAGGCTATTAAAAGAACAGAACAGATCAAGGAAACTTACAATAAAATCATAAGTTTTAGACCCGAAAAAGTAATCATACAAACACATCCTTGGTCAGTACAAGCCGCTACCATTTTGTATGCTTTACCCAATCAGTTAACAAGGTATAAAGTAAATTTAACTGATAATGCATTTTGGATAGGCACTAAATGCGTTGATTACATTTTAGAATTTAGGTCAAGAGGCTACACCATCTCAATGGAAAATAGGGGGATAAGCCCAAATAAATTACTCATAGTTCCCTATTATCCAATTACCGATAGCATGCCATTTCAAGGGTTTCCTACAGAAGCGGAGGAAGGAAAAATAATTGTTTTATCTGGTGGTTCAGTATATAAGGTTTATGGGAAAGACTATGAGTATTTTAAATTGGTCAAGCAATTGATTAAAGAAAACCAAAACATTGTATTGCTTTATGCTGGGGCAGGGAATATGGAACCTATGAAAAAATTTATTAAAGAAAACAATCTTACAGATAGTGTTTTTTTGTTAGGAAATCGTAGAGACATAAACGAAGTTTTCAAGCATTGTGATATATATTTAGGTACTTATCCGATTGCTGGTGGATTGATGACTCAACTTGCTGCAATCAACTCAAAACCAATCCTATCTTATACATCTCCTGACCTTGGTGGATACGTAGAAAGCGTTATATGCGTAAAAAGGAAAACAAAACTAACGCATACGAAAAAAAGTGATTTTTTTTCTGAGGCAAAAAAACTAATTGAAGACAAGGAGTATAGGATCAGAAGGGGGAAAGAAATATACTCTTGTATTATAAATAAGGATGAATTCGAAAAACAGTTTGCAATAGCGGTAACAAAACACAAATCCTGTTACGAAAACAGTTACGACCCAATAAATGTTGATAGTAGGTTTAGACTTAATCTTGAGGTAGAGAATAAATTTCAATCAGGGTACAAGAAACTTATTCTTAATGCTTTTTCTTGGAAAACACCAGTTCTTTTTCCAAAGGTTTTCATTTGGTTTGTTAGTTACTTTGTACAAGAGCAGGATTGGAATATGATAATCCGCAAAATTTCAGGTAAAAAAGTACCGTTTCGATAAATTAGATTAGTCACCCATGCTTGACAAAAAAGCAAAAGTTATTGCTTATTACCTCCCTCAATTCCATCCTACTCCAAATAATGATAAATGGTGGGGAAAGGGATTTACAGAGTGGACAAACGTAGCAAAAGCTAAGCCTTTATTCAAAGGGCATTATCAACCAAAAGTCCCTGCCGACCTGGGATTTTATGATTTAAGATTGCCTGAAGTAAGGGAAGCACAAGCCCAAATGGCAATGGAATCAGGAATTGAAGGTTTTTGCTATTATCATTACTGGTTTGGAGACGGCAGGCAAGAATTAGATACCCCTTTTAAAGAAGTTCTACGATTAGGGCAACCAACTTTACCCTTTTGTTTATGTTGGGCAAATGAGTCTTGGTATGCCAAGTTGTGGAGGTTTAACTCTACAAAAAGTAAAAAGTTATTAATCGAACAAAAGTATTTAGGTACCAATGATAATTTGAAGCATTTTACAACCCTATTGCCTTCATTCTATGACGAAAGGTACATTAAAATAGATGGAAAGCCGGTTTTTGTAATTTATAAACCCTTGAAATTTGTAAATGTTAAACAATTTATACATCAGTGGAACGAAGAAGCAATAAAGCATGGGTTAAATGGAGTACATTTTGTTGGCTATACTCTTGAAGTAGAAGAAGAATATGAAAAGATAATGGGGCTAGGATTTGAAGCAGTTAATTCATGTAAAGTAAACAGATTTTTCAAACATGAAAACTTTCTGAATTCAATTCATAAAAGGTTGGGAACTAAATGTTTTAAAATTCCATATAGACAAAAATATTCTGAAGCTATGAAATACTTTATTGGAGAGTTTGAAAAAAAAGGGAACGTATATCCATCAATAATTCCTAATTGGGACCATACGCCAAGAAGTGGTCATGGAGGTTATTTATTAACTAATTCTTCCCCTAACCTATTTGATAAACATGTGAAAAATGTCTTCAAGGTACTTGATTCAAAGCCGATGAACAATAGAATATGTTTTTTAAAATCTTGGAATGAATGGGGTGAAGGGAACTATGTAGAACCTGACTTGAAATTTGGACGTGGGTATTTAAATGTATTGAGGGATAATTTGTTTCAATAAATCGCCGTCACCTTAGAATTTGTTTGCGTTTTGATGTTTGAGTTAAAAACAAGCCATTTTTTCGTCGGGTCTTTACACTAATGAAGTTGCGAACCTGTCCCGACCTTCCGTCAGAAAAAGCGCTACGGAACTAAAACATGGTATAAACCTGGAAGAAAATCCACAATGCTTATTTTCATCATCAGCAAGGGCAGTTTTGAACCAAGTGACCAAAAACCAAACAAGCTCTTAGAGGTCTAAGACAACTCGGAATTCAACTAAAACCAGAAAGTTGATATGTTATTATCATATAAATACAAATTCATATTTATACACATTTATAAAACAGCAGGGACTTCAATCAGAGGTGAATTTGTTCCATATTCAAGGCTGATTGACCGTCTTGCCTATCATTATTGGGCCTCCCAAGTGGTTTATGGACAAATAATTAACTTGATGAATTGGCGAGATGATGGAATGAAACAATTTACTGGCTATCATAAGCATGCTAAGGCTTCAGACATAGCCAGGAAACTTGACCCAAAAACCTTTAATTCTTTCTTCAAATTTTCATTTGTGAGAAATCCATTTGACTTAACAGTAAGTATCTATTATTATATAATCCAATACAAAACACACCCGTTGAGTAGTACAATTTCAAAAATGAATTTTTTGGAATATGTAAATTGGTATATTTCAACAAAACCTGCACTTCAAATTGATTTTTTGTAACTATTTAGGTTCTTTTTTATTTC
>WBZO01004485.1_pt1 | contig 15094 bp, 11 predicted proteins | sample 5204261 | NCBI WGS metagenome assembly WBZO01 (sample SAMN12412400, study PRJNA552823) | activated sludge metagenome | isolation source: activated sludge from anammox sidestream of wastewater treatment plant... | place: USA: North Carolina | collected 2017-09 | reverse complement strand
GCGGGTTCGAGCAATCGTTCGGCGTGAGAAGCGGAACTTTGGAGAGCGGATGGTACGGTCATCGAACAGCCTCCTTGCGCAACGCGGCGACTTCAGCGGTGATATCAATTGCGGCCGGGCACCAGGTGATACAGCGCCCGCACCCCACGCATCCCAGCGTTCCGAATTGCTGTTTCCAAGTTCCCAGTTTGTGAGAGAGCCATTGACGATAACGCGAGTGAATGGTGGGGCGGGTGTTTCCTCCGGCTTGATAGGAATAACCCGGGTTGAAACACGAGTCCCAAACGCGGGCGCGCTGTGTTTCGCTCCCGTCGAGGCTAAGGATGTCGATCGTGTCCCAGCAAAAACAAGTGGGGCAGACCAGAGTGCAGTTGGCGCAGGAGAGACAGCGTTCCCCGATACTGAGCCAATGTGGATGATCGAGGTTATCGAGCAGTAATTCCGGCAGGTCGCTGGTATCCAGTGAACGGCCCATTTGCGATGCGGCGTGTTCCAATCCGCGGTTAGCGGCGTTGAGCAGGAATCCGCTCGCGGGCTCTGCAGGTAAATTACTCAACGCTTTCCTTCCAAGTTCCGAACCGATATCGATTAAAAAGACATCTTCCAGTTCGGTCAGGTTGAGATCGAATCCGCTGTTGACGCGCGGGCCGGTTCCGAGCGAGGCGCAGAAACAGGTCCCGGCAGGACGCATACAATTCACGCTTAGGATGAACGTCCGTTCCCGTCTCGAACGATAGATCGGGTCGTTGAAATCACTGCGCAAAAAGATGCCGTCCTGAATTTGGATGGCGGCCAATTCACAGCCGCGCACGCCGATAAACGCGTACGCGGGTGGCGTTTCCGGTTCGCTTTCCATGATCCATTCGCCGTTGTTCTTGTGCAAGTTAAATAACTCTTTGCGCGGCGGGAACAGAAATTGTTTCCAGGATTGTGCGCCGGGGATGACGTCGAAGTAGCGGGAATGTCCCAGGTCGATCAATCGAAAGTGACCGGCTTCCTGTTCGGACACGTAACCGCGCGGCAGGTCGGCGAGGGATCGGATCGGCTCGTAGACCAATGTCTCGTTTTTGACGCGCGGCCCGACGGTTTCGAATCCCTGCCCGCGCAAGTTGTTCAGAAGATCGTCGAAGACCGGTTTTTGTATTGCAACGGTACTGCCGATTTCAAGGCGGTGCTCATTTGGCATTTTTGTTCTCCGGTTCGGCAAATATATCCAGCAGTTGCAAGCGCGTGACCATCAAACGGCTGGCGACGATATTAGCCAGCCGGCGCATGACGAGATAACCTAAATCGTGGTCTTCTTCGCATAATTGCCGAAGTTTCTCCGAATCGATCGCGGCCAGCATCCCATCGTTGACTGCAATAGCGCCTGCCGTGCGTTGATGAACGGTTGGCGTAACGCTCGACCAGCCCACAATTTCCCAGGTTTCTGCCGTGTAAAAGCGTACCTTCCCGCGCGGCGGGACGAGCATTTCCAACGCGATGCGCCCTTCAAGGATGATGTAAACGTTATCTTCTTTATCCCCCTCGCGGAACAAAATATCCCCGGCCCTGACGCGCTTCCAGTGGGTGATTTGCGCGATCTTCTCCAGGTGTCGCGGAGAGAGTTCGCGGAACCAGGGAATTTTCATCAATTCATCTTTCAACGCATTGAATGAATCCATGTCGGCTCCTTTCTCGGAGGCACAAAGTTGACAAATATCTTGTACTATCCTTCACAAATAATTACCAGTGCGTTCCGTCATCTTTGCACAAGCGGTTTGTCACACGGGCGGCCGGTGAAATATGCTACAATGCGCTTCAATATTCCCGTGGAGTTGTTATGAAGAAGATGATACCTGCCGTAAAAGGGACGCGCGAGTTCTATCCCGAGCAGATGGCGTTGCGAAACTATATTTTCGATAAGGTACGCGCCGCCTCTGAAGCATTCGGTTATCAGGAATGGGACGGCCCGTTCCTTGAAACGCTAGACCTGTACGCGGCCAAATCGGGGGAGGAGCTGGTCAAGAAGCAGTCGTTCGTCTTTCAAGACCGCGGCGGCGATGAAGTGGCCTTGCGCCCGGAGTTAACTCCTTCCTTGGCGCGCATGATCGCGGCCAGGCAGGGCGAATTGACACTCCCGGTGCGCTGGTGGTCCTTCGGTCCGTTTTGGAGGTACGAACAGCCGCAGAAAGGGCGCACGCGCGAATTCTTTCAGTGGAATATTGACATGCTGGGAGTCAACTCGCCGGAAGCGGACGCGGAACTGATCGCGGTCGCGGCCACATTTCTGCAATCGGTCGGACTGGACCCTCAGCGGGCCGCCATTTACGTGAATAACCGCCGCCTGATGGACTCCGAGTTCGACGCCCTCGACATTCCTCTTGAAAAGCGGCTCGACGTATCCAATCTTATAGATCGCCGCTCCAAGATGGCCTCCAATGCGTGGGATGAAAACGCGCTTGAGTTGGGATTGATGAACAAACAATTGGATGGTCTGAAAACCATTTTGAACGATTACGATCTATGGAAAAAGAACGAAGAACTGGTTCGTCTCTTCGCCGCGCTGGAAGTTTTGGGGGTGAAAGATTACGTCAAGTTCGACCCGAATATCGTGCGCGGATTGCTCTACTACACCGGCACGGTCTTTGAAGCGTTCGACCAAAGCGGCGCGCTGAAACGCGCCATCCTCGGCGGCGGCCGTTACGATAATTTATTGGCCGACGTGGGCGGACAGCCGCTTTCGGGCATGGGCTTTGCCATGGGCGATGTGGTCATCGGCATTATCTTGCAGGAGAGCGGTTTGTTGCCCGAGTTCGACGCGGCCCCGGCGCGGATCATGGTGACGGTGTTCGACGAGAAGCTCTGGCTTCAATCGTATGCTTTGGCGGCGGAGTTGAGAAAAAACGGATTGAACGTCTTTGTATATCCCGAACCGGCCAAACTGTCGAAACAATTCAAGCTAGCCGATAAGATGAAAATGCGCGTTGCGCTAACGGTCGGCCCGGATGAGGCCGCGCAAAACAAGGTGGCTGTCAAGAATCTATTAAGCGGCGAGCAAGTTCTCGTCCCGCGCGAAGCGTTGATCGAGGCGCTTGGGAAGATTCTTGCCTAGTCCCTGACGAAATGTTATAATCCGTCCGCTGATTTACGGTGCCTGTAGCTCAACGGCAGAGCGCCACACTGTGGATGTGGATGTTGTGGGTTCGAAACCCATCAGGCACCCAATCTGGGGCGGACGTTCGTCCGCCCTTTTTTCTAAAAAGGTCTCATGCCTCAAACAATCAACGTTATGTTTCTGGCCGCAGAAGCGGATCCGTTCGTAAAGGTGGGTGGGTTGGGCGATGTGGCTGGGGCTTTGCCGCGCGCCTTGCGTTCGCTTCCGTCCGAGGTGTTGGGCGATGTCAAGCTGGATATTCGACTCGTCCTGCCGTTGCACTCCGCGGTTCGGACCGAAGCGCTCCGCCCGTTGACCGTCTACTCGATCCCGCGCGGCCAAACCGAACTTCAAGTGGAGGCCTTCGAAACGTCGTTGGATGGGTTGCCGGTTTACTTCATTACAGGCGACCCGATTAGAAACAGCGGCTCAGTGTACTCGTCGAGCGCGGTGGAGGACGGCGAAAAATATTCGTTCTTTTCGCTGGCCGCGTTGGATCTGCCGCGCCAACTAAATTGGAACGTGGATCTGATTCACGCCAACGACTGGCATACGGCGCTTGCCGCCTACGGAAATTTGACGAAACGCTGGGAACAGGGCGCGCGTAAAGTTGCTTCGATGATCACTTTGCACAATCTGCCCTTCATGGGGCCCGATATTTCCGAAATAGTACAATCTTATAACTTGCCTCTTGCGCAGACCGATTTACCCGAATGGGCGCGCATGCTTCCACTGCCGCTGGGCTTGTGGGCCTCGGATGCCATTGTGCCGGTTTCTCCGGGTTATGCGGAGGAAATTCTGGGCCGTGAATTTGGCTGTGGCCTACAGGATTTTTTGAACGTACGCCGTGCCACATTGCACGGAATATTGAACGGTATCGATACGGTGGCTTACGATCCACGTTCGGATGCCGCGCTGGCGGCGCAATTTTCCTCGGAAACGCTCGAACGCCGCGCGCGGAATAAAGCCGCGCTTCAGGAACGCGTGGGCCTGCCCGTTGAAGCCGAAGTGCCTTTGATGGGAATCGTTTCGCGCATGGATCAGCAAAAAGGAATCGATCTCGCCGTGCGCGCGCTTGCTTCGCTTAAAAGCACAAAGTTCCAGGCTGTGATTTTGGGCGCGGGCGATTCGAAATTGGAACAGGCCGTGCGCGACCTGCAAAACGCGCGGCCGAATCAAATCCAGTCGGCGACGCGTTTCGATCCTCATCTGGCGCGCTTGATCTATGGCGGCTCCGATCTGTTGTTGATGCCCTCGCGTTATGAACCGTGCGGATTGGCGCAGATGATCGCCATGCGTTATGGCTGTCTGCCGCTGGCGCACGCCGTCGGCGGCTTGCGCGATACGGTCAACGAAGACGTGGGCTTTTTATTCGAGAAAGCCGCGGTCACTTCGCTGGCCTCGGCAATTCGCCGCGTTCTCAAAGTTTATCCCGACCGCGAACGCTGGATGCAAATGCAAAAGGCCGGCATGGCGCGCGACTTTTCATGGGATAACTCTGCCCGGCAATATTTTTCCTTGTATAAAAAACTCGTGCATTCCGTTTCCTCCATTCTTTGAGATTCTATGACATTCAAACGTTCCTCTGGGGTTCTGCTTCATCCTACCAGCCTGCCGGGGCCGTACGGTATAGGCGACCTTGGGCCGCGCGCCCATCAGTTTGTGGATTTTCTAGCGGAGGCGGGTTGTCGTCTCTGGCAAATGCTTCCGCTTGGGCCAACGGGCTACGGCGATTCGCCTTATCAATGTTTTTCCGCGTTCGCGGGCAATCCATATTTGATCAGTCCCGACGCGTTAATCGCGGACGGTTTGCTGACTGCCGACGACTTAAAAAATGCCCCCGCGTTCCCCGCCTCACGCGTGGACTATGGCATGGTCATCCCGTGGAAGCTAAATCTACTCGGACGCGCTTTCCAACATTTTTCGACTGCTCCCGATAAAAAGATTCAGCAAGCCCTCGAACAATTCCACACGGAGAACGCACATTGGCTGGACGACTTCGCTCTTTTCATGGCTTTGAAAGAATCGCACGGCGGCGGTTCATGGGACGGTTGGCCCGAAGAACTGCGCAAGAGAGAGCTTTCTGTCTTGGCTGAGGCGCGCCAAAAGTGCGCGGAGCAGGTCGAACGCCAAATCTTTCAGCAATTTCTGTTTTATCGGCAATGGTATGAGTTGCGCGCGCACGCCCGTCAGCGCGGGATACAGATCATCGGCGATATCCCAATTTTCGTCGCGAACGATTCGGCGGATGTTTGGTCTCATCCCGATTTGTTCTTTTTAGACGAACAGGGCAAGCCGACCGTTGTGGCGGGCGTCCCGCCGGATTTATTTTCCGCCACCGGCCAGCTTTGGGGCAATCCGCTTTACAACTGGGAAGCTCATAAAAAGACCGGATATATTTGGTGGTTGGAACGCATGCGCGCCATTTTGAATCTTGTGGATATTGTGCGCCTCGATCACTTCCGCGGTTTTGCCGGTTACTGGGAAATTCCCGCCGGCAACCCAACCGCCGAGATCGGCCGCTGGGCGCCCGGCCCCGGCGCGGATTTCTTCGACGCGTTGACGGCCGATATTAAATCCAGATCGAACGCCAACGATTTGCCGGTCATCGCAGAAGACCTGGGTGTGATTACGCCCGATGTGGTCGAACTGCGTGAACGTTATCATTTGCCCGGTATGCGGATCTTGCAATTCGCTTTTTCGGGGCCGGATAATCCCTTTCTGCCGCATCATTATGTTCCAAACTCCGTTGCGTATACCGGCACACATGACAACGATACGGCGCGCGGCTGGTTCGAATCGGCCGAGGAGGGCGAGCGAAAGTTTGCTATTAAATATCTAAAGAGCGATGGAGGTCGTTTTGCCTATGATCTGATTCGGATGTTGTGGTCCTCTGTGGCGGTATTTGCCATCGCGCCCATGCAGGATTTTCTCGACCTCGGCACATCTGCGCGTATGAACTATCCCAGCAAACTGGGAGGTAACTGGGCATGGCGAATGAGGGAAGGCGACCTGACCGATTCACTTCGAAAGGAGATTGGGGATCTAAATTATCTTTACAGCAGGTGATTCCACGATTAGTTTCATGAAATGATTCCCGTACTTAGCCACCATCATGATTGTGCCGTTATCCGATATTGGTTTTGCCCATAGGAGGCAGTATGCCTGAGAGAGCTGTTTCAGCCCGTAAAGAGAATTCGCGCAGGTTTAGTATTCCAGCCGATAACGCGGCGGAGCGCGAGGTGATGATTGTTCTGCCGGACGAAAGAGACCCACTGATACATCGGATCGTAAAAAAGGATATTCCGCAAAGCGCGCGGGATCAATTGTGGAACGGCAAGCCCGTTGCCTGGTTCAATAATTTCGGCATCAGGCGCGGGGGACGATTTGTTAATTTCGCTTATTCCGTTATCATCGATCCGCCGGACGGCGACCATACGCTGGTGTATTTTGACGGAAAGTCCGTTCAGCCGTTTGCCGGCGCGGACCTTGATCGCTCTCCTTCCGATCATCCCGGCAAGTGGAGGGCTACGCTTCGGCTGGGCGACCCGCCGCTCGGCTGGGGCGGTGGATAGTTTTGTTTCAAAAGAAGCTCCTTTGCGGGAGCTTCTTTTTTAGCGGTTATATCTGCCTTTCCATCCACGCCAGCATGATCCCTTTTCTCCAGGGGACGTTTTTCACATACATTTCCTTTTCCTCGTCGCTATGGAAGCGGCTGATTTGTTCCTGCAGGAGCGCGCGGGCTTCTTCGAGAATTCGATCCGCTCTTGGATCGCGGCTTGCCCGCAGAGCCTGATATACAGACCAGTAGATCCTGATCGGCTCCTCGGCGCCATTCAAATTACCGCCCTGCGCCAAATGCAGGAGAATTTCCTCGGCATATTTCAGAGCCAATTCGGTTTTTTTCTCCGCCAGAGCGGATTGTGCGAGCCCCGCCAAAGGTTCAGTGGCGAGCGCGGCCTGCTCGAGTGAGCGGCGTAAATCCAACGCTTGCTTGTAGGAATGAGCGGCGTCCACAGGATCGGGCAGGAGGAAATGAGCATGCCCAAGATAAGTCCACGCCCAGGCTTCGCCCGATAAATCGCCCATCTTTCGCATCAGTTCCAGGCTTTCGTTTGCGTACACGAGCGCGGCCGCCCCCTCGCTTTGAGCGATCGCGAGTCCGCTCAAGTTGATCAGCGTGTACGCTTCGTTGTAGGTGTTCCCAACTTCGCGCGCGATGCGCAAGGCTTGTTTTTGATACGTTCGGGCGGAGACGAAATCCCCTTGCATGCCCGCTACCCATCCCAGGTTCGCGAGCACCAATCCCTCCCCGGCGCGCGAGCCGGTTTCGCGCGCGATCGCCAGCGATTGTTCGTACCGGTCGCGCGCCGCGGCATAATCCAATTCGATTGTTCCGGCCGCGTTGCCCATATTGTTCAGCACGCGCGCTTCCAGCCGCTTATCGCCCACTTCGTGCGCGAGAGAGAGACTCTTTTCGAATGAAGACCGGGATACGCCCGGTTCTTTTTGCTCCAGATAGATCAGCCCCAGCGTGTTTAGAATTTCACCTTCCCTTTTTTGCTCGTGAAGCGACCGGGCCAGGCTGATGCCCGTTTCCGCTTCCTGAATTGCAGTATCGATTTTTCCCAAGCGATAGAGCGCCAAGGGTAGGGTCACGTAGGAATGCGACGCGATCTCCGGCACATTGGCCAGCCTCGAAAGCTGAATGGCCCACTGACCCGCAGTGACAGCCTGTTCGAGATCGCCGGCTTCGAAGGCGAAAAGCTCGCGTTGAAGCGCGGCCTTTGCCCGGTTGGCGTCGTTGTTTTGCGCCTCGGCGATCCGTTCGAGTTGCAGTAAATCTTCCTTCTTCTGATCCTGCTTTCCCAAATACCCATAGAGCGGCTCGCGTGATAATAATAATTCGAATTGCGTTTCGAGATCGTTTTTGGGCGTAAGCTCGATCGCTTTCGAATAGTTCTCGACTGCCTGGCTGTTTTGATAGGCCTGCGCGGCCGAGTCGCCGGCCAGCCGATAATAATCCCGCGCCTTGTCGGTCAATTCGGCATGTTCGGCATGATAGGCCAATTGGCGATAATACGGATGGAGTTCATTTCGATAAAGCCCTTCGAGGGCTTCCAGCGCGAGTTCGTGAAGTTCCTTTTGGCGCGACCGTAATTGCATGTTGTAGGCGGCGTCCCTCATCAGGGCGTGCCGGAAGATGTAGCGAATCTCGTTTATCGCCGCCCAAATGTTCGCCAGGACTCCCTGTTCGATCTTGGCCGGTAGCTTTGGATCGTCGCGCAGCATGCGCGATAAAATTTGAATCTCGAATTCCCTTCCCAACACTGAAGCGGTTTGAACCACATCCCGGACCCCCTCCTTTAAGCGGTCGAGGCGCGCGATCAGAACCGATTGAACATCCGTCGGCAGGGATTGCAAGGAGTCGCCCGCCAGATGCCAGCGTTCTCCATCGAAGCGAACCAGGTTTTCCTCCAGCAGGTAGCGGACGATCTGTTCCACGAAGAACGGATTCCCCTCCGCCCGCTGGTGGACGAGCTCTAAAAGCGCCTCATCGAGGTCGCCCTTTAAAACTGTCCGAACCATCTCGTGCAGGTCGTTATCCGTGAGATTGCTGAGGCCGATCTCCAGATTTGGACAGCCATCTTTAAGTTTGAGATTGGACTTTCTGCTTCGGCTGGTCGCGATGATGGCGATCGGGTAGGAATTAGCCTGTTCCGGCAGGGCGACGCGCGAGAGATATTCGAAGAAGGCGATTGAATCTTCATCCGCCCAATGCGTGTCTTCGATCAATAGGATGATCGGTTGAAAAAGACTCTCGGCTCGAAGCAACGTGCTGAGCGCGATGAATGTATTTTCATACCTGCCCTGTGCGTCCAATTTCTCGTAAAGCGAATCGGGCCAGCGGACGTTGACCAGCGCGCCCAAAAAAGATTGCGTTCGATCAAGGTCTTCTGCCAGCGCCGGTTCCGGCACGGACGAGATCAGCTCCCGAATTTTTTTCTGGAATCGGCTTCGGTTGATGTTTTCGTCGTCCGTATATGAAATGCCGAAATATGTTTTCAGCCAATATCGGAACGGATTCAGGGACTGGCGAATGATCTCGTCGGTTTGGCCGATCACCCAAAACGTATTCCGATTCTTGAATGCCGAAGAGCTTTTAAACTGATAGACGAGTCTGCTTTTCCCGATGCCCGCCTCGCCCAATAACGAGAGCGCCCCCGCGAACTGGCCTGCCCAAAGCGGCGCGGCAAAATCCTGTAATTGTTTGAGCTCCGCGCCTCTTCCGAAGAACTCGCCGAGAAATACCCTTTCGGCGGCATCTTCTTTACGGCCGATCAACTTCCAAACTTTGTGCGGCCGAGCGAAGCCTTTGAAGCGCTTTTCATTCTCAAAGGCCAGGTTGAATTTATGTTCGGCGCGGCGGGCGATCTCCCCGTGCAACCAGATCTCCCCGGCGCGCGCCGACGACATCATGCGGGCGGCAAGGTTAACTCCCCAGCCATAGCACGTGTAATCTTCGCGCAGGGAGCCGCCCATGAAGCCGGAGAAGGAATTATAATAACTAACGCCGGCCTTCAAGGGAATCCCTGTTTCTTGGATGAGTTCCAGTACGAAATTCAAGGCGCGCTCCACGTCGTTTTCCTGAGTGACCGGCGCTCCCCAAAATAGCAACAGGCTCAGGCCTTTGTCTCCGTAATCCGGGCGGGTCAACAAACCGCCGTATCGATCCTGAAAATGCAGGGCTTTTTGAAGCAGGGGAATAAAGGCCGCTTCACTCCGCGCCGACGGCGGGATGCCGATAAATAAATTGACCGCCGGCCGAAACTCCCCGCTGTGAACCTGCGAAATGATCTGATCCGGCCAGAAAGGGCGGATTTGTTCCAGCGTGGGTGAATAGTCTGCCTCGGGGTGTGGCTCGGGCCTTGCGACCCGAAGCGATTGCACCAGAAAATGATTCTTTCTTTTTGTGCACGCGATTCCCTTCCCCAGTTTTTGCTTGATCAGTTCGCCCACAACCACTTCACCCGCTTTTGCGGCGTTGAACGACTGCACGCTTCGATCAATGGCCGTGCCGTGGAAATAATATGTAGCTCTGCGTCTGTCTGTCGTTTCGACGATTTGCCAGCGCGACTCGCCCAGCCCAAGCCCGATGCGCACGGAAATTTTGAAATCCCCGTGAGCGGTTTTGAATAACTCGTGTTTCGCCAGTTGTTCTTGTATCTCCAAACTGCAGGTCAGCGCTTGAGTCAACGTCAATTGCAGGCCGCGCTCCACGGGGAACAAGGCCGTGAACGAGTCGCCCGCAAAGCCGATCACGAATCCGCCGCGGCTGTGAACGTTTTCCACCATCGGATCGAAGACGGACTGCATGACCCAGGCCAGCGTTTCCGCCCCGCTCTGGCCGAATTGGGCCAGCACATCGGTCATGGTCGAGAAGCCGGAAGCATCCAATAACAAAGCAACCGCACGGAATCGTCCCTGAAGACTGCCTGCGGAATAGTTATCCAGAATGAAAGATGGGACAAGGCGGCGCATGTTTGCTGTTTTGAAAATATTCTATTATGATTTTACGCCAGCCATATTTAAAAAAGCAAGAGCCGTTACGCGGTCACGGGTTTTTCGCGGTCGGTCAAATTAACCACAATGGCTTGGCTGGCGCGAATCAGATTCTCCGGCGTAATGAAAATCTCTTCGCCCCATTGACCCGCGCCGACGCCCAGGAGCGGTTCGCTTACCAGACTCGCTTCCAGAAAAGATCTGAATCCTTCGGGTTGCCAACTGAAAGGAGGAATCGAACCGATGATGTAGCCGGTCGTTTGCTTGACGACTTCCGGCGCGGCCATTTGAATATTGCGCGAACCGATGGCTTTCTTGAGATTCCCGGAAACGGCGGACTGATCCCCTCCGAGCATGACCAGCACGCGTTCGCCGGTATCCACTTGGAAGATCAATGTCTTGACGGCTTGTCGTTCCGGGAAGTCCAGCGCGTGCGCTACCGAGGCCGCGCCTTTTTCCGTGCTGGAGGGAAAACTCTTCGCTTCGTACGGTATCTTCAGTTCATCCAGATAAATATGAGCGGGCAATTTCATGTTTTGTATCCGTGTAAGTTCATGAGCTCTTTGCCCAGCCAGATAGATAGATGCCGAGCAAGATAAAGAACGCGCCGAAGATTTTAAGCACGCCCGGCGTCTCGCCTAAAATAAGAAAAGCCAGCAGGGACGAGCCGATGGGCTCTCCCAAGTTTGCGGTCGCGACCAGCGAGGCAGGGATATATCTCAACGCCCAGTTGTAAGTGGAATGGCCGATCAGTTGCGGAATCAACGCCATCAGCAAGATCCAAAAATATGTGATGGGCTTGTAACCCGTAAACGGCTGGTGGACGACGAACACTGCCGCGATCAAAGTCAGCGCGGCGACGCTATACACAAGAAAAATGTAGGGGATTAAAGACATCGTTACGCGTAGTTTGCGCCCGATGACGAGGTATCCGGTCACGGCCCAGGCGCCGAACAGAGCCAGAAAGTTGCCCCACATGGCGCGTCCCTCCAGCGCAGTTGACAGCGACGGACAACTCAGGCTGAAATTCCAACTGCACGCGTCAGCCAAGCCGACAATGGTTCCGCCCAACAGCGCGCATCCCAACCCGATCAGCGCGGCGCGTGAAAGATGTTCTTTCAGAAAAAACGGCGAGACCAACGCCACCCATAACGGCCCGGTGCTGACGAAGATCACCGAACTTGCAACTGTGGTGTATTCGAGGGAAGAAATCCAAGTGGCAAAGTGGACCGCCAGAAATAGGCCGGAGAGCAGTGCCAGCCAGATTTCCCCGCGCGTGAGGGCGCGCAGTTCCGCGCGGTGACGCGTCCACGCGATGGGCGCGAGCACGAGGCTGGCAATTGTGATGCGCAGGGCGGCAATGACGAGGGAAGGCGCGTCGGTTTGCGCGAAACGGATCAAAATCGAGGAGGTGGAAACGGCCAGGATGGCGGTCAGCAGGCCCAGGCCCGTTCTGACCGAAATTTGATTCGTGGGAGGCATCGCCTCAAGCATCGTTGAATCTGTGTGAGTGGAAGTCATAAAGCCATCTTTTTTGGGCAAGTATAAACGAAATGCCAACGCGCCCATGATTTCGCTTGACAGGCGTTATGTGCGGTAATACAATTTTCGTCATAATTTTCTTAAAAATCTGCCGCGCGGCAGAAATATTTAAAGGAGAGGATCATGGCATACGAACTTCCAAAGCTGGCATACGCGTACGATGCCCTTGAGCCGCATATCGATGCGCGCACAATGGAGATTCATCATACCAAGCATCATCAGGCCTATATCAATAATTTGAACGGAGCATTGGAGAAGCATCCTGAATTGGCGAAGAGATCGCTGGAGAGTCTGTTGGGCGATTTGAATTCCGTGCCCGAGGATGTGCGAACCGCTGTTCGCAATCACGGCGGAGGAACGTGGAATCACTCGATGTTTTGGGAAGTGATGGGGCCGAAGAAGGGCGGCGCGCCGAAAGGCGATCTTGCCAAGGCGATAGACGCCTCTTTTAAATCGTTCGACGCGTTCAAAGAAGAGTTCACAAAAGCGGCAAATGGCCGTTTCGGTTCGGGCTGGGCCTGGTTGGTCAAGAAGGGCAGTGGGCTGGCGGTCGTTTCCACCGCGAATCAGGATAATCCTTTTTCGGACGGGCTGACGCCCATCCTCGGCGTCGACGTGTGGGAGCACGCTTATTATCTGCATTATCAAAACCGCCGCGGGGATTACGTCTCCGCCTGGTGGAACGTGGTCAACTGGGATGCGGTGGCCGAGCGGTTCGCCGCTAAATAATTCGATTCGTTCGAAAAGAGATGGAAAACAGCCCATCTCTTTTTTGTAATGACATTTTAGACTTGCGCCCTTTACGAAGCAAGATATAATTGGACAGGTCTGAGTTGTCAAAATTCAAAGGAGGTTTTGCGTGACCCATATCATCACCAGTCTGTGCGTGCGCGACCGCGGCTGTATCGATGTTTGTCCAGTAGAGTGCATGATTCCCGGTTATCCGCTCGATCAGTGGCCGTGGATTTATATCGACCCGGATACTTGTATTGATTGCGGCGCGTGCGTTCCAGAATGTCCGTACGATGCCATCTTCCCTGAAGATGAAGTTCCCGCGGCTTACACGGCCAAAGGCGGGGAATATATCAGCAACGTCGGTCTCACCGGCCATTTCGAAGCGATCAACCATCACGGCGGTCAGATCGTTTTAGACACGTGCAGGCAGCTTACGGCGGGCGAGGTTCTCGACCTTACGGCAGATATCAAGCCCAACTACGATTTCTTCAAAACCGGCCCGGGTTATAGCGCCAAAGATAACGATACGGGCATGTAGCTGGATTTGTAAATTAAAAAGCCGGACGAAAGTCCGGCTTTTGTTTTAACACGCGTTCACGGCTGACGGGCTTTATCGAGCAGAGACCTTCCAATTTGCTGGGCTAATGCGGGGTTATCTTCTTCGAGTGCGACGACGACGGTTAGCGGAGTTCCTTGCAGGTTCGGCGAAGTTCCGCTGAGATACCAACTAATGATTCTTGCATTTTCTGAAGACCTGCCCGAATATTCCCAATAAGATTGTTTTTCGGCGATGAAAGATTGCCCCGCCTCATCCGCCGCCGACGGTTGGATCGCTTGAATAGGCTGATCCAACGCTGGCAGGACGACCCATCCCTGCTGAGGGGTGTTCACGGCAAGAGCAATGCGTGCGGCAGGCACAAGACCGCGATCACTTAACGAGGCGGCGGCCAGCGCAACTTGCAGGGGCGTCACGCGCATCTGACTTAAATCCTTCTTTTGTGCGTCGGGCGCGGTGGGCAATCGTATTTGCGGCGCGTGGAATAACCCGAGCTCTGTATAAAACGCTTGCAGTTTCTGATTATTGGGGAGTTGCGCGCCGAACTCTGCCTGTATTAGCGGCTCCAACGCGTTCCCCGGCGGATACAATCCCTGTGCGGCGCGGTTGATCAACGGCGCGCGAGTGTCTTGCGCGAGGGCGGAACCCTGCTCGGCAAGAAGGTTGGGATCGTAGCCGGGATGAGAAGCCATGACAAGTATTTCGCCGCTTTGCGCGTTCAGCAAAACAACCGCGCCTGTATGCTCGCCCAGCATTTGATCGGCCGCGGCTTGCAGTGATAAGTCCAAACTTAGGCGCACGTCCAGGCCGGGCGGAGGAGTGCCGTAAAGCAAGTAATCCCACCATAACAGGCTGGCAGGGTTGCCCTGTAAGCCGCGCAGATAATTATCGAGACTGGCTTCCAAACCCGCCTGCCCGAAAACTTGATCGGTATAACCGACGATTGGGCCCAGCGCCGGGTACAAATATTCGCGTGAGTAGTTACCGCTTGTTCCCGCTGTCCTGTCAATGGGAGTGTTATCGCGGGCAAGGATACTGCCGCGCGGAACGTAACGATCCGCGATGGCGCGGCGCGGGTTGTCGGTTCGCTCCAGCATGTCGGGGCCGCGAATCACAGCCCACCAGATTCCGCTCAGCGCGGCAATCGCAAGGCATAAACCGAGGAAAATCGAAAGCGCGGTAAATGGCAGGGCAGATGTAAGTGGCGCGGATTCCTCCCCGGTTTTCGCGCTGATGACGAGCAGGAGCCAAATTGCGACGAAAGCGGTCAACAGCGACGAGCCGCCGTAAGAGACGAACGGCAGAGTCACTCCGGTGAGCGGAACCAGACGCAGGTTGCCGCCGATGATCATCAGACTTTGAATGCCGAGATACGCGGTCAGCCCGGCGGCAAGAAAGCGGCGGAAACGATCGGGCGCGTTGAGGGCGGCGCGCATGCCGCGGCTGAGGAGCAGTCCGAGGGCGAGGAGCAGGCCGAAGGTCCCCGCGAGACCGGTTTCTTCCGCGATTGCCGAGAAGATAAAGTCAGAAATCGCGACCGGCACCAATGTGGGACTTCCCAG
>WBZO01004483.1_pt1 | contig 15097 bp, 9 predicted proteins | sample 5204261 | NCBI WGS metagenome assembly WBZO01 (sample SAMN12412400, study PRJNA552823) | activated sludge metagenome | isolation source: activated sludge from anammox sidestream of wastewater treatment plant... | place: USA: North Carolina | collected 2017-09 | reverse complement strand
GCCGATGGATGCGCTGGAAGAACGGCGTGCCCTGGTAGTGGGAGTCCCAGTTGAAATTGAAGGGCATCAGGATCAGGACGCTGTCGGGGACCGCGGCCAGGATCCGGGCCCAGGCCCGCGACAGCTCGGGAAGGATCTTGTAATAGTTGAGCCCGGAGAAGAAGACGATCTGCTCGTCCCTGAGCCCGAGCGAGGCGCGCGTGATGTTCAGGGTGGCGGGATCCCGGTCGTACTGGAAGGCATAGTAGTTGACCGACCCGGGCATGAGGTACAGATGCTCGGTGTAATGGTCCGCCGCGTCCGGCTCCGGCTCGTTCCATTCGGCGGACAGCATCACATCCATATGGCGTGCGCCGGTGGTCACCGGGGTGCTCACCGAGGCGACCTGAATACGGGCGAGGCGATAGGCGCCGAGCATGGCGGCGATATTGGTGACCGCCGCCATGTTCGTGCTGATGAGCAGGATGTCCAGGTCGTCCGCCCGGATCCGGTCGACTTTGTCGCTCAGGTTGGTCTCCGGCAGCACTACGAAATCGTCGGCGAGCGCGCTGCATTGCCGTTCGAGCGGCTCTCCGTACGACTTGTTCACGTACAGGGTGATATGAAACCGCGCGTGATCCAGGTGCTCGAAATGCGACAGCGTGAAGTAGGTCTCGGTCTGGGCGGGCAGGTGTTCCGCGAAGATGCCCAGCCGGATCCTGGCGGGCGGTTCCGCGCGCGGCGGCAGAGCGGAGAGGGTCTTCTGGCCGGAGGCGATCAGCGGCGCGGCGATGATGTCGCCGCGCATCGCGAAGAGCGGGCGCAGGTTCCGGGTGTTGAAATAGGTCTGTATGTAGCTGGTCCTGGACGCGCACAGATAGGTCAGCGCGCGCGCGACCGGGTCTTCCGCGATGCCGAGCCGCGTGATCCCGATCTTGTGAAAAGTCTCGATCAGGCGCGTCAGGTAACCGGTGTATTCATCCGCCTCGCCCTCCCGGTGGAATACCGCCGGCTTCTCCAGCAGGAAATCGACATAGGGCTCGCGCAGCCACTCGGGTAGGGCGGGCAGGTTTTCGGGCACCGGAAGCTCATGGCTTCTGTACAGCAGCATGGCCGAGAGGATGTCCACCGGCTTTACCCGGACGGGGCCCTGCGCGGCGAGCTCCGCCTTCCATCGTCTCGATACCGCATCCTCGCCCGGGGTACGCGGATGATCGCGCAGACCGGACTTCATCAGGACCCTGTACGCATCGAGGATAGGGGTCCTCCACAGCGACGCCAGCGAGTCCGCCGTCTGCGGTTTCAGGAACGCGAGCCATTCGTCGCGTATCCCGCGCAGGGCCCCGACGGTCGCGGCGTTGATGGCGGACTGAAAGGCCCCGACGGCCTCGTTCGTCCTGCCGCACAGGGTCCTGATGATCTGCTCGCGCAGCCACAACGCGTCGTGATCCTCCGGTTTCCTGAGCAGGAACTTTCTGCAAAGCTCGTCCGCCTGCGTGAGGCGGCCGGCCTGGAGATGCTTCAGGGCGGACTCCAGCGCCTTGGGCAGCGATGGCGGGGTCGGTCGAGTCTCGTCAGGGCGCATCGGAGTCGGGTGTTCGCTTTTTCTCGCTGACTCGATGTTTGGAAAGGACCCCGGCCCTCCCGGGCCGTTCCAGGGGGCTCGCTTTGCCCGTGGGATTCCGTCGATGCATGACTTTATTATGGATTTTCATGTGTCCGGTGAGGGGATAATACGCTAGTTTTCCGGGATTATGGAGGGTGTCGGTGCAGGGCGGCATGATGTGCCGAAGGCGTTTGATGCCCGGGTGAGAGGTCCTTCGGAAAATCCCCGGGACAGTACTCCGCGAGATGCCTGGATAATCAGAAAGTGCTAGTGCTTATGGGCAGTTGTTGTCCGACATCGGCCTGATATGTTTAAGCGGCCTCATATTGCTTTTGTACTAGGTCATTTTTTCATTATTCCCATTCTAAGGAGAGAATATGATGAAAAAGATTCTAGCTGTTACCGTTTTGTTGTTCGCCGCGATCAGCATGTTTCCGAGTCTGTCGCTTGCCAAGGTCCTAACAGGTGGGGGCGGCGCTAGCGAAGGGTTCTACGTGGTCGTGGGTCAGGGTGGTGAGGTATATGCGTGGGGTAGTGATAATTCGGATCAGATGGGCGGGGTGTGCGGTTCCGATTGCTACAATGACGTGTACGATCTCGGCTACACCGCCACCGCCATCGATGCAGGGGCGTTCCACACGCTTGCGCTTCAAAGCGATGGAACTGTCGATGCCTGGGGGCTTAACGCCTATGGCGAGGTGAGCGGGGCGTCGAGTATGAGCGGAGTCGTGGCGGTTTCAGGGGGAGACTATTTCTCTCTTGCGCTCAAGAGCGACGGCACCGTGTGGGGATGGGGTTACAATGCATCCGGGCAATTAGGGGATAACAGCACTACCAATAGAAGTACTCCGGTGCAGACGAGCAGTCTATCCGGAGTCATTGCCATCAGCGCTGGTGGAAGTCACTCGCTTGCCCTCAAAAGTGACGGAACCGTCTGGGCCTGGGGTTCAAACGGGGAAGGACAATTGGGAGACAACAGTACGACGCAAAGGAATACCCCGGTACAAGTGAGCGGTTTAACTGGGATCATAGCCATCGCTGGCGGCACCGCCCATTCCCTTGCGCTCAAGAGCGATGGCACTGTTTGGGCATGGGGCGACAATTTCGGCGGACAACTCGGGGATAACAGCACCACTGATAGGATTACCCCAGTGCAGGTCAGTGGCCTGAGCGGAATTACTGATATATCTGGAGGGCTTTATCACTCGCTTGCGCTCAAGAGCGATGGAACCGCGTGGGCTTGGGGTGCTAATAACTACGGGCAACTCGGGGATAATAGTACTACCCTCAGATTGACTCCAGTGCAGGTCAGTGGCCTTGGAGGTGTTGTGGAGGTTGCCTCGGGCCATAATCACTCGCTCTCCTTGACGTCTGCGGGCATCGTGTATAAATGGGGATATGATGTCTATGATTACGGCGGGTTCGGGTCTTCCCAGGTTCCCGTTTCCATGTCCAGCTATTTGCCGCCTGTGGCGCCAATCTGCAGATAATTAAGCGCTGAACAGTTCGATTATGAGCGCCCGGTATGCGATCAGCATGCCGGGCGTATCTTTTTTAAAGATTCTGTATTTTTGCATCAGGCTGTCAGAGCGGATAGATTGCTCTATTACACATCTTCTGTAGTTGGATCAGAAATAGTCATTTATAGATCGTCTTGATATTAATATTGTTGTATCTGTTTGTGCGAGAAGACTTGTGGCCAGATTCTGGCTTTGGCTTTGCAGGGTTTGGGAGTTTCTGTGAACTTTCTGCCGCCCGATCAATTGATTCAATCGGCCAAACGATGCCATCAGCTTGGTCAACTGGAAGAAGCGCTGGGATTGTATCAGCAGGTGCTCGAGTTGGAGCCCGGTCATCCACAGGCCTTGTACCTATCGGGCGTGCTCCACTGTCAGGCTGGGAGATTCGAGGACGCCATCGGCCCGCTCGAGCGGGCGGCGGCGCTGCGTGGCGATGAACCGAGGCTGCATCACGACCTGGGCCGGGCCTACGGTGGCGCGGGCCGGCTGGTCGAGGCCGCCGCCGCCTTCGGCCGCGCGCTGGCGCTCAGGCCGGACTACGCCGAGGCGCATCTGAATCTGGGGCTGGTCCGGCTCGGCGAGGATCGACCGGAGGACGCCGCCGCCTGTTTTCGCGCGGCGATCGCGGTGAAGCCCGATCTCGTCCTCGCCCACTACAATCTGGGTCTGGTCCTGATCCGCCAGGATCGCCTCGAGGAGGCGGCGGCGTGTTACCGGCAGGCGCTTTCGTACAAGCCCGACTTCGCCGAGGCGCATCACAATCTCGGGCTGGTGCTCAGCCGGCAGGATCGCCTCGACGAGGCGGTGGACGCTTACCGGCGTGCGCTCGCGCTCGATCCCCGTCTGGTCTCCGCTCGGTACAATCTCGCCCTGGCGCTGTACAACCTCGGCCGGCTCGGCGAGTCGGAGTCGTGTTACCGGCAGACGCTGGCGCAGGCGCCGGACCACGTCGAGGCGCGGCTCGACCTGAGCCTGCTCCTGGGCGACCTGGGGCGGGTGGACGAGGCCGTGGCCCTCGCGCGGGAGGCCGTGGCCCTCGCGCCGGATCACGCCAAGGCGCACCTGAACCTGGGCAACGCCCTGTTGCGCCAGGGGCGCGTGGAGGAGACGGCGGCGTGCTGCCGCCGCGCGCTGGCGCTGGACCCCAACCTTACCGACGCGCACGGCGCGTGGCTGATGGTCATGCAGTATTCGGAAGACGCCACGGCCGCGGGGCTGTACGCGGCGCACAGGCGCTTCGGGGAGGCCCTGGAGGCGTCGCTCGTGTCGTCGCGTCGGCCGCACGCGAACGACCGCGATCCGGAGCGCCGACTCAGGCTGGGCTACGTGTCGGCGGATTTCTGCGTCCATTCGGTGGCGTATTTCTTCGAGGGGATACTGGCCGCCCACGACCGCGCGCGGTTCTCGGTGGCCTGTTATTACAATCACAATCAGCAGGACGCGATGAGCGAGCGGCTGCGCGCCCTGGCGGACGACTGGGTCTGCTGCCGCGGGATGACGGACGAACAACTGGCGGGGCGCATCCGCGCGGACGGGATCGATATCCTGATCGATCTGTCGGGCCATACCCGGGGCAATCGCCTGCCGGTCTTCGCGCGCAAGCCCGCACCGGTGCAGGTGACGTATCTCGGCTATCCGGGCTCGACGGGGCTGGAGTCCATGGACTATCGATTGTGCACGGAGGAGACCGACCCGCCGGGCGCGGAGGCCTGGCACAGCGAACGGCTGCATCGCCTGCCGCGCGGGCTGTGGTGTTACCGGCCGCCGGCCGGCGTGTCGGAGGACGCGGACTCCGCGGCGGAGTCGCGGAATACGGAGCTCACCTTCGGCTCCATGAACATGATCGCGAAGCTCTCGCCGCGGACCCTGTCGCTGTGGGCCGCGATACTGCGCGCGCTGCCGTCCGCGCGGCTGGCGATGACGAGCGTGCCGGAGGGGGAGACGCGCGCGCGGCTGCGGGCGCGGTTCGCGGCGGAGGGGGTCGCGCCGGAGCGGCTGGAGCTGCACGGGAAGCTGCCGTACGCGGAGTACCGGGAGTTGTTGCGGCGGGTGGACATCGCGCTGGACCCGTATCCGTACAACGGCACGACGACGACCTGCGACACGCTGTGGCGGGGGATTCCGGTGGTGAGTCTGAGGGGCGAGCACTCGGCCTCGCGCTCGGGCTATGCGTTGCTGAAGGCGGTGGGCCTGGAGGATCTGGCGGCGGAGGATGAGGAGGGCTATGTGCGCGTCGCGGTGGCGCTGGCGCGGGACGGGGCGCGGCGCGCGGCGCTGAGGACGGGGCTGAGGGCGCGGATGGAGGCGTCGGCGTTGCGGGACGAGGCGGGCTTCACGCGCGCGCTGGAGGCGGCGTACCGTACCCTGTGGCGTGAATGGTGCGGGGCGTGACGCCCGAGGACGGTCTGGCGGAGATGCTCGCGCGGGCAGTGCATCTGCACCAATCGGGGCGCCTCGCCGAGGCGCGCGAGCTGTGCGAACGGATCCTCGCGCGGGACGCGCGCGATACCCGCGCCATGCATCTGCTCGCGACGCTGGCGCGCCAGGCCGGCCGTCACGACGCCGCATTCGAATGGCTCACGCGCGCCCGCGGCATCGATGTAGCGGACCTGTCCATCGCCTGCGATCTCGCGCTGTGCTGCTGCCTGCTGGGGCGCTTCGACGAGGCCGCCGGTCACTTCGAGGCCGTGGTCGCCGCGCAGCCGCGGCACGCCGAGGCCTGGTTCAATCTCGGCAACGTCCAGCTCTCCCGCGGCCGTCCGGAAGAGGCCGTGCGCTGTTTCCGGCAGGTGCTGATCCTGCGGCCGGACCTGGCGGCCGCGCATCAGAACCTGGGGCTGGCCCTGTTCCGGCTCGGGCGTCTGGCGGAGGCCGCGGACTGTTATCGCCGCCTGCTCGCGACCGCGCCCGGTTCCGCGGACGCCCATCTCGGTCTGGGGGTGGTGCGCGGGGCGGAGGGGAACTTCGCGGAGGCGGCGGCGTGTTTCGAGCGCGCGGTCGCGCTGAATCCGGACCATCCGCTCGCGCAGTATCATCTCGGCCTCGCCTATTTCAATCTCGACCGGATGCGGGAATCGCTGGCCGCCTTCGAACGGGCCGTCACCCTGCGGCCGGAGTACCTCGAGGCGTGGATCAATCGCGCCAATGTGTTGATCCGGCTCGGACGCCCGGACGAGGCGGCCGCGGCCTGCCGGCAGGCCCTGGACCGCCGGCCCGATTCGGCCGAGGCGCATCTGACGCTCGCGCTGGCGCAACTGGGACAGGGGCGACTGGAGGAGGCCGCGGCCGCGTGCCGGCGGGCAATCGCGCTCCGGCCGGAGTATGCCGAGGCCCACAGCAATCTCGGCCATGTCTGCCTCGAACTGCGCCGGCTCGACGAGGCGGCGGCGAGCTGCGCGCGCGCGGTCGCGCTTCGGCCGGACATGGCGGGCGCGCACTATAATCTGGGCCTGGCGTATTTCGGCCTGGGGCGGCTCGACGAGGCGGAGGAGGCCTATCGGCGCGCGCTGGCCTGCCGGCCGGAGTATCCCGAGGCGCTGGTGAATCTCGGCCTCGCCCGCGTTCAGCTCGGGCGCGGGCGGGAGGCGCTCGCCGATCTGGAGCGCGCGCTGGCCCTGGCCCCGGATTCCGCCGGGGCGCACAGCGCACGGCTGCTCACCTCGTGTTATCTCGCGTCGGACACGCCGTCCGGGTCGCGCGCGGCGCAGCGCTTCTTCGCGGAGCGTTGCGAGTCGCCGCTTGCGCCGCGGCGGCACCCCCACGGGAATCCGCGTGATCCCGCGCGTCGCCTGAAGATCGCTTATGTCTCACCCGATCTCCGCCGCCATTCGATCGCGTATTTCATGTTGCCGGTGCTGGCGCATCACGACAGGGGACAGGTCGAGGTCCACGTCTATTACACCCACCGGGGCCGGGACGACGTGACCGACCTCATGCAGCCGCACGCCGATCACTGGGTGGCGTGCGCCGGATGGACGGACGAGGAACTCGCCGCGCGCATCCGCGCGGACGGGATCGATGTCCTGATCGATCTGTCGGGCCATACCGAGGGCAACCGCCTGGCGGTCTTCGCGCGCAAGCCCGCGCCGGTGCAGGTGACGTATCTCGGCTATCCGGGCTCGACGGGGCTGGAGTCCATGGACTATCGATTGTGCACGGAGGAGACCGACCCGCCGGGCGCAGAGGCCTGGCACAGCGAGCAGCTCCATCGCCTGCCGCGCGGGCTGTGGTGTTACCGGCCCTTGCTGGATCCGGGCGAAGCGGGCGATATCCATCCCGGCGCGGACGAGGGGATCGTGTTCGGGTCGATGAACGCCTTTGCCAAGATCTCCCCGGAGATACTGCGGCCGTGGTGCGCGATACTGCGCGCGCTGCCGTCCTCGCGGCTGGTGATGACGAGCGTTCCGGAGGGGGAGGCGCGGGCGCGGCTGCGGGAGCGGTTCGCGGCGGAGGGGATCGCGCCGGAGCGGCTGGAACTGCACGGGAAGCTGCCGTACGCGGAGTACCGGGAGTTGCTGCGGCGGGTGGACATCGCGCTGGACCCGTATCCGTACAACGGCACGACGACGACCTGCGACACACTGTGGCGGGGGATCCCGGTGGTGAGCCTGAGGGGCGAGACCTCGGCCTCGCGCTCGGGCTACGCCTTGCTGAAGGCGGTGGGCCTGGAGGATCTGGCGGCGGAGGACGAGGAGGGCTATGTGCGCGTCGCGGTGGCGCTGGCGCGGGACGGGGCGCGGCGCGCGGCGCTGAGATCGAATCTGCGCGCGCGCATGGAGGCGTCGGCGCTGCGGGACGAGGCGGGTTTCACGCGCGCGCTGGAGGCGGCGTACCGCGCCCTGTGGCGCACATGGTGCGGGACATGACGCCCGCGGACGGTCCGGCACGCGGGCCGCGGTCGATGCCCTCCGGCCAGGCCATTACTTCGCCGCGTGCCCGGCCGGCGGGACGTAGGCCTCGCGCGCGGCGCGTACCGCATCCTGGTTTTCCACCGCCCACGCGATCATCGCCTGCACGCTTTCCAGGAACGAGACGCCGAGCGGCGTGAGCGTGTACTCGACGCGGGGCGGCACCGTCGGGAAGGCCGCGCGCGTGACCAGTCCGTTCTGTTCCAGATACCGCAGCGTCTGCGCCAGCATGCGCGGCGAGATGTCCGCGATGCGCCGGCGCAGCTCGCTGAAGCGCCGCGTCCCCTGGTCCGCGAGTTCGTTCAGCACCAGCATCGTCCAGCGATCGCTGAGCCGGTCCAGCACGTCCCGGATCGGGCACAGTTGCGACAGGTGGGTGTTCTGTTTGTGCAGCGTCATGACCTCGTCTCCCGGCCCATGGTTACCTCGGCGTAACCAGGTAACGATCGGTTCCCTGCTTGCGCGGGCGTGAACCGATAGTATCATACCGGTATCAAGTTTCTGATCAGTACCGATAGGGGTTCCGTCGCGGGCGGGTTGCCTCTATATATGAGTGAATGGCCCGGCCGTGGCCGGCACTTTCCGCCGAAGGGGACAGATTTGAAATCTGTCCCCTCTCCGGCGTATCGATGAACAGGGAGATATCGCCATGAACAGTTTCGTTTCGGGTCCCGTCCTTGTAACCGGCGCCTCCGGCCATCTCGGCCGCCGCGTCCTGGATCATCTGCTGGAGACGCTGAAGGTGCCGGCGGGCGGGATCATCGCCACCACGCGCAAACCGGCGGCGCTCGCCGACCTGGCCGCGCTCGGCGTCACCGTGCGCCAGGCGGACTTCGAACGGCCCGACACGCTCGCCGCGGCCTTCGCCGGCGCGCGGCGCCTGCTCCTGATCAGCACCGACGCGCTGGATCGCCCCGGCGTGCGCCTCGCGCAGCATGAAAACGCGATCGCGGCCGCGGTAAAGGCGGGGGTGGAACACGTGGTCTACACCTCGATGCCGCGGCCGGAGGGTTCGCCGATCCCGTTCGCGCCCGATCACCTGGGCACCGAACAGGCGCTGGCCGCGAGCCCGTTCGGCTGGACCGTGCTGCGCAACTGCTGGTACTTCGAGAATATCTTCCTGAGCCTGCATCACACGCTCGCCATCGGCAAGTGGTACACCTCGGCGGGCGACGGACGCATCGCGCACATCGCGCGCGACGACACCGCCCGCGCCGCAGCGGCGGCGCTGGTCGCGGAGACGCGCGCGCAAAACGGGATCTACACCCTGACCGGCGCGGAGGCCTTCACCACGGCGGAGATCGCGCGCCTGGTCGGCGAGACGGCGGGCCGGTCCATCGAGGTGGTGCAGGTGTCGGACGAGGCCCTGGTCCAGGGCATGGTCGCCGGCGGCCTGCCCGAGGGTGTGGCGCGGCTGTTCACCGCCTTCGATACCAATACCCGGATGGGGCGCGTCGCCGCGATCACGGACGACTTCCGCGCGCTGACCGGCGTCGAACCGCAGCGCTACGGTGCCTGGCTCGCGGCGAATCGCGCCGCGATCGCCGGCGCCTGAGCCGTCCGGGCCGGAGGGCATATGACGGGAGCCGCCGAGGGCGTGCGTTATCCGACGATCTACCTGCCCCATGGCGCCGGTCCCTGGCCGTTCATGGAAATACCGGCGGCCTTCGGCCCGCGCGCGGAATGGGAGGGGCTGGCCGGACATCTGCGCGACATCGGACGCGGGATCGCGCCGCGGCCGGCGGCCGTGCTGGTCGTCACGGCCCACTGGGTCGCGGCGCGCCCGACGGTGAGCGGCGCCGCGCGGCCGGCGATGCTGTACGACTACAGCGGATTTCCGCCCGAGACCTATCGCCTGGACTATCCGGCGCCGGGTTCGCCCGCACTGGCGGCGCGCGTGCGCGCCCTGCTGAGCGGCGCCGGCATCGAATGCGACGAGGATGCGCGGCGCGGCTACGATCACGGCACCTTCGTGCCGCTGATGCTGATCTATCCCGAAGCCGATGTCCCGATCGTGCAGCTTTCTCTGCAGCGGGGGCTCGATCCGGAGGCGCATCTCGCGATCGGCCGCGCCCTGCGGCCGTTGCGCGAGGAGGGCGTATTGATCCTCGGGAGCGGCATGAGCTATCACAATATGCCCGCGTTCTTCTCGCCCGATCCGCGGCACGTCGCGGCCGGGGAGGATTTCGACGCCTGGCTGACGGAGACGGTGGAGGGGGACGATCCGGAAGGGCGCGCGCGTGCGCTCGCGCGCTGGGAACAGGCGCCGGGCGGGCTGGCCTCGCATCAGCCGACCTACGAGCATCTGACGCCGCTGTTCGTCGCGGCGGGCGCCGCCGGCGCCGACCGCGGGCGGCGCGTCTATTCGGGCCGGCTGATCGGCATGCCGGTCTCGGGCTTCCGCTTCGGCTGAGGGTTCATCGCCCCAGGGCTTCCCGCAGCGGCGCCAGATGGTCCGCGTAATGGCGCCAGCGCCCGACCGAGGTCGTATACACCGGTTTGTTGACCTGATTGTAGCTGGCGGAGTCGGAGACGCGCCCGCTTTCGTAATAGCGCAGACAGGTCTCGTTCCAGTCCAGCCCGCAATAGTCCAGCATGCGCCGGGATACGGCCTCCGGATCCCCGACCAGTGCCTCGTACTCCACGTCCAGGAACGGGACGCCCAGGCGGCGCCAGTGGTCCATCAGCCTTTCGTAATTGCGGTAGTGCCGCCCCAGCCGCCCGAGGTCGCGGGTGTACTGATGCGTCCCGGAGAAATTCTGGAAGTAGCAGGAGAGGCAGGTGTCGAGCGGGTCGCGCCGGGTGTGGAGGATCCGCGCGTGCGGGAACAGCAGGGCGATCAGGCCGAGATACAGAAAGTTGTGCGGCATCTTGTCCGTGAAGAAGCGCGCCCCGCCGGTGTGTTCCGCGATGACGTCGAGATAGCGCCGCGACAGGGTGCGCAGGGCCTCGGGGTCGGGGGCGAAGGCGCCGTTTCCATTGCCATAGCCCAGTTCCGCCGCGATCACGGAGATGAAGTTCAGCTCTCCCGCGCCGTAGACCTCGGGGTGGCTCGCGAGGATCTGCTCCACCAGGCTCGTGCCCGAACGCGGCATCCCGACGATGAAGATGGGTGTGATCCCGGCCCGTTCCATCCGGGGCAGGGACGCGAAGCCGGGCGCCCCGAGGCCGGCGATGATGGCGTCGGTGGGGTCCGGGTTGCGATCCTGGGCGGGGTCGCGCCCGGCGGGATCGTTCGCGGAACGGTAGTGTGTGAAGGCCTCGTCGTAGCGGCCGGCCCGGTCATAGAGTTCGCCCAGCAGATAGTGGATCTGTTCCCGCGACCGGACGTTGAGCCCGGCGCTGCGCAGCGCGCCTTCCAGCCGTGCGGCGATGTCCGCGTCGAGGCCGAGCCGGCTCGCGATCCTCGCGTACAGGATCAGCACGTCGGGGTTCCGGTCGGCGTGCGGCAGCAGCGGTTGCAGGCGCGCGAGCGCCTCGTCGGGTCGGCCCATCCGTTCCAGCACCTCGGCCTCGCCGAGCAGGGCGGCGGGGTGACCGGGGGCGAGTTCAAGGACCCGGCGGAAGTACTGCAGCGACTCGTCGAGGCTGCCCACGTCGCGGCAGATCTGGCCCATGCTGATCAGGATGCCCGCGTGATCGGGCGCGACGGACAGGGCCTGCGTGCCGACCTGGTAGGCCGCGCTCATCCGCCCGGCCAGGTGCAGCGAGGTGATCAGGCCGCTGAGCGCCGGCAGCCTGGACGGTTCCCGCTCGACGACCGCGTGAAAGCGCTCGATGGCCCCGGCGATACGGCCGGTCGCGAACAGGACCCGGCCGAGGGATTCGCTCGCGTCCAGCAGGTCGGGCTGCAGGGCCAGCGCCTTCAGCAGACCGTCCTCGGCCTCCGGGTAACGTTGCAGCAGTTCGTACACCTGACCCAGGTTGAGCCAGGCCGCGGCCAGTCCCGGTTCGAGCTCGACCGCCCGGCGCAGGTGGTGTTCGGCGGCGGCGAGATCGCCCTGCCGGGCATGGATGACGCCGAGCATGAACTGCGCCCTGCCGTCGCCGGGATCGGCCGCGATCACCTCGGCATAGCGCGCGCGCGCGCCGGCGAGATCGTTCTGTTGCAGGAGGGCGAGGGCGGCGTTCTTTTTCGACGCTAGCGGATCGAGCGGTTCGGACATGATGGAGGCGCTTGGGCTCGTGTTGATTCCCGGGATACCGGGTTCGGGGTCCGGCCGCGGCGGTGTCCCGGGCCGACCCGGGGACCGCGTCCGGTCATCGCCCCTGATAGTAACGATTTTTCCCCTCGAGGCCAAAGATTTGATGCGGGGAGGCGGCCCGTCGCCCCGGCTTGTTTCCGAGAATAATTCTTATTTATAATCCCACCCGCTGTCCGGACGACCGCCATCCATCCGTTGCGGGACGCCTGCGGCCGTAGGGAGATCCCGTCGTCCCGTTTCCCGTGCGGCCGGCGTCGGACTTCCTTCAATCGAACCGGGGTATTGCCGTGCTGGAGCGCTATCACCGCGAACTGCTGAATTTCCTGACCCGCCGGGTCCGCGACCGCGACATGGCGGCCGACCTGGCGCAGGAGAGCTACGCCCGCGTGCTGGCCGCCTGTTCTTCCGGCGAGGCCGTGCTGGACATGCGCGCGCTGCTGTACCGCACCGCGCGCAACCTGGTCGTCGATCAATACCGTCGCGCCCGGCTACGCCGTCACGACGATCTGGACGCCCTCCCCGAGACCCTGCACCCGCCGGCCCCGCGGCATTTGCAGCCCGAGGAGGCGCTGGCCTCGCGGCAGGTGACCCGCGCCTACGTGGCGACCATCGAGGCCCTGCCGGCCCGCTGCCGCGAGGCCTTCGTGCTGCATGTCTTCGGCGAGTTGAGCCACGCGCAGATCGCGCGGCGCATGGGCATTTCGGTTAGCATGGTGGAGAAGCACATCGTCCGGGGCATGGTGGCATGCAAGCGGTGCGAGCGCGGGCTGCGCGGCGACGGCGAGGCGGCGCCGGGCCGGCCGGATGCGCGCGCCTAGCGCGGTACCGCTCGGGACGGACGGTGGGCCGGGGAGGGTGGGGGATCGCCCGCCCTCATGCGTCTACATCATTAAGAGCACGTCATAGTCCCCAGCCCATGCCCAATACTCCGCCTCCCTCAGCTCCATGGCCCGACTCCGGGCGCGATGCGGGCGTGGACGCGCGTGCCTTCGCCGCGTTCGCCGGGGCCCAGGACCGGCTCGACCTCGAGGCGGCGACCTGGGTGGCGCGCAAACGCGACGGGCTGGACGCCCGGGGCGAGGCCGAGTTGCAGGCTTGGCTGGACGCCGACCCGCGGCATGCCGGCGCCTTCGACGACATGGACGCCACCTTCGGGGCGCTCCGCCGGCTGCCGGAGGAGGACGTGGCCGCGCTGAAGGCGACCCTGCCGGAACACGTCCCGGGCGCCGCGGTTCCGCCGCGCCCGGGGTCGTTCTTCCCGCGCGCCGCCGCCGTGGCCGCCGTGTTCCTGGCGATCGGCGGCGGCTGGCTGGGCTGGCGGCAACTGCCCACCTTCGAACAGGCCTATGCCACCGGGCAGGGGCAGCAGCTCACCGTCAGCCTGCCGGATGCTGACCGGGAGGGCAGCACGCTGCAGCTCGATACCGCCACCCGGATCGAGGCGCGTTTGTACCGCGATCGCCGTGAAGTGCGCCTGGCCGAGGGCCAGACCATGCTGACGGTGCATCCGGAGGCGCGGCGTCCGCTGCATGTCCTGGCCGGGCCGTTGCGCATCACCGTGGTGGGCACCCGCTTCTCGGTCCGGTATACCCGCACCGGGCTGGAGGCGGGGCGGACCGTGGTCTCGGTGGAGGAGGGTCGCGTGCGCGTGGCGCGCGCGGACGGGAGCGATCCCGGGCGGGAGGCCTCGGCCACCGACGCGACGGTCGAACTGACCGCCGGTCAGCAGGTGATCGCCGACGCGCATGGCCGCATGGGACCGGTCACCCGCGTATCGCCCGCGGCCATCGCGCCCTGGCGCGACGGCCGCCTCAGCTTCGACCAGACGCCGCTCGCGCAGGCCATCGCCGAATTCGAACGCTATGGCTACACCGGCCTGGTGGTGCGCGACCCTATCGTGGCCGCCCTGCCCGTGGGCGGCAGTTACAGCCTGCAACAATTCCCACATTTCGTCGCGACCCTGCCCCAGGTGCTGCCGGTGCGACTGATCCGGCGCGGCGAGGTCACGGAAGTGACGGGGCCGTAGGCGCGAAAAATCTTTTGCAGAATCCTCATGCGAGACATGAGGGTTCGGCGCGGCCGCGCGTCTCCATCGGTAGGAAAGGTCCGCATCCGTGGTGTGGATCCGCACTCAACCCGACCGAGGAGTCCTCGCGCATGCGACCGTCGTCCCTGAACACGCGCCACACCCCAACCCGCATGGCCTTGGCGGCCGCCATCACCCTGGCCTTGTCCGCGGCGCCGCTGGTGTACGCCCAGGACGCCGCCGGGGGCGCGGCGGCGCCCGTCTCCCTCGATATCCCGGCGCAGCCGCTGGGGCAGGCGTTGAACGAACTGGCGCGGCAGGCCAATCTGCAGATGACGTTCCCGGCGGCGCAGGTGGCGGGCAGGGCGGCGCCGGCGCTCTCGGGGCAGATGACGGTGCGGCAGGCGCTGGATCGCCTGCTGGCGGGGACCGGGCTGACGGCCGCCGTCGACGGCGCCTCGGTGGTGGTCGGATCGGGCGCCTCCGACGCCGGGGACGGATCCACGCTGCCGGAGGTGAGCGTGACCGCCGCGGGCGTCGCCGGCGGGAGGCCGCTCGCCTACCTGGCGGGCAGCAGCGAGACGGGCGCCCTGGGGGACAAGGCGATACTCGATACGCCGTTCTCGATCGCCGTCGTCGACAGCCAGGAGATGTTCGCGCGCGGCGCGCGATCCGTCGGCCAGATCTTCGCCAACGACGCCGCCGTCTATACCCCGACGTCCTCGTTCACGACGGACTGGTGGGGCACGCAGGTCCGCGGCCTGCCGGTTCGCAACACCTATGTCGACGACATCCCGATGCTGCTGTACTGGGGCGGCGATTTCCCGACCGAGATCACCGAGAGCGTCACGGTG
>WBZO01004482.1_pt1 | contig 15097 bp, 14 predicted proteins | sample 5204261 | NCBI WGS metagenome assembly WBZO01 (sample SAMN12412400, study PRJNA552823) | activated sludge metagenome | isolation source: activated sludge from anammox sidestream of wastewater treatment plant... | place: USA: North Carolina | collected 2017-09 | reverse complement strand
CGCCGCCCGCCCCCGGCCCGTAGCTGCCCGCGCCGTAACGGCTCTCGATCCACGCCTGGATGATGCTCCCCACCGTCGTCAGCGCCAGGTACCAGAGCGACGCGATGATCAGCCACTCGAAGTACAGCAGGCTCGACGAGTACTGCAACTTCGCGACCAAAAAAAGCTCGCTCACCGAGATGACCGAGACGAGCGACGAGTTCTTCAGCAGCGCGATGAACTCGTTACCCGTCGGCGGGATGACCACCCGCAGCGCCTGCGGCAGGATGATCCGCCGCATCGCCTTCGGATAGGTCATGCCGAGGCTCTTGGCAGCCTCCATCTGGCCGGTGTCCACGCTCTGGATGCCCGCCCGCATAATCTCCGTCATGTAGGCGCCTTCGTTGATCGCCAGCGCGAACACGCCTGTCGCGAATGGCGACATCTGGCCGTTCCACGGCGCCCACTCCGGCCACACCTGCGGCAACGCGAAGAACCAGAACACGATCTGCACGATCAGCGGCGTGCCCCGGAAGAACCAGATGTACGCGAGCCCGATCCCCTTGATCGGCCACGCCCGCGCCAGCCGCATCAGCGCGAACGCCGTCCCCAGCACGACCCCGAAAAACATCGCCGTCGCCGTCAGGCGCAGCGTCATCCAGACCCCTTCGAACACGATGTCCGAAAAGAGGTTGTCGCCGATGTACCCCCAGTCGACCGCGAGAAACGTCATGCTGGCTCCAGTGCGGCGGGAGGAGGCACGCGCGCGCCCCCTCCCGCGATCACGCTACTTGATGGAGCCGGCCTCCAGGCCCCAGTACTTCAGGATGGCGTCGTACTGGCCCTTGTCCATCATCGCCTTCACGGCCGCTTCCAGCGCGGTCTTCACCTCGCCGTCGTCCTTGCGGACCGCGATGCCGTACGGGCCGGTGTTGTACTGCTCGCCAACAACCTCCGTGCCCTTCACCTTCGCGGCGCCATAGCCCGCCACCGGGAAGTCCATCAGCGCGGCGTCCGCCCGGCCGGTGCTCACCGCCGTGATGGTGTCGGTGTTCTGTTCGAACGTCTGCGTCTCGATCTTCTTGTCGCCGCACTTCGCATTCTGCTCTTCGGCTTCGTCGATCTGGACGGTCCCCACCTGGATGGCAACCTTCAACCCGCACAGGTCGGCGACGCCCGCGATCTTCGACGGGTTGCCTTCCTTCACCAGGATGCCCGATCCCGCCTCGAAGTACTCGACGAAGTCGACTTCCTTCTTTCGCTCTTCAGAGGCCGTCATCGAAGACATGATGACGTCGGCCTTCTTGCTGGTGAGCGCCGGGATGATCGCGTCGAACGGCGTGTTCTGGACGTCCGCGTCCACTCCCCATGCTTCGGCGATGCAGTTGGCAATGTCGATGTCGGCGCCGATGGCCGTATTCGTGCCTTCCTTGACGAACTCCATCGGGGCGTAGCTCAGGTCCGAAGCGACGACGAACTTGCCCGCTTCCTTGATGCGGGCCGGCGCCGCCACGCCAAGCTCCTTGCAGTCCACGCTGGCCGCGGTCAGGTCCCCGCCGCCGCTGTCTCCGTCATCGTCGTCGTCGCCACAGGCGCCGCCCACCAGCGCCGTGCTCGCGAGTGCCGCGATCACCGCGAACGAAACTTTCTTCTTCCAGTGCATTCCAAAGACCTCCCTCAAAGTCGGCGCAACTATCTCACGGCGAAATGTCACAGAGAATACGTTCCCGCCAGCACACCGGGTGGCCCGCTACTCTGCCGTTGCTATCATCCATGCTCCGGCCACCGGAGATTTCGCCCATGGAACCTACCGCCATCACTGTCCGCGTCCCCGCTACCAGCGCCAACCTCGGCGCCGGTTTCGATTGCCTCGGGCTGGCGCTGGACCTGTTCGCGTCGATCACCGTCACGTTCTCGGATGCAGAGCAGCCCCCGACCGACGACGTCGGCGAAAAGATGGTGCTCACGGCCATCAAGCAGACCTATCTCCGCATGGGCAAACAGCCACCCCATGGGGTCCGCGTGCGCTACAACGTCGCCATCCCCCTCGGCCGCGGCCTCGGCGCAAGCGCGGTTGCCCGTGTGGCGGGCGTCGTCGCGGTCAACGAGTACGAACGTCACGCCCTCGGCGAAGCCCAGATGCTCGATATCGCCAGCGACCTCGAAGGCCACGGCGACAATGCCTGCCCGGCGCTCTTCGGCGGCCTCCAGGTCTGCGTCCAGGGCGCCGATGGCAGCTACGTGCACGCCCCCGCGCGCTACCCCCAGGATGCCCACCTGGCCATCCTCATCCCCGACCACTCCATGGCGACCAAGGAAGCGCGCAAGGCCCTTCCCGATGTCTATTCGAAGGCCGATGCGGTGCACAACACCGGGCGCGCGGCACTCTTCGTCGCCGCCATGGCTTCCGGCCGGCTCGACCTCCTCCACGAGGCCACCGACGACCGCATTCACCAGCGCCAGCGGGCCTCCCTCTTCCCCCCGATGTTCGAGATCTTCGACGCGGCGCGGGCCGCCGGCGCACACGCCGCCTGGCTCAGCGGCGCCGGCAGCTCCATCGCCGCCATCTGCCCGGAAGAGCCCGCCAGGGCCGTCGCCTCCGCCATGCTGCATTGCGCCGAGGCGGCTGGCTACGGAGGACGCTCGCTCGTCACGAAGATCGCGCGCGAAGGCGCGACCGTCTCGAAAGTCGAACTGGTCGAGGAGTAGCGTGCCCCTCCGCCCGGCAACCGAAGCCGACCTCGATACCATCATCGAGCTCATCCACGCGCTCGCGGAGTACGAGCGCGAGCCCGCAGCGGTCCGCCTCGTGCCCGACGAGTTGCGCCGCCATCTCTTCGGCCCCCGGCCGTACGCGGAAGTCATCCTCGCCGAGACCAGCGGGGGCGCGAGCGCCGGGTTCGCCCTGTTCTTCCACAACTTCAGCACCTGGGAAGGCCAGCCCGGCATCTACCTGGAAGACCTCTTCGTCCGTCCCGAGTTCCGCGGCCACGGCCACGGCAAGGCGCTCCTCGCCGAACTCGCCCGCCTGGCAGTCGAACGCGGCTGCGCCCGCCTCGAGTGGTCCGTCCTCGATTGGAACGAGCCCTCCATCCAGTTCTACCGCGCACTCGGCGCCCAACCGATGGAAGAGTGGACGACCTTCCGGGTGACCGGCGAGGCGCTCCGCGGGCTTGCCCGCAGCTGACTCCCGCTTGCGAGACCGTTCGGCGCTCATCGGGGAATTACCCGCGCAAACACGGCGAAACACTTAGTGACGCCACGCACAATCCCTTGCTCTACTCCGGAAACGCGGTGGTATAGTGACTGCTCGGTGCTGGCGGGGGCCTGCCAGTCTTGCTGGCGGGCGGTACCGACGCTGTCCCCCCGTGTCCAATCCTGGTAGCACAAGGACGGTCTGCTTTGACCGAACCACTCCAGGTTGGCCAGTTCGCGATCGTCGATCACGAACCGGTCGACCGGGGACCCAACGCCGGGGTCTTCCACGGCAAAGGTCCCGCCGACGACCGCGCGGAATTGTTCATCCTGGCGGAAGGCACCACGCCCGCGGGCGAAGCCTTCGCCGGTCACGTTGTCTCCGCCATCGGCCAGGCGTTCACCGGGCTCGATATGAGCCTTACCGGCTCGCTTCGCCGTCTCTTCGCCGATGCCGAACGGAACCTGGCCGACTGGAACCGCAAGAGCATCGCCCAGCACCGCGTGAGCATCGGCCTCACCTGCTTCGGCCGCCGCGGCGACCAGGCCGTCATCGCCCAGGGTGGCCCCTCGGTCGCGTTCCACTACCACGCCGGCGGCGTCACCCCGTACTTCACCGATGAAGAGCACGGCCGCCCCATCGGCGCCGCGCCCGCCGAACCCCAGCTCACCCGCATCCCCTTCGCCCCCGGCGACCGCCTCCTCATGATCTCCACCTCGGCGCTCGCCGAACTCGACGACGAACTCATCGGCGGCATCCTCGGGCTCCCGGCGGACCAAATCCTCCCCGATATCTACCGCCGAGTTCAGCACATCCGCCACCTGACCGTCCTGCTCGTCACCGGCCCCGGCGGGGCTGGCGCGGAGTCAGCGGGTGAGTCAGCGGAAGGCGATGTCCTCATCGATGCGACGGGCTCCGCCCCGCCACCTCCCCTCGAACGCCAGGCAGAGGCGGGGCCAACCTACCAGCCCAGCCTGTTCATCGACGACGAACGGGACGATGTCGTCTTCACCGCCCGGCGCCAGCTGCTGGAGATCTCGCCGCGCCGCCAGATGGAACCGATCGTGCCCGAGGCCGTGGAGGCCGCGCCGGCGCCGCTCCTGCGCGCGTCGGGCGAAACGACGGCCACCCTCGCCCGGATCGCCGCCGATACGCAGGCCCGCGCCGCCGTCTCGCTCGCCGCGGTTGGCTCGCTCGCGACCGCGCAGTCCGCACCGCTGGCGAACCGGCCCGCCTGGCGGGGGCCCTCATCGGCGCGCCCGCTCGAGCCGGCCCTGAATGCCGGAGACTCCCGCCGCCACCCGCGCCGCGAGAGCTTCACCCGCGGCCTCGTCCCCCCGGGGACCCCGCCCACCCGCCCTGAAGTGCTGAACCAGGACCTGCCCCTCGTCGATGACCTGGCAGCCGGCCGCCGGGCTCGCGTGGCCAACGCGACCCCCGTTTCCGAGACCATCGCCCATGAGGCCGGCGCGGCCATCAACGGTGGTGGCTCGCTCGTCCGCGTGCGCGATTCGGCCCGCGGGCGCTGGAAGAGCGGCAACACCTTCAACCGCCATGCCACCGGCGCCCAGCTTCCTCCCACCTGGCTCGTCATCGCCGTTGGTCTCGGCATCCTCCTCCTCCTGGTCGGGGTCGTCACCGTCCCGCGCATGCTCGAAGGCGACGACGCCGAGCGCTACGTCGAACTCCTCGATAGCGCGGCCCAGCGTCTCGCCACCGCCCGTGTCGTACCCGACCCCGGCGAGAAACGGATCGCCCTGAACGAGGCCCAGGCGATGCTCCTCCAGGCCCGCGAACTCGACGCCGCGAACCCCCAGGCCGACCAGCTCTTCAACGAAGTCGCGGGCGCCCTGCGCGTGATGGATAACGTCGTCGAACCGGCCGCCGTCGAAGTCGTCGCGACCCTCGACCAGTTCGGGGAAAAGTCCGTCGCGGTCGTGCGCATGAGCATCGGCCCCGATACCGCGTTCGTCCTCGATACCAACTCTTCCCAGGTCATTGCCCTGCCCCTGGACGGCGGAGAACCGCGGGCCGTGTACACCGAGGCCAGGGACCAGGAGCGCGGAAGGCCGCTCGCCATCGCCAACCTCGATGCCAGCGACCTCGGCGGCCCCGTCCTCCTCATCGCCGACAGCCTCAATCACCTCTGGGCCTATTCGGATGAAGACGGCCTGCGCGCCGTCGCCTTCAACGCCGGTTCGGGGCTCAGCGTCACCGACATCGCCGTCTACGGTCGCGACCTCTTCGTCCTCGATGCCTCGCAAAAGACGGTCTTCCGCTACACCCAGAACGAGACCGGCTTCCCGAACCCGCCCGCGAAAGCGCTCGTGACCGATGACCTCGCGGCCGCCCGCCGGCTGATGGTCGACACGGAGATCATCACCGGCGACGAGCCAGGCACGCTCCACCGCTTCATCAACGGCCAGGTAGCCCTGACGCTCTCCCAGGCTGGCATCGACAAGCAGCTCGTCGCCCCAGAGACGGCACAGGCCCTTTCCAAGAACGAAGTCGCCCTCCTCGATGCCCCCAACGACCGCATCGTCGTCTTCCGCCGCGATGGCGCGTTCGACCGCCAGTACACCCACAAGGACTTCCGCGCCGCCAGTGCCTTCGCAGTGCGCGATGGCGAGGTCTACATCTTCAGCGATTCCCGGCTCCGCAAGGTCACCTGGTAGGCGATCTCCTCCCCCGCACGCTTTCCCCCTTTGCCCGCAAGGCCGGGAGTATCATTCGCCCGCCGCAGGATCGCGACACGATCTGTCGCGTTCGGGGCGCACGATCGGCGCCCCTGGATCTCCTCTGGAGGAGTGCCCCATGGACCGCTGGCAGTCCCTCGAAGCCGAGGCCCCCGAGATCGCCCGGGGCGGCCACGCCCTGCTCTACCAGTACGGCCCCGGCCTCGCCTACCTCGCCACGGTCCGCGCCGATGGGGGACTCCGCATCCACCCCTTCTGCCCCGTCGTGACAGACGGCGGCATCTACGGCCTCATCGGCGACTCGCCCAAGCGCCGGGACCTGGTCCGGGACGGGCGCTACGCCCTCCACGCATTCTCGCCTGAGGACCGGGACGACGAGTTCATGCTCGCCGGCAGCGCCCGCCGCATCGAAGACCCCGCCGTCATCGCCCGGGTCAGCGAGGTCTACCACGCTGCCGGGGCGACATCGAGCGGCGAGGAGTGGACGTTCGAGTTCCAGATCGGACGCGCCCTCCTTTCCCTCTACAACCCCCGCGGCGTCGGACCGCAGTGGCCCCCGCGCTACCTGAAGTGGCAAGCCCGGCCATGACGGCCCACTGGCACGACCTGGCCACCGCCGAACCCGCCATGGCCGAAGCAGGCGAGCGTCTGCTGCGGCCATCCGGCGAAGGCGTCGCCTACCTCGCGACCGTGCGGAAAGACGGCGGGCCCCGCGTCCATCCGGTGATGCCCGTGCTGGCCGGCGGGCGCCTGTACGTGTTCGTCGTGCGCATGTCGTGGAAGTACCGCGACCTCATCCGCGACGGGCGCTACGCGCTCCATGCCGCCGCCGTGCCCGAAGGCGGCGAGGAGTTCTACCTCACTGGCCCCGCGCGCGAGGTAGAAGACGGCACAGCCCGTGGTGCCGTAACCGCCGCCTCCGGGGGGCGGCTCGGCCACCACGATTTCGAAGCCCTGTTCGAGCTCGGGCTCGAACGCGTCCTGCACACGAAGTGGGCGGACTGGGGCACGGCATCGGCGTGGCCGTCCTATCGGAAGTGGGCCGCCGGTTAGCCGTCAGCCGGCCAGCGCTTCGAGCGCTCCCCTGTCCTTGATCCGGATCTCCCGCCGGCTCACGTCGATCATCCCCTCGGCAGCCAGCTTCCCCAGCGCTCGCTGTGCCACGTCGGGCACCGTCCCCAACCGGGAGGCCAGTTCGGGGACGGTGTACCACCGCGGCCGCTGCACTACGCCATCGACCGCCTGTTCGATCAGCAGCCGGGCCAGCCGCTCCATCACCGACCGAAGCGAGAGGTCCGCCACGAGCCCGACCAGGAACACCATCCGGTCGGCCATGCTCTCGATGACCTGCTCGGCGAAGGCCGGGCTTTCGCGCAGCAGCCGCCGTACGGGCGCCCGCGGCAACATCCACGCCGCCGAGGCCTCGAGCGCGACAGCCGTGGCCGGGCTGGGGTGGGAGGTGAACACCGCGACCGTGTTGAACGGCTGCCCGGGCGCGATGAATTCGAGCGACTGTTCGCGTCCCTGGGCCGAGGCCTTCACCACTTTCACATAGCCGGCATCGAGGATGAACAGCCCCGGCGCCGGATCCCCTTCGTGGAACACCACTTCGCCGGGCGCGTACTCGCGCCAGTCGGCCTCCCGCGCGAGCGCCGCCAGTTCTGCCTCCGCCAGCCGGGCGAAAAATGGGATCGCCCCGAGCCGTGCGGCAAAGTCGGCGCGCGTGCTTCCTGGCGGCATGCCCGCATCCTACGCGCCGCCCCACCCTCGATCTTGCCCCCGGGCACGATCCTCTCTCGTCGGCCCCCGGAAAAGCGACAAAAGTCCGGGAATCCGCGCCGCCGCTGGCGCACGCTGGTAGCAACGCACCAGGAACGGTACCCCCTATGAACCAAAATCGCAGCACCCTCGATCGCTGGGGCCGCTTCGCCTACCGCAAGCGCTGGTATGTGCTCGCAGTCTGGATTGTCGCGGGAGCCGCCATCGGCCTCACCGCCCGCACCATCTCCGAAGGGACCATCAATACCCTGACGCTCCCCGGCGCTGAATCGCAGCTCGCCGTGGACGAGCTCAAGAGCTCCTTCCCCGAGCGCTCCGGCGATTACGCCGACGTCGTCTTCAGCGCGCCGGGAGGCATCGATGAGCCGGCCACCCGGGCCGCCATCGAAACGCTCGCCGAAGAGGCGGCCGCGATACCGGGCGTGGTGGCCGTGTCCTCCCCCTTCGCCCCGGCGGGGGCCCTCGTCTCGCAGGACCGCACCGTCGCCATCGCCCGCGTGCAGTATGCCCAGGGCGCCGACGATGTCCCGTCGGAGCACGCCGCGGCGCTCGAAACGCTTGCCGAAGAAGCGCGTTCGCCCTCGCTCGCGGTCGAGCTCGGCGGGCCAGTGCCGGCTGCCCAGGAGCGCGAAGGGCCGAACGAGTCCACCGTGCTCGGCATCATCGCCGCGCTCGTGATCCTCTACGTCCTCTTCCGCGCGTTCACGCCGACCGTCCTCCCCATCGCCAGCGCCATGTCCGGCCTCGCCATCGGCTTCGCCGTGATCTACTCGATGACCGCGGCCATCGACCTGAGCAAGTTCGCCCCGAACATCGCCGCCATGCTCGGTCTTGGTGTCGGCATCGACTATTCGCTCTTCATCGTGGCCCGCTTCCGCGAAAACGTCTTCTCCGGCCACGATGGCGAAGAGGCCGCCGGCATCGCCGTTGCCACCGCTGGCAAGTCGGTGGCCTTCGCCGGCGGGGTGGTGATTGTGTCGCTACTGGGGCTGGGCCTCATGGGTATCCCCTTTGTCGGCTGGCTGGGTCTCGCGGCCGCCGCGATGGTCGCCGTGGCGGTCCTTGCGGCGCTCTCGCTGCTGCCGGCCTTCCTCGGCATCACCGGCGGCGCCATCGTGCGGGCCGGCAAGCGCCGTACCCCGGCCCAGCGCGCCGCCCACGAAGAGAGCGGCTGGTACCGGCTCGGCTATGCCATCATGCGCCGCCCCTACGTGTTCCTCGGCGTGAGCACGCTCATCCTCGTCGTCCTCAGCATCCCCCTGTTCGATATGCGCCTCGGTTCCGCCGATGCCGGCAACAACCCCACCTCATCCACCACACGCCGCGCATACGACTCCATCGCCGCCGCCTTCGGCCCCGGCATGAACGGCCCGCTCCAGGTGGTGCTCTCCGGCGCATCGGCGGAAGACGCTGCCGCCATCCGCGACTCCATCGCCGCAACCCCCAATGTCGCCTCGGTCAGCCCTCCGATCGTGAACCGGGCCGGCGATGTGGCGGTCCTTTCCGTCGTCCCCGCCACTTCCCCCCAGTCGGCCGAGACCGCCAGCCTGGTCCACACCCTGCGAGACGACATCCTGCCCGCCGCAACGGACGGTACGGCCATCGAGACCTACGTCGGCGGCGCCACCGCCCGCGGTATCGACATCGCCGACCGCATCGGCTCGCGGCTCCCGCTGTTCTTCGCCCTCGTCATCGGCATCAGCTTCCTGCTCCTGGTGGTGGTCTTCCGCTCGCTGATGATCCCGCTCAAAGCCGCCCTGATGAACCTGCTCTCCATCGGCGCCGCCTACGGCGTGGTGGTCGCCGTGTTCCAGTGGGGGTGGGGTGGGAGCCTCGTTGGCGCCGGGTCCACCGGCCCGATCGAGTCCTTCCTCCCGATGATGCTGTTCGCCGTCCTCTTCGGCCTCTCCATGGACTACGAAGTCTTCCTGGTCAGCCGCATCCACGAGGAGTACCTCCGCACGCGCGATAACGCCCGCTCGGTCGCGCGGGGGCTCGCCTCAACCGCCAGCGTGATCACCGCCGCCGCGGCGATCATGATCGTCGTCTTCCTCAGCTTCGTAATGAACGACCAGCGCGTCGTGAAGGAGTTCGGCCTGGGCCTCGCCGTCGCCGTGCTCGTCGATGCGACGGTGGTCCGCCTCCTGCTCGTGCCCGCCACGATGGAACTCATGGGCGAATGGAACTGGTGGCTCCCGCGCTGGCTCGACCGGCTCGTGCCGCGCATCTCCATCGAGGGCGGCGAACACCCCGGCGCCGGGTAACCGCCGCCGGGGGCGGACGCCTCGCGCCTCATTCCTCACGCCTCATGCCTCACGCCTCATGCCTCACGCCTCCATGCCCCATACCGCATTGCTCGGTACTCTTAGCGCATGCGCTACCGCCGCATCGTCGCCAAGTTCGGCACCAGCCTCCTCACCGCCGGGTCCGACCGGCTCGACCTCGAGGCGATGTCGCGGCTCGTCGGCCAGGTCGTCCGGCTCCGCGAACACGGCTGCCGCGTCGTCGTCGTTTCCAGCGGCGCGCAGGCCGCCGGGCGGCACCGCCTCCGCGGCAAGCTCGAACCCGGCCGCTCTCCCAGCCGCCAGGCCGTCGCCTCCGTCGGCCAGAGCCACCTCATGCAGAGCTGGGACGAACTCTTCGATTGGCACGACACCGTTGTCGCCCAGGTCCTGCTCACCCGCCGCGACCTCTCCGATCGGCTCGGCTACCTCAACGCGCGGAACACCCTGCGCGACCTGCTCGATGCCGGCACGGTACCCATCGTGAACGAAAACGACGCGGTCGCCCTCGACCAGGTCCTGGCCACCCGCATCGGCGAAAACGACAGCCTCTCGGCCTACGTCGCGAACCTGATCGACGCCGACCTCCTTGCCATCCTGACCGATGTCGAAGGCCTCTACGACTCCGACCCCCGCACGAATCCTGAAGCGAAGCTGCTCTCCCGGGTCGAACGCATCGACCTTTCCGTCGAGGCCCTGGGCGGCGGCGCGCACGGGCCCGGCACCGGCGGCATGGCCACCAAGCTGCGCGCCGCCCACATCGCCACCCAGGGCGGGGTCGATGTGGTGGTCGCAAGCGGCAAAGACCCCGGCGTGCTCGTCGCGCTCGCCTCGGGAGAACAACACGGCACCTGCTTCCCCGCCGCCGGCGATCGGCTCGAGAGCCGCAAGCGCTGGATCCTCGGCAACATCAGCCGCGGCGGCCACATCGTCGTGGACGCCGGGGCGGCGGCCGCCCTCCGCGCCCAGGGACGCTCGCTGCTGCCCGCCGGCGTGGCGGCGGTCAACGGCGCCTTCGGCCGCGGCGAAGCAGTCGAAATCCGCGACCCCGACGGCAACCGGGTCGCTGCCGGTACCGTGAACTACGCCAGCGAGGAACTCGCCCAGATCCGCGGCCTCCGCTCCGACAAGATCGCCGGGACCCTCGGCTACGCCTATGGCGAAGAAGTCATCCATCGCGACAATATGGTGCTACTCTGAGGCCGCTATCCTCGTGGACCGGAGGTGCCCCCATGCTCCATGACGAGACCAGCCCCCCGGCGCCGATCCTCAGCCGCGTCCTCTGGGGAGATGTCGCTTTCGAGGCTTTCGCCGGGGCCGTGCTACTCGCGACCGCCACGTTCGCCGACCGCTGGTTCGACCTGTCCACCGCGACCCTCTACGTGGCTGCCGCCCTGTTCTTCGTCGCCGCGGTTGCCATCCTGCCGCTCGCCCGCGCCGATGAGCCGTCCCGCCAGGCTGTCACCGGGCTCGCCTCGGCGAACATCGCCGGCGGGGCACTGGGCTGGCTGGCGCTCCTCCTCTGGTGGGACCGCTTCGAGGGCGAAGGGCGCTGGCTCCTGGCCTTCGCCGCCGATGCCTTCATCGTCCTCGGCGCCGCCGAACTCATCGCCCTCCGCCGCCGAAACTAACCGCCAGGGCGCCAAGGGCCGCCAATTTGAAACGGAAGAACCGACTCCACCGTCGGGCCGATAGGGCTCCGCAGAGACCTTGGTCCTCCTCTTAACACCTGGCGCGGCCTTGGCGCTTCTGGCGTCCTGGCGGTTTAGCTATTGTCCGCGGCGGCAGGCCCACGCGGTCGAGAAGACAGTGCTGCCGAGCGCCGGTGTCTCGCCCGTGAGTGCCGGCGTCGTGTGGGTGATCTCCAGCCGCCGGGCGGCAATCACCCCGTCGACCGGCTCGCGGAAGGCCAGGGTCGCTGTATGCGTGCCGGTCCCCAGAGGCACCGCTTCGCCGTCGCGCTCGAGTTCGAGCTGGAAGCAGACCGTGCCCACGTACACCGCCGTCGACCCGCCCGACCAACGCGCCACCGTGCCGGCCTCGTCGCTGATCCAGAGCTCCATGCCGGTGCCCGGCCGGGTCTTCACCTGCATCACGATCTCCAGGGCCGGGTTCCCGTTCTCCAGCTCGGCGAAGCGCGCCAGCGCGAACTCCACCTGCCAGTCCGCGGGTGGCTCGACCGGTTCCGGCGCGCGCTCCTCCGGCCGGAAGGCGGCGTTGCCGGTGGTGGTCCCGACCAGCGCCTTTAGCGAAGGCGAGGTCGTGTACGAGGCATCCTTCTTCTCGCACCCGGCGAGCGCCAGGGCGGTCACTGCCACGACCACCAGCAGGAGGACCCGGAAGACCCGGGGCCCCCTGCGCGAGTCACTTGCCCGCCAGCTCGCGCTGCTACGGATTGGTACGAACCTCGTCGTTTCGCGCTGAGACCAGGAGCATCCGGTTGAGGGCGCTCATGTAGGCCTTGGCGCTCGCCACGATGATATCCGTGTCGGCGGCGCGGCCCGTGTAGGTGCGCCCATCCTGCTCGATCCGGATGGTCACGTCGCCCTGCGCGTCGATGCCCTCGGTCACGCTCTTCACCGCGAACTCGGTCAGGCTCGGGGCGAGCCCCGTGATCCGGTTCATCGCGCGGTACACCGCGTCGACCGGGCCGGTCCCCGTGGCCGCGTCGGTGCGGACGTTGCCCTCCGGGTCGATGAGCCGGAGCGTCGCTGTCGGCGTCGCGTGGTCGCCCGAGGACACCTGGACGAGTTCGAGCCGCCAGCCCGCGGTCTCCATGCTCCGCATGTTCTCGTTCACCAGCGCCTCCAGGTCGCGGTCGTCGACTTCCATCTTCTTGTCCGCGAGTTCCTTGAAGGCGGCGAAGACGCGGGTCATTTCCTCGTCGGTCAGTTCGTAGCCGAGCTCTTCCATGTGCTGCTTGAAGGCGTGCCGGCCCGAGAGCTTGCCCAGGATCAGCTGCGTCCCCTGGGGGATGCCGATCTCCACCGGGTCCATGATCTCCCACGTCTCCCGCAGCTTCAGGATGCCGTCCTGGTGGATGCCCGACCCGTGCCGGAAGGCGTTCTTCCCGACGATCGCCTTGTTCCACTGGATCGGCATGCCCGAGTACGTCTCGACCATCTTGCTCGCCCGGTAGATCTCGCGCGTGTTGATCGACGTTTCGAACCCGAAAAAGTCCTTGCGGGTCTTCAGGGCCATCACCACCTCTTCCAGCGAGGTGTTGCCCGCGCGCTCGCCGATGCCGTTCATAGTCACCTCAACCTGGCGCGCGCCGTTCTGGATCGCCGTGAGCGTGTTCGCCGTGCACAGGCCCAGGTCGTTCTGTCCGTGGAAGCTCACCCGCGCCTTGTGGATGTTCGGCACGTTTTCGAAGATCGCCTGGAACAGCACCGCGAGCTCCTCCGGGATGGCATAGCCCACCGAGTCGGGGATATTGATCGTCGTCGCGCCCGCATCGATGCAGCGCCTCACGATCTCGAACACAAAACGCGGGTCGGCGCGGGTCGCGTCCATCGGGCTGAACTCCACGTTGCTGGTGTAGCTCGCGGCGTGCTTCACCATCTCCTCGGCCTGGGTCAGCACCTGCTCGCGGTCCTTGCCCAGCTGGTGGGCCATCTGGATGTCGCTGGTGTTGATGAAGACGTGGATGCGCGGGTCCGCCGCTTCTTTCACGGCCTCCCAGGCGGTATCGATGTCTGTCCTCACGGCGCGGGCGAGCGCGCAGATGGTGGTATTGCGCACCTCGCGCGAGACGGCGCGGACCGCCTCCAGGTCGCCCGGCGTCGAACATGGGAAGCCGGCTTCGATGATGTCGACCCCCAGCTTTTCGAGCTGGCGCGCGATCTCCAGCTTCTCCTGGGGGGTGAAGGCGACGCCGGCGGACTGTTCGCCGTCGCGCAGGGTGGTATCGAAGATGTAGATCTTCTCGGCCATCGGTGGGGGTCCTCTCCTGTGGTGCGATTGGGGCACGCATGCCCGGGTCGTGCTCTAACGGGTCTCTTACTTGTAGATTCGGACGTTCTGGCCATAGCAGCACGCGGCCGATCGGCGAACATCCGGGACGGGGGAGAACGGGGAGTGGCGAAAAGCCGGCGGGCGAATGGCTACGAAGAGCGTGAAACCTGGCCATGCTCCGCGGCGCTCGCGCGAAGCATCAAAGAGCGCGCCCCGGTGAGTCCGGGGCGATCGTGCGTTCCTTCGCAAACATGACGGTGCAGTGCATCGTGAAGAGAGTATCGGCCGAACGGGGCCGATCCGACAAGTGGTGTGGGTCACCGGAGGTTCGCATGGCAATCTCCCATCTCAGGGCCGACAATGACTGCATGCCGATACGCCCCACGACGGTGGCTCCATGAGCCTCCCTCCCGTGCTCGAATTTCGTGCCGCAAAAACGGGCGCCGGCACCGGGCCGCGGCCCGTTCGCCTTGAGACCGAGGTGACGGCCGACGGATTGCTGGTGCGTGCCCTTCTGCTGGCCCGAGGTCGCGCCGGCGCCGAAGGTTCGTCTGCGCTCCCTGTGCCGGTGAGGCTCGAGCACGGCAACGAAGACGGTTTCATTGTCGAAGAGCCCGTCACAGGTGTGTTTGGCCAGGGCGTAACTCCGGAAGCAGCCTTCGACGACTTCGTCCACGCGCTTCTCGAGTACCGCCTCGTCCTCCTTCGCGAGTCGCCCCGCATCAGCGGGACACTGGCCGGGCATCTGCGCTTCATCGAGGCATTGCTCGGGCGATAGCCCCCGGCGGAGCGGCTCAAAGGCGATCGATACAAGCGACCTCCTCCGTACGCTGCGCGCCAAAGTACAGGCCGAAGAGGATCCGCAGCGTCGCCACATCTGGTTCAAAGTCCGCGCTGGAGGTGTTGTGGTCCGGACCACAATGGTCAGCCATGGGGGGCCCCGGCAGATAGGCCAGCCGCTGCTCGGGAAGATCGCCCGACAGCTCGGCCTCACCGCGTCCCAGCTGGAGGCGCTCGTGCAATGCACCCTCAGCGCGGACGAGTACTACCGGCTCATCGGGGAGATCGAGCGCTAGCGCCCCCTACCACTCCCCGTGCTCCTCCGATTCCATCTTCTTGAAGAAGTCGTCCAGCTCCTTCCCCGCCTCCGGCGCGAACGTCTCGGCCTGCGCCGCCATGGCCTGCATCCGGTCCAACCGGAAATCCCG
>WBZO01004480.1_pt1 | contig 15099 bp, 15 predicted proteins | sample 5204261 | NCBI WGS metagenome assembly WBZO01 (sample SAMN12412400, study PRJNA552823) | activated sludge metagenome | isolation source: activated sludge from anammox sidestream of wastewater treatment plant... | place: USA: North Carolina | collected 2017-09 | reverse complement strand
CAACGGTTGCCAGTGCTGCTCAAGTTCATCGAGGGTGGGCATCGGAATGTCCTTTCAGAGAAGGGGATGCCCAATCTTACGCTAAAACCGTTCAAATGTCATCTATCCAAAAACTTTACGCACACCCCCGCGCGGCGCGTTTGTTGCATCGCCTTTGAGGACATGCTACAATCTTTGGCGTCCCAACAAGAATTATATTTTGACGGATGACGTTTGACGTCCGAACCTTTGCCGTCACTTGTCAGCCGTTCCATTTTATCATGCGCCTCGAAGACAATCTCGCCAAAATTCTCATTCCCAGCGACGCGCTTCAAGCGCGCATCTATGAACTCGGCGCGCAAATCGCGCACGATTACGCCGACTTGCGTCCCTTGCTCGTGTGCGTCTTGAAAGGCGGCGTCATTTTCATGTCCGACTTGTCGCGCGCCATGTCCATCCCGCACGAATTGGATTTTATGGCGATTTCGTCCTATGGCGGCAAACGCATCGAATCGTCCGGCGTGGTGCGGATTCTCATGGATCTGAACGCCAGCATCGAACGGCGGCATGTGTTGATTGTCGAAGACATTATTGATACCGGACATACGCTGCACTATATGATCGAGACGCTGCGCGCGCGCAATCCCGCGAGTTTGAAAATTTGCACGCTGCTCAACAAACCCGAACGCCGTGAAGTGGACATCGCGCTCGACTATGTGGGCTTTGATATTCCCAATGAATTCGTCGTCGGGTTCGGTTTGGATTTCGACGAACTGTATCGCAACTTGCCGTATATCGGCGTACTGAAACCAGAAATGTACGCAGGATAAAAAAATTCTCGCAACAGAGTTGCGAGAATTTTTTTAATCGTGAATTTTTTCCACCGCTTGACGTATCCGCCGCAGCGCCTCGCGGATATTTTCCAACGAGTTGGCGTAACTAAAACGCAAATAGCCCTCGCCATATTCGCCGAACGCGGTGCCGCTCAAACACGCGACGCCCGCTTCGTTCAAAATGTAATCCGCCAATTTGCGCGAATCCCAACCCGTTCCCGTGATGTTGGGAAAAACATAGAACGCGCCTTCCGGTTTCTTGCACGAAAAGCCGGGAATTTGATTCATTCCTTCCACAATCACATCGCGGCGCTCTTGAAACGCGCGGCGCATCGTTTCGACGGATTCTTGGGGCCCGTTCAACGCTTCGACGCCCGCCCACTGCGTCAACGCCGAAACGCACGAATTGGAATTGGTCATTAAACGCGTAATGTGCGGCGCGAGCGTTTCATTCATCACGCCGAAACCCAAACGCCAGCCGGTCATCGAGTACGATTTCGAAAAGCCGTCGAGAATAATCGTGCGCTCCGCCATGCCGGGAAATTGCGTGATGCTGCGGAATTGGCCGTCGTAAATGATTTGCCAATAAATTTCGTCGGCGAGAACGGGAATGTCGTAATGCGTCGCCAGTTCCGCAATCACGGCGAGGTCGTCGGCGGTAAAGACGCCGCCGGTCGGATTTTGCGGCGAATTGAGAATGATGAGTTTGGTTTTTTCGTTGACGAGCGAGCGAAATTCGGCGGGGTCGAAACGAAAATTATTTTCCTCGCGCAGCCGGTAAAAACGCGGCGTGCCGCCGGTGAAACGAATCATGCTCTCGTAAATGGGAAACGCGGGATTGGGCGTCGCCACTTCATCGCCCGCGTTCACGAGCGCGAGCATGAGAAAAAACATGATCGGTTTGCCGCCGGGCGTGACGACGACTTGATTGGGATTGACGGGAATGTGGCGCGATTCGCTCACGCGTTTCGCAATCGCCGCGCGCAATTCGGGAATGCCCGCGCTCGGCGTGTACTTGGTCGCGCCGTGACGCACCGCCGTCACCGCCGCTTCGACGATATTTTCGGGCGTCGCAAAATCGGGTTCGCCCACTTCGAGATGAATAATATCGCGCCCTTGCGCTTCCAGCGCGCGCGCTTTGACGAGAACCTCGAACGCCGTTTCCGTGCCGAGATTGTTCATGCGATTGGCTAACTTCATGGCGATTCCACTCCTGAGTTGTTTTTTATTTTTTGGAAAACGTTCCTACGTTTGCATTTCCGGTTTGATGGCGCGGCGATAATGAAACAACAAGACCACCATAATACCGTTCATCAGCGACCACACCAAATTGGCAATGATAAAGGGCGCGTCGGCGATCATCAAACTATAGATCAAACCGACGGACGCATTCGTCAAGCCCATCGTATAGGGCACCCAACTGACGCCGACATTATTTTTGCGGCGATAGGTCAAACGCACTTGCGCGCCCAACGAAAGCGCGCACACGATATTTACGACGATTAAAACGACGCCAAAGAATTGCGTTGCATTGTTCATGACAGCCCTTTACGCAGAGGTGGATTTTTTGTTCGCTTGCGCCAAACGATAGCGCTGCCGCGCCGCGCCCTCTTCCCAACGGCGGCGCTCTTCATCGTTTTCCAAAATCAACGGCGGCACCGGCGTCGCCTGCCCGTACTGGTCGAGCGCGACATAGACGAGATACGCGGAATTGGTGTGCGTGATGTGACCCGTCACGACGTTCTCGGCTTCGACGCGCACGCCCACCTCCATCGAAGTGCGTCCGACCCAATTCACCGACGCGTTGAGCGAAAGGAGCGCGCCGACATGCACGGGCGAAAGAAAGGTCATGGAATCCATCGCCACCGTAACCGTGACGTTGCGCGCGTGTTTCATCGCCGCAAAGCCGCCGCCCTCGTCCACCAATTTCATGATTTCGCCGCCATGCACATTGCCCAACGGATTCGCCAAATCGGGATTCATCACCAACGACAAACGCATTTGCGAATCGCCGACGCGTTTGGGCGCGAGCGTTTTATCGCCGCCGCGAACGTCTAACGCGGGCGGCGGCGGTTCGGCGCTTGTACGCGCGCGTCGCGCGGAAGCTGTTTTTTTCGTCCGTTTCGTTTTAGTTTGCATCCTGTTTCCTCTGCCATAGGTACCACGCGGATTTGCCGTCGTCGGCATAATGAAGCAAATCGAACGCGCGCGCAAATAACGTTTCCATCGTCGCGCGCGCAATGCCCACGTCGCGCCCGCCGCGACGCCGCGGAAAAAACGCATAGAGCGCCAAGACCGCGCCGGGCTGCGTCCACTGCCGCGCGTTCTCGGCATAGCGCGTTTGCTGCGCGGCGCCGAGATTGTGCATACAACCAATGTCGAGCAAAAAATCGAACGGCGCCGCGAACGCGCCGGGATTCAATACGTCGGCGCAGCGAAATTCGACCGTCACGTTCGCCGCGCGCGCTTTGGCGCGCGCGATTTCGATGGCGCGCGGCACAAAGTCAACGCCGACAGTTTCAAAACCGCGCTGCGCCAAATAAATGGCGTTCGTTCCCGTGCCGCAGCCGAGGTCGAGCGCGCGCCCGCGCGGCGTCTGTTGCGCGGCGACCCATTCTACCACTTCGGGCGGCGTCACGTTCGTGTCCCACGGCGTCTGCCCGCGCCAATACCGCCAGCGAAAAAAGAGCTGTTGAATCATTCCGTTAACGCGCGTTTCAATTGCGCCGCGCTCGCCGTCCACGAAAATTTTTTCGCCTGCGCCAGCGCTTTGGTCTGCATGATACCACGCCAATGCGAATCGTGGAGCAAACGCCCCATCGCCCACGCCAACGCTTCGACGTCGCGCGCGTCAACCAGCAACGCCGCGTCGCCCGCGACTTCGGGCAGAGAGGAATTGTTGGACGTGACCACCGCCGCGCCGCACGCGAGCGCTTCCAAGACCGGCAAACCGAATCCTTCGTACAGCGACGGATAGACGAACAATTCCGCGAGCGAATAGAGCGCGGGCAAATCCTCGTCGGGTATAAAACCGATGAAACGCACTTGGGCGCTCACGCCAAATTTTTCCGGCGCCGCGTAGATTTCATCATACATCCAGCCGCGCCCGCCCGCAATCGCCAACTCGAGGTCGCGGCGCGGTTTCAAGCGCGCGAACGCCTCGATCAAGCGCGTCAAATTTTTGCGCGGCTCGATCGAGCCGACGTTCAAAATGAACGGTTTGTACAATTCATACTTGGCGCGGACGGCTTGGAGTTTTGACGCGTCGCCGACGCGTTGAAAAAAATCGTCATAGCCCGAATACAACGTTTGGATGCGCGCGGAGGGCACGCCGAAAAAATATCGCAAATCGTCGCGCGTGGCGTTCGAGTCAGCGAGAATCAAATCTGCGCGCGCGATGGCGCGCGGCACGGCGGCTTCGAGATACCATTTCAGATTTGGCACGGCGGTTTCGGGATGGCGTTTGAACGAGAGATCGTGGATGGTCAAAATTTTGCGGCGCGCGCGCGTGGGCGGCAGAACAAAATCGGGCGAATAAAAAACGTCCGCGCGTCCGGTGAAAATTTCGACGGGCAGCGGAATTTGCGCGCGCTGCCACAGGGCGACCATGTACCGTTCGTTCAACGGCGCGCGCGCGACGCGGAAATTTGGCGGCAGCGCGCGCGCGTCGTCGAGATACAACGCGTCGCGCGGCACGTACAAAGCGTAGGAATTGTCGGGGTCTTGCGCCGCCAACGCGCGCAGCAGCGAGCGCGTATAGCGACCGATGCCGGCGCGCTGTCGCGCGGCAGAAGTATAGTCAACCGCAATCTTCATTCCGCCGCCGCGCGCGTCAAATGTCCGCCGGGGCGATGATAGCGCACGGCGATAATTTGCGCCATGATGGCGAGCGCCATTTCGGCGGGCGAGCGTCCGCCGAGATCGAGACCGACGGGGCCATACACGGTTTGCAAAAATTCGTCCGAGACGCCTTGCGCGCGCAGCTCTGCCATGTGCTGCCGCCGCGTTTCGCGCGAACCCATCGCGCCGATATAGCGCGGTTTGGTCGTCGAGAGCGCCTTGAGCGTCGGCAAATCAAATTTGGGGTCGTGCGTCAAAACGACGACGTACGTGGATTGGTCAATCTGCAAACGCGGAATCGCGTCGTCGGGCCATTCCACAATCAATTCGTCCACGTCGGGAAAACGTTCGCGCGTGGCAAAGCGGCCCCGCCCATCTACGATGATGACGCGAAAACCCAAAATCCGCGCGTATTGCGCCAATGGAATCGCCGTATGCACGCCGCCGACAATGAGGAGGCGCGGCGGCGGCGCGTAGGTTTCGATGAAAACGTGAACGTCGTCATAGGCGATGGTTTCGGATTGCTCCAACGTCATCAAACGCAAAGCGTCGGTAATGACGCTCTCGGTCAATGCGCCGTCGCCCACCACGCCTTGATGCGCGCCGTCGGGTTGGATGATGAGTTTGGCGCCGGGGTTTTCGCCGCGCACCACCGTCGCGAGGGCAAACGTCTTTTTTGCCGCGCAGAGTTTGGCAAATTCGTCAAACCATTCGGACACGTCAGATTCTCACCGCGTTTAAATTTTTTCGATAAAGACTTGGATGCTGCCGCCGCACGCGAGTCCGACGTCCCACGCCATATCGTCAGAGATGCCGTAATTGACGAGCGTGGGTTTGCCGGTTTGCAAGACTGCGTGCGCCTGGTCAATGACCGCGCCTTCGACGCAGCCGCCGCTGACCGAGCCGACGAATTCGCCGTGCGCGTTGACCGCCATTTTGGCGCCGATGGCGCGCGGCGTCGAGCCGCCCGTCCAGACAACCGTCGCCAGCGCCACATCGTCGCCGCGCGCGCGCCAGCTTTGAATCTCGTCTAGAATTTCGTCCATGATTTTTATTGGGCGAGCAGGGCGTTGACGCGTTTTTCAATAAATTCTTGCGTCATGGGCCCGCCGACATGATATTCGTACACGTTGCCGTCTCGGTCCACAAACACCGTCGTCGGCAAAGCGAGCGCTTTGTACAGCTGTCCGGCTTTTTGATTCGGGTCGCGCGTCAAGCGAAAATTCAATTTCCACAATTCGCCGTACCCTTTGATCGTGTCGTCGCTCTCGCCCTGATTGACCGCCAAAATTACGACGTCGTCGCCCGCGTGTTTTTGGTACACGGCTTCGATGGTTTTCATTTCGGCGGTGCAGGGTCCGCACCAAGACGCCCAAAAATTTATGACGATGGGTTTGCCGCGAAAATCGGAAAGATTGAGCGCGGTCCCGTCCGGCGTAAAAACTTGAAAGTCGGGCGCGGGGCTGCCTTTGGCGAGGGGGCCCACCGACGGAGACAAGAGCGGCGCGGTTTTGGTTTGCGGCGCGAACGCGGCGGCGGCGGGATTGCCTTGCAAATACAAGGTCGCGCCAATCAAGGCGCCGCCGACCAAGAGGAGGGCGCACGAAAGGAGCAGAATGAGGACGATAAAAATTCGCTTGTTCATAACCGTACAGAACGCGCCGCACGCGCGCAAAAAAAGCGGACGTTTGAATTATACCCGATGCTGTGTGCGGCGCGCATAAAAAATTCCTTATAGTCGAAATTTTTAGCGCACGATAAAGGGCAAATAATTTTGCGCTTGGATGCCGAGCGTCGTATCGCTCGCGGCATTGTCCGCCGTATTGGCTTCGGGGAACGCGCTGACGATGGCGGCGTTCAAAATCATTTTTTGCCCGGCGGCGGAGGGCTGCACTTGGACCCGAAAGGTTGCGCTGCCCGTCGCGTAGCCCGCGAGCGTGCCGAGATTCAAAGTGTACGTGCCGCCGCCTTGCGGCGTGAAAGCGGGCGTCGAACTGACATACGCGGTGTGCGCGGGCAGCGTGACAGAGAGAACGACGTTGCCCATCGCGGTGACGTTGGCGTTGGCATACGAAAGCGTGTACGCCAAAGTTTCGCCCGGACGCGCGAGGACGCGATTATCGCTCACGCTCAAACTCAGATTATACAACTGCGCGATGCTTTTGTACGCGTCCAAACGGCCGTAACCGGTGGCGTCGTCGCGGCCCGCCGCGCCCAAATCTCGAGCGCCTTTTTGCAAAATCTCTTGGACGCGTTGGGGCGTCAGATTGGGATTGAGCGAATACAACAAGCCGATGACGCCGGACACAAAGGGCGCGCTGAGCGAAGTTCCCGAAAAATACGCGTAGGAGGAATTGCCGGGGCACTGCCCGACGTTGCACGCGGTGTAAATGGCTTCGCCGGGCGCGATGAGATCGAGCGCGCTGCCGTAATTGGAGCCCCATGACGCGTTATTGTTGTTGCACGCGTTATTGACCGCGGTTTTGCGTTGGTCGCACCAATTCGACGCGCCGACGGCAATGACGAATGCGTTTTGATCGGCAGGATACGATACCGTGCCGTTGTTTTCATTGCCCGCGGCAAAGACGATGGCGCTGCCTTTGCTGTCGCGCCCGCTGGAACGCGCAGCCACGATGGCATTCAAAACCGCGTCGCTTGGCTTTGCCATGGTCCAGCTGTTATTCAAAACGTCCGCGCCGTTTTGCCACGCCCAATTGATGCCGCTCGCTAACGCCGCAACGTTGGTGACCCAATTGCCCTGATTGTCGCGTTCGGCGACTTTGACCGGCAAGATTTTGCAATACCAACAAACGCCCGCGATGCCCGTCGCGTCGTTGGAACGCGCTGCCGCGACGCCCGCGATGGCGGTGCCGTGATTGTTGCCGTTCTTGGGCGTCGTATCCGCATTGTTGAACAAAGTATTTCTGCCCGGCAGAACTTGGCCCGTTAAATCGGGATGCGACGCGTCCACGCCTTCGTCAATCACCGCAATCACGATATTACTCGCGCCCTGCGTCACATTCCACGCGCTCACGGCGTTAATGTCGGCGCCGACGACAGCGCTCTGAAAGATGCCGGTATTTTGCAAGCCCCATTGTAATCTTTGTTGAAAGGCGGGGTCGTTCGGCGTCATTTCCGGCGCGAGCGCGATTTGCGGCGTGCGCGGCGGCGGCGCGGTTTCGCGCATGACGAAATTGGGTTCGGCAAATTCAACCGCGCCCGCTTCGACATAGGCGTTCGCCATTTCGCGCGCGGAGCGCGGATTGTCGGCGGCGGGCTTTAAAAGCCATACGCGGTCCGAATAGGGCAGCGCGCCGATTTCGATTACGCCGTGCTGTTGATTGAACGCCGCAATATCGGACGCGGTTAAAGCGTCTGGAAAGCGCGCGAGAAACGCGTCGGTTTCCGCCAATTGCATTGTGTCGGCGTCGTACACGGGCGACGCGGCTTGGACGCCGGGCTGCGCGGCAAGCCGTTCGGCGGCGGCGATGGAATTGCGTCCCGCGCGCACGGGCATAAAAACGAGATTGCCGACGGGCGCGGGCGTCCCCGCTTCGAAATTTTCCAAATCGCCGCCGCTTTCGGTCAACTGTTTTTGCGCGGCGGGCGAAACGTCGGGCGCAAATTGCACGGCGACGAGACGCGGATTCACGGTCAATGGAATGCGCGCGCCTTGAAAATAGTAATAGCGTTCGGCTGATTGCGCGGCTAGCGGGGCGCTTGCCCAAAGGAGGAGGACGAACGCGCCCAGGACGCTAAACCAACGGGTTGCGGAAAATAATGGATGAAACATTAAATCTAAAATCGGACGCGCGAAGCGAAACGCGTCGGACGAACTCGTTTGAATTATAGTGCAAGCGCGGATTGTTCCCAAACCCACGCCGCTGCGAAAAAAATGGAAACTTGGTATAATCGGCGCATGAGTTCTCTTGCCGAAATCGAAACGCTCAAAAAGAAAATGACGCTCGAACGCGATAAACTATTGGCGGCGGTCAACGCGTTGTCGCCGGCGGAACGCGCGGAACCGTTTTTGGACGGTTGGGCGGTGAATGATGTGTTGGCGCATCTGGCGCAAGCCGAAGTCATCAATCTCAAGTTTGCGAAATTAACGTTGACGCAGGATGCACCCGTGCAGCTGCGCGCGGTGGCGGCGGATTATCCCGATTACGCGGGCCCCTTTGAGCTGGATCGTTTTAACGCGTACATGACGGACAAACTGCGCGCGCGCGGTTTTGAAAATATCCTACAGACGCTGCACGACGCGCGCGCGGAAACGCTGGCATGGATGGATACGTTGACGGCGGAACAATTGGAGCGGCGCGGCATTCATGCCGCGTGGGGCGAACAGAGCGTGCGCGGGCTGCTGAAAATTTTGGCGCTGCACGACAAGATGCACACGCAAGATATTGTCAAACAAAAAGGCGCGCCGCAATGATTACGCCGCCGCGAAAAATTTTGCGACAAAAAAACGACGCGCGCGCGTCGTTTTTTTTGTCGCAATGGAAAGGGGAAAACGAGAACGCGGCGCGTTTCGTTCTCCCCTTTTTGTTTTAGGCGCTATGACAATGTGATGCGTTCGCGTCAAAGCGTGCAAGTTGACCGCTCACTGGATTCCTCATTGAGGATGGACCCGGCAAGGCGAGTCCCATGAAAGGTCAGCGCTTGGCGACGCAGGGCGGTGCAAACCAGACGCACGCGCCGCTGGGCTAACGCGAATTACCACACGCAAGGCACGCGCAAAACTTGGCCCGCATAAATATAGTTGCCGTTATACAAGCCGTTGGCTTGCGCGAGAATCGTCCAGGGGATATTGTACCGCAAAGCGATGCGGAACAAATTGTCGCCCCAGCGAACGGTGTAAAAACAACCCAAGTGCGGCGACGATGACGGCGGCATGACCACAGGATGCGATGGGGCTGGCGGATGCGCCGGAGCGCAGCCGTTCATGGGTCCCTGTGGAATGACGAGGACTTGGCCCGCATAGATATAGTTCGGGTTGAACAAACCGTTGGCGCAGGAAATTGCCCAGACCGAAGCCCCATAGTACGAGGCGATGCTGAACAAAGTTTGCCCGGGTTGGACGGTATGATAGACCGGCCCTGCCGCGGACGCGGAAGCGCTGAACGTTGTAATCAACAGAACCGCGAGAATGAGGGCGAGGCCGATTTGCGTATAGCGCGAGGTGAGAATCTTCATGGGCGTCTCCTTCGAGTTGTGCGAATTTCACCTGCGAAACGGTAACCGTTCGTGGGTAACAAGTGAAACTGTGACAACATGCGAAACAAAAATCTCTGCATTTCAATTTGCAGGCAACCTGATTTTACACTAGGCGCGCGCGGATTTCAATAGAAAGTACGTGCGAAATGACTATGCGATATAGCGCGCGGGCAGCGTGCGTTCTGCCGCGGCGCGTCATACGCCGACACATCACGCTGCGCTGCCGCCGAAATTTCGCGCGAAACAAGTTAGATTTTCGCGGATTTGCGATTCGCCGCGCGGCGTCGGCGCGCCCGCGCAAATGAAAATGCGCCGCGCGGATGCGCGCGGCAGGCGGCGCGGCGGCGCGCGGGAGCGAAAGAAAAATGTAATGTCGTACAAGACCTTGCGCGCGGCAAAATAATTTTTTGTCGGATTTCGTTTTGCCGGCGCAAACAGGAGAAAAAAGTTGACAGGCGCGGGGCGGTATGCTATAGTGCGAACCGTTCGTGGGGGCGTGGTGTAGTTGGCCTAACACGCGGCCCTGTCAAGGCCGAGATCGCGGGTTCGAAACCCGTCGCTCCCGCTCTGGTAAAAAGTAACGCGATAGTTCCGGCGTAACGATGCCGATACTATCGCGTTTTCTTTTACCCGGTATCGCCTCGTTTAAACGTAAAAAGTCAAGTGCATTTTCGAATTAACGCTCTTTTGAAAATGTGCGACAAATGGCGAACATCGTTCGCAACAAATTCTGTCGTACCGTTGTCCACATTTTCATCGGCTGTGGGCGAGCCAATGGCTCATGGGCAACTCCTCTGCCTCTAAAATTATGAGATTTGAACGGCGAACGGGCAGCAGCGGAACTGGGTTCCACTGCTGCCCGTTCTGATTCGTCCTCTGCAAGCGCAAGGCTTGATTTCGATAGCGGGAAAATTAAATCACAAAGCGCGGCGCATTGCAAGAGCCGCAGCAAAACAAATGCCGCTCTAAAAATTTTGGCGCGCACAAAAAAACCTGCGACAGTTTCCCGTCGCAGGTTTTTGATTTCGCACCTTCTTTATTTCTCATTTTTGCATTTGGACTGTCTTGACCTCGCTCCATTCGCTTGCGCCATTTGTTTTGAGAACTTCCACCTTGTAGCGATACGTCTTGCCCGCATTGACCTTTTGATCCTTTAATGTGTATTTCGCGCCCTCGGCGCTGCCGGCGCGTTTCGCCGCAATCAACTCTGGCGTATAGAGTTTCCATTTCTTTTTGCCCACTTGGCGCCATACCCGAAAGCCGATGAGATTTTCTTCGGACGCGGTTCGCCATTTGAGCGCGACCCAATTGTTTTTCTGACGCGCGGAAAAGGCGGCGAACGACGTAACTTCCGGAAGCGCCAATTTGCTCGCCGGATCGCCGAGCAAGTTGTACGTGTCGAGCAAATCTTGGTCCGTCCCCAACGCGGCAAGGTCCGCTTTTGCCAAAAGGATGGCGGAACCGAGACGCGTCGCGCCGCGCTGCATGACCGCCTCAAAGAAACCGCGATCCAGTACGTCATGTCCCGAAGCCACGCCCTGCCCCGTCGGCGCCCAACTGGCGAGCGCGCCGCCGTTCCCGCGCGCGACCAATGCCTCGCTAATGCTCGCCATGCCCGGCATCTGAAAATAACCGTCATAGCACGTCATGGGCAGCAGCAGCGGCAATTTGCCGCCGTTGTTCAATGCGGCGGCGTCGCCGCTTTTCCACAGATTGCCCGACCAATAATCTATTCCGCTGTGTCCGATGTAATTCACCAGCAGGCGCCCGGCGTTCATCGCGTCGAGGAGCGCGGTATGCGCCGCGCCGGGAGTGGCAAAGGTAGAGTATGGCAGCGCGCACCAGGGATAGCGCGCCGTATCCACGCACGGGTTGTAATAAATTCGCTCCGCGCTCAACGACGTCGGGACGTATGTGGGATTGTTGATCAAGCCATCCGAGAGCGCCCAAAAATTTCCCGCGCCGTCCGCCGCGCCGTTCGCCTCGTACGCATTATCGGCGACAAAAGTAGCTTGCGCGCGCCACGCGCCCGGCGGCGGATTTTTTTCATATTGCAAAATTTTCTGAATCACGGCGTCCGCCTCGTCCGCGTTCAATACGGGCAAACGTCCGATGGCGATGCTCGGCAGCGGCGAATTTTCGTCCAGCGTCACGAGCCGATTATCGCTGGCGACCATGCCGATATACGGGTCCGCCAATTTCATGTACGCGGGAATGTAATTGGGCTCGACGGCATAATTCGGATAATTCTTGGGATTCAAATTGCCATTGCCGACGAGCAGCGCGTACGACGGTTTCGGCGGCTGCCAATTGGCGTACGCGTAAGCGAGAAAATCGCGGATGGCTTGCGGGTCAAAAACGCCGCCGTTAAATTCGTCGTAAATATCCTGAACGTCCACCGTGATCACGCGCATTTGCGCCGCGCGATATTCGGCGAGCGCCTGCGCCTGCGTTTTGAACGCGGCGTGCGTGATGAGAATGTAATCCGCGCCGTTGCTCGCGCTGCGTAAATCCGACGGCGCATCGGCGGCGACGCTCAAGGGCGCGCGATACTGCACGGGCGCGACGGCGTAATACGCGCGCGGCGCAGCCGCGTCGTCGCCAAAGCGCGCGGCATAGCCATTGCCGCTTGGCTCTGTCGTCGCCGCGAGCTGCGTCACATTGAACGCATCGGTCACGTCGAATACATTCGCCTGCGGCTGGGTAAAGCCCGTGAGCGTATAATCCCACGCGCCCGCTTCGGTTTGACGGAACCCAAGCGCGTCGTCGCGCGCGGTGAACGCGCGCGCATAGTCGAGGACGAAACGATTGACCCAGATGTAATTGGGCGCGGGATTGATTTCCGCGACGCGCAGAACGTTCGCGCCCGCGCGCAGAACGCTCGCGGGAAAAACGGTCTCGACATCGCGCGTGCGGATGCCGTCCCATGTTTCATCGGCGACGAGCGTGTCGTTGACGAAAATTTGCGTGTGATGCGTGGTATAGCTGATGCCGCCCAACGCGACGCGCAAGGTAACGTCGCCGGCGAGAATGGGGCTGTCAAGCGTTAAATCAAAGTCGGCGCTCACGGGATCGCCGTTGCCGTCGGGGTCGCGCTGATTCGGGAGCGAGAGCCAATACCAATGGTCGGCGTCCTCGATCATCGGCAGTTTGCCGATGAAAAAATTGTTCTCGTCGAGCGTCGCGGTTTCGGCAAATTGGGTCGCGGGCGCGCCGCCGGCGACGGAACGCGTCGTCATGCGTTTGCCTGCGCCGCCGCCGTACGTGAGCCAATAGATATTCGTATCGGTATAGGCGGTGTTGGCGCGGACGCCCCAAAAATGAATCGCGTCGTCGCCGTCGCAGCGATTGTTTTGATTGTGATCCTGGACCTCAATCGCCAGCTCATCGTCGCGCTGCAAAAGCCGTACGGAATCCAACGGCAGCGCGTCCGGATTGATGCCCGCGTCTTGCAACATGGCACAAGTGAGCCGGTAGATGCCGTCGGCGTTGACCGCGATTTTGTAGCGCGCGGCGGCGGACGCATCCGGGCGCGCAGGCAGCGAGACCTCCGGCACGCGCGCGCGCCAAGTTTGCGCGGCGGCGTAATTGAGCAAGCTCGCCTGGAAAATTTTTTCAAACGGACCCTCGTCCACGCGCGCGCCAAACGCTTCCGCGCGCGCGTCCGCCGGCATATCGAATTGCAATTCGACGCGCACGCGCTGATGCACGCGCAATTGTCCGGCGGCGGCGAGATATTGCGCGGGATAAAAACGCACGGCGAGGTAGCGTTGACTGCGCCAGCGCGCGGGCGCAGAGATTTCAATAAATTGCGCGGGAAAAGTTTCGCCGTCTTGATACATCGCGGCGGCGGGCTGATACGACGCGCGGGCGCGCGGCGGCTGCGCGAGCGCCAATTGCGCGGCGAAATCGTTCAGCGCCGCCGCGTCTATCTGCGGCGGCGGCGCGTCGTACTGCGGCGCGGGCAAGGGCGGCGCATCGAGCGCGACGAGCGCGGTTTCGTCTTGCAGGACGTTCAGCGTGACGCGCGCCTGCTGTGGAACGGCGACGAGTTGTCCCAGCGCGGGCAGCTGCGGCGCGCCCGGCGTCTGCGCGTCCGCCCAACCGGGAATCGAAACGGCGGAATAAGCGACGCCGTCGCGCGTCACGGAGGCGATTTGCAGCGGCGGCGTTTCAAATTCCAGCACGAGATGGCGCGCGTCCGACGCGAGAACGCGCGCGCCGTCGCGCGCTGCAGCTTGCGCGACCAAAGGGAGAACGGCGCTTGACGCCAGCGTCAGCAGCGCGACAAGACCGATTCCAATGCCAAACTGTTTCATGCCGTTCTCCAATATCTCAATCTACAAGGGCTGGGCGGTCGCTCAACTCTTGAGCTCGTACACGTTATCCTCTGTGGTTCCGGGTATCGCTCCGCCCTCGGTGTCTTCCAGTTCTATGCTGCGCAGTTCGGGCGTTTCCCAAACCTGCTTGACGAGCTGCTCGGAAACGTTCGCGTCCGTTGGGGTGATTTGTTCGGTATGCATTGCAAATTCTCCTTTATGAAAATGGGACGCAGGTACCGCACACTATCCAAGAAAACAAACTCGCTGCGACAGCTGCGTCCGAAAACGTTTCATTCGTCAAGAGCGCGCCGTCAACTCGGCGGCGACTCTTGAATGACTCTGACGACGGATGAGGGAAACGGATACGCGCGTCTCGATCCGTTGATCCGTTCGCGCTATGCGGATTGAATTCAAGCCAGAGCAAATTAAATCACAAAGCGCAGCGCGTTGCAAGCGCCTTTGCGCCGCCGGGGCTGCAAGTCCAAGGCCCCAAACGTTTGGCGGCGAACATGCCCATCGAGTCGCGTAACGCGTCGAAAACGTTTGGGGCCTCGGAGTACAGCTGCGACTTGGACAGCGCCCTACGACGCCTGCAAGTCTGACGACACAATAATTATTTGTCGTCAAGCCAAGCAGTTTCGCAAGTTTCCGAGACGCGCGGCAAAATGCTTGGAACTTTATTTCGTCTTGACGCGCGCGCGCGCCGTCCATTCGCTGTGACCGTCCAGATACCACACTTGAATTTTGTAGCGATACGTCTTGCCCGCTTTCACGCGGCGGTCCGTAAAACGATACTGCGCGCCTCCCGCATCGCCCGGATGCTTGGCTTGCAAGAATGTGTCGTTGATTTTTTTCCAAGCGCCTTTGCCGACGCGGCGATACACGTCAAAGCCCGCCATCTCGGTCTC